>JGI12635J15846_10000853_pt1 | contig 26568 bp, 21 predicted proteins | sample BlaSpr_A8_OM2_M2_FD_15846 | JGI IMG/M metagenome (IMG submission 15846) | reverse complement strand
TCGAAGGATCTCGGCTTCAAGGTCACGATGCAAAATCTCGACACCACGGCGGCGATCAATCGCTTCATCACGCAGCCGGATTCAGTCGATATCGCCGACGTCGAAGGCTGGCAGTCCAAGCTCGCCACCAAACGCGGCATCCTCCAAGGCATCGAAGTCAAGAAGATCAAGGAATTCGACAACATTCTGCCGATCTTCACCAAGGGCGAACTCGAAGGTCATAAAATTCCCCGCGAGGGCATCTCGCCCTACGAGGCGATGTATATCGAGAAGCCGAATTCGACCGAGCTGCACGACGGCGTGACCGATTGGATGACGTTCCTGCCGCAGGTCTATAACGCCGACTCGATCGGCTACCGGCCGGACTTGATCGATCATCCCGTGACCGAGTGGAAAGACCTGATCGATCCGAAGTTCAAAGGCAAAGCCGCAATCCTCGACGTGCCGGCGATCGGCATCATGGATGCTGCGCTGTGCTTTGAGAGCGCCGGCCTAATCAAATACGGCAACAAAGGCAATATGACCAAAAAGGAGATCGACTTCACGGCTGACAAGTTGATCGAACTGAAAAAGGCCGGCCAATTCCGCGCCACCTGGACCACGTTCGACCAATCGGTGCAGCTCATGGCGGCGGGCGAAGTCATCATTCAATCGATGTGGTCGCCGGCGGTCGCCGCAGTGCGGGTGAAGGGCATCCCTTGCGTTTATGCACCGGTCAACGAGAAGTCCGGCAAAGAGGGCTACCGCGGCTGGTGCAACGGCATGGCGCTGATGAAACACCTCAGCGGCAAGAAGCTTGATGCCGCCTACGAGTACCTCAATTGGTATCTCTCCGGCTGGCAGGGCGCCTTCGTCAGCCGCTACGGATATTACAGCCCGGTGCCGCCGACGGCGAAGAAGTTTATGACCGACACCGAGTGGGCCTACTGGTACGAAGGCAAGCCGGCGCCGAGCGACATCACCGATCCGTATGGCGTGCCGATGGAGAAGGCCGGCACGGTCCGCGACGGCGGCTCTTTCGTCAAGCGCGTCACCAACATCGTGTGCTGGAACACGCTGATGGACGAAGCGGCATATATGAACAAGCGCTGGAACGACTTCAAAGTCGCCTGACGCGCGCGCGGGCTGCCTGTTTCCTCGGCGGCCCGCTTCTTGCTTCATCGTTTTACGCTGATTTCAACATCTGGCGGAGCCGTTTATTGGGCGGGCGCGGGCAGATTCTCGGTTGGCTCTACGTATCGCCGCTGATGCTGGTGCTGATCCCGTTTTTCGTGGCGCCGATTCTCGTCGTGCTGGCGGCGAGCTTTTTTCAGAGCGACGGTTTCGGCGGCCTTATTGCCGACCCGACGTTGCAGAATTACGCCGATATATTCAGCTCGAAACTGACGCTCAATCTGTACACGGAGACCATCGAGTTCACCATTTTAACATGGCTATTCTCGCTGATTATCGGGTTTTGGGTCGCTTATTTCCTGGTCTTTCATATCCGCAATCCGCTGCTCGCGATCGGATTGTTTCTGCTCTGCACCGTGCCGTTCTGGACCTCGAACATCATCCGCATGATTTCGTGGATTCCGCTGCTCGGCAAAGAAGGCCTGATCAACACCGCGCTGCTGCGGGTCGGCGTCATCCATGAGCCGCTCGAATTCCTGTTGTTTTCCGGGTTTTCCGTCGTGGTCGCTTATGTGCATCAGCTCACGATCTTCATGGTCGTGCCGATCTTCAACGCCATGGCGCGGATTGACAAACGGATCGTCGAGGCCGCGCTCGACGCCGGTGCGAGCCGCCTCGACATTATGCGCATGATCATCCTGCCGCTGTCGAAGAACGGCATCGCGCTCGGATCGATCTTCGTCGTTTCGATTGTCATGGGGGATTTCTTCGTCATCAAAGTCATGAGCGGCGGTGGCTCGGCATCCGTGGTCGGCGCGCTCTACGAGGACGTCGGCGTTCTGCAATATCCTTCGGCCGCGGCAAGCGCCGTGGTGCTGACGATTGTCGTGACATTGTTGGTCGCGCTGATCCTGCGGACCGTGGACATCCGCAAGGAGCTCACGCGATGAACGCGGCGGTGCGAGGCGCGGTCGCAGTGCCGCCGGTCTCAAAGGCGGTGGCGGCGCACGCGATCGCGCCGCGCGCGGGTGGCCGGCCCTGGACGTTCTACGTTCTCTCCACCGTCTTCGTGTTTTACGTTCTCGCGCTCTACGGACCGATGATCTGCATCTACGTCCTGTCGTTTCAGGATGTTCGGGGCGGCCTGGTCTTTCCGATGAGAGGCCTGTCGCTGCATTGGTTCGTCGACCTGTTCACCCAAGTGCGAACCGGTGACGTTAAAGGTTCATTCGAGCGTTCGATAAAACTCGCGGCGATCGTCACGGTTGCGACCGTGATCATGTCCTTCCTCGCCGGTTGGGCGTTCCGGCGGCGTTTCGTCGGCGACGGCGTCGTCTTTTATCTGATGATCGGCAGCTTGGTGGCGCCGGGTCTGGTGCTGAGCATCGGCGTCGGATTGGTCCTGCATTTCATCGGCGTCGAAGGCGCCTGGTACACCTCGGCGATTGGCGCGCAACTGTCATGGACCCTGCCGTTCGGCGTGCTGGTCATGTTCGCGGTCATGTCGCGCTTCGACCGCGCCTGGGAGGAGGCGGCCTATGACCTCGGCGCGACCCGCTGGCAGACCATAAGGCTCGTCGTCATTCCCATCCTGGCGCCCGGGCTGGTCGCGGTTGCGCTGTTCGGGTTCACGCTTTCGTACGACGAATTTGCGCGAACACTCCAGACCGCGGGATCGCTCAACACGCTGCCGCTGGAGATTTGGACCATGACGCTGAACATCACCTCGCCGTCGCTCTATGCGCTCGGCACCGTCACCACCATCATCTCGTTCGTGATCATTGCGATCTGCCTCGGCGCTATCGCTTCGATCCAGAAGCGGCGCGCGGTCCGCGTCCCGGCCATTTGAGGAGCATCGGCATGGCCGTTGGAGCGGGCAGCATTGAGCTTGCAGGGCTCGTCAAGAGCTTTGACGGTTTCGTCAACGCCGTCGACGGCGTCAATATAACAATCCCGGACAAGGCCTATTGCTGCCTCCTTGGTCCGTCCGGCTGCGGCAAGACCACGATCCTGCGCATGATCGCCGGTCATGACGATCCGACGGCCGGCGAAATTTTGATCGGCGGCGAAAACGTTGTCGGGCTGGCGCCGGTCGCGCGGCGTACCGCAATGATGTTTCAGTCTTACGCGCTGTTTCCCCACCTTAATGTGCGTGACAACATCGCCTTTTCGCTGCGCGTGCGCGGAATGTCCAAAGCCGCGCGCCACAAGGCGGCCGATGCGATGATGGAAAAGGTCAGGTTGTCGGAATTCGCCGACCGCCTGCCGGCGCAGCTCTCCGGCGGCCAGCAACAACGCGTCGCATTGGCGCGGGCGGCAATCACCGAGCCGCGCGTCCTCTTGCTCGACGAGCCGCTGTCGGCGCTGGACGAGTTCCTGCGCATTCAGATGCGCCAGGAGCTGCGCAGTATGCAGCGCGACCTCGGCATCACCTTCGTCCATGTCACGCACACCCAGCTCGAGGCGATCGCGCTCGCCGACCTCGTGGTGGTGATGGAGAAGGGCAAGATCCGCCAGGCCGGCGCCGCGCGTGAGGTCTATGCCAGCCCCAAGGACCGCTACGTGGCCGAATTTCTCGGCGGCCAAAATGTGCTGACCGGCCAGGTGCGAACCGTCAACGGCCATCACGCGGTGGTGGCGGCGCCGACCGGGACGGGCATTACCGTGCCGTTGACGCCCGGAGTGCGTGTCGATGTCGGCGACCCTATCACAATCGCGGTGCGACGCGACGACGTTGAAATTGTCGGGCCGGGTCATGCACCGGACGCAGGAGAGAAGACGGCGTCGGTTTCCAGCCGCGTGACCGCGATCGAGTATCAGGGCTATTTCGTCAAAGTCATGCTCGACGCCGGCAATAACGCAGACTTCGTCGTCTACGTTTCAGAGCGAAAATTTTTCACCAATCCCGTCAACGTCGGCGACGCCGTATTGGCGACCTGGCCGGTCGATCATGCCCGCATCCTCGCCCATGACCATTAGCAACAGAAAACCAGACGTCACCGTCAGTTCGCGTTCGAAGCCTAAGGAGAAGATCCGTGTCAGACTATGAAACATTTGAGCTCGGCGATATCGTCCTGCAGTCGGGAGCGACGCTGCGCGGCGCAAAACTCGCCTACAAGACATACGGCGCGCTCAACGCCAAGAAAGATAACGTTATCGTCTACCCGACCTGGTATTCGGCGCAGCATTACGACAACGAGTGGATGATCGGCGAGAGCATGGCGCTCGACCCGAGCAAATATTTCATCATCATTCCCAACATGCTCGGCAACGGCTTGTCGTCATCGCCGAGTAACACCGCCGAGCCTTACGATCGCGCGCGCTTTCCGCGCGTTACCGTTTACGACCAGGTCCAACTGCAGCACAGACTCGTTACCGAGAAATTCGGCATTGAGAAGATAAAGCTGGTGACCGGCTGGTCGATGGGCGCGGCGCAGTCGTTTCAATGGGGCGCGTCGTTCCCCGAGATGGTGGAGCGGATCCTGCCGTTCATGGGCGCGGCGCGCTGTTCGCGGCACAATTTCGTTTTCCTCGAAGGCGTGAAGGCGGCGCTGACCGCCGACGCCGTGTACGATTACGGCTGGTATAAGGAGCCGCCGCGCCGCGGCCTGCGTGCCGCCGCGCGGGTTTATGCCGGCTGGGGCTTTTCACAGACGTTCTATCGCAAGAAGCTCGATCTCGCGCTTCCCAAACGCCCCTACGGCGGCCGAGCGGCCGACGTGCCGTGGGGCTATTCGTCGCTCGAGGATTTCCTGGTTTATTTCTGGGAAGGCTTCTTTCTCGCCAAGGACGCGAACAACCTCCTGTCTCTGCTGTGGACCTGGCAGTACGCGGACATTTCCGGCGATCCCAAATACGGCGGAGACTTCGAGAAGGCGCTCGGAGCTATCAAAGCCAAGGCGATCATCATGCCGGCATCGACCGATCTCTACTTTCCGCCGGAGGACAGCCAATACGAAGTCGAGCACATGCCGAACGCCGAGTTGCGCATCTGCAAGAGCGATTGGGGCCACTTTGCCGGCGACCCGCGCGGCACCAGTCCGGACATCGAATTCGTCGACGCGGCGATCAAAGAACTGCTGGCAAGCTGATCCACGTCTCTTCAGTCACTGGGATTTTTAGCGAGGTGAACAATGCCGAAGACCCTGATCAAGATTGATCTCTCCGAGTCACCGTACAAGAACCCGGCGATCCACAATCGTTGGCATCCCGACATCCCGATGATCGCGTGGGTGAAACCGGGCGACGACTTTATCGTCGAGACCTACGACTGGACCGGAGGCTTTATCAAGAACAACGATTCCGCGGACGATGTGCGCGACATCGACCTGTCGATCGTGCACTTCTTGTCCGGGCCGATCGGCGTCGAAGGCGCCGAGCCGGGCGATCTTTTGGTCGTCGACTTGCTTGACGTCGGCGCACTGCCGCAGAGCCTCTGGGGCTTTAACGGCTTCTTCTCGAAGAAGAACGGTGGCGGCTTCCTAACCGATCATTTTCCGCTGGCGCAGAAGTCGATCTGGGATATTTCCGGCCTCTACACCCATTCGCGTCACATCCCCGGCGTCAAGTTTGCCGGGCTCATTCATCCCGGGCTGATTGGCTGCCTGCCCGACGCCAGTCTACTAGCCACCTGGAACAAGCGTGAGGTGGATTTCATCGCCACCAACCCGACGCGGGTGCCGCCGCTCGCCAATCCGCCGTTCGCCGCCACAGCGCATGCAGGCACCGCCAAGGGCGACGCCAAGGCCAAGGTCGGCGCCGAGGGCGCTCGCACCGTGCCGCCGCGCGAGCATGGCGGCAATTGCGATATCAAGGACCTTTCGCGCGGATCGAAAATCTACTTTCCGGTCTACGTGAAGGGCGGTGGTCTCTCCATGGGAGATCTGCATTTCAGCCAGGGCGACGGCGAGATCACGTTCTGCGGTGCCATCGAGATGGCCGGCTGGCTGCATATCAAGGTGGAAGTCCTCAAAGGCGGCATGGCGAAATACGGAATCAAAAACCCGATCTTCAAGCCTTCGCCGATCACGCCGAACTATAACGACTACCTCATCTTTGAAGGCATCTCAGTAGACGAGTGGGGCAAGCAGCATTACCTCGACGTCCATATCGCCTATCGGCAGGCCTGCTTGAACGCGATCGAGTATTTGACCAAATTCGGCTACTCGAAGGCGCAGGCCTACGCCATCCTTGGGACTGCTCCCGTGCAAGGCCATATCTCCGGCGTCGTCGACATCCCCAATGCCTGCGCGACGCTATGGCTGCCCACCGATATCTTCGAGTTCGATATTATGCCGAACGCCGCCGGGCCGACCAAACACATCAAGGGTGGCGTCGACATCCCAACCTCGCCGGACAAGTGAAGAAGCCCAATGCCGGTCTATGACTATCTCTGTGAGCGATGCGGTCCGTTCACGCTGATGCGGCCGATGGCGGAATCCGCTTCGCCATCGGAATGCCCGCACTGCGCCGCCGACGCGCCGCGCGCTTTTCTCACGGCGCCATACTGCTCGACGGTTTCGGCGCAAACCCGGGCGGCGCACGCGGCCAACGAGCGGAGCGCCAACGCGCCCCGCACGCTATCCTCGCTCAAGGGATCGCACGGCGGCGGCTGCGCTTGTTGTTCGGGGGGGACGTCGCGTCGCGTCAATAGGGGAAGCAAAGGATCGAAGAGCTTTCCCAACAGCCGGCCGTGGATGATCTCCCATTAAACGGCGGACGATCTTGGCCTGACAGCGGATATTCCCTCCGCCGAAGGCCGGCGGTTAAGCCGATGCGCCGCCGAGGGCGCGCGTGAACCGCTACTTCGAGAAGGCGAGGCTCGTGTCGTGGCGCGACGCAAAACCGTTCAGCGGCGTCGACTCGCGCCAGGAGTCCCGCACCTTTCTTTGCGGATCGACCACGCTGTCCAGCCCGACATAATGGGCCAGATAATCGTGCAAAGCATCGACCGCCGGCGATGAAACGCCGGGCGCCTTGTAAAGCAGAAGGTCGACCTTCGGCAGCGCGGGAAACCCGTCTTCCGGCGTGAGTTCGCGCATGCCCGCGACCAACGCGCATCGCCCGAGAACCGTGACCGCCATACCGCCGAACACGGCGGCTTGCAGCCCGCTCACGCTTTCACTGACACACACGATTTGCCATTTACGCCCGGCGCGCTCGATGTGGTCGATCGCATATTCACGGTAGATGTTGCCGGGCGGAAGCAGTGCGAGCGGCACCGGATCGTCGAATTGCGCGCACGAGGTGTCGCCGACCATCCACACCAGTTGCTCCTGGTGCACCACGAGACCGCGGGTAAAGTTATTCATCCGCGTCACCAGCGCGACGTCGACTTCGCCGCGCCGAACGCGCTCCACCGTCGGAGTCGACAGCGCACAGCGCACTTCGACCCGAATGCGCGGGAATGCTTCCTTGAAGACCGAAAGCACCGACGGCAGCATATAGGCGGCGTAGAGATCGGGAACGCCGACCACCACATGGCCCTGCACGTCCGGCGACGACAGACGGGAGAGAAGTTCATCATGCAACCGCAGGATGGTTCTTGCGTAACCCAGAACCATGTCGCCGTCCTGGGTCAGCTGCATTCGCCGGCCTTCGTGGCGAAACAGCGCCTTGCCGGTGATCTCTTCAAGCCGTTGAATTTGCAAGCTGATCGCCGGCTGGGTGCGGCCGAGCTGACGGGCCGTTTCGGTGATGCTGCCGGTATCCGCAACGGAAGTGAGCGAACGCAGCGTCCGAATATCAAGACTGAGAAGGTTCATTGAACACGCCGCCCATGTGAACTGACCGTTTCTATGCAAGCGTCATGCAAGAATGAGGCCGTGCGTGCACAAATTTCGCGCGGCGCGTCCGATCAAATTTGGGCGTTTGTCGGCGTGGCGCCGGCGGAGAATTATGCCGCTCAATGCGCGCGCGAAACCGTGACTGGAGCGCGTGGCGGCTTGGCTTCACTTAAGGCAGCGGGAGTTAGCTCGGCCGTGAGCGGGGAAGCCACGGGCTGCGCGCCGTTTTTGTCGAAGACGATGATATCAAGATGCGAGTGCTGGTGGCTGATGGCATAGTCGTAACCACGCAACACCTCCGATATCACCGATCCTACTGGACCCACATATCGGCCGTTTCTTAGTTCGGAGAGTGGAACCGAAGAGCGGAATGAGATTTCGCGAGTGTTGGCCATTGCCGAGAGGATCGCAGCGATGCTGGTCCGCCGGACCTCAAGATGGACCGCGGTTGGTCCCCGATAGAAACAGAGTGAAGCTCCGGCCGCGTCGGTTGTGCCGAGGAGCGTTTTATTGGCCGCTTCGACATTGATGGATTGCGAATGACAAACCGGCGTCGGCTGCTGCGCCGAGGCCGGCGCTATTACCAGCACACCTGCAACGACGGCAATGCCGCTGAGATAACGCATTAGGCCTCTAGTCGGTTTGGTGTGTTTGTTCACGTACCTAGATCCAAAAGACGGCCCGCCGCGTTTTACCGACCGGCGGGCCGAAGTCATCGTAACTGCCGCTCCGGCGGTGTCTTCGCCTATAACTGGGAGAAATTGAAGAAGTCGAATAGATCGCTGATCGCGGGGTTGTTCACGGGCACATAAGGATTACCGGGAGCGTTGACCGGATTCGGGAAGTTGTCCCGGCTGCGGTTGGTGATGGTCGGCAAGTTCCAATTGCGCTCGATGAACTTGATAATCGACACATGGTCCGCGTACTCGTGCGATATGTATCCCTGTTTCGCGTAGGGTGAGACAACAATCAGCGGAATACGCGTGCCGTCGCCGAAAAAGTCGAGGGGCTGTACGTAGCCGGAGTCGTAATAGCCGCCGCCTTCGTCGAAGGTAATGAAGACAGCGGTGTCGGAGGCGTATTGTGACTTTTGCAGCACGTCGATGATCTTTTTGGTGAAGCCCTCGAACAGGTCAAGTTTGGACGAGGCGGGGTGACCGTCGGTATAGCCACTCGGTTTCACGACCGAGACCGCCGGCAGCGTTCCGCTGGCCAAGTCGGCATACAGGTCCACCGAATCCCTGATGTGCAACTCCACTTGCTCCGGATTCGACATGATGGACGTGTCATATTGGAACGGATTGCAGATGTTGCAATATTCGTCGGCGGTCGGTCCCGGCGTCCCATAGTTCTCCTGGTATGGATCGCCGACGTAATTGTTCCACTGGTCGCCGTAGTATTTCCAAGAGATTTTCTTGGCGTTCAGCACGTCGCCGATGCTCGGCGTCGACGACGGCGGGATAGTAAACGGCGTGTTGGCCGGGTTGTTGTCGAGATAGGCGTTTCTGCCGTTGCCGAAGAAGCCGGGGTTGTAGTTGTTCAGCAAGTAGTAATGGCCCGACTCGCAACGCGGATTGATTGGCGGGTTGAGCGTTTGCAGATAACTCACGATCGGCTTGACGCCGGGCTGTGTGGTATCCGAGCAATTGCTGTAAGAGCCGCCGCCATACACCGGTTCGGCCTTGTAGGGCGGGGGATAGCCGGCATTGTAGCTGTCGCCGTAGCCGTCCTCGCTATACCAATTGTTTGTGCCCGGGGCGGGGTTGGGGTTTTCAATCTGGCCGACTGTACCTGCGTCGGGATTTGGGCACGGGTTTACGTTCGCGTTGTCGGCACACGCCGTGTACACCTTCACGCTTTCGGGCGGCACTGCCGGATGGCCTTGGCCGTCGCTGAACCAAATCGCGTCGGCGTGGCCGAACATGATGTGGTTGGCGCCGGTGCCGCCGTTGACCGACTGGTGGAAGTTATCGCTCATCGCGAACTGGCCGACCAGGCTCGTGAAGTAGGGCACGTCGCCCTTTTGCACATTGTAGAAGCCAAGCGCAGTCGAACCTTCGCCAGTGGTCACCTTCCCCGGCGCATAATTGGTACTGAAGTTAGCCGGCTGTTGCAGGCCGTTGGTGCCGGCGCCCACAGTGACTTCGACCCAAGCGAACAAATTGCCGTTGCAGCCGGAGGGATTATCTCGGCTCGCCGCCGAGTGATTGCAGTTCAACTGCTGCCACATCTGATAGAAACGATGCACCGGGCTGGCTGAATAGGTGTCGTACGGCATGCTCGCGCCGTTGGTCAGCTGGAAGGGCCCCGTAGGCAACGTGGTGACGTTGGTTATTCGCTGGTCCGGCGTCTTAGACGTCTGTCCGGTGCCGCCGGTGAGGAGAAGCGGGTAATAGCTATCCTCCAATCCCGATTCCGACTGCTGCGCAAGATCCAGGCTGGCCGGGCATTGTGTTATCGGCGTGCTAGAGCTGCATTCGTTGGGAATGTAAGCGACGTTCGGTCCGCCGACCAGCGGAGCAGGAAGTACGTTGTTGGGGAAAGGCTGCTTCGGCGGGCTCAGTAAGAATGCGTCAGTCGATCCCGTATCCGCCGCCGCCGACTGATTTGCCAGTTGGAAATTGGGCCCGGGAATGGCGTTCTTGTGCGGGTCCAACGTGACTATGCCCTGCGAGAGCAGGTTGTGGATGGTTTGTCCCGCCTTGGGAACATAGGTTGCGAAGACGTGATCGAAGCTTCGGTTTTCGCCGATGATGACGATGACGTGCTTGATCGGCGTCTGCGTGTGATGATCGCGAGACTCCTCGGCAAAAGCCGGCGCGAGGGTGAATTGCCCCAGAGCCAACGCGCTTAGGCCCAGGCGGCAACTGTGCAAAAAACGAGATTTACGTTTATCGTGCATCGTAATCTCCTGTGCTGGTTTGATTGACGACCGACTTACTCAAAACTGGACTGTCCGCCGGCTCGACGCGGATCCTTCCCATCATTCCGCCGTCCTCGTGCTCCAGCACGTGGCAGTGAAAAAGGAAGGTGCCGACGATACTCGGATCGCGAAAATCCATTCGCAGGCGCACGCTCGGATATTGCAGCGTGCGGCCGTTGTAGTATGGGACGTTGACGGTATCGCGCAGGAACGGCTCATTAACCGGAACGCCGGACCATTCGAGCAACTGAAAATGAAGTTGATGGATGTGGAAGTCGTGCAGCTCCATCGAGCGGTTTTCGATGATCCAATCCTCGACCTCACCTTGCTTGACGACGATGTCGGGGACGCTTGATGCCGGATCAAATGGCGCCGGCGTCTGGCCATCCACGGTGAGGTAAAAGCCGCTGGTGCTGGTGGGATTGTTCGGATCGTCCAGCTTTTCCGAGAAGTAAAGTTTTCTCACGCGCACCGGCGCGACACTGCCGACCCAGGGCAGCGCCGCCGCGGGCAGCGCGGATGGGCTCGACGATAAATTTGCATGCGGATTCGGCGCATCCGGCGCGGCGACGACAGTCGCCAGCGTTCGATTGGGATCGTTGTCGCCGCTCGGCCCGGTGTCGACCGTTCGCGTCACCAACAGCCCCGGTACGCCAAGCGGCGGGGCCTTGACTACAAACTCAGCGCGGGCGCCCGGCGGAATGCCGATGTGGTCGACTGACTGAATTGCCGGTGCAGGGCTGCCGTTGAATCTGATCGGTACGCCGTCGATGGCGACGATGCCGAGCGGTTGCGCCACTCCTCGATACAGCAGCGCAAGATTGAGATAGGTGATCGCCGAGGCATTGAGAACGCGCCAGAGCTGACGTTGGCCCGGCTTCATCACCATCGCGGCTGGTGGATAATCGGGGTATGGGACGGGCACGTAGTTGATCGACAAATCCTTTGCCGGCTTGCCGTACCCGGTGCCGTTGTTGGCGGCGTCGCCGTCACTATCGATCAATGTTTTGGGCACCACCGGCTCGGACTTGGACGGTGGAGCATCTGGATGCAGCAGCTCCTGATCGCGGATCACCACGACACGCTCGGGCAACCCGGCCAGCGCCGGATTGGCGCGTTCGATGCCTTCGACAATCAGCGCAGCCGAGGCCCCGCCCAGTACTTGCACTTTGCTGAAGCCGTGAATGTGCGGGTGATACCAATAAAGTCCGGGTGGCTGGTCCGCGGGTATCTGCATGCGGTATTCGAACGGCGGATCGTCCGGCNGGATCGAAGTTTGGATCACATCGTCCTGATGGCAGACCGGCGGTACTGTCATGCCGTGAAAGTGCAGATTGGTCGAAATCGGCGTCATGGCGCCGCTGGTGCAGGGATCGGATTTCTTTTTCGTGACACAGATCGGCCCGGCCGCCGGCGCCGCCAGATCGTGGGCGTTATCGGTGCTCGCCGCCGCCGGCGCTACATCAACCAATTTGTTTCGCAGCCGCAGAATCAGCTGATCGCCGGGCTTCACTCTCACAGTCGGCGAGGACGCGCTGTCTGGGGTCACGTAGCAGTAGCGGGTCGAGCCATCGGGCTGTCTGGAATTGATGAGCGCCAGATCGACCGTCAGGACCCCGCCATTGCTGTGCAGATCTTGCGGCTCGGCGACGGCGCTACCTGCTTCAGGCCGCCGGCAGGGATCGAACGGGGGGGCCGGCTCACGTGCAAGGCTCGCGGACGCTACGCAAGCCGCAAACAGACATATGCCGGCGGCCAATCGTAGCGCGCGTTGTGCGACACGACCTTGCTCAGCATCGCGCGACAAGCCGCGCAACCGCGCACTAACAACCGGCACCCGCGCCCCCGAAATCCGTGGCTTTTCATAGAGTTTAAGAAACGCCTAACATGCTAAGCCGCGTTTCTGACGCGCTGATGCCGGCTTTCTTACACGCAGGTGACACCGCTCGAGTTCGGGCCGAGCGACAGCGCAAGAGTTTCAAATGGGGCTTATCGAGCCAATCTGTGGTTACGATTGAGGCTCAATTAGCCGATCAAGCGTGATCGGAAATTTGCGCACGCGGATGCCGGTCGCGTGCCACACCGCATTCGCGACCGCCCCCGCCGAGCCGGTGACTCCGATCTCGCCGACGCCTTTGATGCCGAGAGCATTCACATGCGGGTCGCTTTCCTCCACGNCGATCGCCTCGACCGATGGCACGTCGGCGTTCACCGGAATGTGGTANTCGGCGAAATTTGCNTTCATCGGCCGGCCGGATCTCGTATCCATGATGGCTTGCTCGTGCAGCGCNAAGGAGACGCCCCAGATCATCCCACCGCAGAGTTGGCTGCGCACCATGCGCGGATTGATGATACGCCCGGCCGCGAACGCGCCCACCACCCGGGTCACGCGGATCTGTCCGAGATCGGGATCGATCTTGACCTCGGCAAAAACCGCGCCGTGCGAATGCATCGCGTACTCCGCTTGTGCCGTCTGATCCATCGCGCCTTTGCCATGCCCTTCGATTTTGGAAAGGCCGGCGCGGGTAAGGATGTTTTCGTAGCTTTCGTTGCGGCTTTCGTCGTCGCGGCTGAACAAGCGGCCGCCTCGCGCCATCACTCCGGTGTTGCCGGCGCCGAACAAGGGCGAGCGCTCGTCGCTCGTCGCAAGCTCGGCGAGGCGGGAGATCACGTCGGCGCCCGCCTTATGGATCGCGTTGCCGGCGGTCGCGGTATGAGCCGAGCCGCCGGCAATGCCGGCATCCGGAAGATCGGAATTGCCCGAGCGAAAATCGACCTGATCGAGATCGAGTCCAAGGCTGTCCGCGGCGATCTGCGCGAGCGCGGTCCAAGCGCCTTGGCCCATGTCCTCGGCGCCGATTTCCATTACGCCGCTGCCGTCGCGGCGCAGCACCGCTTTAGCGTGTCCCTCAAACATCAGCGCCGGAAACGTCGCCGTGCCGACGCCCCAGCCAACAAGCATGCCCGCCTCGTCGCGCATTTGCCGCGGCGCGAGGACGCGGCGCTGCCAGCCGAAGCGCTCGCCGGCTTGGGTGTAACAGTCACGCAGCGCTTTGGACGAGAACGGTCGACCGGAAATCGGCTCGATCTCGGCATAGTTTTTAAGCCGGAATTCCAACGGATCCATGCTGCAGGCGTGCGCCATCTCGTCGATGGCGCTTTCCAGCGCGATTGAGCCGGACGCTTCTCCGGGAGCGCGCATGAATAGCGGCGTACCAGTGTCGACGCGGACCGCCTCATGCGAAGTGACGATGGCTGGGCTCGCGTAGAGCGTATGCGAAGCGTTGGAAGAAGGCTCGAAGAAATCGTCGAAAGTGCTCGACGTTGTCTTGGTGTGATGGTCGAGTGCCGTCAGCTTGCCGTCGCGGTCGGCGCCGATGCGCAATGTTTGCCGCGTCGGCGCGCGATGCCCAACTGGCCCGAACATTTGCTCGCGGCGCAGCACCAATTTTACCGGCCTGCCGACCATGCGGGCGGCTAAAATGCCGAGCACCTGCGGCCCCGACATCACGCCTTTGGAGCCGAAGCCGCCGCCGAGAAACGGACTGCGAATATGAATCTTGTCGGGCGACATGCCGAACAACCCGGCGAGGCGCCCCTTCGCCCAGGCAAAACCCTGACTCGGCGTGTCGATCGAGAGCGCGTCGTCTTCCCAGATCGCGACGATGGCATGCGGCTCCATCGGGTTATGGTATTGCGGCGCGGTCTCGTAAGTGACTTCGATTTTCGTCGCGGCGTCGGCTAGACCGCGGGCGACGTCGCCTCGCTCCTCCTTGGTCGGAAAGCCCGGACCGACCGCCGCCGGCGTGAAACTCTCGCTTGACTCGAGGGTGATCCGCGCTGGCTCTTCCTCGTAACGAGGCGTCAAAAGTACGGCGCCTTCGGTTGCCGCTTCAAGCGTTTCGGCGATCACGACCGCGATCGACTGATTGGCGTAGCGCACCTTGTCGTTTTGCAGGAGATCGAGGCGGAACATGAAAGGATCGGCTTTCAGATCGGGATCCAGCGCCAGCGCCGGGCGATTGGCCGGCGTCATAACCTCAACGACTCCGGGATGGGCTTTGGCAGCTTGAATGTCGAGCGCCGCAACCCGGCCGCGCGCAATGCTACTCACCGCCAATACCGCGTAAAGCATTCCCGGTGGATGATTGTCGGCCGCGAATTTTGCCGCGCCGGTGACTTTGAGGAGGCCTTCGCGGCGGGTGAGGGGCTGGCCGATATTCGAGCCGTGACGAACATGGAGAGGCGTTGGGTTGAGTGCGATCTCAGCCATGAGCGGCAACTCCGGATGTGTCAGCGAAAGGTGAGGCGGGCAGCGCCGGTAGCCGTTCCGGGGTGCCGGCGGCAGCAAGTGCACATGCCCGCGCCACAACCCTGCGGGCCAGCTCTATCTTGAAGCCGTTGTTGCCGGCCGGCCTTGCGTCGGCGAGCGCGGCTTCGCCGGCGCGGCGGAAGCTCGCTGTGTCGGCACGGCCGCCAATCAGGGCCTGTTCGGCTTCGCGGGCGCGCCAGGGCTTTAGCGCCACGCCGCCAAGCGCCAGCCGCGCATCCGCAATGGTGTCGCCATCGAAGCTTAGAGCCGCCGCGGCGGATACAATGGCGAACGCATAAGATGTTCGGTCGCGGACTTTCAGATATCGCGAATGCGCGGCGAATTGCGCCGCGGCGGGCGGCAGGCGCACGGCGACAATCATCTCGCCGGGCTCGAGCATGGTCTCGCTATGAGGTGAACCATCCGGCAAGCGGTGGAACGCCTCGAGGGAAATTTCGCGCCGGCCGGTTCTGCCTTCCATCTCGACCATGGCGTCGAGCGCGACCAAGGGCACGCAAAAGTCCGACGGATGGGTGGCAATGCAGTTTTGGCTCCAGCCCAAGATGGCGTGCAGCCTATTGTCGCCGCCGCGCGCATCGCAGCCCGAGCCGGGATGACGTTTGTTGCAAGCGCTCGCGGCGTCGTAAAAATAGGCGCAGCGCGTACGCTGCACGAGGTTGCCGCCGATGGTCGCGGCGTTGCGAAGTTGCGCGGACGCGCCGGACAAAAGCGCTTCCGCGACCGCCGGAAAGCGCCGAGCGAAATCGCGGTCGTGCGCGAGGTCGGCGTTGCGCACCAGCGCGCCGATTCGCACGCCGCCGTCTGGCAAGTCCTCGATGCGATCGAGACCCGGAAGGTGGCTGATGTCAACGAGCCGGGCGGGGTGGCTGACGTTTCCTTTCATCAGGTCGAGAAGGTTGGTGCCGCCGGCGAGATAAGCGGCGCCCGGCTGCACGGCGGCCGCGACGGCATCCCGCACCGTCGCCGGCCGAACATATTCGAAAGTGTTCATGCGACCTCCTTGCGGTCGCGTGCATCGACAGTTTTTTGCGCCGCCAGCACCGCTTCGGTAATTCCTTGATAGGCGGCGCAACGGCACAGATTGCCGCTCATGCCTTCGCGCACGCGCTCGGGATCGTCGCCGGCTTGGCCTTCTGCAATGAGACCGATTGCGCTCATGATTTGGCCGGGCGTGCAGAATCCGCATTGAAGGCCGTCGTGAGCGATAAATGCTTCCTGCACCGGATGAAGATGGCCCCGCGGCGCCACGCCTTCGATGGTCAACACGTTCGCGCCGTCGTAGCTCACGGCGAGCGCGAGGCACGAATTGATTCGCCGCCCGTCAACGATGACCGTGCAAGCGCCGCACTGGCCGCGATCGCAGCCCTTCTTGGTGCCGGTCAGGTTCAACCGTTCGCGCAGCAAATCGAGAAGGGTCACTCGCGGGTCATCAAGCTCCAGGGTTCGCTTGACGCCGTTTACGGTGAGGATCGTTGAAATCGCCATGCGATACTCCCATAAGAGCTTTGGTGAGGGTCGTGCTCCGGGCGGCTGTCGTGGCAGATACGGAGGCATCCTCCGCTTTTCAAGCGGTCCCCCGGTGACGATTTTAAAAAAACGAACGGACCAGCCAATTCGAAAACCGCGGGTCGACGCGGTTCGCAACCGCGAACGCGTGCTGGAAGCGGCCAAAAAAGTGTTCAGCGCCGGCGGCCCGGACGCGAGCCTTGAAGCTGTCGCGCGCGAGGCCGGAGTAGGGATCGGCACCCTTTATCGGCATTTTCCCACGCGCGAAGCGCTTTTCGAGGCCGTTTATCGCCGCGAAGTGCAGCAGCTCGCTGATTTGGCTGAAGAGCTGAAGGAACAGCCGGATCCGGTCGAGGCTTTGCGGCGATGGATGCGATCAAATGTAAGGTTCGTTGCCACCAAAAAGGGCATGTTGCAGGCGTTGGCGCTTGCTGTCGAAAAAAACTCGGAGCTTTTCGCCTATTCGTCAGATCGGCTGACGCAGGCGGTTGGCGGCCTGTTGGGTCGCGCTGTTGCGGCGGGCGAAATTCGCAACGACATCTCCGCCGAAGACGTACTTCGTGCGCTCGTGGGCATGAGCTACACCTATGATCAGCCGGGCTGGCAGAAGAGCGTATTGCGTCTTGTCGATGTGTTCATCGACGGGCTGCGCAAGCAGAGCGCTCGCAAGCCGCGGCGGATCAAGTGAAATTGCTTGATTAAAGTTTCGCCTATCCATCGGCCGGGCGACGAATCAGTTACGCTGATCCGATGGGCTTTGAACCGCGCGGCATTTCAGCGATGAGCAGCGGTCACTTCCTCGGCGTCGAGCATTCGGCGACGGGACGGGCGTGGCGCGACCGGCTCGACGAGCGGGGCGCGGCACGCGCGCTCGCCATCGCGCAGCGTCACGACGTTCCCGAATTGCTGGCGCGCATCCTAGCCGGCCGCAATATCGACGTCGACGGCGTCGACGCGTTCCTCGATCCGGCCATCAAACGCGCCATGCCCGATCCGCACGTGCTGGCGGGCATGCGCGAGGCCGCCGGCCGGATCGCCGACGCCATTGTGCGCAGCGAGACCGTCGCGATTTTCGGCGATTATGATGTCGATGGCGCCACTTCCGCCGCGCTGTTGGCGCGCTTTCTCCGCCAAGCCGGCCTCGGGCCTCTGATCCATATTCCGGATCGGCTGTTCGAAGGCTATGGACCGAATGTCGAAGCGGTGCGGTCGCTCGCTGCGCGCGGCGCGACACTCTTGGTGACCGTCGATTGCGGCACCACCAGCATCGAGCCGCTGGCGGAAGCGCGCGCGCTGAACGTCGATGTCGTGGTCCTCGATCACCATCAGGCGGACGAAGCCCTGCCGCCCGCATTTGCCATCGTCAACCCGAACCGTCGCGACGATTTGTCCGGTCTTGGCCATCTCGCCGCGGTAGGCCTGACCTTCATGACCGTGGTGGCGGTCAACCGCGAACTGCGCACGCGCGGCTTCTGGAACACGGACCGCCCTGAACCGGATCTGCTCGCGCTGCTCGACGACGTCGCGCTCGGCACCGTCGCCGACGTCGTACCGCTCATCGGTCTCAATCGTGCTTTCGTGGCCAAAGGGCTCATTGCGTTGCGCCGCCGCGAGCGCGTCGGGCATCGAAGCCTGATGGACGTGGCGCGGCTTTCAGGTCCGCCCGAGGCCTGGCATCTCGGCTTCTTGTTGGGGCCGCGCATCAATGCCGGCGGGCGCATCGGCCGTGCCGATCTCGGCGTGAAATTGCTTCTTGAAGACGACCCGGACAAGGCGGCGCAAATTGCCGCCGAACTTGACCGGCTCAACCGCGAGCGGCAAACGATTGAAATGGATACGCTGGCGCAAGCCGAAGCCGAGGCGATGGCCGCGCTCGGCATCGAGGAGAAGGGCGCGGTTGTGGTCACTGCGGCTGAAGGCTGGCATCCAGGCGTTGTCGGCATTGTTGCCGCGCGGCTTAAGGAAAAGTTCGGCCGTCCGGCTTTCGCCATCGCGCTCGAACCCGGCGGCATCGGCACTGGCTCCGGCCGATCGATACCGGGCGTTGATATCGGCCGCGCGGTGCGCCGCGCCGTGGCCGAAGGTTTGCTGGTCAAGGGCGGCGGTCACGCCATGGCGGCAGGCGTGACGCTGCGCCGGGATGCGCTGGCGGCGTTTCGCGCCTTTCTCGAGTCGATGCTCGGCCCCGATGTGGAGACTTCCCGGCGAGCCACCGGACTTCTGATCGACGGTGCGTTGAGTGCGGCGGCCGCCAATCTCGAACTCGTCGCGCTGCTCGAGCGCGCCGGCCCGTTCGGTTCAGGCAATCCCGAGCCGATGATCGCGTTGCCGGCACATACCATCTCCTACGCCGAGGAGGTCGGCCAGGCGCACATCCGGGTGCGGCTTAAATCCGCCGACGGCGCCGGCGTCAACGCTATCGCCTTCCGCGCCAGCGGTCAGAAGCTCGGCGCGGCACTAGTACAAGGCCGCGGCCGGCAGGTCCATGCCGCGGGCTCGTTCACACTCGATCGCTATCAGGGCGAAGAACGCGTGCAATTCCGGATCACCGACGTCGCGCCCGCAGAGCCATTTTCGGGGCGCTGAATGCGGCTACGCGATGCGGCGGGGCGACTTGCGGAGATTCCGGTAAAAAAAGCGGAAAGGGCTATTTCAGTTGGGTCGAGATCGACCCGAAGGTAGTGTTGAGCTTGGTGCCGATGCCTTTGACCGTCGTGATAATGACGATGGAAATGCCGGCAGCGATCAGGCCGTACTCGATAGCTGTCGCGGCATTTTCATCTTTCAGAAATTTGTAGATAAGCCGCATGGCGCTTTCTCCCTCAAATTTGAGGGCATTTTGTGCAGCAAAGTTTTGCAAATCGTTAGCACAGCTCGGGAAAACGGCTTTCTAGAGGGTTTGCGATCACCTGGGGGTTTTTACCTATAGGGAGGGGAAACCCCTGCGGCACTAGGCGCCGCGCTCGATCTTGATGGCCATACGGACGAGTTCGGCGAGGTTGCGCGCGCCAATTCGCTCCATGACCCAGGCCCGATGGTTCTCCACCGTTTTGGCGCTGATCTCGAGCTGGCGGGCAATTTGCTTGCTGGATAGTCCGCTGGCGGCAAGCTCCATGACCTGCCGCTGACGGGCCGAAAGCGCGCCGAACTTGTTGCGCAGGCCATCGACTTCGGCGTTGTCACGCGCCTGCTTGCGGTTACGCTCCAGCGAGTTGCGTATGCTTTCGAGCAGATGGGTTTCATCGAATGGTTTTTCGACGAAATCGAACGCGCCGGCTTTCATCGCTTTGACCGCCATATCGACATCGCCGTGACCGGTAATGAGGATAACCGGCCAGCGCACACCGCGAACGGCAAGGCGGTCGAGCAGCTCAAGCCCGGACATGCCCGGCATCCGCACATCGCAGACCACGCAGTCGAAGCGAGCGGCACTATCGGCCGACGAGAGAAAGTCTTCCGCGGAAGAGAAACACGACGTGTCGAGGTTCTGCCGCGACAGATAGAGGCGCAGCGAGTCAAGCACGGCGGCGTCATCGTCGATCAGGGCGACGCGGACCGGATCACTCATTCAAGTCGTCCACGGTAGGTAGCGTGAAGTGAACGGTAGCGCCGCGCATCGCGTGGCCAAGCCAGATACGGCCACCATGCGCCTCGACGATCGTCTTGCATAACACTAAACCGAAGCCGAGGCCTTCGGCTTTGGTGGTCGAGAATGGAAGGAATTGATTTTCCGATACGTCGGTCGGAAAGCCCGGGCCATTGTCGGCGACGCGGATTTCAACGAACCCCTCGCCGGCGGCAGCCGCCTCGATCAAAATCTTGCCGCCGCTGATGGAAGCCGCCTTGAACGCGTCGATCGAATTGCGGATGAGGTTGAGCAGCGTTTGCTCGATTTGCAAGGAATCAACCAGCACCGCCGGAAGCCGGCTGGCGGTGGCGACGCGGACCTTGGCGTTGACCTGATCGAGTTCGGGTCCGCAGAGCGCCAGCGCCTCACGAATGAGGCGTTCGACGCTGCAGACTAGGTGATTGCCGCGATCGAGCGACAGCAGCGACCGCAAGCTTCGCACCACTTGGGCGGCGCGCTCGACCTGCGCTACCGCCTTGGCGGCGATGTCGGCGATCTCGGCGGAATTGACGCATTCCTCCCGGGCGGCGTCGGCGACCAATCGCGCGTAGGTCCGCGCCGCCGTCAGCGGCTGGTTCAGTTCGTGCGCGATGGCCACTGAGAGTTCTTTCATGCCGCCGACCTGGGCCACCCGTGCCAGTGCTTTCTGCTGCAACAGCAGCTTCGCTTCGGCACGCCGGTGCTCGGTGACCAGCTCGCCGGCGATGAGACCGGTGGCGGTCAACACCAGCATCAGGGTTTGCAGCGCGGTAAATCCTTCCGGCTGCGGGGAAAGGGTGACGCCGATGATGAGTCCAAGCTGAGTGAGCAAGAGCCCGATGGTGACGCCTTCGAGGCCGCCGCTCAGTGCCATCCATACGATCGGCAGAAACAGGAGATAGAACAATTGCAGGGGCGCCGCTTCACGGAAGCCTAAAACCAGTACCAGCGCGCCGACGATGGCCACGAATTGCAGGACCACTTCGAGTGACATTTGCACGGTGTGCTTGCGCAACAACGCAACCAGCACGAAGGGCGTGACAACCATGACGCCGATCAGATCGCCCACCCAGTAACTCAGCATCGCCTCGATGAAATCCTGCAGCTCCAGATAGCCGGATAGCGTTGTCGTTGCGACGTAGCCCGCCGCAACGAATGCGGTGCTCACCAATGCCGTGAGCATCAAGAGGATCAGGTCGCGCGTGGACGGCAATGAGGGGTCGAAACGCGTTGCCGGCCGCATCAAAAACAGCGCGGCGGCGGAATAGCCGCCGCCAATGACCGTGGCGTGCGCGATCCCCTCTCTCAGGTCGACCGGCGAAAAGTTCAAGAGCAGATGAGAGACGAGCGGTGCAATAAACAAGAATGGAATCGTCCGGCGGCCAAACAAGAGCACCAGCGGGAAGCTCAGCCCGACCTGAGGATTCCACGGCGTTATGTCCAGCCCCTCGAACGGCTCGACATAACTGAGCCAGTCGAGCAGGGGGTAGGCGGCGACATAGCCTAGCCCGGCGATGATCGGCATCACCGACAAGATGGCCGGATAGCTGTTGGGCGCCAGCCTGGGTCCGGCTTGATGCTCTATAACCGCCATGAAATCGATTCGCGCGCTTCGGCGGCCACGATAGCGAGCAAAAACTTGCGGGGAGATAAACGGCCGGTCGGGCGGGCAGCCAAGCCGCCGGAGAGGCCTTTTTCACCGGCCGGAGAGGCTAAATCGCTCTTTTTTGGCCCGGCGGGCAGGCGCCGGCGAATAGAGAACGCCAGGCCGGGGCCCCTGTCCCGGTGCTACAGGTCGAGACTGATCGTCTGAAGCGGAGACGAAGCGTGAACTGGTGGCATCTCATTTCGTGTTTTTTCGGCGGCGCGTTTCTTGCCAACGCAATTCCCCACGTCGTCAGTGGAATGACGGGACGCCCGTTTCAAAGCCCTTTCGCCAAGCCGCCCGGGCAAGGACTTTCCTCATCGACCGTCAACGTGGTGTGGGGCGTTTTCAACCTTGCCGTCGCCTACGTCCTCATCTGCCGCGTCGGAGATTTTACGCTGAGCTCCATTGCCGATGCAGCAGCTGTGGGACTGGGTTTTCTTTTGCTCGGTCTGCTGCTCGCCCGCCACTTCGGCCGTTTTCACGGCGGCAATATTCCTGGATAACGAATGGCGTCAACAACGCGCATTAAGGGCACGGTGTGAAGCCGGCTACACCGAAATCTCCCCTTCAAGATAGAGCACGGCCCGGCCGGCGATGGTGACCCGCTCGCCGTTCTGCGTACAGCGCAGCGCGCCGCCGCGCCGGGACAATTGCCGGGCTTCCAGCGTCTTCTTACCGAGGCGCTCCGCCCAATAAGGCGTGAGCGTGCAGTGCGAGGAGCCGGTCGCCGGATCTTCGGGAACGCCTTGCGCCGGCGCGAAAAACCGCGACACGAAATCCGTTCCGTTGTCACCGGGCGCCGTCGCAATCGCCGCCCAGCAATCCTCCACCGCGGCAAGCGTGGCGAAGTGCGGATCGAGCGCAGCGACTTCGGCGGCGCTGTCATAGACGACAAGGTAATCACGGGCGCGCAAAACCGCGCGCGGCGCTCCGCCCAGCGCCTCAAGCAAACCCGCGGGCGCCTCGGCGGGCACCGCGGGTCGCGCCGGAAAGTCCATGGCCAGCACGTTTCCATTGCGCGTGACTGTCAGCGTTCCCGCCTTGACGGTGCGAAAGCTGACCGCCTCCCGCTCCGGTTCGAGAAAGCTCATAACCACAAAGCCTGAAGCAAGCGTGGCGTGACCGCACAAGTCGACCTCGACCGTCGGCGTGAACCAGCGCAGCGTGTAGCCATCGCCGTCGCGGACAAAGAACGCGGTCTCCGAGAGATTATTCTCGGCCGCGATCGCCTGCATGGTCGCGTCCGGCAGCCAGCGCTCGAGCGGACACACCGCGGCGGGATTGCCGCCAAACAAGTCGCCGGTAAATGCATCGACCTGATAGAGAGGCAGGCGCATTTCCTTTTCTCCCTGGCCACTCTTGGCACAACCGGGCTCGGGCGGCTATGTCAACGTCGCTATCGGAGGAAAACGATGTCCAAGCTTACTCTTTCCGTCGCCGTGCGCGACTACGACCGCACGCGCCCCTTGTCCGACGGCGAGGTGCAGATCGACGGCGTCGACCCGGTGTTCATGGCGCTGTCGCCGGAAGAGATATTTTTCCGTGCCTTCCGCGGCGCGGAATTCGACATCTGCGAACTATCGATGTCGAGCTTTACGGTGAAGACCGCGCAAGGCGGCGCGCCTTACGTCGGCGTGCCGGCGTTCGTATCGCGCACCTTCCGCCATACCGCGATCTACGTGCGCACCGACCGCATCAAAACACCGGCCGACCTCAAGGGCAAGAAAATCGGCGTGCCGGAATATCAACTCACAGCTAATGTGTGGGCGCGCGCTATCCTTGACGACGATCACGGCGTCAAGCCAACCGATATTCACTGGATTCGCGCCGGCCTTGTGGAGGCCGGCCGGCTGGAAAAGATCACCATCACGCTGCCGAAGGATGTGAGGCTGGAGGATGCGCCGGCTGACCGCACGCTCTCGAGCATGCTCGAATCCGGCGAGATCGACGGCATCATTGCGCCGCGGGTGCCACCGCCCTTCGAGCGCGGACATCCGAATGTCGGCTGGCTATTCTCCGACCCGGTCGCCGCGGCCAAGGATTATTTCAAACGCACCGGAATTTTTCCGATCATGCATTTGATCGGGGTGCGCCGCGAGCTCGCCGAACAGCACCCTTGGCTGCCTGCCGCGGTGTTCAAGGCATTCGCGCAGGCGAAAGAAATCGCGCTGGCAAAGCTTTCCGACACGTCATCGACCAAAGTGACTCTCCCCTTCGTCGAGGAGCGGCTGATCGAGGCGCGCGCGCTGATGGGGGATGATTTCTGGTCGTACGGCGTCGAGAAAAACCGCAAGGTGCTCGATTACTTCCTCGGCCAGCATCACGCCCAAGGACTTTCGCCGCGAAGAGTGAAAGTTGAGGAATTGTTCCACCCGGGAACGCTGGAGACTTTTAAGGTCTGAAGTTTGCCGTCGGCGATGGCGGTCGCCTGTCGTTCGTTCTTTGCGCGAACTGCTCGCCGTTACAGCGGACGCTAAATCTGGCGGTGGTGATCGCTCTCAGACCGTTTCCAGGCGCCTCAGCAACGCCCGCGCAAACTGCGACAGCGAATCGTCGCGCGCTCCCATGATCACGATCCGGTCGCCGCGACGGGCCAGCCTGACCAAGGCGTCGCCGCAACCGTCACGGTCTGGAAAACCAAGTGCAGTGCGGCCGCGTTGTTCGACGGCAGTGATAATTTCGCGACTTCCCACGCTCCGGTCGACAGTTCCACCGAAATAGACCGGTTCGGGCATGAGCAGAACGTCCGCGTCGTTCAGTCCGCGCGCGAAGCAATCCACCAAGGCGTCTCTCATCAGGCGAATCGGACCGTAACCGTGAGGCTGGAACATCAGCAACAAGCGGCCTGGAAACCCGTGCAAGGTGCGCAGCGTAGCCGCGATCTTGTCGGGGTTATGGGCGAAGTCGTCGATCACAGTGACGTCGTTGGCGGTACCCACGACCTCCAATCGCCGGCGGATGCCGCTAAATTTGCTCAGATGGGACGCCGCCTCCGCGAGGCCAATGCCGCAAACCCTTGCGACGCACAATGCCGCAAGCGCATTCGAGACGTTGTGCAGGCCTGGAACTTTGAGCTCCACCGTGACTGTCTCACCGGTTTCGCGCGCCTTGACCTTGAACACTATTCCCGCTGGGGCAGGTGTCGGCGTCGAAGCCAGGAGATCGGCTTGCGCCGTACGCAAGCTATAGGTCATGGCGTGCCCCGGCTTAAGGCCTCTGGCAAGCGCTGCGGTTTCCTCGTTGTCGAGGTTCAATACTGCGGTTTGCGCCTTGGCGACGAAGTCCCGAAAAAGGCGGCGCAGCTCGTCGAGCGGCTTGTGGTCCAGCGAAATATTGTTCACGACCGCCACGTCCGGCTTGAAAATTTCGATCGAGCCGTCGCTCTCGTCGATTTCGCTGACGAAAATATCGCCTTCGCCAACCCGCGCGCTCGCAAATGGCGCGCCGGAATCCATGAAATTCTTCATATCGGCGCCGTTCATAATCGTCGGACTTTTTCCGGCGCAATGCAAAATCCAGCCGATCATGCCGACGGTAGTGGACTTGCCGCTGGTCCCAGCGACGCCGACGCCGAGGGCGGCTCGGTTGAAGAGTAGGGCGAGCAGCTCCGCGCGCGTCATGATCGCGGCGCCAACGCGCCGCGCAGCCTTCACGTCGGGCACTGTCTCCTCGACTGCGGTGGAGACGACCAAGGTCTGACTGTCGCGGCGAATGCCGCTGCCGTCTTGTGGATGGAGCAGAACGCCGCGCGTGCGCAGAAAATCGAACCTTTCGCCGTTGCGTCCCTGGTCAAGCGCGCGGTCGGAGCCCTCGACATGTCCGCCCCGCGCCTGGATGATCAGGGCGAGGGGAGTCATGCCGCTACCGCCGATGCCGCAGAAAAAGTAATCTCCATGTTGGGACATCGGTGAAATCTACAAACATTGGCCATGAGGAACAACTCGACCGGCATGCCTGCATGAACGGGGACAAATGCAAGATAGGAGTCGTCGCGCCCGCCTCACGCATTTCCGAGGATGTCGCGGCAAGCGTGCCGGCTCTGGCGGCGCGTCTTTATCCTGACCGAACGCCGGAGATCGTATTCCATCCGCAATGCTTTGCGTCGCACGGGCATTTTGCCGGTGACGACGAAACCCGCGCCCAGGCGTTCCTCGACGTCGCCAACGACGAGAGCTTCGACGCGGTCTGGTTTGCGCGCGGCGGCTACGGGTCGTGCCGCGTGGTCGAAGCGATCATGCCCCGGTTGCGCCAGCCGTCTCGGGAGAAAGCCTACCTGGGCTACAGCGATGCGGGCATGCTGCTTGCGGCTTTGTACCGCGCCGGGTTTATGGGNGTCGCGCATGGCCCGGTCGCCCAAGACATCCGCCGCGACGGCGGCGACAAAGCNGTCGCCAGGGCACTCGCGTGGATGATCGATCGGGCGCCCGGCTCACTCGAACCGGCGGTCGACGGNGTGAGAAAGACCGCGGCGTTNAACATAACGGTGTTGAGCCACCTGCTCGGCACATCGCTCGAGCCCAACCTCGACGGCCATGTGCTCATGCTGGAGGAAGTAGGGGAGGCGATGTATCGAATCGATCGCTCGCTATTTCACATCAGCGCCAGCGCCAACGTCCGGCGCACCGCCGGCGTCATGCTCGGCCGTTGCAGTAA
>JGI12635J15846_10000852_pt1 | contig 26576 bp, 23 predicted proteins | sample BlaSpr_A8_OM2_M2_FD_15846 | JGI IMG/M metagenome (IMG submission 15846) | reverse complement strand
ATGGCGGCAGGCTGGGCGGACTCTCCGCGATGGGCGCGACGCGCGACGACCAGCGACACATCGCACCGACCTACGGCGGCCACGCTCCGTTCGGCGCGATGGACGCCAACGAGCGGCTCAAGCGAATCGACGCTGAAGGTCTCGCCGCCGCATTCCTCTATCCCACCATGAGCCTTCTGTGGGAGACCGAGACTGAAGACCCCGAGCTCGCGCAGGCGTGCACCCGCGCCTACAACCGGTACATCTTGGACTTCTGCTCTGAGAGTGGCGGCAAGCTGATTCCGATTGCGCATCTGTCGCTGGGGGATCCGAGTGCGGCGGCAGCCGAGCTCGAACGCGCGGTCAAGGCTGGATGCAAAGGCGGGTGGGTCGCGCAATTCGTGATGACGCGCAAGCCGCACGCGCATCCCGATCACGACGTGCTGTTCGCCAAGGCGCAGGAGCTGGACGTGCCGCTCGGGATACATCCGTCGTTGGAACCGGTGTGGGCGGCGCCGGGCCGTTACGATCGCAAATTCATGCGCGGGAACTATTACTTTCTAAATATCGTCGCGGCCGACGCGATTCGGCACGCTTTCACCAGCTTCTTCCAGTACGGCACCTTCGACAAATTTCCGAAGATGCGGCTGGTGCTGCTCGAAGCGGGCGCGGGATGGATCGACTACTGGCTAGGGCGCCTCGACGCGGTCTATGCGAGCGCGATGGGGCGCACGGTGTCGCTCAAGGAGAAGCCGAGTTTCTACTTCAATCGCAACTGCTGGATCTCGGCGGACCCCGACGAGCGCTCGCTGCCGGCGATGGTCGAGCTGTGCGGCGCCGACAAATTTTTCTGGGCGTCCGATTTTCCCCATCCCGATCACGTCGGCAACTATATCGAGGAGGTCGACGAGCTGGCGCACAAGCTGCCGCCCGCCGCGCGCGCGAAAGTGATGGGCGAGAACGTGATGAAGGTGTACAAGTGCGAGCTGCCCGCAGCGAAAAAGTAAAACGCGGGTCGCGCAAATCGGCGCAGCCGGCGCGCCGGACTTTCTCGACCGACGTCGAAACGCTGCGGCGAATCGCGTTCAGTTTCCCCGGCGTCGAGGAAGGAACCTCATACGGCACGCTGGCCTATCGCGTGAGCAAGAAATTTATCTGCCGAATGAAGGAAGACGGCGAGTCGCTTGCGATACGGATGGAGTTTGGCGAGCGTGAGATATTGGTTGAAGGAGAGCCCGAGACCTTCTATTTCACCGAGCACTATCGAAACTACCCGATGGTGCTGATACGGCTGCCAAAGGTGCATCCCGACGAGCTCAAGCGAATATTCGGCAACGCGTGGCGCCGCTTCGCATCAAAACGGATCATCGAATCTTTACGACGTTAACGCTGCCTCCAAGGAGCTCTTCTTATGGCACGAAAAGTTGCGGACGTAATGTGGGAGATGCTGGCGAAGGCCGGCGTCAAACGGTGCTACGGAATCGTCGGTGACGCGTTGAATCCTGTGATCGACGCGCTCCGGCGCAACGGCGAGATCGAGTTCGTCCATGTTCGAAATGAGGAGTATGGCGTCTTCGCCGCGGTCGCCGAGTCCTACCTGACCGGCAAGCCGGTGGCGGTTTGCGGAACGGCGGGCCCCGGCGTGACGCATCTCTTCAATGGACTCATGGACGCGCGCAAGGAGGGCGCCGCAGTTATCGCGATCGCTGGCGATGTGGAGACCAAGCTCATCGACACCGCCGCGCTCGAAGAGCTGAATCCGTACAAATTTTTCGACACCGCGTGCCTCTACGTCGGGCGAGTGGTCAATCCCGAACAGGTGCGCGCGGTGGTCACGACCGCGATCATGACGGCCGTGGCCGACAAGGGGCCGACCTTGATCTCGATGCCCGGCGATATCGCGGCGGCAAACGCGCCGGACCATAACAATCACGGGTTCACGACTCCCGCCGTCCCCGTGTTGCGTCCGGCCGACGCGGATCTAGACAAGCTGGTCGAGATGGTCGCGGCGGCGAACACGGTAGCGATTTTCGGCGGCGATGGCTGCCGCGACGCGCGCGATGAGGTGCTGGAACTGGCTGCCAGGCTCAAAGCGCCGGTCGGATATGCATTCCGCGGGAAGCAATGGCTGGAGCATGACAACCCCAATGCCGTCGGGATGACTGGGTTGCTCGGCTACGGCGGAGCATACAAGGCCATACACGATGCCGATTTGTTGTTGATGCTCGGCACCGACTTTCCGTTCTCGGAATTTCTTCCCGGCGACAAGGTCAAAAAAGTCCAGATCGACAAGAACGCGAAGCATCTCGGCCGCCGCACCGCAGTTGATTTGGCGCTGGTCGGCGATATAAAGACCACGGTCACCGCGCTGCTCGGCAGAATCGCCGACAAGCCCGATGGCACTTTTCTCCAAAGGCATGTCGCCGAGACCAAGTCGTTCCACGAACTGTTGCAACACTACGTCACGAAAGGACCCGGAATAAAACCGATTCGTCCGGAATTCCTGGCCGCGACCCTGAGCGACCTGGCCGACGACGACGCGATGTTTTTTGCGGACACGGGAACCGCCTGCATCTGGCTGGCGCGGCACGTGAATGGCGGGGCGAACCGGCGGCTTTTCGGATCGTTTTCATGGGCGTCGATGGCCAACGCCGCCCCCAACGCATTCGGCGCGCAGCTCGCATATCCCGGCCGGCAGATGATCGCGCTGTGCGGCGACGGCGGGTTCACGATGCTCGGCCTCGGCGACCTACTGACGCAGGTGCAGCGCAAGTCGCCGGTCATCCAGATCATCCTGAACAATGAATCGCTCGACTTCGTCAACATCGAGCAGCAGGAAGCCGGCGTCATTCCGTTCGGCGTCGATTTCAAAAACCCGAATTTTGCCAAAGTCGCCGAGGCGATGGGCGCCAAGGGCATCCGAATCGAAGAGCCGGGCGACGTAAGGGCAGGACTCACCGAGGCGCTCTCGCACAAGGGCGGCCCGGTCGTGGTGGATGCGGTCGTCGACCCCTACGCGCTTTCGTTGCCGGCGCACGTTCCGTTCCATGTGGCCGAGAGCTTCACCCTGAGCCTCGCAAAACAGGTGTTGAGCGGGAAGATGGATTCAGTGATCAAGACGATCGAACGCAACGTGCGTTTGATCTGATCAACTGGCAGGTTCTCCAAAAATGGGATAGAAAAAGACCCGCGAGATTTTCTCTCGCGGGCCTTTTTCCATTCGCTACAAATTTTCGATGCTTAGCTCACGGTCCAGGTATCGCCTTTGCCTAGGAGCGTCTTCAGATCGCCGGCGCCCTGCTTTGTCTTCGCGTCGTTGAGCTGCTGGTTGACAGCGCCGTCGTAGGTCGGGCGCGCGACCGCGTAAAACACGCCGACGGGTGTCGGCAGCGGCGGCTCAAAGTTGCCGAGCATGAACGCCAGCGACAGATTGGTCTCGTCGTGCACGACCAGGTCCTTCTCGGTCACGCCGTCGCCGAGATGCACCGCCTCGGGACGCATCCCGTTCATCCTGATTCCCATGTCGCGATTCTTGCCGAAGATCAGCGGCTTACCATGCTCGAGAACGAGTTGATGGTCGGCCTTGAGCGCCTTGTCGCTGACGTCGTTGAAGGCGCCGTCGTTGAAAATGTTGCAGTTCTGCAGAATCTCCATGAACGACGCGCCGCGATGCGCATGCGCGCGCTTGAGCATCTCGCCCAGATGCTTCTGCTCGACGTCGATGGTGCGCGCGACGAAGGTCGCGTGCGTGCCGAGCGCCACGGTGATCGGATTGAATGGAAAATCAACCGAACCCGCCGGGGTGGACTTGGTGACCTTGCCCACTTCGGAGGTCGGCGAGTATTGGCCCTTGGTGAGTCCGTAGATCTTGTTGTTGAACAGCAGGATCTTCAAATCGACGTTGCGCCNGAGCACGTGGATGAGATGATTGCCGCCGATGGACAGCCCGTCGCCGTCACCGGTGACCACCCACACGTCGAGGTCGGGCCGCGAAACCTTGAGCCCCGTCGCGAACGCGGGCGCGCGGCCGTGAATCGTGTGGAAGCCGTAGGTGTTCATGTAGTACGGAAACCGGCTCGAGCATCCGATACCCGAGATGAAGACAGTGTTCTCCGGCGCGATGCCGAATTCGGGCATCGTCTTCTGCACCGCGGCCAGGATCGCGTAGTCGCCGCATCCAGGACACCAGCGCACTTCCTGGTCAGAAACGAAATCCTTGCGGTTAAGAACGGTAGCCATTTTCGATCAGCCCTCCAGGGCTCGGTTGATGCGGTTTTCGATCTCGCTGACTTTGAACGGACGACCCTGGATTTTGTTGAATCCAAATGCGTCGATGAGGTAGTCGGCGCGGATCATCTTGAGTAATTGTCCCATGTTCATTTCGGGGATCATGACCTGCTTGAAACGCTTGAGCGTCTCCTCGAGGTCGCGCGGGAGCGGATTCAGATAGCGCAGATGCACATGCGAGACCTTCTTGCCCTTGGCGCGCACATGTTTGACCGCTTCTCGAATCGGGCCGTAGGTCGAGCCCCAGCCGAGCACGACCAGGTCGCCCTCGGCGTCGCCAAAGACCTGGGTCGGTGGAATCTCGCGCGTGATGCCCGCGATTTTGCGCGCGCGCGTCCGCACCATCAGCTCGTTGTTGGCCGGCGAGTAGCTGACGTTGCCGGTCAGGTTCTCGCTCGACAGTCCGCCGACGCGATGCTCGAGGCCTTTGGTCCCCGGGACCGCCCATGGACGGGAAAGCGTCTCCGGTTCGCGATTGTATGGTAAGAAGCCCTCGGGATTGGTCGCGAACTCAACTTTGATTTCGGACAGCTTGTCGGAGTCGGGCAGCAGCCACGGCTCAGCGCCGTTGGCGAGCTGGCCGTCGGTCAGCAGGATTACCGGCGTCATGTACTTAACGGCGATTCTCACCGCCTCATACGCACAATCGAAGCAGTCGGCCGGAGTCGACGCCGCGATAATCGGAATCGGCGACTCGCCATGCCGTCCGTACATCGATTGCAGCAAATCGGCCTGCTCGGGCTTGGTCGGCATCCCGGTCGACGGACCCGCGCGCTGGATGTCGGTGATCACCAGCGGCAGCTCGACCTTGACCGCGAGCCCGACCGCCTCGGCCTTCAGATTCATGCCGGGACCAGACGTGGTGGTGATACCGATCGCGCCGCCGAATGCCGCGCCGATCGCCGCGCACACGCCGGCAATCTCGTCCTCGGCCTGGAAAGTATAAACGGGGAAATTCTTGAAGCCTGAGAGTTCGTGCAGGATATCGCTGGCGGGAGTGATCGGATACGAGCCCAGGAACAGCGGACGTCCCGCTTTCACCGCCGCCGCAACAAATCCCAGCGCGGTCGCGCTATTGCCGGTGATATTGCGATAGAGTCCCGGCGCGATTCGCGCGGCCGGCACTTCGTACGAGCTCGCGAACATCTCGGTCGTCTCGCCGTAGTTGAACCCGGCCTTGAGCACCTTGACGTTCGCTTCGAGAACCTCGGGCGTCTTCTTGAAGCGGCTCTCGAGATAGGTGAGCGTGCTCTCGATCGGCCGCTGATACAGCCACGACAGCATCCCGAGCACGAACATGTTGCGGCATCGGAACACCGCACGATTGTTCAGGCCCATCCCATGAACGGCCAGCGACGTAAGCTTGGTCACATCGACTTCGATCACCTGGAACTTGTCGAGCGAATGGTCGGTGAGCGGATTGCTCTTATAGCCGGCGCGCTTGACGTTGGAATCGGTGAACGCCTCGCGGTCCACGATTATGACGGCGTTGGGCGGCACGTCCTCGATGTTGGCCTGCAGCGCCGCGGGATTCATCGCGACCAGCACGTTGGGCTCGTCGCCGGCGGTGAAAATCTCGCTGCTGGAAAAATTCAGCTGAAAGCCGCTGACCCCGGCCAGGGTGCCTTGCGGCGCGCGGATTTCGGCGGGAAAGTCGGGCAGCGTTGCGATATCGTTACCGGCCAGTGCCGATTCAGCCGTGAATTGCATTCCCGTCAACTGCATCCCGTCGCCAGAGTCGCCCGCAAACCGGATAACGACGTGGTCGCGCTTCAGATGCGGCTTCAGCGCGGACGCGACGGAACCATGCGGCTCGGCAGCTCGTCCAGCCGCCTCAGGTGGTACAGCCATCTCAGTCCAATCTCCTTGTGGTTAGAGCCTGATTGAAAATTAACTCCGATCTTGCGAAGCCCTGCAAATACTCCAACACGCGGATTTGAAGCATACCTAATCCAAGCTAACCATTAAAGGCCCACCTTTTTGCCCTCGAATCAGCGAATCCGGAAGTCGGTGAATTCTCCAGTAAAATCGAGCCACTCTTCGCGTACCGCCGTTACGTGCGCCGACGGTGGGCCCAGATGTGCCCACGCCTCCAGCATCTGCAAGTTCTCACGGCTGCCTTCGGCGACAATTTCGACCTCGCCACCCGGCAGATTGCGCACCCATCCGGCAAGTGCAAGTTGTTTGGCCTCGTCATACGCCGAGAACCTGAACCCAACCCCCTGCACCCGTCCGCTGACGATCAGATGCAACCTCGCGCGCTCAGATTTGTTTTGAGGGGCCATGAATCTTATCTGTCGACGGTTACTTCACGGGAGAAGTTAGCTGAGGGTTCCGGAATCAAGCACCGAACTAGATTCACGACGTTCCTGCCAGCACCGATTCGAGACCTTTCTGATCGAGCACTCGGACGCCCAATTCCTGCGCCTTCTTCAACTTCGAGCCCGGCTCGGCCCCTGCGACGACGAAGTCCGTCTTGCGGCTGACTGACGACGTGACGCGTCCGCCCGCCGCCATGATTCTGCGCTCGGCCTCCTCACGCGTCATTGATTCGAGCGTCCCGGTCAGCACGAACGTCTTGTCGCGCAGCGCGCCGCGCCCCTCGACCTCGGCCGGCGTCTCGACCTCCAGAATTTTGATGAGCCGCTCGACGGCTTTCAGATTTCGAGGCTCGTCGAAGTACTCGCGGATACTGTGCGCAACTTCCTGGCCGATATCGCGGACCCCGAGCAGGTCGTCCTCCGACGCATCCGCCAGCGCGTCCATCGTCTTGAACTTCAGCGCCAACTGCCGCGCCGTATGCTCGCCGACGTGGCGAATCCCGAGTCCGTTGATGAACCGATCGAGCATCGTCTTGCGCGCCTTCTTGATCGCGTCGAGCACATTCTGCGCGCTCTTGTCGGCCATTCGCTCGAGCCCCGAGAGTTGATCCTTCGTGAGGCTGAAAAGATCGTCGAGCTCATTCACCATTCCCTTCTCGACCAGCTGCCCGACCAGCTTGTCGCCGAGCCCTTCGATGTCGAGGCATCCTTTTGACGCGAAATGGCGAATCGATTCACGCATCCGCGCCGGGCAATTCGCGTTGACGCAGAAGTAGCCGACCTCGCCCTCCTCATGGAGGATCGCCGCGCCGCACTCCGGGCAATGCGTAGGCATCTCAAATGGCTTCGCGCGCGGATGCCCCTCCTTGGTGACGCGAATCACGTACGGGATCACGTCGCCGGCGCGCTCGATCAGCACGGTGTCGCGCTCGCGGATATCCTTGCGCCGAATCTCGTCGAGGTTGTGCAGCGACGTGTTCGAAATCGTCACGCCTGCGAGCTGCACCGCGCGAAGCTTGCCGACCGGCGTCAGCGATCCGATTCTGCCGACTTGCACGTCGATCTTCTCGACCACCGTCTCCGCCTGCTGCGCCTTGAACTTGTACGCAATCGCCCAGCGCGGCGAGCGCGAGACCTCGCCGAGCTGCTCCTGGAGCGCGTACGAGTTCACCTTGGCCACCACGCCGTCGGCCTCGTAGTCGAGCGCGTGGCGCTTTTCGGTGATCTCGTTCCAGTAATCGAGGACCGCGTCGATACCGTTGCACACCTTCGACAGCGGATTCACGCGCAGCCCCAGCGCCTTGATCCCTTGCAGAAATTCCCACTGCGATTTGAACGTGACGCCTTCGATCACGCCCGGCGCGTACAGAAAAGCGTCGAGCGGCCGCGACGCCGTGATCTTCGGATCGAGCTGGCGCAATGCGCCCGCCGCCGCATTGCGCGGATTCGCAAAGGCCGGCTCGCCGGCCTCGTCGCGCTGCTGATTCAACTTCGCAAATCCCGCGCGCGGAAAGATCACCTCGCCGCGCACTTCGAGGATGCGCGGGATCTTCCCGTGCCCGGGACTCTGCAGTCTCAGCGGCACACTCTTGATGGTGCGGATATTCTGCGTGACGTTTTCGCCGTTGATCCCGTCGCCGCGCGTCGATCCTACTGTCAGCCGCCCGTCCTCGTAGATCAGTTCGATACCGAGACCGTCGAGTTTGACCTCGGCGACGTACTCGATGTCCGCGTCGGACCTAAGCAGCCGCTTGATGCGCTTGTCGAACTCGCGCATCTCCTCGGCGTCCATCGCGTTGCCGAGCGACATCATCGGCCGGCGATGCACTACGACGCCGAATTTTTCGCTCGGTGCCGCGCCCACACGCTGCGTGGGCGAATCGGGCGTGGCGAGCTCCGGATGCTCCCGCTCGAGCGCCTCGAGCCGGCGCATCAGCTTATCGTACTCAGCGTCGGAAATTTCAGGATCGTCGAGGACGTAGTAGCTATAGTTGGCGCGATCGATCTCGGTGCGCAGCTTTTCAGCTTGCGCGGCGGGCTTGTGCGAATCCTCACCCATAGCCGGCGTGCGACTCTCCGCTAGCGCCGTGCGTAGCCCATCGCGTCGAGAAAATCGTCGAGCGTCGGGAACCGCATGTACATGTTGTGACGCTTCTGGTCGCCGATCGTCGTGCTCGATTCCGACGAGTAGGCGTGCCCCGGATAGACCACTGTCGCGTCGTCGAGATTGCGCAGCGTGTCGTTCAGACTGTGATACATCGCCTCTGGATCGGAGCCGGGCAGGTCCACCCGCCCGCACGAGTTCACGAACAGCGTGTCGCCAGAAATCAAATTGCCATCGACCAGGAAGCATTGCGATCCCGGCGTATGGCCGGGCGTGTGCAGGAACTTCAGCTCGAGCTCGCCGACCTTGACGGTGTCGCCCGCGTCGACCTTGACCAGGTCGGAGTCCGACAATCCCGCGACCTGCTTGACGCCGTCGGCCTCATGCTTGTTGACGTAGACCTTTGCCTTCACGTGTTCGAGCATCTTGGCGGCGCCCTCGATATTCTGGCCCATCATGTGGCCGCCCAGGTGATCGGGGTGATAGTGCGTAATCAGAATCTTGTCGATGTCGTAACCCTCTGACTCGGCAAATTTGCGTATCGCCTCGACGTCCCACGCAGGATCGACGACCGCGAGCTTGCGCGTGGCGGGATCGCCAACCAGGTACACAAAATTCGCCATCGGCCCGATCTGCGCCTGCCGAAGATAGATTTTTGACGTGTCAGCCATCGCAGGATTTCCTCGCTCAGGATTTCGCGCCGCCGCCGCCCCGGCCTGCCCTCTTCGCCGCGCGCGCCGACTTCTCGTCCTCTTCGATTCGCAGCGCTCGGTCCCACAGAAATTCGGGCTCGCCGAGTCGCTTCGCGACCCATCGCGATTGCACGAACAGATGGTCGCTCAGGCGGTTCACATAGATGATGAGATTGTCGTTGATGTCCTCTTCACGCTTGAGCCGCCAGCATACGCGCTCGGCGCGACGGCATACCGTGCGCGCCTGATGCAGGAACGCATTCAGCACGCCGCCGCCGGGGAGCGTGAAAGATTTCAGCGGCTCGAGCTCCTTCTCCATCGCGTCCATCTCTTCTTCGAGCTTCTTGATTTCGCCGGCGCCCATCTTGTGCATCTGGGGATATTCGCCGTCGGGTGGCGTCGCGAGTTCGCTGCCCACGTCGAACAGTTCGTTCTGTATCCGACGCAGGCTTTCTGAATACGCGTCGAACTCACTGCGCAACCGCTCGCGATAATCCGGCAGGTAGGTGCGAACAATCCCGACGATCGAATTCAACTCGTCGATTGTGCCGTAAGCCTCCAGCCGCGCGCTCTCCTTGGGCACGCGCTTGCCGCCGACCAGCGCGGTCTGCCCCTTGTCGCCGGTGCGCGTGTAAATCCGGCTGAGACGAATCGCCATCATACGCCCGCCTTTGCTTTCTGTGCCGCGTAGGCCGCGTCGCCGAGGTCGGTAGTCACCGGCAGTCCCGCGTCCTTCCATCCTGCGACGACAACCTTGCCCGACGGGTCGCGCTGGCCGCCAAAGCCGCCGACCACGTTCGTCAGGTCGGTGAAGCCGGCCTCTTCGAGCATCTCGCACGCGCGCTGCGAACGCCCGCCCGCCATGCATCCGACGACCAGTTTCCTAGTCTTCGGAATTACCTTCTCGGCTACCTCGACAAAGTCGAGATTCAACTGCATCTGCCCCGGACCCTTCGCGACCATGACCGGGATATTGATCGCGCCGGCGGCGTGTCCGGCCGCGAATTCGTTTTCGGTGCGAACGTCGAGGTAGAGCGCGTCGAGATTCTGCTTGAGCGTTTCGTATGCTTCGGGTGGAACCTGCTGTTTTATCGGCATCGCAAAATTTCCTCTTTTCAGTATCGAGACTCTATCAGATTTCTACGACTTGGGATTTCCCACGCGCTCATAATGCACCATCTCGGCGCGCGGTTTGAGCGGCTTCGACTGCGGTGGATTTTTCGGGTCGGCGTAGCCGAACGGCAGAATCGTGAAGATTGCCCAGCTGTCCTTGACCCCGAGCATCGCGCCAATCTTGGCCGCGTCGAAGTTGCCCACCCAGCAGGTGCCAAGGCCGAGCGCCCATCCGGCGTCCGCCATATTCTGCACAGACTGCCCGCAATCCACGTCGGCCCATCGCGCGTTGGCGGCGTCCTTGAGCACGACGATCGCCGACGGCGCATCGGCGACGAACTTGCCGGTCGAGCACAGCGCGCCAATCTCTTTCAACCGCTCGCGATTCTGAATGATGACGAACTGCCACGGCTGCAGGTTGCGCGCGCTCATCGCATGGCGCCCGGCCTCGACGATCTTCGCGAGTTTTTCGGGCTCGACCGGTTTGTCCGCGAACACCCGCTGCACCTTGCGTGTAAGAATCGCTTCAAGCGCGTCCATGGAATCGCCTCCATCTGAAATTTCGTGTGTTAAGGAGCCACAAAAACTTGTAGTATCAACCGGCGGTTGAATCCAGTTCGATTTGGGGAAGCGCTTTGCGGCATTGGTGCGTTGCGGATTCACAATCCGTTGAAAATCTCGCGCGAGTCGCCGCCGCGCTTCTGATCGCGATTCTTATTCCCGCTTTCGCGCACGCAGCCGAGCCGCCATTCAACATTTATTATTCCGGCAGCGAGGACCTTGTCCTCACGCGCCTGCTGCTCGATCCATCCACGCATCGCGCCGCCAATCTCGACGACGCCGCGACCGCCGTCTATCAGGACAATCTACCTCCACCCGGGCCGCAGCTCGAAGCGCTCAAAGCGCGGGTCGCGTCGGGAATGGGCGTCGTGCTGATTCTCGGACGGCATACCGATGCCGCCGCGCTCGCGTCCTTCACCAGCGACGCGATCAAGCAGACCGGCATCGTGGACGTCGCACGCGGCGCGGCTCACGGCCAGGGGCTCGAGCATATTGCGGCGGTCGTCAACTGGGTCGGTCCGAAAGCCGACCCACTCGCACGCAATATCAGCTGGCTGTCGGCGGTGCGGGTGCACGAGCGCTCACTGCTCGACGCTAACGGCGCCGAGATACTGGTCAAGACCAATGCACGCGACCCGGTCGCGCCGGGGACGCCGATTCTGCTGCGAATCCATTCCGGCAAGGGCACGATCTACGTCCTTAACGAATGGCTCCGCAACGGTGATCAGCGCGCGCGAATCGCGAGCATGCTGACGATGCTCGGGGGAATCGAAGGCGCGGAGAATTACGACTTCCAGCGGTGGCCGTACTTCAACTGGTTGCTGTACGCGATGTCGCGCGCGGCGGCGGGCGCGCCGACAGTGGCGTATGGCGACTGGATCGCGTCGCCAGTGCCAGATCGAGCGCAGGTCAGGATTCTCGCCGCGATCTTTTTCGCGATGTTCGCGATGTTCGTCATCGCGTACGTAATCGTGCGCCGCTACAGCCTGCGCCATCCCGAGTTGCTCGAGCATTTTTACCGATCGACGCTGTCGGCAAAGCCGCAGCCCGCGTCGCTGGGCGCCGCGGCCGCCACGCCGGCGGCGCCGGCCAGTCGAGCTGATACTGCGCGCGGCGATCCGCGATGGGAGGTCGTCGGGTTCCATCGGCCGCTGAGCGGATTTTTCTACAACTACCTGCTCTCTCTGATCATCATGATCCCGCTGAACTTCGCCGTCACCTTTTACATCGAGCGCAACTTCGTCAATCCGTTTCTCGAAGCGCGTGGCGCGTGGGCCGCCGTCACGCAGTTCATGCTGATTTTTTTCACCCTGCTCGACCTCGGCACCAGCCAGGCGATGGTGAAATATTTCGCCGAGTATCGCCTGACCGACCCGGCCCGCGCGATCACGTTCGCGCAGTTCTTCATCTGGTTCCATGCAATCGCCGGGATGTTCCAGATTGCCGCGCTGGGATTGGCCGCGGCCGCGTGGCTGCCGCATACGCCGGTCGCATACCTGGCGTGGTTCGTCGTGTTGCACACGCTGATCCAGTTCCCCGGATTCATCTCGATTTTCTTCTCGCTGTTCCGCGCGCTGCAGCGCTTCGATTACGCGCAACTGCTGATCGTGCTGACCTACGTCCTGAATCCGGTCGTGCAGATGATTTGCGGCGTGTACATGCGCCACTGGGGCCTGATGCATCCGGTGTTCGGCGAAGGGATGGGCGTAGTATTCGGTTTCGCGATCGGCGGCGTGATCGCCAACCTGCTGATGGGCCTGTTCTGTTCGATCTTTTACGAAAAGATGGGCTTCAACCTCGCGACGATCTTCCTCGCGCATTTCGACCGCGCGACGATCAAGAAGTCGATCATCTACGGCGCGAAGCTCACCGGCGGACAGCTCGCCGTCGCCATCAGCTGGGGACTGGTGCCGGTGTTGATGGCGATTCTGCTGCCCGACTTTCTCGAGCTCAACGAAATTTTTCTGCTGACCTTCGCGTTCTCGTTCGGCTATCTCGAAACCGGCGCGTACATCTTCACCACCTTGATGCCGTCGATATCGGAGAGCTACTCGCAGGCCAAAATGGCGTTGACGCGGCGCTACCTCGACCAGGGCCTGCGCTGGGGAATCATGGTGGCGTCGATGCTGGGCGGGACGTTCATCGCGTTCTCCGACGTTTTCATCAAGGGCCTGCTGCCGCCGCAGTTCGTGCGCGCGGCGACCGTCATGTGGCTGATGCATCTGTGGCGGCTGGCCGACTTCACCACGCGCCTGCCCGACCAGGTTTTCCAGGGGGTCGGCCGCACCGGTACCTTCACCTGGACCGCGCTGCTCGAGCACGTCAGCCGCGTCATCCTGACTTGGTACATGCTGCAATGGTACGGTTTCGAGGGCGTCTTTTTCGCGTTCCTGATCTCGTCGATACTGCGCTCGATCGTGGCGTGGCCGCTGATGGGTTACCTCGTCGCGTGGCCGTCGCTCAGCATCTGGCAGACGTTGGTCAACCCCGCGCTCGCGGCATTCGGCAACTACGTGATCCTGCGCGCGTTCGCGCTCGCGGTGTGGGATGGACCGGGCCATGCCGGCACCGGATGGATTGTCGTGCTGCTGAGCCTGATCGGATCGTTACCTATCTACATGTTTTTGAGCGGCCTGCTCGGATGGGACGACGCGAGCCTGGCCGAGTTCCGCGACGCCGCAGAGCTGGTGCCGGCACCGTTCGGCGCGGTGGCAAGGATGGCGCATCGCGTCGTGCAGTTGGGATCGAGTTTGAGTCCGCTGCACGATCGCTTCCCGGGGAATCTGGTGGAGGAGGCGGCTGCGGATGCGGCCGAGTTGACGGCATTGAAGGCCGAGTTGCACTAACTCTTTCTTCCTTGGCCCTTTTCCTCTGCAGCGTCTTGTTCTCGTGTCATCTCTAGCGTAGGCGAGGGATGACAGAAAGATAAGGACGATAGAATGCGATCTGCCTCAGCCGCGCTTGTATACCGAGAATTCCTGCTCGAGTTTTGTTACTCGCTCCTGGATTGATGGAAGGCGCTGCACCCCGAGGAAGAACTGGACCAGCTCGTCGTGGCCGGCCTGGCCGCCGGGGCTCATCACCTCGACCAGTTCTTCGATCAGGCTGGGGAATTTTTCGCTTGGGATGTAGTAGTTGGCCCATCCGAAGTTGCAATGGCGATGGAGGATTTTTGCGATGGTCTTTTCGAGAAGTTCGCGGCGGCCGCCGGCGTGTTCTTGTTCGTTTTCCTTGTTCACTGGATGCTCCCCTGCTTCAGATGGTGCTCGTGTTCCCCTGCTCAGGCGCCCTTCTTCACCGGCGCGGGCGGCGCGTCCTCGGCCCACAAAATCTTGTGATAGTCGAAACGCATGTTCTCGATGATATTGAATTTGATTATCTCGAAATAGGGCGAAAGATCGAAATCGCGCGGCGTCACCAGCGTCGGCGAGACCATCCTGAGCGCGCCGTATTCCAACCAGCCGGTCGAACTTTTTCTGAGCGGCCACAGTCTGCGCCTCGGGGGAGCCGGCCGCGGCGTGCCGGCCACGTGCTCGTAGTTCGGCACGATCGGAAACTTCACGCGATGAAATGACGACGCGATCACACTCGAACAGATTGCCTGGGTTGGCTCGCCGCTGCCGAATTGCAGCGCCTGGCGCCGAAAGCGCGCGGGCACGAGACTCACGGGCAGAAAGTAGCGCGCGAGATCGAACACGTTGCGCAGGTCGTAGGTATTGCCCACACTGCGCAGCGCTTCGTCCATCACGTCGGCCAAGTCAGGCGATGACAGGTTGAACGGGCGGCATACGCGGATGTTGAAGTCGCGATATTTGCTGAGCGGCGAGAGCATGACGCCGGCCTCGACGGTCGCCTCGACCAGCAGGAAGTTCGCCTCTTCGCCAAACCTCGCGACCAGCGGCGCCTTCATCTCGGGATTGCGCCGTATCGCCTCGTCACCGACGTATAGCGCCGAGTGCGACCACGAGCTTTGCGTCAAGTACTTGATGCACTCGCTGATGCGTTCGTTGCCCTCGACCAGGATAACGTCGCCCTTGCGTATGTGACGCTTGAGCGCGGCAATGTCGTTCGGAATATGAAGCGAGTAACTGTGTATCGGCTTGGTGAGCAGACTGATGGCCCAATCGCTCATCCGATCCAGCAACCAGGAAGTGATCCCCGATTTCTCGCGCCGAGCCATTTCAACCTCGCGAAATTCGCGATTGTTGAAAGCCGCGAATTCCCTTTGAATGAATATAGGAATCGTGGGGATCGCGAAACAACGATGAGGCGGCAGGCGAGAAACCTTTCCCCTAGCCCCTTTTCTTGCTGGAAAGGGGGACCGGACGCGCACCTCAGGTCCTGAATTGGCCTACGATTGCGTAGAACGGGACGCTGAGCGTCGCTTGATCCGGGTCGTCAGTCTTGATCGTCAGGTTTCCACGCAGTTGGCCCTCGGGCGTGCCGTGCCGCAGCGTGACCGTCACCTTGTATTCGCGGCCAGGCGCGACCGCCTCTGCGACAGCGCCGACCGAGGGAGTGCTACTCGCGACGTCAAGCACTTTTATCGGATGAGGCCCCTGGTTGCTCACCTTGAAAATCCGCACGATGTCCTGACCGTGCGGGACTATCCCGAANGAGACCTGCGCGGGATCGATATTCAAGTCGCCCTTCACTGTGCCGAACACGTCAACCTGCAGCGGCACGCGATCGGTCGTAATTTTAATCGTGTCGTCGAACGGTCCCACCGGCATCGTCTTGAGCAGCGTGACCTTGATCAGCGCGCCGGGCTGGCCGTCGGGACGCTTTTCCTGATCGACCTTGATCGACGAACTCGAGTTGCTCACCGGCCCGACCGAAAACGGCGTGCGCCCCGGATTCAGATCGTTGACCAGCAACTCCTTGGTCTCTTCGGTCCCGCGCGTCACGTCGCCGAACGCGACCTCGCCCGGCACGGCCTCGACCTGCTTCTTGACGATCCCCTGCATCGTCATCGCGACCTGGGGATTGTCGGGATCGTTGGTCGCCACGGTGATGGTGCGAACTTGGTGCCCCTTTTGAAAATGGGTGTCGAACGCGACCGCGATCTCGGTCGTGTCACCCGGCGCGACGTGCATCTTCGAGGGATCGCCGGTGGTGCATCCGCACGAAGTCTTCACCCCTTGGATATCCAGGTAGCCCTGCCCGGTGTTCTTGATGGTGAACGTATGCTTGACCATCGTGCCTTCGAGCGCGCTGCCGAAATCGTACAGCGCATCCGAGGCGACTGCCTTGGGCGCATGCCCCGGCGGCGCGCTGTTGCCACCGGGGATCAGCGGATTCAGGCCGCTGTCTTGCGCGAAGGCCGGCGCGCTCGAGATCAAGGCGATTGTCAGTGTTAGAAACGCGAGTTTGGCTTTTTTGAAGTTAGTCATGTGACTCGTGGGCGCAGCTATACCGCCGCGATACTCGACTCTATCAAGCATGGCGCGGAGCGTTGCGGTCAAGAGGCCTTGCTGACCGGTGGGTGCTGCGCGGCGGCGGCGCGGGCCGGCTCGTAGCGGGTTAGAAAGTCGGTCGCGAATTCGCCGCGGTTGAAGTCCGGATCGTGCAGAATCTTGAGATGCAGCGGGATGTTGGTCTTGATGCCGTCGACAACATATTCGCGCAGCGCCGCCTTGGCCCGCGCGATCACTTCGGGACGCGTCTCGGCGTGCACGATCAGCTTCGCGATGAGCGGATCGTATTGCACCGGCACACGATAGCCGTCGTACAGCGCCGTCTCAACGCGCACACCCAGCCCGCCCGGGGTATGATGATTGCTGACAATGCCAGGCGACGGAATACCCCGCTCGGGATCCTCGGCGTAGATGCGGAACTCCATCGAGGCGCCCTCGAACGTCACCTGCCGCTGCTTCAGCGCGAGCTTCTCGCCCATCGCCATCCGGATGCTTTCCTTCACCAGATCAACGCCTGTCACCATCTCGGTGACGCCGTGCTCGACCTGGATGCGGGTGTTCATCTCGATAAAGTAAAACTCGCCGCTGCCCGCTAGCAGAAATTCCACCGTGCCGACGTTCGAGTAGCCGACGACTTCGGCCGCGCGCACCGCTGCCTTGCCCATCTTCTCGCGCAGCCGCGGCGTCAGAATCGGGCACGGCGATTCCTCGACGACCTTCTGATGGCGCCGCTGAATCGAGCAATCGCGCTCGCCGAGATGAATCGCATTGCGCTGCAGGTCGGCAAGGATCTGAAACTCGACGTGCCGCGCGCGCTCGAGATATTTTTCGAGATACATCTTCTTTGAGCTGAACGACGCCTCGGATTCGCCCTGCGCCAGCGCGAACAATCGCGTGAGCTCGTCGGCGGTGCGAACTACTCGCATGCCCTTGCCGCCGCCGCCCGCCGCCGCCTTGATCAGCACCGGGTATCCGAGCCGCTTCGCATCCACTTGCGCTTCGCGCAACTCGGTGACGCCGGTGCCCTCGCTGCCCGGCAGCACTGGAACGCCCGCGCGTTTCATGATTCGACGCGCGCGCGGCTTGTCGCCCATCAACCTGATATGACGCGCGCGCGGACCGACGAAGTTCAGCCCCGACTTCTGACACGCTTCGGCGAAGTCGCCGTTTTCGGACAGGAAGCCGTACCCCGGATGCACCGCATCGGCGCCAAACGTCGTCGCCGCGCTGAGAATCGCNGGGATATTGAGATAGCTGTCTTCAGCGGCGGGCGGTCCGATACAGACCGACTCGTCGGCCATTCGCACGTGCAACGCGTTTTTGTCGGCGGTCGAGAAAACCGCGACCGTCGAAATCCCGAGCTCGCGGCACGCACGGATTATCCGGATTGCGATCGTTCCGCGATTTGCTACCAGCAGTTTTTTGAACATTGGCGAACGCTCCGCCCTGTCAAATCACTTCGATGATCATCAAGGGTTGACCGTATTCTATAGGATTTCCGTTCTCCGCGAGGATTCTTATCACGCGCCCCGCGGCCGGCGATTCGATCTCGTTCATCATCTTCATCGCCTCGATTATGCACAGCGGCTGACCCTTGCGCACCGACGATCCTTCCTCGACGAACGGCGCCGCGTCGGGCGAGGCGGCGCGGTAAAACGTGCCGACCATCGGGCTTTCGATCAATTTCTGATTCGGCGCGAGATCTATTTTGCCGGCCGCTTGCGAGCCTTCTTCGGCAGTCGCCTCGACGTGGCGCGTCGCCATCTTGATCGGTGAGGCCGCGCGCGCCGCGATATGCGCGTCCGAGCCGGACTCGGTCTGATCCAACGACGCACGGCCGCCGCCGCGTACCAGCCGCACCTTGCCCTTCTTGTCCTCGATTTCGAGTTCGACCAGCCCGTAATCGCGCATCAGGATCAGCAAAGTTTTCAGCTCGCGTACTTCCATCCCGTCTCCGTGTCGTGCCGCAATTGCGGATCGTCTGCGCTCCGGATCATTGGCCGCCATGGCGTCACCCAGCCCTTCGGCGCGACTCCTCGGCGACTGTGCGCGCCGCTCTGAGAGCGAGGCTATAGCTCTCGGCGCCGAATCCCATGATTCGGCCGTGCGCGATATCCGCAATCGTCGAATGATGCCGAAACGGCTCGCGCCGATAGACGTTCGACAGATGCACTTCGATCACCGGGATATTCACGGCCGAGATGGCGTCGCGAATCGCAACGCTGGTATGCGTGTACGCGCCGGGATTGATCAACAGCACGTCGCACTTGCCGCGCGCCTGCTGGATTCGATCGACGATCCCGCCTTCGCTGTTCGACTGAAACGTCTCGACCTTCATTTCAAGTTCGCGTCCGAGGTTTTTCAGCTCTTTGTCGATATCAGCCAAGCGAGTCCGGCCGTAGACTTCAGGCTCGCGCTCACCCAGCAGATTGAGATTGGGGCCATGAACGACCAGCACTGCGATTTGCTCACCCGGCGAAGCCTCGCCGGCCGTATCCTGTGCTTTCGCCCTCGTCGCCATCCCCACACCACTCCTGAGTTTCATTGAACCGCACCCTCATAGACACTGCAAGTGCACCCCTCGAATGCTGTCCACCGGTCAGTCATCACTTGAGTCATCATCGCGCGGCTTGAGGGCATCCTGGTACACTTCGCGACGACTCTTGCCAGTCAGCCGCGCGACCACCGCGCTCGCCTGCTTCAGCCCGAGGCCCGCCTCGCGCAAGACTTCGAGTGCATCATTGACGTCGATCGCAACGCTTCCCGCTTCAGGCTGCTGAGTCGCGCCTGCGACGACGATCACGATCTCACCGAGCGCCGGCGTGGCACGAAAATGCCGTTCCAGCTCTGCCAGCGTCCCACGAATCGTGCGCTCGTAAGTCTTGGTGATTTCACAAACGATGGCCGCATCGCGCGACTCTCCGAACGCAGTCACCATCGCGGCCAGAGTATCTGCGACCCGGCGCGCAGCCTCGTAGAAGACCATCGTGCGTGGCTCGCGGCGCAGTTCTTCGAGCACTTTGCTACGCGCCCCGTCGCGCGACGGAACAAATCCCTCGAAGGTGAACCGGTCGGTCGGGATTCCAGCAATCGACAACGCCGCGGCAACCGCCGACGCTCCCGGCACGGCGAGCACGCGCACATCCGCCTCCAACGCCGCGCGCACCAGCCGAAAGCCGGGATCGGAAATCGCAGGCGTGCCTGCGTCGGTGACCAGCGCGATTTTCTCGCCCGCCTTCAGCCGCGCGACCAGCTCCGGCACGCGCCGCTCCTCGTTATGCTCGAAATGGCTGATCGTCGGCGTGCCGATCTGGTGGCGCGCGAGCAACTGCCCGGTGCGCCGCGTGTCCTCGCATGCGATCAGGCTGACCTCGCCCAGCGTGCGAATCGCGCGCGCCGAGATGTCGTCGGGATTGCCGATCGGCGTCGCGACTACATACAAAACTCCGCCAGCCTCGGTTTGTCTATTTGCGCGAGTCGCCATTACAATCCAAAGTGACTACTCTCGAAGTGACTATTCGCTCCCGGAGTTAAAGCGTGGCCGCAGGCAAAGCTACCCTACTCATCTCATGCATCGACCGGCCCGGCATCATCGCCCGCGTCTCCAGCCACCTGTTCACTCTCGGCTGCAATATTATCACCTCGGACCAGTACTCTGACGACGAGGACGGGCACTTCTTCTGGCGCATCCACTTCGAAAGCCTGCGCCTGGCGATCGGCGAGCTCTCGAAAGAGCTCGACGCGTCGATGCCGTCGATACTGCCGTGGGAGCGCCTCAAGTGGGCTTTCTTCGACACCGCCAAACGCGACCGCATCGTCATCATGGTCTCGCGCTTTCCGCACTGCATGATGGACCTGTTGAGCCGGCATCATGTCGGCGAACTCGACGGCGACGTGGTCGGCGTCGCCAGCAATCATTCCGACCTCGAAAGTCTGGTGCGGCCGTTCGAGGTTCCATTCAAGGTGATTCCGGTTTCAAAGGACGGCAAACAGGAATCGGAAGCCGCGCTGCTAAAGCATCTCAGCGAGATGGGCGCGGATACTGTCGTCCTCGCGCGCTACATGCAGGTGCTGTCCGGCGAATTTCTGCGCGCATGGAACAAGCCGATCATCAACATTCATCACAGCTTCCTGCCCGCCTTCGCCGGCCAGCGGCCCTACAAGCAGGCACACGATCGCGGCGTGAAACTGGTAGGAGCAACCGCGCACTATGTAACCGAAGAGCTCGACGCCGGCCCGATAATCGCGCAAGCGACCGCCGCGATGACCCATCGCGACACCGTCGCCGACCTCACCCGCAAGGGCAAGGACCTGGAAGTGATGGTGTTAGCGAAAGCCGTGCGATCTCACCTGAAGAAACAGGTGCTACTGCATCACAACCGCACGATCGTCTTCGAGTAAGTCCGGTTCCCCCTCCCACTACGGGTTAGGTTTCTGGCTACGCAGCGCCGGTAAAAAAACTCAACGACCGATTCGCAAACGAAATTATCGGCGACCAATACAGCCCGAACACGATGGTCGCGCAGGCCAGCACTCCCATCAGCCCGTAGTTCCACGCCTCGAACCGCACCGTGCCTTCGTCGCCGCGCGGCTGCTCGAAGAACATCACCCGAATTGGCTTCAAGTAATAATACAAGGACACTACTGAATTGAGTATTCCAACAATAGCCAGTATGTAGAACTGGCCTTTAATCACCGCTGCAAACAAATAGAACTTTCCGATGAATCCGACAGTCAGCGGAATACCAGTCAGTGAGAAAAGGAAGATAGTCAGTGCAACTGCCGGCACTATTCCGCCGCGCCACGCCAGACCGCGGTATGCCTCGACGTCCTCGCGTCCAGTCGAGTTCGCGACGATCATCACCACCAGGAACGCGCCCGCATCCATTACATAGTAGGCAAACAAGTAGAACAGCATCGCGCGAATGCCGTCGTTCGACAGCACCACGAATCCCATCAGCGCGTATCCCGCCTGCGCGATACTCGAATACGCCAGCAGCCGCTTCATGTTGGTCTGCTGCAGCGCCGCGAGGTTACCGAGCGTCATCGTGATGATACAAACGAACAGCAGCAGTTGCGGCCAATCGACACCCTCGAGCGCCGTCCAGCTTCCGCCTGCTGCCAGATGTGAAATCGCGGGGAAGAAAAAGCGCGTCAGCAGCGCAAAGCCCGCCGCCTTCGATCCGATCGCGAGAAAAGTCGTGATCGGAATCGGCGCGCCCGTATAAACGTCGGGCGCCCACATGTGAAACGGCACCGACGACACCTTGTAGCCCATCCCGGTCAGGATCAGCACCAGCGCGACAAACACCGCGAGCACCGGCAGATGCGCCGGCGTCGAGAGCGCCTTGTTGATCACGTTGAAGTCGAGCGAGCCCGTGATTCCGAAAATCCAGCTCATCCCGTAGATCATCGTGCCCGACGCGACGCCGCCGTAGATCAAGTACTTGAGCGCGGCCTCGAGCGAGCGCCGGTTGTGCCGCAAAAAACCGGTCAGAATGTACGAGGTCAGGCTGACGAACTCGAGCGCGAGATACGCCATCAGCAGGTTCGCCGACTCCGCCATCAGGAACATCGCGAACGTGCTCGCCAGCAAAATTGCGTAGTACTCGCCCTGGTCGCAGCCCCGCACTTCTTCCGAGCCGATCGACATCCAGATTGCCACGACCGCGGCCAGCGCGATCAGCGCGCGGAAATAAATCGCGAACGAATCGAACACCAGCATCCGATGGAACAGCCACGCGCCCGACGACGCCGGCTCCAGCCCAATCGCCACCAGCGCCAGCGCGGCCAATATCAGAGCCAACGGGCCGAGCCGCGATTTGTCAGACACGGCAAGGTCGATGATCACGATGGCCAAAATTCCGGCCACCAGGATCATCTCCGGGATGAAGTGTCGAAGGCTCGCGAGGTTTCCGAGGTCCATCTGATTCCTGCGAGCCTAGTGGAGCATCGCGACGGCGGCGCCGGATGTCGACAGCACCACCTGGTTGAGGTGCACCAGCGAGGTGTTGAGCAGGCCGAGGATCGCGTGCGGATAAACGCCGAGTATCAAGACGATGATTCCGAGCGGCACCAGCGTGAAGGCCTCGCGAAACGACAGATCGGGAAAGTCCTTGTACTTCTCGTTCAACGGCCCGAGGTAGATTCTCTGGAACGTCCACAAGAGATAGCCTGCCGTGAGGATTGCCGTCGCGGCGCCGAACGCGACCATAATCGGATGCGTCTGCCACGCGCCGAGCAGCACCAGCACTTCCGAGATGAATGCGGACATCCCCGGCAATCCCATGCCGGCGAAAAACGCGAACCCGGTGATCGCCGTGTATATCGGCATCTGCTGCGCGAGGCCACCGAAGCCGTTTATCTCGCGATGGTGCGCGCGATCGTAGATCACGCCGACCAGGATAAAGAGCATCGCCGTGATGGTGCCGTGATTGAACATCTGCAGCACCGCGCCGTTGATTCCCGCCGCCGTGAACGCCGCCAGCCCGAGCATCACGTAACCCATGTGGCTAATCGACGAATAGGCAATCAACTTCTTATAGTCAGTCTGCGCCATCGCGCACATCGCGCCATATACTATGTTGATAGTGCCGATCACGCCGAGGAACAGCCACGCGAGCTGGTAGCTGGCGGCCGGCAGCACCGCAAAGTTGACGCGCAGAATGCCGTAGGTGCCCATTTTCAGCAGCACGCCGGCGAGAATCACGGAAATAGCGGTCGGCGCTTCGACGTGCGCGTCGGGCAACCATGTATGGAACGGAAACGCCGGAATCTTGATCGCGAAGCCGATGAACAGAGCGATCCATGCTATTCGCTGGAATCCAATTGAGTAATGACTCGAATTAGCCGCCAGCTCAGTCAAATCAAACGTTGGAGTCGCAGAGTAGTAATACAGTCCGAGCATCGCCAGCAGAATCAGTACCGACCCGAGTAGCGTGTAGAGAAAGAATTTGATCGCTGCGTACTCGCGCCGCGGACCGCCCCAGATGCCTATTAGGAAGTACATCGGCAGCAGCATCACTTCCCAGAAAATATAGAAGAGAAAGAAATCCAGCGACACGAACACGCCCATCATGCCCGTGTCGAGCATCAGCAGCATCGCGTAATAGCCCTTCTCCGCGCGATTGATGCCGAAGCTGGCGAACACTGAGATGAACATGATCAGCGCCGTCAGCAGGATCATCGAGATGCTGATACCGTCGACGCCGATGAAGTAGCTAATGTGGTAAGCCGGCATCCACGACGCCTTCTCGGCGAACTGCACGGCGCTGGTGGTCGTGTCGAAGTTGTCGTAGAGGAAAATGGCTATTCCGAGTTGCAGTGCCGTGGCCACAACCGCGATCCATTTGAACGCCTGCTTCATCGAGTCGGGCAGCGCGAGAATCAGGATCATCCCGGCGATCGGAATAAAAGTTATCAGCGTAAGCACGTGACTCATTTCAGTTTTCGCTCTTCCCGTTTTCCTTGATAGCGCGTCATGTTCGTGCGACCGCGCGCGCCAGCAGTATCAGCATCACCGCCGCAAGAATTCCATACAGGTATCCGTTGATCGAGCCGGTCTGCAGCCGCCGCAGCCTGCCGCCGACGTTGTAGGTCACGTTCGAGGCAAAGTTCACCAGCCAATCGACTACGTAATGGTCGAATAATCCAGACAGCCAGGACAGGAATACTATTACGCGCGCCGCGAGATTAACGAATCCGTCGATGATGTTAGTATCGAACCATGCCAGCGCCCGCGTCGCCATTAGGTACGGTTGTACTATTGCTCGATCGTAAAATTCATCGACGTAGTATTTGTTGTATACCCACTCGTATGGCACTCCGCCCAACATCTGGCTAAAGCGTTCGGGATCCATGGTCTTCTGCCGATACATCAAATCAGCGAGGTACCATCCGGCGACCACGACTACAATTGTGATAAGTGCGAATGCTGCTTCGACGCCGTGGTTGTGCATTCCAGCTTCGGTTACCCGATGAGTAGCCTCTGAACTGAATATCGGATCCAGGAATTCCTCGAACGGTTTGAACGAAACCATGAATTCCGGCCATTTCAGCCAACCGCCGATGAGCGAAAGGGCGCCGAGTACGATGAGCACGTACGACATCGACGGCGGCGATTCGTGCAGGTGATGTTCCTGCTCATGCGTGCCGCGGAATTCGCCGAAGAAAGTCATATACACCTGACGCGACATGTAGAACACGGTGAATCCAGCGCCCAGCAGCAGAAATGCCCAGACTACGAAATGTCCATGCGAGAACGCCTGCCAGATGATCTCGTCCTTGGAGAAGAATCCGGCGAACGGGAAAATCCCGCAGAGCGCGAAGGTCGCAGCGACGAAGGTCCAGAACGTGATCGGCATCTTGTGCCGCAGCCCGCCCATCTTGCGCATGTCCTGCTCGCCGCCCATCGCGTGAATCACCGAGCCCGATCCTAAAAACAGACAGGCCTTGAAGAACGCATGCGTCATCAGATGGAACACGCCGGCCGCAAATGCGCCGACGCCCAGCGCCGCGAACATGTATCCGAGCTGACTCACCGTCGAGTACGCCAGCACTTTCTTGATATCGTTTTGCGCGACGCCGATCGTCGCCGCGAACAGCGCCGTTGCTCCGCCGACCAGCGCGATCACGCCCATCGTAAAGGGCGACATTGCAAATAAAAAGTTCAGCCGCGCGACCATGTACACGCCGGCCGTCACCATCGTCGCCGCATGGATCAGCGCGCTGACCGGAGTCGGTCCCGCCATCGCGTCCGGCAGCCACACATACAGAGGAATCTGCGCCGACTTGCCGGTCGCCCCGATAAACATCAGCAGCGTGACGAATCCCACCAGCGTATGCGCCGACTGGTAGCCCGCGAAATTTATCGGCACTCCTGCGAGCAGCGGCGCGTAGTGCGCGACCTCGCGCGTCACCAGCGTCGGATGCCCGATCGCCTGCAGTCCCGCGAACAAACTNTANAGCGCGATCACGAACGCCAGGTCGCCGACGCGATTTACGATGAACGCCTTGTTGCCGGCGGTTGAATTCGCCTGCACCTTGTACCAGAACCCGATCAGCGCGAACGAGCAGAGCCCCACCCCTTCCCAGCCGACGAACATCAGCCACATGTTGTCGCCCAGCACCAGCACTAGCATCGCGAAGGTGAACAGGTTGAGCCATCCGAAAAATCGCCAGAAGCCATCGTCGTCATGCATGTAGCCGGTCGAGTAAATGTGGATGAGGCCGCCGACGCCGGTGATGATCAGCGTCATGATCATCGACAACGGATCGAGCCAGAACGCGATGTCGAGATTCAGCCCGCCGACGTCGAACCACTTCCACAAGTCGTCGAGCATGAAGCGGTTTTCCGGTGGCAGTTTCAGGATCGCGAGAAACGCGGTGACCGCCACGCCGAACGCCGCGAGCACGACGCCGCATCCGACGATACTGATCGCGCGCTTGCCGAACGTCTTCTGCAGCCATGCGCCGGCAAGAAAGTTGATCGCCGCGCCAAGCAGCGGCAGCAACACGATCAATCGGATGAACGTAACCGGAATCGGATGATCCATTGTTTCGTTGCTCAGCTAACCACGCAGGGTCTCGGTCGCATCGACGTCGATAGTCTTGAAGTTCTGATAAATCGCCAGCACCACGGCCAATCCGATAACCGCTTCCGCGGCCGCCAGCATGATTACGAAAATCGCGAAAATCTGCCCGTCGTATTTGCCGCCGCCGTAAAAGGCGAACGCAAGATAGTTGATATTGGCGGAGTTGAGTATCAGCTCGACGCCCATCAGGATTCCGATCGCATTGCGCCGGGTCAGAACGGTAAAGAGCCCGAGCGAAAATATGATCAGGCTAAGCACCAGGAAGTGATTCAGCGTTATTCCCCCGCCCATCCCGATTCTCCCGCTCCCCTACTCCCGCGCTTCGTGGCGCGAAATGACTATCGCGCCGATTAGCGCCGCCAGCAGCACCAGCGACGCGACCTCGAACGGCAGCACGTATTCGCCCAGAAACGCGTTTCCGATCGCGTAGGTCGTCGGCGCTGGCGTGACCGCCGCCACCTGATGCCATGGCGTACGCGCAATTGCGTACAACATTACTAGTCCCGCAA
>JGI12635J15846_10000851_pt1 | contig 26595 bp, 15 predicted proteins | sample BlaSpr_A8_OM2_M2_FD_15846 | JGI IMG/M metagenome (IMG submission 15846) | reverse complement strand
ATTACATCTTCAACGACGAACTAAACAAAGTCCGCTACGATCGCACCGGCGAAGAACTTTACAACATCGGCCTCTTCATCCGCCGCGATCCCTTCCAGGCCCACCTCTTCGACATATCCCCCGCGTCCTAATGCACCCGAGCCATCGTCTCTTCGCAAGCGGTCGCCGCAGGTTTTCTTTGCGACCTCTGCGTCTCTGCGGTTAAAAACATCTTGCGTCTACTTCACGACGAGCGTCAAAAAGTTATTCAAAGTCTGCGTCTGCCCATTCAAAGTTGTCGTCAACGACAGAGTATAAGTCCCCGCTGGCGTAGCTCCATTCGGTCCCTGCGGCAAACTATTGCTGCAAGCCGCCGACCCCAACGCCACCAGCAGCAACGTCGCAAACGTCAAGGCCACGCGCCGGTTCCCGCGGAACATCCACATCGCTCCGCCGAAAATCAGCGAAACTAGCAACAATCCAAGCCCTCCGCCAATTCCTCCCACAGGCGCCACAAATCCCGTCGCAGTCGTCGCCCCCTGGCAGAACGTCTGAATCGCAAACGCCACCTCCGTCGTCCCGCCGTTCAACATCACCGACGCCGGTATCACGTTGCACGTAATCAGCACCGACGACGGCACACATCCCAGCTGCACCGTCCCCGTCACTCCCGGCGCCCCCGCGATCGTCAATCCATAAACCGCCGTCCCGCCTGACACGGTGGTAGCAGTATTAGAACCACCCGGCGCAATTGAAATAATCACCGACGAAGTCACGCCCGTGCCGCTCAACGCCACAGTCTGCGGGCTTCCGGTCGCATTGTCAGCGATGAGCAACGTCGCCGTCCGCGCTCCGTTCGCCTGCGGTGTGAATAGCACGTTGATCGTGCAACTCGCTCCCGCCGCCAATGTTCCCGTCAGACTGCAACCCCCGCTGGTGTTCGGCAGCGGCACTCCAAAATCTTCCGCATCCGGACCGCTCGTTGTGAAGCCCGTGAAATTCACCGCCCCGCTGCTCGTGTTCATCACCGTCACGCTCAAAGGCGCGCTGGTCGTCGTCAGTGCCTGCGAGCCAAACGCCAAGCTGCTCGGTGTCACTGTCAACGTTGCCGTGCCGGGCGTGCCCGTCCCAGTCAGCGTCACCGTCTGCGGACTGCCCGTCGCATTATCGGTGAACGTGATCGCTCCCGTCCGCGTTCCCGTCGCCGTCGGCTTGAACGCTATCTGGAACGCGCACGGCGTTGCTTCCACAGCCAGGCTCGGGCACTGCGCCAGCGTCGCGCCGGCAAAGTCACCCGAAGTCGCGATGCTCGTGAACGTCACCGCCGTGCCGCCGATGTTGGACACCGTCACGGTCTGCGTTGCGCTCGTCGTTCCCACTGCCTGGCTGCCAAACGTCAGCGTCGTAGGCGCAATCGAAATCGTCCCGCCAGCCCCCGCCGTTCCCGTGCCCGTCAGCGTGATCGTCGTCGTTTGCGGCGTCTGGCTCCCTGCATTCGTGTACGTCACCGTCACGTTCCCCGTCAGTGTTCCCGTCACCGTCGGCGTGAACGTCACGTTCAGCACGCAACTCGACCCCTCGGTGTTGCCTGCCACCAGAGTTGCCGGGCAACTGTCCGTTTCGCCGAAGTTTGCACTCGCCACGACGCTCGAGATCGTCACCAAGCTGGCGCCCACATTCACAATCACCACCGGCTGCGACGCGCTTGTCGTGCCCTGCGCCTGATTGCCAAAGCTAAGCGACGTCGGATTCGCCGTCACGTTCGCGCTGGACAAACTTCCCGCCTGCACGAACACGTTTGAATCCAATGCAAAGTCGATCGCGTCGGCAACTGCCAGCTTAATGTGATACGTCAGCCCCGGCGTTACCGTCGCTTGCGCACCCAGCACTACGGTCAAACCATTCAGCTCCGTATCCACAGGCGGCAACGGCGCAGGTGGTGGCGCGAATTGCACCTGGTTGTTGACGTAGAATTGTGGATTCACCGCAGGGACGCCTGGGCCATTTCCGTCATTCACATTGTTGATTGATACCGCTTGATCCGTTCCGGGGATGAGCGCTAGATTCACCGGCGCGCCGCCCGGCGCCGTCAGGAAGAATCCGAACACATCGTTGAACGACCCGATGAAATCCGGATATTCCTCCGAACCGAAAACGTACTGGAAACTAATCGTCGAACTCGTCGGCACGAAGTCAAATTCCAGCACCGCCGCGTCATTCGTCGTGCTGCCCTCACCGACGATCGTGTTCAGATCTGCGTCGCCCGGTTCGCCGTTGTCCACCGACATTCCGTTTTCGCAGTTCGTGCCCGCCACGTTTCGCGCCGAACCGGAGCTCAGCACGATTCCGTTCGTAAATCCCAGAACATTCGAGCTGCTGGTGAATGTGCCCGCGGCACGCAGCGCGCCCGTGTATTTCACGTTGCTGATCGCTACTCCCGCGCCCACCAGACTCTGTGCCAGTGCCGCCGGCGTGAGCGTGGAATCCGTCAAATCGTCCACTTTGATCACGCTGTCCGCACCCCATCCGTGAATGGTCATCACGAAGTTGCCGCCCGGATCATCGTCGTTCACGGTCAGTATTTGATCCATCAAATCCTGGCAAACGCTGGCCGGCTTGAAACTGATGAACACGTGACAAGCCCCTCCAGGCGCCAGCGCCCCGCAGTCGGTCGTTGCTGTGTACGGAGCAGTCGGTGTCACTCCGCTGATGTGCACGATCTGCGTGGACGACGTATTCGTCAATGTCACCTGCAGCGGCTTGCTCGTTCCGTCCACTCGCTGCTTGTCTTCGTCGCCTTCACCGTTCACGTTGAAATCCGCCGTGATTAGCTGCGTGGACACGCCTCCCAGGATTCTCGTCGAATCCGTCGCCGTCGCCGAAGCTGAGCCTGCGCCCGACACCGTGACCGAATTCACCTGCGGCGTAGTCGCATCTTCAGCCACATCCACCGTCACCGTAATCGCCGGATAGCTCGCTCCCGCAGCCAGCACGTCGCTGCGCGTGCATGTGTTGCTGTCCGCAGCGCACGTCCATCCCGTCCCCGCCATCGAGTCGAGCGTCAAGCCCGATGGAACCGTGTCCGTCACCGTCACGGTTCCGTTCGTCGGTCCTGCTCCAGCCGTATTCAATACGGTCACCGTGTAAGTGTCACCGGCATCACCCTGCGCGAAGTCCCCCACGTGGGACTTGCTGATCGTCAGCACTGGACCGGCCGCGGCCGTCGTCGTGAACGTCGCCGTCACGGTTTCCGGGCCCGCGGGCATGTTAAACGTGCAATTTGCGCCCACAACCACGCACGCGGTCGGCGTCGCGCTCCACCCGCTGAAGGTCGCGCCCTGAGGCGCGGATTCCGTCAAAGTGACCGCCGTGTTGAACGACGCATTCACCGAACAACCCTGAACCCCCGCTGCCGGACCGCAACTGATGCTGCCGGCCTGTGGATTCACCGAGTTGCTGGTGACAGTTCCTCCCGCGACTCCCGCGCGATTCACCGTCAGGAGGAAGGTGTTCGGAACGAACAGCGCCGTCGCGCTGGTTGAAGCGGTGTTGCCCACCACGAATGCGCAGGGATTCGCCGTGGTGCCGTTGCACGGTCCCGCCGTCCAACTGTTGAAGCTGTATCCTGTCGCTGGTGTCGCCGTCAAACTCACCGATGTGCCGGCCGTAAAATTTGTCGAGCAAGCACTGGGCGGCCCCGGGTTCGCGCAATTTATTTCCGTCGCCACCGTCGGCGTCGATGTGCTCGTCACGGCGCCATTCCCAGTCAACGCTACCGTGAAACTGCTTGTTTGCGCCGTGAATACCGCGGTGACTGTCTGCGCCGCACCCATCGTCACTATGCACTTCGCCGGTTGTCCTGTCGGCACTACGCACGGCGGCGTGCTCCAGCTCGCGAAATTCGACGTCGAGTTCGGCTCCGCCGTCAGCGTCTCTATGGATCCGCTCTTCACGCTCGCCGAACACGCGCCTGTGGGCGCGCTGTTTCCGTTCATCGTGCAAGTGATCGAGCCTGCCCCCGTCACAGTTCCACCACCCGTCGCATTTGCGCCGGGAATCACGTTCAATGTGAAATTTCCTATGCCATTGTTGAACGTCGCCGAAATCTCGGTGTCTCCCGTGATCGTAAATGCGCAGGCCTGCGTTGTCCCGGTGCACTCGCTCAGGCCCCATCCCCCAAAGACCGAGCCAGATTCAGGCGTTTCCGTCAAAATGATTGGCGTGCCACTGGCGTACGTCGTGCTGCACGTTCCCGTCGCTCCCTGCCCGCCACTATTCGTGCAGTCGATCTGGCCCTGATTGTCCGTCACCGTTCCGAACGCGGTTCCTTCCAGCACCAGTTGGAAGGTGAATCCCGTCGCAGCGGGCACGGTAATCGTTATGCTCGGAATCGTCGTGCCGGCAAGCGTTGCGCTGATTGTCGTCGTCATTCCAGCGCCTACCGCGCTCACCAGTCCGCTGCTGCTGATCGTTGCTGCGCTTGGGTTCGAGGAAAGCCACGTCACCTTGCTCGTCAAATCCTGAAAAGTTCCGTCGCTATAAGTTCCCAACACCGTCAGCTGTTCGGTGCTTCCCTTCGCCAGCGTCGTCGCGTTCGCGAGGATCTGTGCCGAAAACGTCGCGGAAGCCGCGCTGGTCAGCGCAAATATCGCGGCATCCGGCAACACAGCGCCGGCGGTAATGCAACTCGCACACGTCGTCTGAAAACCGTTCACGGTCGTTGCTGGACTGGTGTTGCCGAAAAAGCCTGCCGCATCCGTGTCCGCGGTCGCGTAGATTGCGTGGTTCGAATCTATGTCCACGCCCGTAACCTCATCGCTCGTTCCGGCGCCGATGTAAGTGGAAAACTCCGTCACCGCAGTGGTCGGCGTAATAAAAAACGCCGCAACGAAACCATCTTGCGTCCCCGAAAGTGCCGCCTGAAACGGATGCAGCGTAGGAAAATCCGTGGAGGAGGTTTCTCCGCCGACTATGAGGTAGAACCCGTTCGGAATCAGCGCGTCATAGCTCAGCGCGCGGATTTCATCCAGGCCGCTGCTGCCGCCAAAATAACTTCCCGATATCAGGCTCGCCGCGCCGCTTTTCGTCGTATCCATAACCGTCACAAAACCCGTCAGCCCGCTCGTAGTACCCGCTGCCGCATTTGTACCTCCGCCCGGCAGCGAATTCTCCAGCGGAATGTCGGGCTTATTCGTCGTGNTGTTCGAACTGGTGCGCCCGGCCAGCACTACCATTCCGGTGCCCAATTGATGCGCGCCCGTATCCACTTCCGTCAAACCGCCCCCTCCGATGTACGTCGCATATTGCAGTGCCGCGCTCCCGCTTTTGCTGATGTCCAGCTTCATCACGAACGAATCTTCCGTTCCCTGAAAAGTCGGCTGGAATCCTAGCGCGCTCGTCGGTGCGCCCGCGAACGCCACCGTGGAATATGTGTCCCCTCCGAAATACAAAATATTCGGGTTGTTGGAATCGATCACTCCGCCGCACACGGCCTCCTGTGTCCCGGGAGCGCTCCCCGGTCCCGTGCTGCCTGCTCCCATGTTCAAATAACTGAAATACACCGGCGTCAGGTCCGACCGTTGCAGCTTCGCGGTGTAGCAGTCGTCGAATGCTCCTGTCGCGCCGTTATTGAACGTGCTGACATAAGCTCCCGTCGTCGTCGGTAGGTTGGTCGAAGCCGCGCCTCCCGACGCCAGCACATTTCCCGAAGCATCCACGAACACGTAGGCCGTGGACATCTCACCGTTGCCGCCCAGCAAAACCGACTTGTCAATGGCCGTCCCGGTGGACGCGAGACGCGTCACCACTGCCGCAATCGCAGCGTCCGCCCCGATTCCAGTGACTCCCGGCGTGATGAACGTTCCGGGATAATCCGCGCAGTTCGTCTGGCCTCCTATTACTGGTTCCACCGGCGACCCGCCCACGTGGCTCTCGTCCAGCGCCAGCCACGCCGCCTCGGTTTCGCAAGTAGTGAGGCTGGCGCTTTGAAACGCTGTGCTGCCACCGATGAAAGTCAAATACACCAAGGACACCGATCCGGACTTCGTCGGGTCAATCTCGGATATGTAGAGGTCTTCAGCGCCGGTGGGATTGTTAATGCGTGAGCCGCCTTCTGGAAAGCTAGTGATGTCGCTTGTCGCGCCCGTCGTGTAAATTTTCGGAGCGCCTGGCGTGCTGGAATCCACGGCTAGCGCTGTGGAGAACTCGATTCCCGCGCCGCCGAGAAATGTTGCGTAATCAATCGCCGGATCGATTACCAATTTCTTCGCGTGATCGTAAGTCCCGAGCGCAAAGCGCACCTGGTTCTTGGCGCTCAGTACGAATTTGCCTCGCACTTCGCTGCGGCTGGCGCCCTCGCCCTGATAAATCAGCGGCTTGCGCATTTCGAATTCGGAATCCGCCGTGTGCAAAATCAGATTGCCAGTCGCGTCAATTTCGATTTTATTCGCGCCGCGAATCTTGAATCCAATCCTTCGCGGATCCGCGCCCGGCGCAACGATGAAATCGTATTCCAATTGCCGCTGGTCGCCGTGAAACAGCAAATCCACTCCCGGATAAACTTTCGCCACTTGCACTTCGGAAAACAGCGCGACGTTTGTGTTCCACGCCGCCTCATTCTTCCCGATCAGGTAGTTCACTTTCCCCGGCAGCTCCTGCAGACCCTGAAATTCCGGCGCGGCATTCGCCCCCAGCAATTCCATCCGCAGCACGGACTGCTTCGAATTTTTCGCATCCGCGCGCGGTGCCGTAAATCCCTTTCCCAATTTGTCGCCGCTCACGGCCCCGTTCTTTCCTTCCACCAACACGGTTTCCGTCGGCGTCAGGAACATCGTGTAGCCGCCGCTGCGCGTCAGAAAACGCACGCTGGGATCTGTCTGCCCTTGGTTGGCTTCGAAGAACAGCGGCAATTTGATCGCGCTCGCAGCGAGTTTCTGTTTGTCCTGCGCGCTCACTGCGCTGCCATCGCCGGTCTTCGGGCCAGCCTGGGGCGCCGTCTGCGCGGACAATCCGCCCTGCAGCAGAACGCTCGCAAATTGCATACAAATCCCTAAAATCAGAAATCCCGACGCGCGTCTCAACATGCGCCTTAGCGACATATTTCCTCCGGCAGGAAACAATACGGACACAAGTGCAAAACTTTGCGCATACCTCATCGCCGCCCCGCCCGCGGGGAGCTGTAAACCACACGCATCATCATGTTTGCAAAGAACTTAGGGCCCAATTAGTGGTGCGCCTATACGGGGACCACCACGACGTAACCTTAATAGTGCAACTGGGAAGCCACACACACCCTAACCGCCTATCGAACTGTGCCATGGCGCCAAACTCTTCGAGAAAAGAGGCCTAATCCGAATCTTCGCGGCGGCCTGCAAGCGCTTGGCCGCGTGCAAAATGTTTTCTAGCCGAAAGCCGCGGAGCAGCCGCTGCTCATCGCTGATCACTTGTCACTGACCACTCGTCGCTCATCACTTGCGCGGATCACTCATCACTAAATTTCGCGCAGGACTGCTGAACCGGGCCAATCTTGCGGTACGAGGGAACTGGGGCTGAGGGGCGGATTCTCTAACCGCCTAGCCTGCTGCGTCAAGCGATTGTTTTCTTTGTCGTTGAAAACCGCGGAGCAGTCTCATATCATGCCGCACTCTGCACGCAACATCGCCCAGCAGCTCAATGCCAACAACTTCCGCTGAAACCGAGCAACCGCCAAACCCCGACGGCGCGCGCCTGCGCCAGATCGGCTTCCTTCCGCTGCTCTGCATTTTTTACGGCTACACCGCCGGCGGCCCGTTCGGTTACGAGGGGATTTTTCATGACTCCGGGCCGGGCATGGCGCTGGTGTTTCTTGCCTTCGTTCCCTTTTTCTGGAGCATCCCCATTTCTTTCGCCTCCGCCGAACTCAACAGCTTGCTTCCGGTACAAGGAGGTTTCTATCGCTGGAGCCGCGCGGCCTTTGGAGACTTTTGGGGATTTCAGTGCGGCTGGTGGAATTGGACCGGCACGTTCTTGCTCAATAGCCTCTACGGCGTGCTGGTGATGGATTACCTTGGCATTTATTTTCCTTCGTTGACGGGTGACGCAAAATGGGCGGGCGCGTGCGTAGTGCTGATCGTGCTCGCGTATTTGAACGCGCGCGGAATTCAAGTCGCGGGGTGGCTCTCCGTCGCGCTGCTCGTCGCGGTGATGATTCCGGTCACATGGTTGTGCGCGGTTTCACTTTTTCACATGCATTTCAATCCGGTGGTTCCGTTCGTACCGCCGGGCGCACCGTTTGGCAGCGTCTTCGGCAAAGGCCTGGCGCTTGCGATGTGGAATTACGCCGGCTACGAGCAGCTTTCCAGTACTACCGGGGAAATGAAAAATCCGCAGAGGACTTTCGTGCGCATCCTCGCCTGGAACACGCCGATGAACATCCTCACATATGTGCTTCCCACCACTTTGGCACTCGCGGTGCTTGGTAACTGGCAGCAGTGGAAGACGGATTACATCGTCACGGCTTCGCGCCTGATTGGCGGACCGGCTCTGGGGGCCGCGATGCTGATCGCGGCGATGATCGGCACGCTTTCGCTTTCGAACAGCACCATTCTCTACACTACGCGAGTACCGGCGACGATGGCGCAGGATGGTTATCTTCCGGCGTGGCTTGGAAAAATTCATGAACGCTACGGCACGCCCACGCGGGCCATTGCGCTTTCGACTGTTGTGTATTGTTTGCTGGCGAAATTCGACGTCGAGGATATGGTGAATATCTACATCTGGACGCGCATCGCGACTACCCTGCTCACGCTGCTCGCCGCATGGCAAATGCGCAGGAAATTGCCGGATGCGCCACGCAGTTTTCGCATTCCCGGCGGGACGCTGGGGATTGCTTACATTTTGATTTTTCCGCTGGTGTTGTGTGCGCTGAAGGTCGCGCAGAGTGAGGGTTACGTGTGGCGGTATGCGCCTTTGTTGCTGGCTTCGGGGCCTGCTGCTTACGTCGTCTTGCGTTATGGCTTCGGACTAAAACCGCATGCAAACATTTCCACCACGACAACGTAAGGGCACGGCATGCCGTGCCCCTGCGATATTCATTTTGTGCCGCCGATTTTTTCTGAAACTGTTTTGGCTTGAGTGAAGAGCAGCAGATAATCCTGGCCGCCGGATTTTGAATCTGTTCCGGACATGTTGAAGCCGCCGAACGGATGCGCGCCGACCATTGCGCCGGTGCATTTGCGATTCATGTAGAGATTGCCGACATGGAATTCCTCTTCGGCGCGCGCGATTTTCTGGGCATTCTGCGAATACACCGCGCCGGTTAATCCGAATTCGCTATCGTTGGCCATGGAAAGCGCTTCAGCGAAGTCTTTCGCCTTGGTCACTGCCAGCACGGGACCGAAAATTTCTTCCTGGAAGATGCGCGCCTTGCGATCCACGTCTGCGATGATCGTCGGCTCAATGAAGTAGCCGTCACCCTCGGCGCGTTTTCCGCCAGCCACCAGCCGCCCTTCTTTTTTTCCATGGTCAATGTAACCAAGAATAGAAGTCATCGCGGCCTTGTTGATCACCGGGCCCATATAATTCGCGGGATCCTCGATCGGCCCGACTTTCATTTTTTTCACGCGCTCCACGAGCTTGCCCAGGAACTCGTCGTAAATTTTTTCCGCGACGATTGCCCGCGAACACGCTGAGCACTTCTGTCCCTGATAACCGAATGCCGAAAGCGCGACGCCTTCGACCGCCGCGTCCACGTCCGCTTCGTCGTCCACGACGATGGCGTCCTTGCCGCCCATTTCCAGCACGGTGCGCTTGATCCAAACTTGACCCGGCTGAGTTTTCGTCGCCTGCTCAGCGATGCGCAATCCCGCTTCTTTCGATCCGGTGAATGCGATGAAGCGCGTCTTCGGATGGGTCACCAGAGCTTCGCCCGCGGTGCTGCCTGGTCCGGTGAAAAAGCTGACGACATCTCCCGGCAAGCCCGACTCGTACAAAATATCGATGAAGATCGCGGCGATGGTCGGCGAATCACTCGAAGGTTTCACCACCACCGTATTGCCGGTGACGATCGCAGCGACCGTCATGCCGCCCATGATCGCCGCCGCGAAATTCCACGGCGGAATCACGATGCCCACGCCCAGCGGAATATATTTCAAATAATTGTTTTCGCCGTGGAACGGCGTCAATTTTTGCGGCGCACCCAGCCGCAACGCTTCGCGCCCGTAGTATTCGCAAAAATCAATCAGCTCGGCGATATCCGCATCGGCTTCCGGCCAGGTCTTGCCGATTTCGTAGCTCAGCCAGGCATCGAGTTCGTAGCGCCGCTTGCGCAAAATGTCCGCGGCGCGATACAGGCACGCCACCCGCTCTTCGACCGGCACGCGCTTCCAACGTTCAAACGCGACATGAGCTTTTTCGACGGCCTGGTTGGCCATCTCCACGGTCGCCTTCTGAAATACGCCAATGACTTGATCGGGATGCGATGGATTGTAGGACTTGATCTTCTCCGTGGTGGTGATGCGCTCGCCGCCAATCGTCAGCGGATACTCGCGGCCAAACATTGCGCGCACTTGCGCCAGCGCATCCTCCATGGCCTTGCGATTTTCGGGCTTAGTAAAATCGATGAAGGCTTCATTGGAAAATTCGCCGCGATGCAAATTCACTTTGGCCTTTGGGTCGGTGGATCTTCCCGTGGTGCCGGTCGTTGCTGTAGATGTCATTGGTTGTGCCTCACTCGGTCTTCGCTCGCGCGCTGCAGAGCGTTCCATTTTACCGCTGGGCGCAATGTGGGCACAAGGACGACGTCAGTAGTGATTGGGGGCGACGAGAATTTGCACTTGCTGCGCGGCGTCGCGAAATGGTTTGAGGTATTCGTGGTTGGCAAAAAGGTCGAAGAATAGCCGATTAGAAACGGCGCCGGCTGTTTGTTTTCAGTGAGTTGCGTCATTTTCTAATCGCCGGGTCGTCGATTAGGATTCTGCCGCTGCGGGGGACCGTAATGTCCGCAAGCGTCGCTGCGCGCCTGGGACGAGCTTGAGGGGAAAGCTGACGAGGTGGCGGGTAGATGTTCGAGACACGCTCCGCCGCGCATCTCGCGACACTTTGTCCGTGCAACCGCCCCTGCTGCCGCCTCGCTGACTCGTTTGCCTGTACGCCGCTCTGCATGCTGCGTCCTTATCGAGGCTGAAAAGTGCCCCGACTGACGCTAACCCATTTTGGAGGTGTTGAATATTCGTAGTAATACGGAGACGACTCGCGCGAGAAATCGGTATCTCAGCCGCTGAAGCCGCGCTGGACGTGTACGGAGGATGTCGTGGCTCTCCGAGCCCGTCAAAAAACCGGCTCTGAGAATAAACTAAAGCCACGATCTACAAAGCAGATTCAACAACGCCCGTCCAAAAGGCAGGCGGCGGCCCAGGATGACGTCAAGAACGCCAATCGGGAGATTGGCGTTCCCAGGAACGGTCCTCGTGCTGCAGATGTCCGACAAGCGGCGCACCTGCCCTTTCCAATTTCTGGAAGGGGTGAAGGCGATCTCATCGTGTGAGGTGACGACATATGCCGGCGGAAAAAAGGGGCGGGTCTGAGACCCGCCCCTACGCTGCGCGGGCCGCTTTACTGGCGCTTATTTGCTTTTCGAATACAGGACGCGGAGCAAGTGGTCGCGATGCGAGGCGTAGTCTACGGTGGAGCTGTAGACATCGCCGAAGAGCGGTTGCTTGGTGTGGAGCGATTCGATTTCCGCGTAGAACTTGTCCATGGCGGCTGCGTTGGGAAAAACGGCGATGAGGGTGTAGGCGCCGGGGGTTTCGGTGTGAATGAGATCTTCTTCGACGGAATAGCCGGAGAGGGAGCCGGCAGCGATCGCGGCATCCAGTGCAGGCTTGCGATACTTGGTGAACAGACCCGTAAATTCCTCAGCGTGGCCTGGCTTGGGCGTCCAATCCTGCACGAGGACGTAGCCGCTATCGGTGGTGCCGCCTTTGCCGTTGTACATCGTGGACTGGGTAATCGCGTCGGAGTGCATGGTGTAGGCGAGATCAGATGTGGGGGGAGCCTGGGCCTGCAGGGCCGTCAATGCTTTCATCAAGCCCGCGACGGAGGACGAAGTGAACCAGCCGACGTGCGTGGGGGCGTTCAGGCCTTCATGAACTTCGAAAGCGGCGTCGCCGTAGCTGAGAATCGTTCCGTCGGCGAGAAGGCCGTCGAAAGTCTTGTGCTCCCCTGACAGGCTCTTTTCATATGCGCCCCACTGTGCGCGGGGAACCCCGAAGAATGAGACGTAGGTGTACACCACCGGTTGTTTGGGCGCTTCGGCCTGTTGTGCGCGTGCGGCCGGAGCGGAGAATGCGAACATGGACATGAGCAACAGAGACAGCGTGGAAAGGCAGAGCATGCGCTTGATCATCGTTTTTTTCTCTCCTGATTTTTTGGTTGGTTGGCAGAGCAATCGGAACCGTTTCGTTCGATTTAGACTTCTGTCTGGCGCATCGTATGCTCGTCTTGCTGCAGACACAATGAATTTATGGGCAGGCCGCCTCAGCGCAGCCCCTTGTCCCGGCCGCGAAATCCGGTTCGACGCCGCTGCGGAAAACTTCGAGGCGGACTACTTGCGGTAGATGACGCCGGCTTTCATTACGAAGGAAACTTTTTGTAGCGCGGTGATGTCCTCTAGGGGATTGCCTGGGACGGCAACTACATCTGCCTGGTAACTGGGTTTGAGTGCGCCGATTTGATCCTGCCAGCCGAGGAGTTTTGCGCCGTTCAGCGTGCCGGCTTGGATCGCTGCAAGCGGAGACATTCCGAAGTTCACCATTAGGATGAATTCGCGAGCTTGCGTGCCGTGGGGGAATGGGCCGACGTCTGAGCCCATGGCGATGGGGACGTTTGCGGCGAGCTGCTTTTTAAACTCGCTCGCGTGAAAGTCGATCAGGGCGCGTTCGCGCGCAGCGGCCGCGGGAGTGGCGGCGTGATCGGCAAAGTATTCGGAGATGGTGAAAGTGGGGACGGCGAAGATTTGCTTTTCGCGCATGATGCGCATGGTTTCGTCGCTGAGCTGGTAGGCGTGGTCAACGGATTCGACCCCGGCGCGGGCGGCGTAGAGAGTGCCGGGTTCGCCGGTGGCGTGCACGGCGACGCGGTTTCCGGTGCGCGCGGCTTCGCGGACTGCGGCGGTGAGTTCTTCTTCGGTGTACTGATATGGAGTCGAGAATTTTCCGTTCGCGCCGGAATCCGCGCCGGTTTCGTAAATTTTTATGAAGTCCGCGCCTCCTTTTAGTTGCTCGCGAATTACGGTGACGAGTTCTGTGGCGTTGTTGGCGTAGGTGGCGTTGGGGAGAACGTGCTGCTCGGGGTTGTAGCCGATGGCGTCTTCGTGGCCGCCGAGAATATTGATGGCGTTGCCGCTAATGCGCAGGCGCGGTCCGGGAATTTCGCCGCGATTGATGGCGTCGCGGACGGCGGTGTCTGCGGAGCCGGCGCCTTCGGTGCCCATGTCGCGTTCGGCGGTGAAGCCGGCGAGGAGATCGGCGCGTGCTGCCAGCGTGGCCGTGATGGTGCGCTGCGGGACGGATTCCGTGACTGTTTGCAGATCTTCCGCGCCGGGATGGAGGAAGAGGTGGACGTGCGCGTCAATCAGGCCGGGGAGCAGAGTGGTGTCGCCGAGATCGAGGATTTCTGCGCCGGCTGGCCTGCTGACTTTCGCGCCGACTTCTTTTATGGTGTCGGATTGGATGAGGATTTCGCCCGGGGTGATGATGCGGCCGGATTCTACGTCGAGGAGGCGCGCGGCGTGGAGGACGATGGCGTGCGCGGTTGGCGCGGATTGCGATTGCGGTTGCGCTGCTTGAGCGTGGAGTGGGGCGCTGCAGAGGAATGCAAGAGTTGCGGCTAGAACGAAGACCAGAATGGCGCGCGGTGCGAGCGTGTTTAGAGTCATGGGATGGGCGCGATTCTAAACCAGTTTGGCTTGGTTCATTAAGATTTATAGTGCGGGTCGGGCGCGACGCTTTTGAATCCGTAGGTTTCGTAGCGCCAAGAGATTTTTCCTTCGCGGAGGCTGACGATGGTGAAGCCTTCGGGGAAATCGAGGCGCGGGCCGTGCCACCAATTGCCGCAGACAGCGCCGCAGCAGGCGTACTGGCAATTTTTGTAGTTCACGAGTTCGTTGATGTGTAAATGGCCTTGCAGAACCGCGAGAATATTGTGTGATTGGAACAGGGCGATCACTTCTGGGGAATTGGCGACGGAGACCGTGTCATGGCGGGGCGTGCCGTCTGGTTTGGGACCGTAGGCGAGATAGCCCGTGATGAGCGGGACATGAGTGATTACGATTACCGGCGCGTTCGGAGGAATAGCGGCGAGATCGTGCGCTAGCCATTGCAGCTGCGCGTCCTCAATGCGGCCTTCCCAGAGCCGATCGGGCGTGGGGAAAATGGAATCGAGGATGATGAAATGGTAGCCGCGATGATCGAAGGAATTGTAGGTGGGCGCGCCGATGCGGTCTTCAAACATTTTTTTGCCGTAGCCGGGATCGGTGGGCACGGCGCCGCTTTGGGTGAAGATGCCGTAGAGATCGTGATTGCCGATGGCGTGGTGGAGAGGGGCTTGGATGGCTTGTTCGGTGCGCTGGTAGAGATCGAAGAGCATGCCGGCACGGGAGCGGCTGGCGCCGAGGGCGTCGAAAACCAGGTCGCCGCCGCAGATGGCGAACTCAGGTTTGGCCGCGGCGATTTTTGCGAAGGCCATTTGGCAGCCCTGCGCGGCGTCTAGTTCTGGTTGGATGTGGGTGTCGGTGAAGAAGGCGAAGTCGAAGGAGGCAGGGGGTTCGGGTTTGGCGGCGGCGTTGGCACTGGCCATTCCATGATTCAGGAGGGGAATGCCGGGAAACGCCGCGGCTGCGCTTGCGGCGGCCAGAGTTTGCAGAAATTTTCTGCGGTCGTAATTCATCTGCGTCATTGAGTTAGCTCGTGGACTGCTGCTGTGAAAACTTTGGTGTGGTGGTCGATGTCTGCTGCTTTGGTGGCTGGGGACATCAGGGCCATGTTGTGGAATGGAGTTAGGAGGATACCGCGGTTCAGGGCGTAGAGGTGCATGAAACGCTCTAGCTCGAAATCCATGGCGGCGGCAGCTTCTCCGCCGTTGCGCGGGGGGTGCGGATGGAATAGGTATTCGGCGCGGCAGCCCAGGCGGGCTACGTGCCAGGGAGTGCGGCTTCGGCGATGGCTTTGGCTGCGCCGTCGGCGAATTTTTCCGCGAGTGGAATCATGTGGGCGAAGGCGGCGGGAGTTAGCACGTGTTCTAGCGTGGCGCGCATGGCTGCTAGCGAGAGCGCGTTGCCTGCCAGCGTGCCGCCGATTCCGCCGGTGTCGCAGTCTTCCAGCTGGATACGGCTGGTGATTTTTTGGGCTACGTCCGCGGTGCAGCCGTACGTTGCCGCGGGAACGCCGCTGGCGATGGGCTTGCCAATCACGAAGAGATCGGGCTTGAGGCCGTGGGCGTGGGTGTAGCCGCCAGGGCCGGCGCAGATGGTGTGCGTTTCGTCAATGATGAGGAGCGTGCCGAATTTTCGCGCCAGGGCGGCGGCTTTTTCCCAGTAGCGGGGCTCGGGATGGACGATGCCCACGTTGGTGAGGACCGGCTCGGCAAGAACGCAGGCTACGTCTTCGTGCGCCAGTTCCCTTTCGAGGGCGGCTAGATCATTGAATTCGACGACACGAGTGGTTTCTGTCGGATTAACTGGCGCGCCAATATTTCCGCGGCGGGTGCCGGGGATGCCGTTGTGAAGCGAGATGTAAGTTTCGTCAACCGTGCCGTGGTAGCAGTAGTTGAAGACTAGAATTTTTGGGCGCTGGGTGATCTCGCGGGAGATGCGAATGGCGAAACGGTTGGCGTCGGTGGCGGTGAGCGTGAATTGCCAGTAAGGCAGGCCGAAACGGCGGGTGAGTTCTTCGCCGACCCATGCGGCGTCTTCGGTGGGGAGCATCAGCGTAATTCCGTGCTTGGCTTGGCGCGCGATGGCTGCGGCGGCTGGGGTGGGAGAATGGCCGGTCATGGCACCGGTGTCGCCCAGGCAGAGGTCAATGTAATCGTGACCGTCAACATCTTGGAAATGCGCGCCGTGGGCTGCGGCGACGAAGACGGGAAATTTTCCGGCCCATTTTTTCATCCAATTCATGGGGACGCCGCCGAGGAGGGATTTTTGTGCGCGGGCGTAGAGAGCGGCGGACCGAGGGCGTTCATTGATGAATTTTTCTTCTTCTCGGGACATCAGGCTGTGGAGGCGGGAGCGGCCGATGGTCATGTGTGATTTTCTTTTTGGTGCAGTCATGGTTAGCGCCCCGTTAAGGAGGAGAAGTCAACTGCGCCCAGCTGAAGCTGACCGCTACAAGTGCAAATGCAGAGTCTCGCTGCTTAACGATTTAGAGTTTAACGCAGGTGTTTGAGGATTTCGCGGGCGGCGTTGTGGCCGGAGGCGCCTGTGACGCCGTTGCCTGGGTGGGTTCCGTTGCCGCAGAGGTACAGACCTTTTACGGGGGTGGCGTAGCGGGCCCAGCCTAGGAGGGGGCGCATGGTGAAAATTTGGTCGAGGGCTAATTCGCCGTGGAAGGGGTGGCCGCCGGTTAGGCCGTAGGTGGATTCGAGATCTTGCGGCGTTAGCGTTTGGACCGCGACGATTTTCGACGGGAAATCGGGGGCGTATTGCGCGAGGGTTTTGATTACGGTGTCGCGCAGGGCGTCGCGTTGCTTGGACCAGTCGCCGGATTTTAGTTTGTAGGGAGCGAATTGCATGCAGATCGACATTACCTGCTTGCCGGCGGGGGCTAGCGAATTATCGAGGATGGAGGGGATGGAAATATCGAGATAGGGAGCGCGGGAAAATTCGCCGTACTTGGAATCGTCGAAGGCGTGTTCGAGATAATCGATGCCGGGGCCGATGTGGATTCGTCCAGCGAGCGCAGCGGTGCCGTCGGAGGATTGCTTGAGCGCGCTGAAGGTGGGCAGAGCTTCGAGCGCGACATTTATTTTTGCGGCGACGCCATTGCTGCGGAAATTTAGCATTTTTACGACGAAGCTGGGCGGGAGGTGTACGGGATCGAGCAGGGTGAGGAGAGTGCGGCGCGGATCGGCGCCGGAAACTACGGCTTTCGCTGCGATTTCTTCACCGTTCGCTAGCGCGACGCCGGTGACCGTGCCGTGCTTCACGAGAATTTGCGCGACTTCGGCGTTGGTGCGAATTTCGGCGCCGGCTTCTTTTGCGGCTGCGGCCATGGCGGCGGTGAGCGCGCCCATGCCTCCGCGCGGGTAGGCGGAGTTCCCTACTGGATGCGGGTCTGCGGCGGCGCGCAGCAGAAGCAACGCCGTGGAACCTGCGGACCAGGGGCCGAGCGAGGCGCCGAAGATTCCGCGCGCGGCTACGGCGGCGCGCAGCAGATCGGTTTCGAAAAATTCGGCGACAAAATCCGCGACGGCCATGGGGCCCCAGCGGATCAGTTGCATCATTTCTTTTTTTCCGAGGCCGCGGACTTTGCGCCCGATTTTCAGGAGCTTCCAGAGATCCTCTTTGGAAGGTTTTTCGATGACTGGGGGCGTGAGGACGAGAAGCTCAGCGGCGATTGCGGCGGCGCGGGCGATTTCCTTGGAGAGTTCGAAATATTTCGCGCCGTCTTTTTTCGAGAAATTGTCAATTTGGCGGGCGGAGGCCGAGGCGTCGGTGTGCAGGACGAGCGCGCGGCCATCGGGTGCGGGCGCGAAGATGCGCACGGGTGATTCGAGTTTTTCCAAGCCGTGACGGGCGAGTTGCATGTCTTGCACGATGGCGGCGAGAGGCGGGCCGCCGGCGTGCGCTACGGTGGAGCATTTGAATCCGGGATGAAATTCTTCAGTGACGGCGGCGCCGCCGACGATGGAGCGGCGTTCGAGGATGAGCGGCTTGTGGCCTTTTTTCGCGAGATAGAAGGCCGTGACCAGAGCGTTATGGCCGCCGCCGAGAATGAGGATGTCGCGTTTCGCAGCCACGCTCAGCTTCTCCCGGTATCTTTGAGAATTTCGAGAGCTGCGAGGCGCCCGGGAGCGCCCATGATGCCGCCTCCGGGATGAGTGGCTGAACCGCACATGTACAATTTTTTGATGGGAGTGCGGTAACGAGCCCAGCCTGCGGCGGGACGCAGGAAGAACAATTGCTCGAGCGAAAGTTCGCCCTGGAAAATGTTTCCTTCGGTAAGGCCCGTCTGGCGTTCTATATCCAGCGGAGTGATGAATTGTTTTCCGATGATTAGATTTTTCAGGTTGGGCGCGAACTGCGAAATTGTGTCAATGACGGTGTTGCCGAAGGCTTCGCGCTGCTCGTCCCAGGTGCCGGAGGCTAGTTTGTAGGGCGCGTATTGCACGAAGCAGGAGAGGATGTGTTTTCCGGGGGGCGCGACGGAGGGATCGGTGAGCGACGGAATGACCATATCAATGTAGGGGCGGCGGGAAAATTCGCCGTACTTGGCCTGGTCGTAAGCGCGCTCCATGTATTCCATGGAAGGCGAAATGGAAATCGCGCCGCGGAGATGATTGCCGGGGCCGGGGAGGCAGGTAAAATCGGGGAGGCCGTCGAGAGCGAGGTTCACTTTGCCGGAAGAGCCGCGATATTTGTAGCGGCGGACGTCTTCCAGGAAATCGGCGGGAAGTTCGCTGGATTCGATGAATTTCAGGAATGTGAGATTGGGATCAACGCTCGAAGAGACGACTTCGGCGCGAATTTCTTCGCCGCCTTCGAGGACGACGCCCTGCGCTACGCCATTTTTAATGAGAATTTTCGAGACTGCGACTTCCTTGCGGATTTCAACGCCGGCTTCGAGGGCTGCGCCGGCGATGGCGTTGGAAATGGCGCCGGTGCCGCCGCGGCTGAAACCCCAGGAGCGGAAGGCGCCGTCAATTTCGCCCATGTAATGATGGAGCAAAACGTAGGCGGTGCCGGGCGAACGGATGCCGAGAAATGTGCCGATGATTCCGGAGGCGGACATGGTGGCTTTGAGGACGTCGGTTTCAAACCACTGGTCGAGAAAATCGGCGGCGCTCATGGTCATGAGCTGGACGAGATTGTATTTGTCTTCGGCATCGAGATTTTGGAAACGCTTGCCGAGGCAGGCGAGTTTTTTCAGGTCGCGCGGATCGAAGGAAGTGGGATCGGGAGGAATCATGCCGAGGATCGGTTTTACGAAGCGGCACATGGCGACCATGGACTTGCCGAACTCTTCGTAGGCTTCGGCATCGAGCTTGGAATGGCGCTCGAGTTCGCGGCGTGTTTTGCCGTGGTCATTTTGGCGCCAGAGGTAGTCGCCGTTGGGCATGGGGGTCATGGTGCCATCGAGCGGGAGGATTTCCAGGCCGTGACGGGGGAGATCGAGATCGCGAATGATTTCTGGGCGCAGGAGCGAGACCACGTAGGAGAAGACCGAGAATTTAAAGCCGGGGATGATTTCTTCGGTTACGGCGGCACCACCGAGGACGTAACGTTTTTCGAGCACCAGGACTTTTTTTCCTGATTTGGCGAGGTACGCCGCGTTTACAAGGCCGTTGTGGCCGCCGCCGATTACGATGACGTCGTATTTCTTTGCCATGAGACTGTGCGGGTGATGCAGCGGTGCGAAGGATGAACACCGAAGCCGAAACATTTTACAGGCGTGGGGGTGGAGTCACAAGGGAGAAGCGTCGGCGGCTGACCGCAAGTCAGGGCGGCCGTGATGCGTGACGAGTGACAAGTGACAAGCGAAAAACACGTGACGAGGAGGTTGGATTAAAAAAGGCAGTGGCTAGTGATGAGTGGCTCGTGGCTAGAAAAATAGCCGGGCTGACATCGTGGCGAGCTGGGGCGCAGCAAGCAGCGCCCCTACCCGCAAATTTGCGGTATGAGAGTGCTTCGGCTTGCGGGGTGGTGGATGCGGGCACTATAATCGCGGGCTGCGTGTGGTGGGATTTCTCGTGTGGATAGGAGTGACTGTGCCGATTGGGACTGCGGTTCACGACCGGACTTCGAAATTGTGCGAGAGCATGAATTTCCGCGAATGGTCGGGGTATTACGCGGTGAGCGTGTACGAGATGCATCACGACCACGAGTACAACGCGATTCGGAATGCTTGCGCGCTGATTGATGTGACGCCGCTGTACAAATACCGCATCGAAGGCAAGGATGCGACGAAGTTTGTGAACCGGGTGATTACGCGGGACATTAATAAGGTGAAGATCGGGCAGGTGATTTATTGCTGCTGGTGCGACGAGCAGGGAAAAGTGATTGATGACGGGACGATTTCGCGGCTGGGCGAGAATTCCTACCGCTGGACGGCGGCGGATCCGAGCATTCGCTGGTTTCACCAGAATGCGCTGGGGCTGGATGTGCAGATGGAAGATATTTCGGACAAGGTGGCAGCGCTGGCGCTGCAGGGGCCGACGTCCGGAGGCTTGTTGAAAAAGGTGGCGGAAGCGGATATTGCGAACCTGAAATATTTTCGATTTGTGCACGGGAAAATCGGCGGGGTGGAAGTGGATATTTCGCGGACTGGGTATACGGGCGATCTGGGTTATGAGATATGGATGGCTTGGAAGGATGCGCCGCGGGTGTGGGACGCGTTGATGGAAAATGGGCGGCCGTTTGATTTGCATCCGGCGGGAATTATCGCGTTGGACGTGGCGCGGATCGAAGCAGGTCTCATCATGCTGGAAGTGGATTACACCAGCAGCAAGCGGGCGTTGATTGAGGCGCAGAAATATTCGCCGTACGAGCTGGGATTGGGGAAGATGGTGGATTTGAAGAAGGAATATTTTATCGGGCGCGAAGCGCTGGCGGCGGAAAACCATCGCGGGCCGAAACGGCTGTTGATGGGATTGGATGTGCGTTGGGAAGACGTGGAGCGGCTTTACGACGCGGTGGGGTTGGGGCCGCAGGTGCAGAGCACGGCTTCGCGCGCGCACGTGCCGGTATATCGCGGCGGATTGCAGGTGGGCAAGGCGACTTCGACAACGTGGTCGCCGACGCTGAAGAAAATGATCGCGCTGGCAAGTTTGAGGCGCGAGCACGCGGCGGCGGGAACGGAATTGCAGATGGAACTGACGGTGGAAGCGGTGCGTCATAAGGTACGAGCGACGGTGAGGGAATTGCCATTTTTTAATCCGCCCCGGAAGACGGCCACGCCGGTAACCTGAAGATCCGCGCTGGAGGAAATCGTTGAAAGCTGAGTGTGCGGATTGTACCGACGCTGCGCCGGCACATTTTTGTAGTTTTGTGGGCCGTTCTGCTATGACATTTCTGTATTTCTTCCTGCCGATATTTATTCTGATTGCAAGCGTGACGACTGTGAATGCACAAGATGCAAAGACGAAGTGTCCGCCGGTGACGCGGATTGAGGTCGTGACGGAAACGATTCACGGGACGGTGGTGCACGATCCTTATCGCTGGCTGGAGGAGCAGGACAGCCCGGAAACGCGGGCATGGATTGAGGCGGAAAATGCGTGCACGCAGGCGGTGCTGGGCAAGGTGCCGGGCCAGGAGGTGATCGCGCGACGACTGGGAGAATTGATCAAGGTGGACACGATTGGGCTGCCGATCGAGCGCGGCGGGAGATATTTTTACGCGAAGCGGGCGGCGAATCAGGATTTGTTCGTCCTATATATGCGGCGCGGGGCGAAGGGGGCGGAGGAAGTGCTGGTGGATCCGGCGAAGCTGAGCGCGGATCACACGGTCAGCGTGAATTTCGAAGGAATTTCGGATGACGGAAAACTGATTGGATATGGAGTGCGCAAGGGTGGCGAGGATGAAGTTTCGCTGCACTTTCTGGACACGGATACCGGGAAAGAGCGCAAGGACGTGCTGCCGCGGGCGCGTTACATTTCCAGCCCTACATTCCGGAAAGATAAAAGCGGATTTTATTATTCGAAGCAAGTGGAGGAAGGGCCGCGCGCTTATTTCCACGCGATGGGGACAGATCCGGAGCACGACACGAAGATTTTTGGAGATGGATACGCGCCGGACAAGATTTTGGCGGTGGACGTTTCGGAGGACGAGCGATATTTGCTGTTTCAGGTTTTCTACGGCTCGGCGTGCGACCGGTCGGAAGTTTATTTTCAGGATTTGAAGATGGCCGGGCCGATTACGCCGGTGGTGGACACTTTGGATGGATGTTTTCAGGGCGCGATCGCGGGCGATACTTTGTATCTGCAGACGAATTGGAAGGCGCCGAAATGGAGAGTGATGGCGGTGCCGCTGCGGACGCCTTCGCAGGACCACTGGAAGGAAATAATTCCCGAGGGCGAATCGCGCATGGAGGATTTCCGGCTGGCGGGCGGGAAAATCGTGGCGCAGTATTCGCACAACGCCGCTTCGGAGCTGAAAATATTTCAGGCGGACGGGACTGCAGCGGGGAGAATTGCATTGCCGCAACTGGGAACCGTGGCGGGAATCGTGGGGAGATGGAAATCGAACGAGACGTTCTTTTCGTTCCAGTCGTTCGCGATACCGGCGATGGTGTACCGCTACGATTTGGCGGCGCGAGCGCTGGAGGCGTGGGCCAAGCCCGCGGTGCCGATTGATGCGAGCGTGTTTGAACTGAAGCAGGTTTGGTACGAATCGAAAGACAAGACGCGCGTGCCGATGTTTTTATTTTACAAGAAGGGATTGCAGCTGGACGGCGGGAATCCGGCGCTGATGACAGCTTACGGCGGATTTGACGTGAGCGAGACGCCGCAGTTTCGCGATGACGCGGTGCTGTGGGTGGAACGCGGGGGCGTGTTTGCGCTGCCGAGCCTGCGCGGCGGAGGCGAGTTCGGAGAGGATTGGCATCACGCGGGGATGCTGGAGAAAAAGCAGAATGTGTTCGATGATTTTTTCGCCGCGGCGGAGTGGCTGATCGCGAATCATTACACGCGGGCGGACAAGCTGGCGATTACGGGACGGAGCAACGGCGGATTGTTGATGGGGGCGGCGATGACGCAGCGGCCGGAACTTTTTGGGGCGATTGTGTGCGGGTATCCGCTGCTGGACATGGTGCGCTATCAGAATTTTTTTGTGGCGAAATACTGGGTTCCGGAGTACGGGTCGTCGGAGAATGCTGAACAGTTCCCTGCTCTGTTGGCTTATTCGCCTTATCACCACGTGGTGGCTGGGACGAAATATCCGGCGGTGCTATTTTTGACGGGAGATAGTGATACGCGCGTGGCTCCTTTGCATGCGCGGAAGATGACGGCGGCAGTGCAGGCGGCGCAGAGCGGAGATAAACCGATTTTACTTTTGTATGATACGAAGTTGGGACATAGCGAAGGGCGTCCGGTGAGCAAGATTATTGAAGAGGATACGCAGGTTTTGGGATTTTTGATGTGGCAGGTGGGCGTGAAGGGATTTTGAAGTGCCGGCGCCGAGTTTCGTTGATTTGAAATTCTGGAGGTAAGGATGCGAGGGATTATGCGGACGGTGGTGATGAGCGTGGTGGTGTTGATCCTTTTGTGCGGGTCGGTGCATGTGGCGGCGGGGCAGACGGCGGGACCGATACGGCTGCTTGTGGACGCATCGCAGGCGCCGCAGAAAATTTTGCATGCGCGTATGGAGATTCCGGTTTCGGCAGGGCCTTTGACTTTGTATTACCCGGAATGGATTCCGGGGGAGCATATGCCGGACGGGCCGATCATTGAAGTTGCGGGGATGAAATTCAGTGGCGGCGGAAAGACAATTGCGTGGCGGCGGGACCTGGTGGAGATGTTCTCGATTCATTTGGATGTTCCGGCGGGAGTGACGACGCTGGTGGCGGATTTCGATTTTCTGCTGTCGGGGCCGGCCTCGGGATTTTCGGCGGGTGCTTCGGCGACGGCGTCGCTGGACGTGCTGAGCTGGAACCAAGTGCTGATGTATCCGAAGGGACTGCCCGCCAAGGACATTATGTTCGCGGCGAGTTTGCGGTTGCCTGCAGATTGGAAATTCGGGACGGCGCTGCCGATTGCAAAGCAGGATGGAGCGACGACCGAGTTTGCCGCGGTGCCGTTGACGACGCTGGTGGATTCGCCAGTGATTTCGGGGCGTTATTACCGGGCGATTCAACTGACGCCGGGGCAGAATCCGTCGCATGAAATTGATATTGCAGCGGACAGCGCGGCGGCGTTGGCGATGACTCCGGAGACACAGCTGCAGTTGCACAACCTGGTGATGGAGGCTTATGCGCTTTTCGGCGCGCGGCACTATCGCAATTACCATTTTCTGCTTACCCTGAGCGACGACGTGGCGCATTTTGGACTGGAGCATCACGAATCGAGCGATGACCGCACGGCGGAACGCAGCTTGATCGACGAAGCGGAGCGAATTGAATTCGCATCGTTGCTGCCGCACGAGTATGTACATTCCTGGAACGGCAAATACCGGCGGCCGGCTGGACTGGCGACTCCGGATTACCAGGTGCCGATGAAAGATGATTTGCTGTGGGTGTATGAAGGGCTGACGGAATATTTGGGCGAAGTGCTGACAGCGCGCAGCGGATTGCAGACGCCGGAGCAGTGGCGCGAGGATTTTGCGGGATTGGTGGCGCAGTACGAAAACAGGCCGGGTCGCGACTGGCGTCCTTTGCAGGATACGGCGGATGCGGCGCCGTTTCTTTACGACGCGACGAATGATTGGTCGAACTGGCGCAGGGGGACGGATTTTTACGAAGAGGGCGAGCTGCTGTGGCTGGACGTGGATGAAACTTTGCGGACGATTACGAAGGACAAGAAATCGATCGAGGATTTCTGCCGGGCTTTTCACGGAGGCGGGAACGCGCAGCCGGAATTGAAGACGTATACGTTTGAAGATGTGGTGGCGACGTTGAACAGCGTGGCGCCGTACGATTGGGCTGGATTTTTGCGCTCGCGGCTGGACGGCATGGCGACCAAGACTCCAGACGAGGCGATAGAAAAAAGCGGCTGGAAGCTGGTGTACAACGAACAGCCCAACACGGTGCTGGAAATCCAAGAGGAGCTGGCGCGGCATGCTGGTTTTTCGTTGACCGTGGGATTTTCGGCTTCGGATGAGGGCACGGTGGCGGACGTGATTCACGGCGGGCCGGCTTACATTGCGGGGATTGGTCCGGGGATGAAAATTGTGGCAGTGAACGGGGCGCAATTTTCACCGGACGTGATGCGGGATGCGATTGCGGCGGCGAAAAATACGACGGCGCCGATACAATTGATTGTGGCGAATGGCGCGCAGTTCCGGACTTTTTCCGTGGATTATCACGGAGGGTTGCGGTATCCGCATATTGAACGGGACGATAGCCGGCCGGATTATTTGGGGGAGATTACGCATGCTCTGGTGAAGGATACGGCTGGGGCGACAGATTAGCGGCGGGCCTGGGAGTCAGCGAGATGAAATTTCATCCGATTGCGATTGTGGGGATATTGCTGATGGCTGCGGGGATCGCGGCGTTGATCCATCCCCAGGTTGCCATGCCTGCGAAGACGCAGGAGGTGGATGTGGGGACGGGGAAGGCAATCATCGAGACGCGGAGGATTGTGACTTTTCCTTGGCCGTTTAGTGCGTTGCTGATTGTGGCTGGGGCTGGGCAGGCGATTTTGACTTGCAAGGTGCGGGTGCGGTCGAGGATTTGAGGTGTCGTGCGGGACGCGAAAAGCAGATCCCTCTCTGCGTCCCGCGCCCGCCAAACTTCGGCGGGAGAGATCCTTCGGCCGGCTTGAGGCAAAGGGGCCGACCTCCCTTCGCAAAATCACTCAGGGCAGGCGGGAGGACGATGCTCGTCGCATCGTCAGAAAAAGCGCGGGACTCGGTTCCCTTCGCAGAATTTGCTCGGGGCAGGCGGGATGACACGCGTTGCTGGGTCACGGCGGTGTTACTGCGAGCGGTCCATGGTTGGGTGCACTGTTACTTCGCTTTCTTTTATTACTTGCAACTCGCGGGACCAATCCTTTTTGCCGTTGGCGCGTAATTCGATGCGGTGGGGATCGGCTGGCAGGTGCAATGTGGCGGGGGTTTGTCCGACGAAGTGCGCGTCCAGGTAAATTTCCGCGCCTGCTGGGTCGGAGGCGATCGCCAGGATGCCGGTTCCGAGGCTTGCTGTGCCGGCGCTTCCCGTGCCGACAGTTCCTGTGGCGGCGCTTCCCGCAGCGATGCTTTTCGTGTGGACGTTGTGGGATTTTTCGCTTTCCTCATTTAGGGCTGCGGTGATGGTTTGCGGATGTTGCGGGCCGGCTCTCGGGTCGCCGGGCCGAGTGCTGGTGGCGGATTCCGCGCCTGGGGCCAGCTTCCTATCGAAGTGATCTGACTTCAGCACAAAATAATTTCCGTGGTGTTTTCCGCTTACCGCAATCCACTCGAAGGGCCCGTCGGTGATGGTGATTTGCTGCGTGGCATAGCCATCTTTCGAGATGCGGAGAGTCATGGCGTGTTCCAGGCGCGCGCCGAAGACCGTGTGCGTCTCGTGGAAGTAGCCGCCGGGATAATCGATGTGGAACGGAGTGGTGCCGACGATCGCGCCATCAATTTCGACATTGGCGCCGCAAGGAGCGCTGGTGATGTTGAAGGATTCGGCGCACGCGCGGGGCATGAGCGCGAGAGTAGCCAACAGCCCCGCGACGGCGGGGAGACAGATGCGCGCCAATTTTCGCATTGCAAGCCCCCAAGGTGAGGAA
>JGI12635J15846_10000850_pt1 | contig 26607 bp, 19 predicted proteins | sample BlaSpr_A8_OM2_M2_FD_15846 | JGI IMG/M metagenome (IMG submission 15846) | reverse complement strand
TGCCAAACAGGTTGTCTGGACTACGATTTTCCTGAACGACCATGATGATGTGATCGAAAGTTACCTGCGCGCTCGCCGATGCGAGTGCAAGTAGCAGATTGAAGATTAGCGCGATGAGCGAAGTCAGTGATAGGTTTCTCATAGGGTATAGCCCCCCGAGGCAACTCCTGCAGTGCAGCCTGATCTGTCCAATTCTAGTTTTTGATGGGCTTGCCAAACCTCTCAGCCGTGGCAAACATCAGCCGCACCGTATCCATGTCTTTCGCCTGCACCTTGCTGGCGGGAACTTTGCGGCCAGCGATCCTCTGCAATTCCAAAAATATCTCGATCAGCGCAAAAGAATCCACGAGGCCGGAAGAAACGAGTGGCGTGTCCTCGTTGATTTCATTCTTGCCCTTAATCACCTTTTCCGTAATATAGCCGATCAATTCCCTCATCATTTCGGTTGTGCCCGCCGCTTGCTCAACTGCCATGTTTCATTATCCCCAGGCTTCGTTCGCTCTCGACTCTATCTTCTCTCATCTCAGGTTGCCGCACCCGCCTTATTGCTGCTTGGGATGAGCCGCAAAGAACTGCCAGCGCACAACATCATACTTCTGTTGCCACGCGTGCGCGATATTCGGCTCCCAAATAAATTGCACTTCGGTGTTGTTTGCGCAACCTGTGGCAATGTTACCCGTCAGGCCCGTCAGCCCCGGGCTGGGTGCATCATTCGAATTGTTGGGCGCATTATTCGAACATAAAGTCTGCGTGGTTTGAAATTGCGTGCACGCATTGGAATTCGGCCCCGTCCAGTAGTTGAAAGTGTCGTCCACCGAATCCATGGTGAAAATCACGCCAGAATAATTGGTCGTGCCGTAGTTGCAAGGCGGCAGTTCGTCATCGAGCGTGCCATGCCATTCCTGCACGGAAATCGGCGGGAACGGTTTCGGAGCCGTCGGCAAAGGCAGCGGCGGAGCAACCACCCCTTGCACTGCGACCAGCTGCCCCGATGCCGGAATAATGGCCGCGACCAGATTCGAGAGATCGACACCCACCCGCTCTGTCATTTCCGCGCCGGAAGAAAAGCCCGTAACATATACCATGTTGGGATTTACGTTGTATTGCGCCGTCAGCGTGGTGATCAGTTGGCCCAGGAAGCCTGAGTCATCAGGGCAATCCGGAACTCCGCACCCCTGCGCATAAGGAAATGCCGCGTCCAGGAAATACGGATTCCAATTCCACTGGTGCGATTTTGCATCGTAGGTGGAAGCGGGTTGGACCAAAATAAAGCTGTACTGGTCGGCCACCGGCTGCCATCCCCAGTTCAGACCAATCACCGCTTGCGAGTCCTCGGTGGGAGTCGTCCGCGTCCCGTGAAGCATCAGCAGCATGGGCGGCTTCGCGGGCAAATTTGCCGGTAGATACACCTCGTAATACCGCGTGACGCCATCCCAGGTCATCGTGGAATCAATAAATGTCCCACCGCCCACTCGCTGGCTCACCGGAGCCGAAGTGCTGCTGGTAAACGAAGTGCTGCCGTTAAAGGTCGCCGTAATCGTGTCGGTGCCGATGGGTAAGTTTGCCGTCGTGTAGCTAGCCACGCCGCTCGAAAGCGCAATCGTCTCTTGCTTCGTGCTGCCGTTGTAAAACGCTACCATGCCAGTGACCGTACCGTTGTACTCCGGTGCCACGCTCGCCGTAAACGTCACGCTCTGCCCGGAATTCGATGGATTCGGCGAAGACACCAAAGTAGTCGACGTCGAGGCTTTATCGACGACCTGGTTGACCACGTTCGACGTGCTGCTGGCATAGGTCGAGTCACCGCCGTACTTAGCCTTCATGGTCAACGTACCGGCCGGCAGCGTCGATGCGGTGAAACTGGCCGAACCGCGGAGCAGACTTCCCGTTCCCAATGTTGTCGAACCTTTCAAGAATGTAACCGTCTCTCCATCCGGCGGCGCAGGAGTGACGACGGCCGTAAACGTCACCGACTGCCCATAGGTTGACGGATTGAGCCCGGAGGAGAGCGCAGTTTGCGTCCCCGTTTCCATAGCCATGCTGAGGCCTGACCCTGTCCCCAATAAAATAGCCAACACTATCCGAATGACTTTCATGCAATTTTAGCCTCAATCGTCTCGTCAACAGCGAATCGGGGAAATTGGTTTGGTTGGGAAATGCCAGTCGCTTCATTTAAGAATACCGTCCGGGGGCCTAAAGTCAAGACCACCGAGTTCCTATTGACCTCACTCTTTTTCCTACTTTTTCCCTCTTGGTTAACCTTAAGATATCGACCATAACATACTGAAATACATGCATTTAATTTACAATGAATGTCTCTATTTTTCGGCCGTCCCCTCGCAATAAAACTCCACTCAGGCTCAGTTTCAGGGAGCTCACCTTTCACCTAATAGTCGCAGCTCCCCGGAAACCCGCAGATCCTCACCGACGACAAGTCTTCGATCACCTCGACTGCCCACGAATTCAATGCCGTGTTGAGCACGTCCACAAACATTCTCCCTCGCACCGAATCCACTGCCAGACTGGTCGGCTGGGTGTCGGACCCGAGAATAATGGTCGAGAGCAGCTTTCCCGTCTCGCTATAGATGTCAATCGAATTCCCACTCGGATTGAGCAAATACACATGCGCCATCGCATTGTTCACGCCAATGGCAGCGGGGGTGTATGTCAGCGTGACTGTTTTGGAAATGGCCTCGGTGTGCCCGGCTATGATCTGGAGATTGTTGCCTGAAGTGGCAAACAGCTTATTCGTATTTGAATCGATGGCCAGCACCGTCCCAAACTTTGTGTCCGAGACCGCAAAGCTCGTGGGGTTGATCTCCTTCGACACCCCCCCCGAAGTCACATACAGCTTCCCGGTGTTTGGGCTCACGACCGGCGGCTGCTTGATGGTGCCGCTCGGAACGATCGGACCGTCAATCGGTGTGAGTTTATTCGCATCGAAAACCCAGACGGGATCGTTCCCTGAACCGCATTGCGAGGCCACCCACATGCGGCGCTTCGAGCAATCGAAGGTGACGGCCGCTGGGCAGGAGCCAACCGACGTAGAAGAAATCAGAGTGTTGCTGTCGCCCGAATATACCGTGACTTTTCCGCCGCTTAAGCTCCCGGTCCAGAAATTGTCGTTCTTCATATCGGAGCTAACGCCCGCCGATGGGCTGATGGTCGTCGCAATAGTGAAATTAGAGCCGTCAATGATCGTCAGGCTATCCCCGTTCTGACCGCCACCGGCGTAAATCACATTAAGCGCCGGGTCGACGGCAACCTGCCCGGCTGAGGCAGTCGGGATTGGAACCGTGGCGAGAACGTTCTGCGAGGCGGCTGGCCCCGCCATTCCCCAGACCAGGATCGCTGTGGAGATGACGCCTTGCAGGCTGGCACGAATTGCATTCATACTGACTCCCCCCGAATTGTTTCGAACCGCTGATTTCACCAACTTGCTGTGGCTGCAAATCCTCACCTCAAGGTGGGAGCCCAGCGGGGATTTCCAAACACCACGGCTAGCCCGAGAACGATACGCCAGCCGCGCGGTTTAGAATAGCGTTGCGAAATGAAGCCAGTATGAATCCTGCGGAGTAGTGCAATCCTGAGTGCAATCCGCCGGTGGTGAGGATGCATTTGGCTTACCACCATCCCGGCCGGCAGAACAGCAGAATCTCCAAGCCCGACAAGTCACTGAGACTAGCCTCGATGGGGGCCGCCAGGAGGACGAAATCGATCGTTTCTGGCGGTCTAAGATCGCTCCGGAAGTGCAAGGGATTGCAACAATCATCAAGAAAGTGGTGAAAAACTGCGACCAGTCAGGTCAACCAATTCTCTGGCAGGCTGCATCAAACGGGAAACATTGGCATACAACTTGTAAGGCGGGCTGAGGCCGTGCCGTCTCCAGCACTTCACTAGCGCACCCCATGCGGCGGGCTGTCGAGGATTTCGAATCGGAGTAAACTACATTCCCGTGAAAGGAAGAGGGTCTATGATTCGGCCGAAACTCCGGCTGCTGTCGGTAGTCGCAGTTTGCCTTATAGGATCCCTGATCGGCTGTGGAGGGGGCGGAGCCGGTAGCCCTGGCACTCCGGATTTCACACTTTCAGCTTCCCCCAGCAGCCTTACCATCAAACAAGGCGGTTCCGGCGTCAGTAGCACCATCACGGTCAATCCAGCGGACGGCTTCAGCGGAAGCGTCTCTCTTTCCGTGTCGGGCGTGCCCAGTGGCGTGACTGCATCATTCAACCCCACCTCCACCTCCACGACCAGCACGCTCACCCTCATCGCCGCCGGAAACGCACCGACAGGGGCAGCAACCATAACCGTTACCGGCGCGTCGGGTAGTCTGACGCATCAGACCGCCGTCAGCCTCTCGGTCGGGCAAATCACTCACGTCGTAATCATCTTCCAGGAGAACCGCACTCCCGATAACCTGTTTCACGACCCGGTCCTAATCAGTCGTGGCGCCGACATCGCGAGTCAGGGCATGAGTTCGACCGGACAGGTTGTCCCCCTGAGGTCAAATTCGCTGGTGACGAACTACGACGTGGGACACAGTCACTCCGCCTTCCTCGATATCTGTGATTACAAGTCCGCGAGCAACAGTTGCGCCATGGACGGCGCCGACAAGATTCCGTGCACCGGCGATGGCTGCCCCACCTCGTGTCCGCAGAACCCCGCCGTTCCCACCTGTCCTCAGTTTCAATACGTGCAAGCGTCGGACGTTCAGCCCTATTTCACCATGGCCGAAACCTATGCGTTCGGCGACCGTATGTTCCAGACCAATCAGGGTGACAGTTTCCCGGCGCATCAATACATTCTCGCGGGGACGTCGCGAATTTGCGCGCCGCCAGAGTATCCCTGCCCCAGCGGGATCACGCAGAACATCACGATTTCCGACAATCCCGACGGCGACGCGCGCTCCGGCAGCAACGATGAATGGGCCGGATGTCTTGCGCCACCCGGTGCCCAGATCAATAGCATCGACATAAGCCAGCCAAACCCCACGTTCCCTCAAACCCTGATCACGCAGCTGTGCTTTGACCATCCGACGCTCACCGACCTGTTGGACACCGCTAACATCAGCTGGAAGTATTACGCGCCCACGCCCGGCTCGATATGGACCGCACCGGACGCGATTCAACATATCTGTGAGCCTTCACCGTCGTATCCATCAGAGACGAGCGAATGCACGGGGAGCATTTGGAACGATCATGTTGTAATCGAAGGATCGGGCGCGCAGATCCTGACCGACATCTCTTCCGGGAATCTTTCTGCCGTGAGCTGGGTGATTCCGACGGGCGATAACTCGGATCACGCCGATAACCCGCAAGACAATGGTCCATCCTGGGTTTCATCCATTGTCAACGCCATTGGCGAGAGCCAGTATTGGGCGAACACCGCGATCATCGTTACCTGGGACGATTGGGGAGGTTGGTACGACCACGTGCAGCCGCCAGCGATTCTCAATTCCTACGAGTACGGATTGCGCGTGCCCATCATCGTGATTTCGCCCTATGCGAAGGCCGCCTACGTATCCCATCAGGTGAATGACTTTGGCAGCATTCTTAAGTTCATCGAAGGAGTGTTTTCTTTAGATCAAATTGACCTCGCTAACAACCCGTCATTGGGATTTGCCGACTCGTATACCACGACCAACGATCTCTCCGATTTCTTCAACTTCAGCCAAACACCGCTGCCCTTCACCGAGATCCCGGCCGCGTTAAAAGCCGATCATTTCCTGAACGACAAGTCCCCGCCGACCCCGCCAGACACAGATTAGGGAGTGGCGGCGCTCACGTAGGGGCAGGTGCCCTCACCTGCCCGGCGGGCGAAGCCCGCAAGCAGGAAGACGTTTCCCCAGCGGCCGAGTGTCCCGTCCCGCAAGTTCGCGTCGCAACTCCGCGTTGTCATCCTGAGCGAAGCGCAGGACCTAGGTATTTTGTTTGCGCTACCGACAGGCTTCAAGGGAGTGATAATCGACGTGGTTGTGGTGCCGCGAATCTCCGCGCAGGCCTGCACTACACGTCCCGCTGATAAATTTCTTCCGGAGTCGATACCACGAGCGTTTGCGCCTCGATCGAACGCCCCTGCAGCGACGAATCCTTAATGCGCAGCGCCCGATTCGACATCACCACCCAGAGCAGTCCAAGTCCATAAACCGCCGCTCCGATCAAAAGCTGGACCGCCAGCCCCCGGTAATTGTGCGGCACAAACCAGCGCCGCATCAGCAGCAGCACCGCCGCCAGCGGCAGCGACAGCAGAAACGGCAAGCTATAAGATTCGCGTATGAACGTCCGCAGGTGAAGATCGAGTTTTTTGCAGAGATGCTGCGGCATGAAAAACAGCATGCTGCAGGCCAGTGGAATCGCGGTTCCAAATGCGTCCCCAAGAATTCCGTAAAAGCGGACCAGAATGATGCTGAGGACCAGGTTGGCGATACCCTCGCCCAGCGTCACGAACGCCCAGGTGCGATGCTTGCTGATGCCGAATAACACCCGCCCGCTAGCCGCCTGCGCCCACATCAGTGTCGCGGGAATAATCAGAATCACGAGGACCGAGTAACTGGTCGCCACATACCGCTTCCCCACCCACACCTCGATCACCGACTTACCCAGAATCAGCAGCGTCACCGTAATCGGGAAAGCAGTGAAAGCGCAGACCCGGTTGCCCGCCAGGAACACCTTGCGCAGCCGATTCATGTTCCCGGTGGCCTCGGACTGGCTGGCGAGCGGCAGAAAATTCTGCGCCAGCGCCATCACCATTTGTTGTGCGTAACTCACAATGCGCGCGCCAATACTGAAATAAGTTACGGCGGCCGCCGAGATCATCGTACCGATCACCAGGTTGTCGGTTTTAAATTTGAGCTGCGTCGCAACCATGATGATCAGGGTGACGCCGCTGTAATTGGCCATGGTGCGAAACGTGCCGCGATCCACGTACTTGAACCCAAAAGGAACCGGCAGGATGCGGTAGGCGATGATCCCCCGGATCACGTACAGGAGAATCGGAAGAATGACGGTGATCGCGGCAATCGTGAGCAATCCCCGTCCCTGGCGCACCGCCAAAATGATCAGAACCAGGCGCGCTATGTCTCCGGCTATGTTGGCCCAGTTGTTGATGTAGAACCGCTGCAAGCCATCCAGGTACCCGCCCACCACGCCCAGGGGAAAACCGATCCCAACCGAAGCGCCCACCATCAGCAGCAACCAGCGTGCGGTCGAATGAAATTCGGGTGGAATCTTGAAAATATGGTCCACGTAAAACGACAGGAAAACCGTGACCAGAAGGCTAAACACCCCTATGCAACTGTAGGTGAAGAGACTGGTATTGATTAGCTTGGCGAGGTCTTCGATGTCATCGGTCGCCGTGAACTTGGAGACGTAGCGAACCACGGAGGAACGGATCCCTAGGTCGAACAGTCCGTAATACCCCGTGATCGAAAAAATCAGAACCCAAATGCCGAACGCGGTATCGCCCAGCCAGTGCAGGAGGAACGGAGATAAAAACAGGCCGACCAGAACATCGAATCCCAGCGAGAACCAACTGGATCCCACGTTGGTGACAAGTTGTCGCTTGTTTATCTTATTCATTCACCGGCAGCTCTTCTCGATTCGGGTGGATTCGACTGCAACGCTGATTTGCCTAGCTGATTTCCTTCGGTTGCTGCCTGCTAAAGCGGCTGCCCAGTCTTCACCCACGCCGGCATCACGGTATTGTCCAGATGTCGACTCTGCAACTCGTAGCCAAGGAAATTCAACAGCGGAACCCAGGCCGCTTCAATCTCCTCCGCCGACTGCGCCGGCAAAGTCTCTTTCCATCCCCCAGACTTGGCCGCCCGGACAAACGGTATTTCCTTGCGCGTATTCTTGGTTCCGGTCCACTGGTCGGCCTGCTGTTTTTCCAGCTTCCTCATGCGGTCGGCCGAACTTCGCTCCACCGCCGCCTGTAGCCGTTCCACATCCGCCTGTATGCCAAGAAACTCGGCGATTTTTCTCGTCTCGCCGATGGAATCCTCAAGCAAATCCTCATAGCGAACCAAAAGAAACGCAGGATTGCCCTGTCGCGCCCCAATCCAACTCGCCGCATGTTCCCACCACGAGCCATACGATGAAGTCTCGCCCGCAATGAAGCGCTTCACAAATTGTTCCAGCGTAACGTCAGGTTCGATATAGCGTTTCTTCAAATCAAAATGATATTCGGACACAGCGACATCACGCGGATCGCGCACCAGGTAGATAACTTTTCGAAAACGCACGTCAAACGTCTCGTGGCTCTTCATCACCCGCGGCCGAGGCAGTGAGCGCAGAAAACGCTTCGACAAAACTCCCGGAGCCGGAAGCAGCCGATTGATATTCGCAAAGCCGACCGTCTCGTTCGGATACATCAAATTCGCCAGCAAAAACCGAACCCAGGTATTCCCCGACTTCGGATACGACACAAGAAAAGTATCGTCCGGAAAAACAGTAAAATGTCGCCCCGCCCGGTCCAGCCCGAGCACATACTGCACAGCGTATTTGAACTGGCCAAGCATTGGGTTTTGCACTTCCTAACAGCTAAGACCTAACCCCTGAGACCTCGTTCCGAGCGCCGCCAACAATTCCCTCCGTCGCATAATCTTGCTCCTGCGTCGCAGGTTGCGAACTCAACTCGTATCCCAGACGTTGCATCAGCGGCCCCCAGGCCGCCTCGATTCTCGCCACCATCGGCGCGGGCAACTCCGAGCGCCATCCGCCCGCGCCGGCGGCGCGGACAAACGACAAATCTTTTCTCGATCCCTTCACCAGCGCGTTCTTGTCCGTCTGCTTTTTCTCCAGCTGCCGCATGCGATCGGCCGAACTCCGCTCCACCGCCTGCGCAATCTGCTCCGGCCCCGCCGAGAGTTGCAGAAAAGCTGCGACCTTCGCCAGTTCGCGGGCGGTATCCGCCACCAGATCCTCATAGCGGAGCAGCAGAAACCGCGGACCCTCCTCGCTCGTATACAGCCAGGTCGCGATGTTCTGTCCCCAGGAGCCATGCGGGCAGGTTTCGCCGGCAAGAAAGCGCGTGACAAACTGCTCCAGCGGCGACTCGTCGTCGAGCTTCCTGATCTTGCGATGATAGTGATACTGCGAAAGCACAACGTCGCGCGGATCGCGCACAATGTAAATGACCCGCGGATAGCGCGGATCAAAACACTCATGACTCTTGATAATGCGCGGCCGCGGCATCCGGTCGAAGTCCCTTTTCGCTGTGCCCGTAGGATCGGGAATCAGCCGGTTGATGTTCGCCCAGGTCGCAGGCTCATCCGGAAATCTCAAATTAGCCAGCAGAAATCGCGTCCAAGTGTTGCCCGACTTCGGAAACGAAACCAGAAAAATGTCATTCGGAAGTATGAGCAAGCTGCGCCCCGGCCGATGCAGTCCGAGTCCGCGTTGTATTCCGGCGATCAGATGCTTGATCATTTTCCGGTCAGCCTAAAGCCTTTCGACCCCCGCGTGCTCCAGCCCGGCATCGACCAGACTGGCGGCGGCCAATTCATAGCCCATCTCGCGCATCAGCCCGCCCCAAGCCGATTCAATCTCCGCCACGCTCGATTCCGACAGCTCCGCTTTCCAACCGCCCGCCTTGGCCGAGCGCACAAACGGCTTATCCTGCCGCGTCTCCCGCGTCGACGACCACAAGTGCGCCTGCTTCTTTTCCAGTTCGCGCATCCGATCCGCCGAACTCTGCGCGATGGCTAAGGCAAGCCTCTGCGGAGTCGCCGAAAGTCCCAGAAAGCTCGCGATCCTCGCCATCTCTTCCATTGCCTGCGACTGCAGCGCCTCATATTTCACCAGCAGAAATCGCGGATCACCCCGCCGCGCATAAAACCAAGTCGCCGCATTCTCCAACCACGTTCCATAAGGATGGTTCAGCTCGCCGCGCACAAAGCGCGAAACAAACTGTTGCTTCGGGTAATCCTCGGCGATCGCACGCCGCTTAATATCGAAATAATATTCCGAGAGCACCACGTCGCGCGGATCGCGCACGATATAGATCACCTTCTGATAACGGGGATCGAAATACTGATGGCTCTTCAGAATGCGCGGCCGCCGCGCCCGCTCCAGAGCGCGCTTCGACATCGCCTCCGGATCAGGCAGCAGCTGGTTGATATTAGAAAAATCAGGATTTTTTTCGGGATAGACAAGATTCGCGATCAGGAATCGCGTCCAGGTATTGCCCGACTTCGGATAGGAAACAAGAAAAATATCGTCGGGAAAAACGCGCACATTGCGGCCGGGAGAGTGCAGGCCGAAAAAATATTTCCCCCCCGCGATCAAACGCTTAATCATCCGCATGCCCACATGCACATAACGATGACGACAACGGCCATCCCTCGCTCGTGTTCACACCGACGCTCCGTGCCGCATTCTGTTCCACAACGATAGAAACTTCCCGGTCGCGCTCGGCGCAATCCCCAATCCGAACACGGCGAGACTCAACGAAGATTTGTGCAGATAGCCATTCGCTTCGGCAATCAACTCGCGCGCCTTGTCAAACTGCCGCTCTCCCAGCTTGCACTTTCCCTCTTCGAGCAGATAGCGCGCTCGAATTTCCGCCGCCCGCCTGTCCACGACCGCGCGGTCGGTGTCTTCTAAAGGCAGCGTCCGCTTAAACTTCTCCAGAATACTCCAATAAGCCTCCGCCATTTTGGCCCGCGACTGGCTCAGCGAACCTGGTCTGCCAATAAAGAGCCGGGCCTGCACCGCGCGGCTGTAGCCGATCTTCGCCCCGCTGAAAGCCGTCCGTACCCACAAATCATAATCGTCGCAGCGCGGAAGTTTTTCATCGAACAGTCCCACATCGATCAGCCTCTGCCTGCGCGCCACCACTGTCGAAATCGGAATCTGGCAGCGCTCGACAATCAAGGCATCGAAAGTCGCGCGCCCATTCGACGGGCACCGCTCCATAAATTCCTGCTCGCGCGCCGGATCACCAATCAGCAGAGCATTCGAATAAACCAAATCGAGCGCCGGATCGTCCGCCACTAATTTCATTTGCCCAGCAAGATGACTCGGCAACCAGCTATCGTCGCTGTCGAGAAACGCAACCCACGCGCCGCGCGCCTGCCGAATCGCATTATTGCGGGCTCCCGCCGCCCGCTTGTTCTCCTGCTTGAGGTAAACCATCCGGTCTTTTTCCCGGGAGAGGTAGGGCTGCAGTACTCTTTCCAGTTCAGGCGTATCCGGAGAACCATCATTGACAACGATGGCTTCGAAATCCGTAAAAGTTTGCGCAAAAACGGAATCCAGGCACGCCGCGATCAGGTCGGCCGTCTTATAGCTCGGAATAATGATGCTGATTTTCGGCGGCGCGTTGGTTTCGATGGCTGGCATAACTCTCGCTTACGACTTATCTTACGACCCCTTTGTTCAGGAACTGTGAAACACGAGTTCCTTTTCCCCGGCGACGATATGGTTCGCCGCTTCCACTCCCATCAGCACGGAGTGGTCCATATTTCCAATCTCGTACCGCCACGCGCCAAAGCGCCCCCGCGAATAAATCCCCTTCTCGAGCAACGCCGGCTGCAGAATATCAAGCGCGCGATCGCGCCCCAGCGTCGGTATGGGATAGGAATACGCAATCACCCGATGATAGCGCGACACCACGCGCTGCCGGTCCGACTGCTCCAGCATTTTGGCCCGAATGAGTCCGTCAATCACCTGGTCGAGCACCCGCTCCGGATCAGGCGTCTCGCCCACGCGAAATGACATTTCACACATCAGCGAGCTGTATTTCTCCGTATCTCCGTCCGGCACATTGTTCGGCGAGTAGTGAGAAAAATAGGTAGCCCGATAGCAAGGCATGGCTGAGTCGGTGAAATAAATCCAGCACCGGCCAGTCTCGATCTTTTTCTTCAGCCCCAGCCCCAGCACCAGCAAATTGTTGTGTTCCAGCCCGGCCGCCGCTTCCCGCAACTTCTCATCCACCGGGCGAATCATGTGCGCGAGCAAGTCGAGCGGCGCCGTCGAGATCAAAGCGTCGTAGTTGTCACCGCTGCCGTCTTCAAACGAAACGCGGCGGCGCGCCACATCAACCTCGGCGAGCTTTTTGCCGGAGTGAATCTTCGCCGGAAATTGCTCGGCCATGCGCCGGTAGATCTGCCCCGTTCCCCCGTGCAGCGGAAACTTAAACTTGCTGTTCGGCCCCCAACCCACATCGTCGCGCTCATAGAGCACATTCTCCAGCAGCCGCTTGAAATCGACCACCGCCACGCGATCCGCGATCCAAGACTTCGACATCTGCTCGAGCGAAGTCGTCCAAACCTTCGAGTTATACGGGAACATGAACGCCTCGGCGATGCCCTCGCCAAAAGTACCAAGCGTCCAATCGCGAAAATTCTTGGCGTCCCGCCCACCACCATTGGCCGCAGCCTTCGCCGCACCCAACAGGCACTTGACCTGGACTTCCTTCGGCAGGTAGCGAAGATTGCTTTGAAAAGGATATGGCACCCAGGAGTCATCGCCCTGCACAATCCAACTCTCGCGAATCCGCTCGTGGACCTCTTTGCCCAGCATCTTGTCGATTAAATTGTCGAAGTAGGGATAATGCGAAAAAATGACGTGCCCGCCTTCATCCCAAACGAATCCATGGGCATCGATGTGAGAGGTCGAATGGCCGCCCACTTCGTCCGACTTTTCATACAGGACCCAGTTGTCGTAGCCCAGTTCGTTCAGGCGGTAGGCCGCGCCGAGTCCAGTCGGTCCCGCTCCGATGATGACAATCTTCTTGCTGGCCATAATTTTGTTGTGGGATTGGTTATCTTCTATCTTTTAATTATTTCTCGACCCGGCGAACCAGCGGGATTCGCCCGACTGAAAGATACTGCGTTGACTCCATGGGGACCAGCTCTCCAAATTGGCCATTCCGCGTGCTATGCCACAGAGTCGCTGGAGGAGTTACCAAATTGTAGCATAGCGATTTTGCGGCTTTTTCGTGCCGGGCAAGCGGCTCGGTTCCCGAAGTAACCCACTCGAAGCTAAGGGATTTCCGCGAATTCCCCCGTCGGCATCACCCAAATTCGCAGAAAGCGCTCATTCGCAAACCACACAAAGCCTTTGCATTTCCTGGTATTTCCTTCCTGAACCTTAGCGGCCTTCGTGGTTCGAGGTTTTGCAAGCTCGCCGTTTACTCAGCGCCTCTCGATCCCTGCCCAGCGCTACAATCATTCCTGCCATGGACAACAAAGCCATCGCCGGAATTCTCTACGAAACCGCCGACCTGCTTGAAATCGACGGCCAGGATTCCTTTCGCATCCGTTCCTATCGCAACGCCGCCGAAGCCATCGAAGCCATGCCGCAACAAGTCGCCAGCCTAATCGGTGAGCCGAAGAAACTGCTAGCCGTCCCAGGCATCGGCAAAGGAATGCTCGCCAATTTGCAGCATCTTTTTGAGGCAGGAACCGTCGAAGTCCACGCCGAACTGCTAAAGAAATATCGCCCTGCGATGCTCGAGCTGCTCAAGATCCAGGGCCTGGGCCCCAAGACCATCGCACTTATCTGGAGCGCCTACCAGGTCTGCGATCTCGACGGAGTGGAGGCCCTGGCCCGTGAAGGAAAAATCCGCACTCTGCCGCGCATGGGCGAAAAGCATGAGCAGAAGCTGCTCAAGGCGATCGAAGATTACCGCCGCATCGGCGGCCGCTTTCTGCTCGACACCGCCGAACAACTCGCCGAAAAGCTGGTTGACCATCTGCTCGCCGCTCCCGGAGTCGAAAAAGTTACTCCCGCCGGCTCCCTGCGCCGCGGACGCGAAACCGTCGGCGACCTCGACATCCTAGTCACAGGCAAAGGCTGCGCTGACCCAGAAGCCCGCCAGAAAATGGCCGAGCACCTTCTCCGCTTTCCCGGCCTCATGGAAGTCATCGGCCAGGGCGAAAACAAAATCAGCTTTCGCCAGCGCAACGGCATTCAAGTCGATGTGCGCCTCCTGCCGCCGGAATCCTTCGGCGCAGCCATGCAATATTTCACCGGCTCGAAGGCCCACAACGTCGCGCTCCGCCAGCGCGCCCTCAAAATGGGTTACACCCTCAACGAATACAGCCTCGCCGACCTCGAAACCGAGAAGCCGGTTGCCGGCAAAAGTGAAGAGGAAATCTATGCCAGGCTCAAGCTCGATTTCATCCCTCCAGAACTCCGCGAAAACCTCGGCGAGATCGATGCCGCCGACAAGCACGCTTTGCCCAAGCTCATCGATCTCTCCGACATTCGCGGTGATGTCCACATGCACACCGTCGAAACCGATGGCCGCAACACGATCGAAGAAATGGCCGAAGCCGCCCAGGCGCGCGGCTACCAATACATGGCCATCACCGATCACTCCAAGAATTTGGCCTTCGCCAACGGTCTCACCGACGAGCGCGCCCTGGCGCACATCGAACGAATCAGAGCAGCCGACAAGATCATCAACGAAAAGAGCAAGAAACCGATCCGCATCTTCGCCGGCATCGAAGTGGACATCCTCGCCGACGGCTCTCTCGATCTATCCGACTCCGTTCTTGAGCAGCTGGATATCGTCATCGCTAGCGTCCACTCCCATTTCAACCAGGATCGCGACACCATGACCGAGCGCCTGCTGCGTGCCGTCGCCAATCCCAATACGTCCCTCATCGGCCATCCCACCGGACGCCTGCTGTTGCGCCGCGACGCCTACCCCTTCGATCTCGACGCCGTCCTCCAGGCCGCCGCCAAACACAAAGTCGCGATGGAACTGAACGCCTATCCCGACCGCCTCGACCTGAGTGACGTCCATTTGCGTCTGGCCCGGCAGCACGGAGTCAAGATCGTCATCAACACCGACTCTCACCACACTTCGCACCTGGAAAAGATCCGTTACGGCGTGACCCAGGCGCGGCGCGCGTGGCTCGCAAACGCTGATGTGCTGAATACCCTGCCGCCACAAAAATTTGCCCTGGCAATGAAGCACGACTGGTGATCGCGGCTCGCTTTCTCTCGTTTTGCAAGGGCACGGCTTCGCGTGCCGTAAGCATCGCATTCTCCTTACGGCTTCACAGTTTGCTGAAAAACCCTATTTTTGTCCTGGCTTTTGGGTGGCGCAGTGGTTCATGCATTTGCACTTGCCTTTGGGTGGCGCAGCGCTTCAGCGCTGCGATAAAAACCCGTTTTCAGCACGGCTTCAGCCGCTGCGGGAATGCACTTTCAAAAATGTTAGTTACGAAAGTGGGGGGGAGACGTTCGCGCAGTCCCTTCTTGGCAGCCAAATAACGGCTAAAATCATGCACTTAGGACGGCTGCAATCCTGTTCGGTGTCGAAAGGCGCTTTTGCCCGAAAGGTCATAGCGGGAGATCGACGTGAGTTGCAAACTTCCTTCTCCGGAGGGGTGGAATGTTGCATTGTTTTTCACTTCCGGCGCTCGCGGTCGAACCAAGACCGCCAGTCACTTTGATCGCACCAGCTTTTCAATGGCTTACGAACCGAATGGATCGGCTATACGGAAGCGCAATTGCTCGTCTATCATGTTACTCGGGATTTCATTGGAACTTATTTTACAAATCAGATTTTACAAATCAATGTGAACCTGCCTCTCGGACCGTCCCCCTCGCTACCCAGCGGGTCCAGGGTAAAAAAATTAAGATAAGAAAGGTATACAGGGATGAGCCGCAACGACATCAGCAATAAGCAGAATCTTGAAGTGAACATCGGGAGGATTAAGGACTTGACTGCTTCGACCAGCCATCTGATTGCCCCGCATGGGGGAGAATTAATTCAACTGCAAATCACACCCGACCGCGCCCTCGAACTGAAGGCTCAATCCCGCGAATGGCCCTCATGGGACCTGACCGCTCGCCAGCTTTGCGATCTTGAACTTCTGCTGAGCGGGGGCTTCTCGCCGCTGCGCGGATTCATGAATCGCGCCGATTACGATGGCGTCTGTCACAACATGCGGCTGGCCAACGGCACCCTGTGGCCCATGCCGATCACCCTCGACGTCAGCGAGGATTTCGCCAAGAAACTCACTCCCGGCAGCAGCCAGATCGCCTTGCGCGATCCCGAAGGCGTGATGCTCGCCGTCCTTCACGTCGAAGATGTTTGGCAAGCCGACCGCAAAGCCGAAGCTCAGGCCGTCTTTGGCTCGACCAGCAGCGCTCATCCCGGTTCCGACTATGCCATCAACAAATCGCATCCCTGGTACGTGGGCGGCAAGATCGAAGGAATGCAATCGCCGTCGCACTATGATTTCCGCTCGTTACGCCTGACCCCAGCCGAACTGCGCGCCGAATTCACCCGCCTCGGCTGGACGCGTATCGTCGCCTTCCAGACGCGTAATCCCATGCATCGCGCCCACGTCGAACTCACCATGCGCGCCGCCAAGCAGGTCGAAGCCAACCTTCTCATTCATCCTTCCGTCGGCATGACGAAGCCGGGCGACGTCGATTACTTCGTGCGCACTCGCTGTTACCAATTGCTGCTCTCGAAATATCCGCACGGCACGGTAAAGCTCTCCATGCTTCCTCTCGCCATGCGCATGGGCGGACCGCGCGAAGCCATCTGGCACGGCCTCATCCGCAAGAATCACGGCTGCACCCACTTCATCGTCGGGCGCGACCACGCCGGTCCGGGAAAAGATACCGACGGCAAGAATTTCTACGGCCCCTACGATGCTCAAGAACTCTTCAAAAAGCACGAGAGTGAAATGGGCGTCAAAATGGTTCCCTTCCAGATGATGGTTTATCTCCAGAATGAAGACCGTTACGTTCCCGCCGACGAAGTTCCGCAGGGCGCGAAGGTGCTCGACGTTTCCGGCACCGAACTGCGCCAGCGCCTCAACGAAGGCCGCGATATTCCTGCCTGGTTCACCTATCCGGAAGTTGTGCAGGAGTTGCGCCTCAGCTATCCGCCGCGTCACAAGCAGGGCGTCACCATCTTCTTCACCGGGCTATCGGGATCGGGCAAATCCACCATCGCCAACGCGCTGATCACGAAGTTCCTCGAGACGGGCGGCCGTCCGGTCACTCTACTCGATGGCGACCTGGTGCGCAAAAATCTGTCCTCCGAACTCGGCTTCTCCAAGGAGCATCGCGACATCAACATCCGCCGCATCGGCTATGTCGCCTCCGAGATCACGAAGAACGGCGGCATAGCGATCTGCGCTCCCATCGCTCCTTACGAAGCCACGCGCAAAGCGGTTCGCCAGTTGATCGAACCCTTCGGCGGATTCATCCTGGTGCACGTCGCCACTTCGATCGATGTCTGCGAACAACGCGATCGCAAAGGCCTCTACGCCAAGGCGCGCGCTGGCCTGGTCAAGGAGTTCACGGGCATCTCCGATCCCTACGAAGTGCCCGGTGACGCGGAAGTGGTCATCAACACCGCTGAACTGAGCCCCGAGGAAGCGGCGCAGACCATTATTCTGCACCTCGAGCGCGAAGGCTTTGTCGGCGCCAACGGCAACAACTAGCAATGCCAACGAAGTCTATTAGTCCAATGGACTTCGTGCGATAATCTCCCTGAAACCGGCTCGCAAGGCCGGTTCTCAGTTCTCTCCGTTCCCGGAAAGCTTGCAACCGGGACGAGAATCAAACGAAAGATGGCATGGAATTCCTGCTGCTAAAAGTGCTCATCGGCTTCTTGGTGGGAACGCTGATCGGGTTGACCGGCATTGGCGGCGGAGTATTGCTGCTGCCCCTGCTGATTTTCGGCCTGCATGTGCCCCCGATCATGGCGGTCGGCAGCGACGCCCTGTGCAACTTTTTCACCAAGATTCCCGCCACTTTCCTCCACTTTCGCAAGGGCACCGTGCGCCTGAAAGTCGTGCTTGCGCTCGCGGTCGGCAGCGTTCCCGGTTCTTACCTCGGCGTGGCTCTTCTCGTGCACTTACGCCAGCTCCATGGCACCGGGGTCAATGATTTCATCAAGTCCGCCGTAGGTTTATTGCTGGTCATCATCCCCGCGTTACTCCTCTTTCAAAGACGGATCGAAGACCACCTCATCGGGCGCCAGCCCACGTTACAGTCATTCGCCGGCATGAGCGCCATCGGATTGGTCGGCGGATTTCTCGTCGGCATCACCTCCGTCGGCTCCGGCAGCATCATTATGATGTTGCTCCTATTGTTCTATTCCTTCCCTCCCAAGATCATGGTCGGAACCGACATTGCCCACGCCGTGATTCTCACTGGCGTCACCGGCTTGCTGCACTTCCGCGCCGGCAACGTCGACGGCCATTTGGTCGGAGCCATACTCATCGGCTCGATCCCCGGCGGCATACTCGGCTCACATCTGAGCACCCGCGTTCCCGTCCTCTGGCTGCGCAGAATACTCTGCACCGTCCTGCTGATGACCGGAGCAAGAATGCTGTGGGCGTGACCTTCGCATCAGAGCGCCCCTTGGGTTCGCATGAAAACGCCGTTTTTGTTTCGCATCAGAGCATCGCTTTAGCGATGCCAAAATTTCGCCCGGATAGAATGCCCCTTTAGGGGCTGTGCGACTGACATCGGAGCTCTAATGTCTCCTGCCAATACCAGAGAAACCCTCGAACGCATTCACGCCGCCCTCGAAGCCGCCCGCGAGGTCCTCAACCGCTTCACGCCCGGCGCCATTGAAACCGAATACAAAGTTGGACACGATCCCGTGACTGAGGCCGATCGCGCAGTCGACGCCATTCTCCGCAAAACTCTCCTGCGCGCCGACGAAGGCTGGCTCTCGGAAGAGACCGTCGACGACTTCACCCGCCTCGATAAGCAGCGCGTCTGGGTCGTCGATCCTCTCGATGGCACGCGTGAATTTGTGCAAGGCATTCCTGAGTTTTGCGTCTCCATCGCCATGGTCGAGAATGGAATCCCAGTAGGCGGCGGAATCTGCAATCCCGCAACCGACGAACTGATCATCGGATCGCGCGATACCGGCGTCACCTATAACGGAGAGCCGGCACAACCCAGCCAGCGCAAAGATCTCCACGGCGCGCTCGTCCTCGCCAGCCGCAGCGAAGTGAAGCGCGGCGAGTGGAAACAATTCGAGTCCGCGGAATTCAACATCCGCCCCATGGGCTCGGTCGCCTACAAACTCGGATTGGTCGCCGCCGGCCGCGCCGATCTTACCTTCACCCTCGTCCCCAAAAACGAATGGGACGTGGCAGCCGGAGCTGCGCTCGTCGAAAGCGCCGGAGGCTGGACGTTAAAGCTCGACCACTCACCGCTGCGCTGCAACCAGAAAGACCCTCTGATCTCCGGCCTGCTCGCCGGCGGCCCGTTCTTGCGCGATCCACTGCTCGCGCTGCTCGACCGCCACTCGCAGCCCATCGGCGCTGACCGCCAGCCCTAGCAGCCAGCGGAAAAAATCTTGTCCTGCTGAGCAGAGTTTGAGCTTCGCGAATGCGAAGCTCAACCGCAGTCGAAGCACCCCTATACCACCCAAAACTTTCTCACCCGCGACGACAGAAGGCAGCGCAGCCGGAAACCCTCTCCTAAATTGGCTTTGGTTAGGGCACGGTTTCACGGCTTGCAGAAAAACTCAGTTTTGTCTTTGCTTTTGGGTGGCGCTTCAGCGCTGCGATAACAGGTTGGTTTTGACTACGCCTTTAGTGAGGTAGCAACTTCATCCTATCTAAGATCATCATCATCAACGTCCTGAGATAGTCGAGACCGAGCCCGACTTACTGGCGACTCTGCTTAGTAACTGCTGTCAGTTACTTTCGTCTTCTTCTTCCACCGCATCTTCATTCATCCCTCGTATCTTCTTACCAGCCCACATCGCCCGTCCCGTGCTGGTTTTGCTCACATTCGGGAACACTACCGGCCAGTGCGGATCGCGAATCTGTACATGCGGCGGTCAATTGTACTAACGCGTGCCAAACTGCACTTCTGGTATCTGTAAACCCTGCACCCGTCTCGATAGATTCGGCTTGAGGACAATCGACTAGTCCCCCACTTCGTAAGGTCGAGGGCTCACAATGTCTGAAACAGATCGTGCTCGGTTAGAGACTCATACCATATCTCTTCTGGCGCAGGCGCCGCGCCGGGGCTTGGCAGCTCTCTTGCTGGCACTTGTATTGACTACCATCTCTTGCGGAACGGTTGCACAAGCCGCGGGAACGCAGAAGCAGCTGGGTCTGCACGGAAGTCTTCCTGCTGGAACGGTCAACCAGTCTTACAACGCCGTATTGACCGTGACCGGCGGAAGCTCGCCTTATTCTTTCTCCTTAAGATACGGGACATTGCCTCCGGGCATCGCCTTGAACACAACCACCGGCGGGTTCTACGGCAAGCCCACCACCCGGGGTATCTTTGCCTTTGAAGTGATCGTGACTGATGCTTCCCTCCAGGAGCATGGCAGCCAATCCTTTGCTGTTGCGATCGCCGGCGAAGATGCATACGGAAACGCCAAAGTCAGCGTTTCCCCCACCAGTGGCACTCTGCTTTCGAGCCAGACGCAGCAGTTCACCGCCAGCGTCAGCGGAACTTCCGACACTGCCGTGACTTGGTCCGCGACGGCCGGCTCAGTCAGTAGCAATGGTCTTTACACGGCCCCCACCGTCAGCCAGCAAACCGACGTGGTCATCACCGCAACCAGTGTTGCCGATTCTTCGAAGTCGGCGAGCGCGTCAGTCACGGTTGACCCAACGAACCAGCATCCCCTGCAAATCACAACCGGCGGCACGCTTCCGCAGGCCCAACAAGGCAGCACTTATAGCGATGCTTTCACCGCGACTGGCGGCGCCACGCCCTATAGCTGGACCGTTTCCGCCGGCACTCCGCCTCCCGGAGTCGCGCTAAACAGCAACGGAAATTTTGCCGGAATGCCCACCACCACCGGCACCTTCAGCTTCACAGTCGTAGTGACCGATGCCAGCAACAAGACAGCGTCCGGCAACTTCAGCGTCAATGTGGCTGGCAGCAGCGGATACGATGGCCCGGCGCAACTCCCAATCGCAACCGTTCCGAGTGCGATGTCTGACACGCCCGCGCCCGGATCTGTGATCAAGGTAAGCTCTGGCGGCAACCTGCAAACAGCTCTGAACAACGCGCAGTGCGGCGACGTCATCCAGCTTCAGGCGGGCGCAACTTTTAGCGGTCAGTTCACCGTTCCCGCCAAGAACTGCGACATCAACCACTGGATCTGGGTGCGCACCAGCTCTCCAGACAGCGCTCTGCCGGCCGAAGGTCAGCGCGCCACCCCGTGCTATGCCGGGGTTGCTTCACTCGAGGGGCGTCCGCAATACACCTGTTCCGAGCCCCAGAACGTGATGGCCAAGGTACAGATCACAGCTCAGGGCGATGGCCCCTTCCAGTTCGCGACCGGAGCGAACTTCTATCGTTTCATTGGTCTCGAAGTAACGCGTCCCGCCGGAACCCCAGGGATCGCCCAGCTCTTCTCGATCCAGAAAGGCGCCACCGCCGATCACCTCGTAATCGATCGCTCATGGCTGCATGGCGCGACGCAGGATGAAACCAACACCGGCGTCAACGTGAACGGCATGACCAATGTCGCCATCGTTGATTCCTACTTCAGCGATTTCCATTGCATCTCGAAGACTGGGGCTTGCGTTGATTCCCACGCCATCGCGGGAGGGGCCGGCAACACTCAAGACGGTCCTTTCCTCATTCAAGATAATTTCCTCGAAGCCTCTGGCGAAGCCGTCATCTTCGGCGGCGGAGCATCCACAACAACCCCAACCGACATCACCATCACGGGCAATCACTTCTACAAGCCGTGGCAGTGGATGCAGGGCAACACTCCCTACGTCGGCGGCCAAAACGGTAATCCCTTCGTGGTCAAGAATCATCTCGAACTGAAAAACGCCGTTCGCGTTCTGGTCGAGGCGAATCTCATGGAGAACAGCTGGGGAGGCTTCAGCCAAACCGGCTACGGCATTCTGCTCACTCCAAAAAACCAACATACTCCTCACGGATCCAATGTCTGTCCGCTTTGCCAGGTGACCGATGTGACGATCCGTTACGTGCACGTCTCGCACGCTGGCGGCGGAATTCAAATGGCCACCTCCATTTCCGGGAACGGGAGTGGCGGAGCCGCGGCCTTAGCAGGCACGCGCTGGAGCATCCACGACGTGGTCCTCGACGATCTGAGCACGAAATATGTTGGACCCGGGACCGCCTTCGAACTTACCAATACGTGGCCGAAGAATCCGCTCAATACGGTTACGATTAATCACGTCACCGGTTTCCCGGATCCCTCCAGCCATTTGATTGTCATGGGAAACACGGTTCAGACTGTGTCGATGTATGGATTGATCTTCACTAACAACCTGACCATGACCGGCCAGTACCCGATATGGAATTCGGGCGGCGGAGACGCAAACTGCGCCGTAAAAGACGTGCCCATCACCAGCGTCGCCAATTGCTTCACGAGCTATACATTCAGCAACAATGGCCTGATTGCGGCGCCCTCCAAGTTCCCACCGTCGTCATGGCCTTCCCACAACATGTTTCCGCAAACCGTCGACGACGTGCAGTTTGTCAACTATAACAACGGCAATGGCGGAAACTACGAACTGCTGTCGAGCAGTCCCTACAAGAACATGGCCACGGATGGCAAGGATCTCGGAGCCGACATTGCTGGGCTCAATGAAATGCTGGCCAACGTTCAGTAACAGACTCAACGACTGCATCTAGGGCCCGCGGCTCCCCGCGGGCCTTTTCTTTTTGTGGCGAGAAGTAAACCGGTTCTGGGGTACGGCTTTAGCCCCTGAGAGAGCGAGTAGTTTACTTTACAAGATGATTTGATGATTTGGTTTCGCTGACATCCCCGCAATCCTGTCCATGCTGAGCGGAGCTTGAGCTTCGCCAATGCGAAGCTCAACCGCAGTCGAAGCACCCTACACCACCCAAACTTTCTCACCTGCGACGACAGGCAGGATGTCAACAGCCCAGTCTTGGGTAGGGTACGGCTTCCCGGCTTGCGGAAAAATTCAATTCCGTGCCCGTTTTTGGGTGGCGTAGCGCTTCAGCGCTGCGATACAGCTCGTTTTCCACAGGGCTTGAGCCCCTGAGGGAGCTGCTCGCTTACATCGTGAAATACGAGCGCCTCATCCGACCGGCGGACGATTCCCCAGCCGGTCCAACTCAATCCGCGAAGGAATCGCGCGCCCATGACGCAGCGCCTGATAAATCCACGCGAACAGCGCCGAGTTGATCATGCAGAAGTAGTAGGGCAGCCGCAAGACCTTCGGCCGAAGACTCACAATCGCACCCAACAGAGCCAGCCCATAAAAGATGCCTTGCCCGGCCAGTATCCAGTTGTAAGGAAATTGTCCGCGCAGCATGATATTCGCGGTGAGCGCGATGAGCATAAACACCGGCACAATCAAGCGTCCCGTTTTATGGGAGAGCAGGCAGAAGAGGACAAATGGCCGCGGCGGCCAGAGCAGCCCTTTAATCTCCCGCAACTGCTCGATGTTGCCGGCGGTGATCCGCACCCGCCGCGAGAAGCCTTCCATCTCATGCGCCTCTTCGTAAGCGACGGCCGCCGGCTCATAAGCCACGCCGTGTCCGCGCTCGAGGATGCGCATCGGAATCGTGAAGTCGTCGTTGATCGTATTCTCCGACGGAAACGGATACAGCTCGCGGCGTATGGCATAAAGCGATCCATGCGCGCCGGTAAACGCGCCCAGCTTCGCCTCTTGCACCTTCAAAAAAGTTTCGTACTTCCAATAGAGGTCTTCTTGCGCGCCCAGTTGCGCCTGATCTTTCTTTAGCAGCCGATAAACCCCGCTGGCCGCCCCGACCTGAGGATCATTAAAGCTCTGCACCAGTACGCGAACAGAGTCCGGCGCCAGCATGCTCGACGCATCAGAAAACGCCACAATGTCCCCGCGCAATTCTTTGACCGCGTCATTCAGAACCGCCATCTTGCCGCGATTCTGCTGGTAGTTGAGCAGCCGCACTTGTCCGCCGTCGGTCTCGCCAACACCCGCAAACGACCGGACAATTTCTGCCGTCGCGTCCTTTGACCCATCCGACGCGATTACGACCTCGAGTTTGTCAGCCGGATAATCGAGAGCAACGCTATTGCGGATCTTGTCAGCGATGACTGCGGCTTCGTTATAGGCGGCAACGAGCAGCGAAACCGAAGGCTCAACCGGCGGCTGCCGCGGTGCGGTGCGAAACACCGCTTGCAACGCCCATAAAAGCAAGGGATAACCGAAGTAGACGTACACCGTAAATCCCGCTGAGATCCAGAACAGGAGCCTGGCCATCGTCTTTAAGTCGCAACCACAGAAGACTTGACGCAGTGCAATTGCCCAAGTATCTCGCGCGAATCCACGCGGAAACCAGCGCGCTGCAAATAGTCTTCGACTTGCGCCAGGTGGAAGAAATACACCGGACAGCCGTCCGCCTTCAGCCGCACCTTGCGAATCGCAGCCCGCAATGTCGCAGCCCGCGGCCACGCCGACAAAAAAGTAGTTTTGGTAAGACTGCGAATGACCTGCAATCGCGGCAACGGGTCGGCGACATAGTCCCAGAATCCAATGGCGATCACGAGATCGAACTTCTCGCTCGTCTTCCAATCGAGCACATCGCTCAGCACGAACTTGCAGCGATCCGCGACTCCCTCTTTTTCGCAAAGCTGCGCGCCCAGTTTCAGCATGTCTGGCGCAAAATCGACGCCCGTAACCTGCGCGCCGCGTTTGGCAAGGCTGGCCACGAAGCGGCCCGATCCGCAGCCGATGTCGCAGATTTTCATTCCGCTTAAATCGGGCGGCCCCGCCTGCCGCATCACCCATTCGTAGCGCTCGTAGATGTCGCGCCGCAGCCATCGATCCAGCCCGCGCGAGATGGGGTTCTTCTTGCCCGTGTAGATGGCGTCGAAATCAGAGGCGATGTCATTCCAATACTTCGCTATCTGCTCGGTTTCGTCAGTTCTTGTGGTTGTTGTTCCATTCATAAAAGTCAAAGTCCTTGGCCGTATCGGCGAGTCCGCTTTCGCGGAAACTGGTGTATTTTCTTGCTTGCAGCACGCTCTCAAACCGGTCAAGCGTCTGCGACAAATTGGTGTAGTGGCGTATACGGGAACTCAACCGCCCCGGCAAGCGCGGCTGCTCCGCGTCAATTTCCCACGGATGTATGTAAACCACAATCGGCAATCCTTCTTTTTGCACCCGCTTCAATCCCAGGCGCGTGTAAATCCGCGGCAGTAGCCGAAGGTAGCCTCCGCCGCCCACCGGCATATTGTGCCCAGCCACGCGAAACGTAGTGATAGGGAACTCAGTCAGCGGACCCGAAGGCGTCTGAAAGCGAAAGGGCGCACGCGGCGCTCCGGGCATGCCGTAGCGATCATGATGAATCGGAAAAATGCTGGAATCGTAAGTAAATCCGAGCTCAGCCAGAATCTCCAGCGCCCACACCGAACGATCAATCACCGAATAGGTCGGCGCCCGGTACCCATTCACCGCCTGCCCAGAAATCTGTTCAATGATGTTCTTCGCCCTCCGCGTATCTTCGCGAAACTCCGTCGGATCAAGCTTATAGATCAATCGATGCCAATAGGAATGACACGCCAGCTCATGCCCCCCGGCCGCAATCTCGCGCACCAGCGCCGGAAAGCGCTCCGCCACCCACCCCAGCACAAAGAAAGTCCCATGCACATCAAGCGCGGCCAGCGATTCGAGCAGTCGTTGCGTGTTCGGCACCACGCGCGTCGCATAGGTATCCCAACGGCCGCGGTCAACTACCTCGGAAAACGACTCGGCATGGAAATAGTCTTCCACGTCCACCGACACTACATTTTTGGGTATTTTCTCTGACATTCCCCGATTGGATCGATCGCGAAGGACTCCCCTTTAAGTATCGCCCAGTCAACGATGATTTGAAACCGTATTTTTACCTCTGGCGGCGGTAGATGATTACAAAAGTAAGCCGACAATTACAGCGTCCCAGTTCGAGCCGCAATTGGAGCGCCGCCGTCCCGGCGGCTGTCCGGTGGGCCTCCCGCCCGCCGAGCCTAGCCCACGACGCCATCAAAAGCCAGAAAAAATGTCGCGCTGCCGATCTCAGATATCCGTTCGACAAGCGCCAACAACCATGTAGAATGCCTTCCCACTGGCCATTATGACCAATAACCGCAGGAACCACGAAAACTAACGAATCCATCGAGTCGGTGCGCTACGCGCTCCGGGCGCTCCGTCGCGAGATTCTCTCGTTCCGCTTCGACTACCCGCTCGATATCGATCCCGAGGCTGGCCGCAAAGATTCGCTCCATTACTATCTCTTACTATCTCTACAGCGAGAAGCTCACCTGGAGCGTGATGGCCATGGACCCAACTGGCGTCCCCCGCGCTCGCAACCGCCGCACCGGCGTGGTCTATAAGCCCGCCTACATAGTGTGGTGGGGATTGGTCAACCTCGGCCATTTCCTGCGCCAGCACGACGAGCCTAGCCGCATCGCTTTCCTCAGGCAGGTCGACTGGCTCGAAGCGAATGCCGTAATCCGCAGCGACGGCTCGGTCGTCTGGCCAAACAATTTCGACTGCCTTCAGGCTAAGACTCTGCTGAAAGCCCCATGGATCTCGCCTACGACCAGGGCCTGGTAATCAGCGCGCTTGTGCGCGGCTATCGCATCACCCGCCGGCCTCGACTCCTCGATCTTCTACAAGGCGCAACCAGAATCTTCGAACTCGACGTTCACGAT
>JGI12635J15846_10000848_pt1 | contig 26619 bp, 30 predicted proteins | sample BlaSpr_A8_OM2_M2_FD_15846 | JGI IMG/M metagenome (IMG submission 15846) | reverse complement strand
GTACCGGCCGTCCACATGGGCGACCATAGGACGGAACTCAAGACCTAATACGCAATATGGGCATCGCACTGTGCCTTCCATCTGCGTGCTCTCCTTTGTAGTCGGTCGGGTGACTGCAGGCCAGAACTTATCTGAAGGTTGTCGAAGCGGCGTTTTTGTTTGATTAGCTTTTACGTGAGACGGTCAGAAATGGGAATGGCCCGATTGTGCAAGCGGGGAGCACAATTTGGGTACAACTTCCTACTCATCCTCGGTGGGCCGGCAACCGGTGTCTTAACTATTGAGAACAGCCATAGGGCTCATCGAGCCCATGATAAGTGCATATTGATTTATCGCCAATCGACCCGGCGATGTGGGGTGATTCGTGCGCCGATTCGGCCGACTGGCGTTGCCTCACTTCATCTTTAGTTTGGATAGTCATTTCACCCCAAAGACAGCTTAGCTCACTGCTTCCAGCGTTTGGCGTCTCCTTTGGGAGATGTCATTGCACCAGAGCGCGCTGGTGCTAATCGACTCTCTCTTACTTCTTCTTTGGCTGCGATGTTGCGAACAATGACGACCCAATCAAGAAATGCCCTTCCGCCTCATCCGACAACTCCAGATGCATTCGCTGGTAGCTGAAGTTCAGCCGCATGTAATATGTTTTTCCGGCCTCGGCCCTGAGATGCATGGCTTCTCCGACCCGCTCGGACGACTTCTTGAAGGTTCCCGACTGCCATTCCGTGCAGACATTATGCTCGCCCGGATCGACCTGAAAAAAGAAATACGACTTCCCATTGTTCGCTCCCACCCAATTTCCGTCGGCTCCGACACGCATAGTAGGCGCAGTGAGAAAATCCACAAAGAAGTACACCAGTGCTTTGCCCTGTTCCGTCTGCCCAACAGGATGTTTCAGGTCCGTCGTCTGCACGTTGAACATCTCCCCGCTCGGACCGCATCCCGCAGCCGTTCGCGCCACTGCCGCGTCGTCCTCCGCTAAAACTGACAACGCTCCCAGAAGAATAGCCAAGCATAAAACCCACCAACGCACATTCACGGTGTGCCTCCAAATCGCTAATGGCAATCGAGAAGCTCACCATACCATTTGTCCAGCATGCTTTCATGCGGATACGTCCCATCCCCATCAAAGGCTTCGGTGCTGAACTCGACATCGCACAATGGACATGCTGCCCGGACGGGTTCCGTTTCTCAACCGCTTCGTAATTACCACTGAAGGAATGCTCCCTGCCATGAAAGGAGTCCTCCGACTACCAGCCACGCAGTCCGACCGTAAGATTGCTTCGCGCTCTGTTGTAGGACGGCACGTGCCCCTTGTACGAAGAGTCTTCGCAAGTAAGAGTTCCCGCGTTTGCCAATCCCCAGCAGCTTTTGCTTGCCCCCGGTGCTATATTCGCCCGTGACGATTCCGAGCCACGCGGAAAACCCTCGCCCTTTTTTGCAAGCGGCTCCATTGCCGATCGCGGCAATGATCAGGGATTGCTACCAGCCGTCGCAGGCTTCGTTCTCGCCAGCGGCCTTGTTGATCATGGCATCGGCTTCGTCGATGCGCATTTGCCAATGATCGAGCCCAGCTTCAGACGGCTTAAACTTTTGATTCTTGGCTTCCCCGGTCACGATTAGGATGCGCTGGGTGCCAAGCTCATGAAAATAGCGCCCCCCGAAGCTCCCCCCCGCCAGGATGTGTTCGGGACCAGGAGACCCCAAGAGCAACGTTGAGCGCAACGCTGGCCTTCTCAATTTCATCACACAGGGGAAACGACAGTTTCAGGATGTCCGTGTGCTCTTCGGCAACGGACACGCAACCGCTTTTAGTTCGCAGATGACAGCTATCTCCGCAAGTGATCGGGGAGCCGTCAAGGAGCAACGGATGAGGAAGGATAGAGAGGAACAAGGATCCCGGAGAGGTTTTCTGCGATCGGCGTTCGCTGCGTGCGTTACTGCCGGGACCGTGGTGATCCCGATAGACAGGATTCAAGCAGCGCCCCACAAGAAATTGCCCACAGACAAAGCCACGTCGTTCGCCTTTTTTCGTCCGGATGAGGTTCAATTTCTTTCTGCGGCAGTCGACCGATTCATACCGCCTGACGAAGAATGGCCAGGCGCGGTGGACGCAGGCGTCGTGGACTACATCGATCAACAAATGGCCGGCAAATGGGGGAGTGCCGGGGACATGTATTGGCACGGCCCTTTCAAGGAGGGCACACCGAGTCAAGGCTACCAGCTGCCGTTCACACCCGCAGAATTGTTTCGCCGGGCGATCGCCGCAGTCAATCAGTATTTTACCGCGCAGGGGACATGGTTCCACCGGCTATCGGCGGGCCAGCAGGACGAATACCTCGAAATGCTCCTAGCGAATAAGACGACGCTCAATGGTGTCCCTTCGAAAGTGTTCGCCGACTTTCTGCTTCGGCACACCATCGAAGGATTCTTCGCCGATCCGATCTACGGCGGCAACAAAGATATGGTTGGCTGGCGGATGCTCGGGTTTCCGGGGCCGTACGGTGAGTACTACGAATTGATCGATCAATACGGGATAAAGCTGGATCGCGAACCCGTCAGCATAGGACAGAGTGCACACCACCACGCGAAGTAGAGATGGAAATGGAGACGCACATGACGCAGAAACTCAAACCCGTGGATGTGGCGGTGGTCGGAGTTGGATTCATGGGCGCAATCATGGCGAAGGAACTTGCTGCCCAGGGCCTGAAAGTGGTCGGACTCGAACGCGGAAAGCAACGCTGGACGGTGCCCGAATTCCAGGCGCCGGAAATTCACGACGAGTTGAAGTACTCCATTCGGAAAGGAATGATGCAGGATGTCACGCGCGAAGCGATGACATTTCGCAATAGTCCAACCCAGGAGGCCCTGCCCATTCGCCAATGGGAGGCGTTCCTCCCAGGAACTGACCTTGGCGGATCGGGTGTGCATTGGAACGGGCAGACCTTCCGTTTCACCGAAGCCGATTTCGTATGGCGGACGCGGATGCGGGAGCGGTACGGCAAAGACTTTGTGGATCCCAGTCTGACCATTCAGGACTGGGGTGTCACTTACGACGAATTGGAGCCCCATTTCGATAAGTTTGAATACCTTCTGGGTACGGGCGGCAAGGCCGGGAATCTCAACGGCAAAATTCAACCTGGTGGAAACCCGTTCGAGTCCCGGCGCTCGCGTGAATACCCGAACCCGCCACTGAAGGAGCAATACGGCGGAGTGTTGTTCCGGAAAGCAGCCACCGACATGGGGTATCACCCCTTTGTACAGCCTGCGTCAAACATGTCCCGCCCTTATACAAACCCTGAGGGACTGCAGCTCAACGCCTGTAATTATTGCGGCTTCTGCGAGCGCTATGCCTGCGAGCACTTTGCTAAGGCGACACCGCAGACGGTCATCCTGCCGGTGTTGCTAAAGAATCCGAACTTCGAACTGCGAACTGAGGCGCAAGTCCTGCGCGTCAATCTTGATCCCGATAAGAAGACAGCCACCGGCGTCACATATGTGGACGCGACCGGCCGAGAATTTGTGCAACCGGCCGATCTGGTCATCATAACGACGTTTGCCTTCAACAATGCTCGCATGATGTTGCTCTCCGGCATAGGAAAACCTTACGACCCGAAAACCGGAGAGGGCGTCATCGGGCGAAATTACGCCTACCAGACTACCAGCGATGTCTTCGTGTTCTTCGACGAGAACATCAACATCAACCCTTTTATGGCGGCGGGCGGAAGCGGAACACTCATCGATGACTTTAACGACGACAACTTCGATCACGGTCCGCACGGATTCATAGGAGGTTCCTACATCATGTCGGCTCTGACCAACGGCCGGCCGATCGAATTCCATCCGACGCCGCCCGGAACACCCGAGTGGGGCAAGGAGTGGAAAACTGCTATCCGGCATCATTACAACCATACCGCACACATACTGATTCACGGCAGTTCGATGCCAACCCGAACGAATTCCCTCGATTTGGACCCGACCTATAAGGATGCATGGGGACTCCCCCTCCTCCGCATGACCTTCGAGTTTCCACACAATGATATGAAGATGAGCCAATTCTGCGTGGACCGCGCAGTAGAAATCGGCAAACGGATGGGCGCGAAGACCGTGGCCGGCTATCCGAGGAAAGCACCCTTCACCACGCAGAAGTATCAGACGACGCACAACAGCGGAGGCGTGATCATGGGTTCCGATCCGAGCACCAGCGCCGTCAATCGCTACCTCCAGTCCTGGGACGCACATAACGTATTCGTGGTCGGAACGTCGGCTTATCCGCACGAACCCGGCTACAATCCGACTGGCACTCTGGGAGCGCTCGCGTACTGGAGCGTCGATGCGATCAAGAAACAGTATCTAAAGCACCCTGCACCAATGGTGTCAGCATGAAACTCAATCTATCCATGATTGGAGCGCTCTCTGTCGCGGCCGCGGGCTTGCTTCTTACTCGACCTTTCGCCGAAGGATCGCCGAAGCCCGATGTGCAGCGTGGAGCCGGGATCGTTGCTAGCGGAAACGGTTACGGAGTTGTGGCGTGTGCAACCTGCCACGCATTGAGTAGCGTCGCTGACGGCAGTGGCGCATCTCCGAAGCTGGCCGGCATTCCCGCTTATTATCTGGCGAAACAATTACGGGATTACGCATCCGGCGTGCGAGCTGACGCTATCATGTCCGCAATCGCCCGCACGATGAAGCCGGAGGATATTGCGGATGTTTCGCAATACTACTCCGGGGTCCGCGGTACGACTACTCCTCCACCTGCAGCGGAGCCGGATCTGCTGGCTTTGGGTACGCGCTTGGCGACCGTAGGGGATGAAAAAAAAATGATCCAAGCCTGTGAGAGCTGTCACGGTCGTGAGGGCCGCGGCGAAGCCCCGGCAATTCCTCCTCTAGGGGGACAGTATGCCTCCTATATCGCGCTTCAAATGAAGATGTGGCAAGAGGGCGACCGGAAGAACGACGCGAGTCAACAGATGACCAATATTGCCAAGCGGCTAAGTGCTCGAGATATTCAGGCCATCGGGCTGTATTTCGAGCGAATTCCTCAGAGGGACCTCCCGAAGAAGAGCAGGCAGCCGTGATCCGGTCACGCGCACCTACTGCTATGTTAATCAATCGGTCAACCCATTATTGAGACGCCCCTTGGCCACCTTTTTCCGACCTTAATCGGTATTGCGTGTTGGGTCGCGATTGCAGCAACCACATTTCTTGTCAGCGGCCTTACGTATACTGTCTCACGTTTGCAATTCTACTCGGGGCGTTGTCCTTGTGGAGGACGAATCGACGGTGTTCAGGCTATGGCGATGGACTCTGGCTTGTGGGTATCTCAATCCCAGCGACTTTTTCGATCCAAATGTTTTCCGACAGTGACGCTCCGATTGAACCGTCGTCAACTCTTGGGCTTAGAAACGGCTTGCCTTCCCTTCCCTCCATCCCCAATTGAACTGCAAACATTGCGACGCGTGCAAAGCCGGTGACGAGTCCATCTGTGGGCGATGTTGATTTGCCTACGGTGCAACAGTGGTTGGGACACGGGACGTGGAATCAACGCTGGGCCATTTGAAGCCCTCGCGAAGTCAGCGGCCGCGCGAGGAAGTAAACGAGATTTTCGCTCGGGCAAATCCTTCATGCGTTGGCTACGTAGGGCCTGAGCGCCGCAACTCAGCTCTTTTCGTTCCGTCAATCGTCCATGCGATCAAGAAATCGATCTTGTGCCCAGCATTGCGCGCGCCCGGATCTGCATTCACCCTGTTCCACTCTTCAATGTGTTCTTTTGAACGGGTCAAGAAAAGAAAACCTACCCGGCAGTTGGCCCGAAAACCCAACCACCGGGTACGCTCTTCGGCCTGAATTGAAGACTGGGGACTTGCTCTTCTCCTTGCTCTGCTCAAGACGGCAGCGAAGTTATTTCTCGATTGACACTCCTTTCTTCTTTCCGGTCACGCCCTGAATAAAAGGCAGACCATTCGGCTCGCCAAATCCGGTGACGTTGTCCCAACCCTCTTCAACGGTCAGCGAGGTGTCGGCGCCAAATGTGATCGCGAAAGCCGAGTGGAGTTGGTGAAGGTTCGTAATAGCAGCGAGGAAATTCGTCTGTGCTATCGACGGGGTCTGGCCCGCGAAGAGCGCATTGGTCGAAAAGAACGTGGATCCACTCTGGTCGACGATGGTGCCTGAGAGACTGTCAGTCGAGAGGCGGGAGGTATCGACCACATCTGTGATCTCCCCTTTTTTCAGCCGGGCCACTGCCGGTGCTGCAAAACCGAGAGGCTTGCCATTGAATTGGCTCGCAATTGCCCAGATGGCAGAGAAGATCGGAGTCGCCAGACTTGTTCCGCCGACATTGGCTTCCGCTGATTGAAAACCACCGGAAGTTACAACCAGGGGAACGCCAGTCTCCGGATCTGCGTCGGCAGAGACGTCAGGCACTTGACGGCCATTGCCCGGAAGCGCCTTCTGCCATGCAGGCTTGGCAAAAAACTGGCTTTCACCACCTCCGGCGCCGAATTGAAAGCCAACGCTGGTCGGCGGATCTTGGACGAATTCAATTTGCAGAGCCGTGACATTGGTGCCCCAGCCGGTTACGATGTCCTCCCCGCCGAGGGGATCGTTCAGAACGCTCGTTCCACCAACGGCGGTGGCATAGGGTGAGTTCGAGGGAACGCTGACTGCACCTAAGGGGGTGCCTAATCCCTGGTCCCCAGCATCTCCGCTTGCGAACTGGACGGAGATTCCCGCCGCGGCGAGGCGCTCCAGCACATTGTTAAAGGAATCTTCTTCGTCCGTGCCGGAAATAATCTCCGCGTCAGTCTCAAGGCTACAGGACACGATATGGGCAAGCTTGTGCGTTCTGATGTACTCAAGTGACGCAATTAGGTCTTCGTTGTCCTGGCCGGCAGAAGCGACTTCAATGATCTTTGCTCCGGGGGCTATCGCGTGCACCGATTGAATGTCGAGCGCAATCTCGCCCGTGAAGCCCGTCAGATCGCCGGCATTAGGGTCTAACGGCGGGCCTTCGGGGAAGACCACTTCGAAATTCTTGTTGGTAAGCAGGGGCAGACCAAATACGTTCCCAGCGGCGTTGGCATCCAGTTCGGCTGCAGCGTAGCCGAAGGCCTCGAGAAGTGCTACCGTCTGCCCGGTCCCGTCGTAGCCCTGCTGGATGAGAGATGTAAGACCGTAATGGGATCGCAATCGAGCAGGCGTATAGGAGACGAATTCCTCAAAATTTATGTCGTAGGCAGGTCCAAAGTAGTCTCCGAGCGGAAGCGGCTGAGCTATCCCCTTAAGATTAATGGTCGATGGCCCCGTCAGTGCGGTGTTCGTGAGGAAAGGTGGGTTGAAAATCTGCGCTGCGGTGTCGGTTGCCGTGATCTTTTTCGAAAACAGCGGCTGGCCTGTTAGCGGGTTCTTGGCAATTACAAAATTAGGATGCACCGCATGGCGTTCGAGCCCCGATGTTGCAGCTACCAGGTTTCCGGCCGCACCTGATAGTACCCCTTCCCACCGAGGGGCCTGAAAGCTCGTGTTTTTATATGTGAAGGTGTGAAGCTCGGTTTGAAAGGCGTCTTCGATCGCGCTCACGGTTCCATGTACGCGGATAGAAAAGTTCTGCGGATCAATCGAGATCGTGCTGAGGCCATGCCCTTCCAATTCTTGCTTTACCGTCTTCATCTCTGCGCCCGTTGGCGCGTACTTGGCGAAGTCAGCATCGGTCAACCATTGGTGATAGCTCGGCGAAGTCGGATCATACAGATCCGCCACAGCTTGATCGAATCCCGCCTGATCATGCAGCTTCAGAAACACGCTGATCGTCTGTTCTTGTCCAGCAACGACGCGCCCATGATCCGTCGCTAGCTCCAGGCCTCGTGCCACCTGGCCCGAAACCTGCCCGTTGGCTCGATAAGGCGTGATCGCTACCGGCGTTAGAATTGCCAGGAAAGTGAGAAAAGCTTTTAAGGTAACCCACCTGAACTTCTTGCTCTCGGTCATTCGCATACATCCTCCCCTCGGTTTGACTTGGAACGTGTTGAATACAATCCAGCATCTCATCATCATCACATCTGATGGCAGAGCTAGCGCACAGTCACGCGTTTGGAGAATACTTTGCTCCGTCGATGGCGATCATGCCCGTTGACCACTGTCTCGCCTCGCGGGAAACCATCAATCCCAAAGATCTGGTGGGCGAGACCTTCGTGGGCGTCTCCAGCGGCGCTCCTGTACTTCGTGAGGTCATCGACGGCGGCGAGTGTAGCAGAGCTGTCCGGCAACTCCCAGATATATGATGGGTAGGCGTCGGCTTACTCTTTCGGGTAGGTATGCTCTAGTACTGAATGAGCCCACGCTGGATCGCGATGACAACGGCCTGGGTGCGGTCGCTGGCCTGGAGTTTTTGCAGCAGGTTCTTCACATGCATCTTAACGGTGTCCACCGTGACATCGAGGCGTTGGCTTATCTCCTTGTTGCTCTTGCCGAGTGCAATCAGGCGCAGGACTTCGATTTCACGTTCGCTGATCTTCTTCGAGCCAATGTACCTCGTCAGCCGCTCCGACGCCTCGGGTGCGATCGCGTTTCCTCCCTCGGCGACATGGCGAATCTGCCGCGCCAAACTGGCGCCATCAATTCCCTTGAGCAGGTACCCACAGGCACCGAGCGAGATTGCATCGTAGATGTTTGCCTCTGCCTGGGAAGACGTCAGGATCACCACGCGCGCATTCGGGTCAAGATGGAGAATGGATTTCAGGACGTCAAGGCCCCTCTGATCGGGGAGACGCAGATCGAGTAATGTCACATCGGGTCGAGTCGCAGAGAACATTTCAAGAGCTTCGCGTCCGCTTGCAGCGACACCGCTGATGGCGATCTCGAATCGTCTCAGGATCCCGGCAAGTCCTTCCCTGACCATCGGATGATCGTCAACGATAAGGACCTTTAGGCGCTCGACCGCCGGAGATTCACTGTTCAAATCCATCGCCCACCTTTGCCTTGATTCTGCTAAGGAAGTCCTCCAAAGGCCGCGGCCAGGTCACAAAACGTGCCTGCATCCGTTCTTTCCATCCCTGAGCAATCCAGGTGCGAAGACGGACATGAGTTCCGCCTCCCAACACGCTGGTCACGGAAAGCTCTGCTCCAATCCGTCGTGCATGAGCGCGCATTCCGAGCAACCCAAAGTGTCCCACTCGGCCGAACTGGTTGGTCTTCACATCCATCCCACAGCCATCATCCACGATGTCGATGGTTAGCCGAACTTTCTCGTATTGAATCTTCACTTGAATCATTTGAGCCTTGGCATGTCGGAAGGCGTTTGCAACCGCTTCCCGGCAGATTCGATAGATTTCGTCGCGCACGACGGGATTGATTTCGCGGGGCTCACCCATGCTCACGATGCGCAGTTCAGGCTGATGTCCAACACGAAACTCGGATTCGCAGAGGCTAAGCACATCGTAAAGGCTGTACTGCGGAGAGGCTGTTGAGTGCAGAGCGGATACCATGTCTCGGCTGCGGGTGATAGTGGCGCGCAAATGTGATGCAATCCCGTCAAGAGACTTCTGTGCGGCCTCCCTTTCCGAGAGAAGTTGCAGTCCTACCAACTCGAGTTGCAAAGTTGCACCAATCAGATCCTGGATTAAGGAGTCGTGAATCTGGTACGCGATCCTCTCTCGCTCGGCGGCGCGCTCCTCAAAGCGAACACGAAATCGTTCTACGCGTCGTAGACTGCGCCTTCTTGTGAACTCAATGATCAGAGCGATGCCCAACAGCAAGGTGGAGATTCGGACGAACCGGGTCTGCCAGAAATATGGTTTTAGCTTCAATGCGCCTTCAGTACTGACCGGCCCGCGCCATACCCCGCGTGCAATCGCCTGCACTTGGAACCCATAGCCGCCGGGCGGAAGCGCTGTGTAGGACGCGGTTCGTTGCGTCCCCGCATCCACCCAGTCCGTATCCCAGCCACTCAGCCGATAGCGGAATGTCACCTGCTCTGGAGCAACAAATACTGGAGCCGTGAAGTTGAAGGTGATGCGGTGACGTCCCGGGGGAACCGCTAACATGCGGTAGTCGTATGGCTGATCGTCGACTGCAACCGAATCGAGCACCGCGGTCGGAGGCTCCGCTTGAAAAACGGTTGGCATCACCACTGCCGGACCACGTGCGGTAGCGAACCAGATATGACCGTCACGCGCTCTTATTGCGTTCACCTGCGGAAGGGGAAGAACATCGGGACTACGCAAGCCATCAGCTTCGGTGAAGATCTCCGGAGAGATTTTGCTCGCAGCACCGCTCATTACGGCTTCAATCTGCTGATGAGGTACCACGCCGATGGCGTTTGTGGCCGCCAGCCATATATCCCCATTGTTGTCTTCCACCATGGAGAGGACCATGCGTACCGGGAGGCCATTTTCCTGCCCGATCGTCCATCGATGACCGTCGCGCACGATTATGATTCCCGTAGCAGTACCGAGCAAAAGCCCCAACCGCGAGGAACGCATCACGGAAAGGACTGGGCCTTCTGTTGCGACTTCAAGCAGCCAATGCCCATCGCGCCAGTGGAAAAGGCCAGTGGAAGCGGCCGCCCAAACACCTCCCTCTTCATCGGGAAGCAGTGCCCAGATAACATTATCGGGCAAGCCTTGTTCAGTTCCATACGCGCTCAGAACTCCATCCTTCATCCGATAAACCGCCTTTTGTTGGACGCTGAACCATAGACTTCCGTCGGAGGCGCGCACCGGAGAGCAAATGTATCCGGCCGGAATGTGGGGGATGTGATAAAAGCGGCCACTCTGATAACGAAACAACCCATAATCAGAGACTGCGATGATCGGTCCATCATCGCGATCGCCGCTTGCGGACTGGACGAAACCTCGCACCTGCCCGCTTGGTAGTCCAGCTTTCGTACCAAACGTCTGCCACTGCTTGCCGTCCCAACGCGCCACGCCCGCTTCAATCGCGCCAACCCATATCGAGCCTTGTTGGTCTTGAAAGATCGCGTCGTATTGCTTGGCGGCGCGCAGTAAGCCATCGTGTTCGGTATAGCTGGTGAATAGTCCCGCGTGTAGCCGCTGCAAACCGGAGATTGTGCCGATCCAAATGTCACCCGACCGGTCTTCGAACAGCACGCGAGCATCATTGCTGGCCAGGCCATCGTTGGACGTGAGCATCTCAACGCCGTTTTCGGTTTTGCAGCTAATTCCCTCCAAACCGCCGCTGGCCATCCAAAGTCGACGCTTGGAATCAATCATCATGGAAACGAACTCGCCAGGACCCGCGTTGGCAACACGACGAAACTTACCCTCATGAAAGACGAATAGGTGGTGTCCATCGCCAGCGTAGATTGCACCGTCAGAAGCCGCATACACGAGGGACGCATGCTCCAAGGGATATCGAGCTTGGACGCGACCATCGCTCGAAACGACAATCGTTCTTCCATCCGTGAGCCATAGCTGCCCTTGGCGGTCGTAGGCGAAACTTCGCATATCTCGCATCGCGATTGGAAGCACGATGTCCTGCGCGGATGTGTTCGTAAGGTATAACAGGTGGTCGCGTGTCCAGACCCACACTCCGCTGCGATTCGCCGCAAGAATCTTCTCAACCAACGTGATCGGGCGCCCCTGCCAGCTTGGCGCTGAGCGAAAGGAGCCGTCACGATAGAAAAAAAGCCCGCTCGCCGTCCCAATCCACAGCGTGCCGTTTGCATCAAGAGCCATCGCGCTGATGGTTCCGTGCAACGCAGAAGGCAACCGCGGGCCGAATGTTTCGAACCTTTGCCCATCGAAACGAGCCAATCCACCCAGCGTCCCGATCCACAGGAACCCATCCGACGTCTGGTCGATCGCGGTGATGAAATTTTGCGGCAGTCCCTGAACCGTCGTCCAGGTGCTGAGCACGTCCCGGTGCAGGGCCCCCGGTGGTTGCTTTGCCAGGACAGGGCCGGAGAAAAGGGAGAAAACGACAATGCCCACGAGCTTCAAGGTTCGCCCAGAGCCGTTGAATCTGAACTTCTGCATCAGTCGCTACCCTGACAAGCCCGATTTAGAGGCCAATTCGTTCCAACTGATTTCTTCACGACCGCGCTCTCTTGCAAGTACTCATCGCAGCCTCGTCGACGGCCAGGTAATCCCCGGAGACCGCGAGATAGAGGCGGTAGTCGCTACGATCGGAAGCCTTAGCCGCTAAAGTTTCTGCCGCACTTCGGGCAGATTTAGACGACGACGAATTGCGCAGCGCCTCCGATGCATCCACTGCAGCATCTGAAAGGCTCCGTGCGTTCAGCGTGGGCAGAATATCGACGCTTTTAAACAACGAGGCACCGCTACCTTTCAGTGGCCATCAAAAGTCATCGTCCATTATATTTCCCCCCAGACTTTCACCGGAGCCATGTACGAGAGTTCAAAAACTCCCGACTGGAAAGTACTTCATTGGTCTGCGCCGTCCCGTGACATGCGGAAAAACGAACAGCACTCGCATACGAATCGTTGGGCACGGTGAAAAGTCAACGGCGCCAATTTCCCCGAGGTGATTCCGCAGGAATGCTCTCCAGGTCTGTGACGGCGGCCGCCTAACGGTTCGCAGGACCCGCGACACGGTCCGTTCGGAAACCTCGAATCCGAGCTTGCGCAATTCCCCATGAATACGCGGGGCGTGCCACAAAGGATTGGCTTGCGCCAAAGTTCGAATCAAGGCACAGACCGAATGGTTGAATGGGGGCCAACCGAGCTTTCGGATCGCTCCGACAGATCCGCCCAGTATCGTTTGTGGCTTGTAAACGATGTGATCTACGCTGTTCTCAGGATGGTGGGGGGTCCTGTACTCACAGAGCAAGAGCTTGTCCTGCGGATATTTGGTGCCCTGTCATTTTGGGAGTCAGACCGCTTCAGCTAATTGGCCTCTTTCCGCAGTGTGGACTCTCGTGAGGCAAGGTTCTGGCTTTCCAATAACTACTAGATTGAGCAGTGAGGGCCAACGAGACTGCCGCCATTCGCGCTTGTTTAAGTCATGGAAAACAATGCCATCAATAATGGTCGTAAATTTGGCTTTATATCTCATCATAATTGGAGTAATATTTAATCATAAATGGAGACGCTTATGGATGCGATGCAGCAATCCGTGGTTGGTTTCTCCTGGGATACCGCCGTCGATCTGTCAAAAAAGGAGAACCGAGCCCGACTCAGTCCGTCCGCAATCAAAGGCCTTCTTCGGATCGCGATGCATTGGAAATTGCGGGATGGCGATACCCGCGCTTTGCTTGGCGGCATATCCAGTGGCAGTTTCTACGCGCTGAAGAATCGAGCTAACAAAACGCTCGATGAAGATCAGCTCACCCGAATTTCGCTTTTGATCGGGATATATAAGGCACTGAACATTCTTTACGGCGAGAAGCTGGCAGATGCTTGGATAGCGCTACCGAACGCGAATCTGATGTTTGGGGGACAGTCGCCCCTCGATTACGTGAAGAAGGGTGGCATACCGGCTTTCTTGAGAGTTCGCCAACTGTTGGACGGGCGTCGCGGCGGCAGATGAAGTCTCCGAAACAGGTCAAAGTGGAACAGGACAGGACTCATCGTCTTGTCCCGTATCGTTACAGTGATCGTGGTGGGCCAATCCTCAATCTTCTCGCACAAGATGACGACGATCTGCTCAGCGACCTCACGCAGCTGGAGGGCGCTACGAACGATAGACTGCTTGGCGAGAGTGGCAGGCTACCTGGCGTAAGCGCTATTGAGCTGGTTTCCGGCTTCCGTCTCGCGCACATAGTTAACGCATCCTTCACTCACGCACATCCGTCTGGAGGACGGTTCAACGGCGCGGGGCGAGGAGCTTGGTATGCGGCTTTCGAAATGCAAACTGCACAAATGGAGGTGGCGTTTCACAGAGGCACCGAGTTGCGAGAAATTGACTGGAAAGCTGAGGAGGTCTCTCGCTATCTGGACTATCTCGCCGATTTCAGCCATGACTTTCACGACATGCGGGAAGATCCGGATTTTGTGGACTGCTTAAACCCCAACCGCTACGCTGCTTCCCAAATCTTGGGATTTACACTGTTGACAGGTGGCGCCGCGGGGATCGTGTATCCGAGCGTGCGGCATAAACACGGCGTGTGTATCGCCTGCTTTCGTCCTCCCTTGGTGCTAAATGTGCAGGAAGGCGCGATGGTCACATTTACTTTCATCGATGCAAGAATGGCTGCTGTTGTCGTTGAACACTGACATTACGTTCGGCGCCTCTTGCGTGTCCTCGCTTAGCTGGGTTGGGCCGACAAGTCGCTGCTCAGAACATGCCTAAATCTTATTAGGATTTCAAATGTGGATGTGACCCAAGCAACTTCCGCCCCACGTTCTCAGCTTAATCTCCTCCATAGGTTGGAAGATCGAGAGACAGTGGCTTGGCATGGTTCCGGACTGCCTAGTTGATGGCCGCATCCCCCCGGGCGAAATCGCGCAGATCCTAGAAAAGAGTGTTCAGAAGCGGAAGGCCGTCGCGATTCACTCGTCGCCGGGCAACCGATCCGTTGAGGATTGGGGAAGTCCCGATGCACAATGGTCTCGAATGCATCGATCAGCTCTGCTTCCAAATCCATTCTGCGTCGATTCTCTGTTCCTTCGAGGAACCTCGGGGTGTTACGCCTGGCAGCAGGCCGCAGGGAAGCCCAATCCGCACTGGTCCTAGCTCGTATTCGACACTGCGCCCCCTGTTTCTATGAACTCAAGGAACTTCGTAGACGGACCAAACCATGAAACTTTCGCAGCCCGGAGGGCAGGTAGGGCACGTGCCCACCTTGACGCGAGAGCCGGCGCACACGGAAAATCGTTCGATCAGTTTTTGTAGGGAGTTCATCCCGCGCATTCCCCGTGAAGCGTGCTATGACCCGAAAACCAGGAAATCCCAATTGGAGCAGCGGACGCTCCGCGCAGGTTCCAGCCCCTGCGCCGACGGCGTTTGAGTTGCAGGCCCAACGGCTGGGGTTAACGGAGGAGGGCTACGAATCGTCGCATCACCTGCGGCGCTGGTGCGAGTACAATCGGGACCGGTGCTACGTGCCAGAGTGGCTGCTCAAGAAATGGGGAATGCCTGTCGATCCGAATGGTGCCTAAGTGATCAAGATATCGCGAAGTAACGGGTCCGGCCTAGGAATCGCCAGTTCTAAGGGGGCATGTCAACTTACTTAATTTTCAGTGCCAGGCCGTGAGCGACGGAGGTAAACTCATTGCCTGCTCGAAGTTTGTTCCTTCCGAAGCGCGTTTCGAAAATACGCCTGACCGCCGGAACAAATGAGGTGCCGCCCGTCAGGAAAACGGCGTCGACGTCCTCGCATCCCGCGCCAGAAGAGATAAGCAGAGAATCGACACACGTTTGTATTTGCTCGAGCTCTTCCGTGATCCAGCCTTCGAAGACACTGCGTTCCAGCGCGGTCTCAATCTCGACAACTCCATCCGCGAATTTGAACATAGCCGTGGGATGGTACGACAGGTCGCATTTAACCGCTTGCACGGCCCGGTGAAGACGAAACCCGAGATCTTCCTTTATGAGATGAAGCAGGGCCTTTATTTTTTCTGGTTCCAGAGCGTGTCCTTGCACTCCGCGAAGCATTTCTATGGTGTCTCTGGCTTTTAGCAAAGAGAGATAGTGCCAACGCTCAAGTTTCGAATAAACCCAGCCTGGGACGGTTAAGAGCTTATTCAGGGAACGCATCTGTGATTCGGCCCCCAACGCCGGCGCTACAAGATGCCGCACGATCTTGGCATCGAAGGCATCTCCGGCGAGACCGACACCAGCGTTGCCCAAAAGATCGGTGGCAATCCTGCCCCTCCGCCGAATCGTAGGACCGACCCGAAGGAGCGAAAAATCGCTTGTACCCCCGCCGAAATCCCCGATCAGGATGAGTTGGTCGCGGTCGAGCGTAGATTCGTAATAGCGAGCTGCCGCGACGGGCTCCAATTCGAACTCCACTGATTCAAAGCCAGCCTCGCGGAATGCTTCTCTAAGCCGATTCTCGGCATACTTATTGTCATCCTCGTTTTCGGCTGCCACGAACTGTACGGGCCGGCCCACGACCGCGGCGTTGATTTTGATGCCGAATTGATCTTCGGCTTGTTGCCGCAAGTCTCGAAGAATTCGGGCAATGAGCGATATAAGAGTGTGACGCCGGCCAAGCACTTCGGTGCTCTGAAGGGTTCGGTTACTCAAAAATGACTTCAGCGATTGCATCAATCGGCCGTTGCCGTCAGCCGAAAGGTAATGCTCTATTCCGGCCGGCCCGCTCCAGGATTTGAGCGCGTTGACGCCGCCCTCCCTCACCCGCTCCAGGTACAACAGGGAGCGATACGAGTCCGTCGGCGTTCCCAGTTCTGAAAAATGCGCGAGTTCAACGATCCCGGAAGCGTTCGCGAGAGCAAGCGAGCTATTTGTCGTGCCGAAATCGATGCCGATGATTGCGGTCTTCATCTTGAAAGTTCATTTTTTCGAAAATTATCTCTTCCAGAATAACGTGAGCCGGTACACCAACGGCAGGCAGGTACCACGGAGCATCGTGATCAGCGCCTTGGGCTCGACGAAGCAGGACGTGTAGAATTTCAGATTTCCTTCACTGGCCGGAAGCATTGGCTCATGTTGTTTGCATTATGATTGTTTGTTGTTGCTGTCCCGGAGGCCTGCGACGGAACTACCAAGGGCAAAAGAGACGAATGACAAGTTCACAAAATTTTAATGTTCACGTAACCGTGAACATATTAAATATATGAACGGCGCTCAATTGCACCAGGTCGAGAGAAGTCGCTTGAGCGACAGAGGTCATATGTGTGATCGATCCGCTTGATGGCCGCACCTGGTTTCCCGTATTCCACGGCTCGATCCAGGTTCTGACAACCTACTCCAGATCGGCAACTATCTTGTCGGTGCTACGCCTGTAAATATCCTGTCTCTCTCTATGCCTGGTCCTGTTCTCCTTTTGGGCCCAGTTAATCCGAATTGGAAAATGAATGGGTCGGACCTAAAATCCGCCGCGCGTCAGCCCTGGCAAGAACCCTCTCCAACGGGGTGCTCATCAGCCGCGGTTCCCTCCTAAGTTGTTGCGGACCTCAAAGAAAGGGCGAGAACAACCAATATCTTTGTGCAGGAGGTTACCGGACAAGCCACTCGGTGAGTTCATGAGTGAGGGTCAGCACCGGGCGGTGCGCAACTGAGACCAACAACGAAACCGCTACCGCAAACGGAATTAGGAACCAAGTGCGAATGTGCACGCGCCGCGATTTGCTTGCCTTATCCCAATCGAGAAGAAACGCGACACGCTCGCTAATCGAGCTGGCCACGAAGGCTGTGCTGCAGGCCGGAGCAGCTTTTACAGGAACCAGGCGAGAAACCTTGACCAATGCTCCGGCCAAGTCAAGGGCATCACGCTGATTCGAGACGGCCGCATCATCGGCGGCGAGTTCCGCGGCTTGCGACCAGGCCCTCTCCAACTTGACCATGCCGGGAAAGGGACAAAAAGTCAAGATCAGTCGCTTCAAGTTATCGCGAGATTTCATGTGCTCATGTTCATGCTTCAGTGCCATGCGGAGTTCGTCGGGACTTAACAGGCCAACCGCCGATTCCGAAACTAATATTCTCGGATGGCGGACCCCCACGATGATGAGCGGGGGGCTCTCGCGTCGGGACAGAAAGGCGACGGCGGAATTGGCATTGACTTCGAGAGGGCGCGCGCCTTCCAGCCAGTAGGTCACTGCTCGTGTCGTCCTGGTTTGGGCTGCGATTGCGCGGAAGACGCCACAAGCAATCGTGAGGAGAGCGCAGACCCCGAGCGCGAGCGGCAGCGTGCCCATGCGCTCATGGATCGGCAGCGGTTCCATTAGCTGAAAGGAGGGCACGACCAAAACGAATGTGATGATCAAGGAGGCTACGAGCGGGAGAATCCGCAACCCAAAAAGGATCGTGGCGACGCTCCGCGGTGCCACATGCAAAGGTCTCACGGGACGCCATACCACTTGGACCAGCATCGAGAGCAGCCAGTAGAGCAGCAGGAAACAATCGAGCGAAACTGTGATTCTAAGCAGGGCAAACATTAGCGTTGCTTCCAGCTTTTCTTCTGGACCTTGTCCTTCCGTTGCCAGCGGTTGTGTTTGACCAGGAGCTCGAAGTCTTTAGTGACCATAGGCCCGACGCGTTCGCTGTCCTCAACGCTTTCCGTTTCCGCTTAAAACTTCGACTTCAAAAAACGGCGACAATCATACACGATGCTGCTCGCTGACAGAAAAACAAATTCTCGGCACTGGTCCGTTTGAAATCCGTATTCTCCCGGCCGCTGAAGCTGGCATTGATTCTGTCGTGGTTACGACACGGCTGAAGCCGTGCCCTTGCAAAACAGATTCAAATGGTCCCTACGACCAAATTCTCATTCGGTTCCGGACTTTGGACTATTGCGGCGCTTCTCATCCACCAGGCGGCCTAGCTCCTCAAGCAGCTCGGCGTCGTGTTCGCTGATTTCTTCTACCATTCGCGAAAGCAGAAGTGGCCCTGCCAGGTCCAAACCTAGCACCTGACGCATCGCATGGCCGGCGACATCGCGCTCCACTTCCGCCATCGTGAACCGAGGCATGTAGCGGAAGGTCACCACCTTGGTTCCTTTAATGGCGATCCGGTCTACCAGTCCCTTCTTCCGCAGGCGATTCATCGTTGTCACAATCGTCATATAGGCCCGCCCGATGTCAGCGCGCTCCCGGAGTTCGCGTATCGTGATACCGTCCGGGCGCTGCGACACGGCGGACAGGAGCCTCTCTTCAAGAGGGCCGAGCCGGATTTTGCGAGACGCCAGAAGCAGTCGGAATATTTCGTTCATGGTTACCACGGCCAGTCAGTGAAGTGTACGATGAATTTGCCTAATTTGTCGGCGAAATTGTTCAAAACCATCGCAGACACCAGGGGTTTCTAAGGCAGCTGAGCTTCAGTCCGGTCCCGTCAACCTTTGCGCGGGGTGCGCGCTCTACGGTCTGCTCCGAAATCGCTTTATATGGGGAAATCCGTCACCGCGATCAGTGGCATCCCGGAGAGCAGGATGGTATGGTACCGCAAGAGTTGTGACAAGATCCAGGCGCAGTAAGCAGTAATCGTCAAATTCACCGGAACTCGGGCCGAGAGCGGTCGTCAAGTTTACTTACGGGGATCGTGGAGTATACGAATGGCAATCGCTCTACTCCGTCGTTCACCATGTAAGAGCGTGACACGATATCGCTATTACGTTTCTCAGCTGGCCATCAAAAATCCTGGCGGCCAATGTACTGGCCCCATTCGTATACCCGCACATGAGGTTGAAAGGCAGGTCGCTGAAAGCTCCTCGCCTTTCTGAAGTCTGAAGCACAAACCTTTGACCAACTGAGTACGGGCGGAGAAGGGTCCAGTCGCCTTCCAACCGCTGGTCGCGGCTGCCAAGAAACTCGTCGCCCAGTGGCCATCCCTTCGCTCGCATGAAGTTAGGGATCACTTTGCTATTTTCTCCGGAGAGTCATCATTCGTGAAGACACCATCCAGGTGATGATCAGCAGGGCCGGCCTGCGTCAGATGCTGGCATATGGCGATACGCTCGAATGCACCAGTTTGCAGTACTTCGATGGCTTACCACTTCCGCGATTTCGGCAAACGGAGTGGGCGAGTTCCGGACGTGAGAAGTTGTGCATACTGAAGGAGAGTCTCCAGGGCAAGCAAATTTTCTGATTCGTTAGTAAAGTAACTTATTCCGCCCATGTCTACGAGTCCGGTCAATTCCACCAACTCTCCGCATCCTGCGGCAGCGTCGGCTTTCCAACCGACTCCTACCGGGGCTGGCCGTCATCGCGTTTTTTACGGAGTCGCTCGACACGACGATTCTGAACACAGCAGTGCCTAACATCTCCAACACCCTCAAAGTGGCACCGCTTCGTTATGAGGTCGGTGCTGGCCAGCTACACGCTGAGCCTGGCGGTTTTTATTCCGACTAGCGGCTGGATGGCGGATCGGTTCGGAACGCGCCGGGTATTTGCGTCCGCGATTGGCCTGTTCACCTCCGGATCTTTTCTTTGTGGAAAACCTTCCAGCCCAAACACGCCATCTCTGCGGAGCAGTTCTGATAGAGTGCTAACGTCACCCGGGAAGTCGGCAGAAAGTTCTGGGGTATACAAGGTTTTACATAGTTTTACATGGCTTTACGGAATCTCTACCTGGCACCGTTTTCCCCCATGTTCATATGAATGCAGAGAAATCAGTCTGGCCCACCGAGTCAGGAGCAAACATCGAATTGAAGTGCGTCTTCGAAGGATCATTACGCGGTTCTTTTGCTCGGGAAATCCGCAGGTCATATGCAGGGATAACTACCGGAACTGACGAGAGTGCTCGTGACCAAGCCACCACAGCGGATCGGGTTCGCGCTACTCAATTGGAGAGATACATATGCAGAGGAGAAACCTGACGAGAGAGAAGTTATTACTGCCAGGATTGATCCTGGTAGGGCTTCTGGCCACTCAGGAGCTAGCTTTATCGCAGACTGCGCAGGAGAATCGGACACTGATTGTGAGCGGCCAGCCGGGACAAGCACCGGTTATCCGGTGGAAGGGCAGATCCTACGTGGACGTCGAAGCACTGGCACGACTAGCGGATGGCTCTCTCAGCTTCAAGGGGAATCAAATTACCTTAACGCTGCCTGCTTCCGCTGCAAGCACGCCAATCGCAACTCCCTTCGCGAGCAAGACTACAAACTCTGCATTCTCGAAAGATTTCTTGAAAGCATGCATCGAAACCATAGCCGTGATCGAGGAATGGCGCACCGCTCTGGTTAATGCCGCTCGAAATGCATCCCCTCTCTCGGATGACTCCGATGCCGGTTATCGAGCCCAAGCCACCAAGGATCTCAGACTCGCATCCGTAGCAGTCTCAACCCGTTCTGATCGAAATGCTTATCAACTGTTCAGCCAAGAAGTCAGTAACATGCAAAAGTTCAGCAGCGAAATCATAGCAGCGTACAACAGCATGCAAAACATCTCTCCAGAGGCGCTGAGCGACGATCCGTTAGAGCAGCAGACCCTGAACTGTGCTCGGTCTCTGGAGTCCATGGTGTCCAGTGGTCAGTTTCAGGATGACGGATCCTGCCATTGAACTTAGCCCGAAAAGGACGAGACTTCCGTGGCTAGGCAGGCTTGAAGAAGGAAACTCCGGTCAAGGAGGAATTATGAAACTACGACTTGTGATCATCAGCGCGTTGATGGCCACCGCTTTGTTCGCCGAGGGGCAGGCNGGATTTGGCGGCCGGAGAGGAGCCGAAGGGAATTTGAACAGGCCGTCGACGCCCCGACGCAGCTGACCCCAGTTCAGCTCGCCGCGCGTCAGCTGCAGATAGTGGCGACGTTTCTGAGTCTGGACCCAGCTCATGGAGTCAAAACGGCCCGTTGATTCAGTCTTGCCGGTGCCGCTGAGAATTTCAAATGACGCGCTCAAGAGCGGCAGCAAAGTCCATACCGGTGCCAAAGCTGAAACCACGGGCTATGCGCCAGCATTTCGTCGTGCCTTCGATTCGCTGCCGAGAGATCGCTCGTGCTCATCGGTCTGGTATCCGCCACTGCCAAGATACGCTCTAGCCACTCGATTTCAGCAATGGTCTGTTCAGCGTCCATGCGTCTCGATCATCGAGTACGACCCTGAATTGGTGAAGCTGAATCGGAATTGGTCTCTCCTGACCGAATCGTGCATTGCCCGTCAATGCGCAAGCGCCCGGCTGCCACAGGCACCCAAAGCGGGGTCTTAATCGACGTGCACCCCAGTCCGCATCCAGACCGGGATCAGCGTGGTCTCTGAAATGCCCCGTCTCGTAACCAGATAAACCGCAAAACTTCCCAACCAATGACCGCCCTCGTAGTGTTGTCCCGTGACCGCCAACAACCCAGCCCGACTGTGTGCCTCGGCAGCGGCTTTAATCGCTGGCAGCCGTTTATCGCTCTTCGGGAGACCCGCAGCGATGCCCTCCAGCATCCACCCTCGACTGAGATTGAGCCCATCTAAGTGCGCGAGCTTCGGATCGCTGGGATCGGGCGACACAACGGGCTGCAACCAGTTACCAGCCCCAGACGTGGAAATCTGGGGCAGGAATGTTCGAAGCCAGCGTGCAAACTCTTGGTCCGGTAAGACCCGGCGCATGAGGTCTGCCTCGCCGAGGCATGGTGACAGAAAATCCTCGCCCGAGGGTTCATAGGCTAGCGGGCAATTCTTGTTGCTGAGGTAGAACTGTTTTGCTTTGGAAACGACTAGTTCGGCGAACTTCTGATCGCCCTTGCCACGTGCATAATCGAGCATCAAGCCGAGCGCGAAAGCGGTCTGGTCGTGTTCGCCGATCCGCACAGGGTTGGAGAGTTTTGGCAACCAGTTGTTAAGCCGCCCCAGTGCCACTTCCTCAAGTGGATGCAGATTTGCCGCCATTTCTTTGGCTTGCGGATCGTCCCATTCCTTGAGTTCCGCCAATAATTGCAAAAGCCAAGCGAGCCCATAAGGACGCTCAAAACTGGCGCGTCCTTCTCCTCCTAGATATGCGGCCTCCTGCGCAAGGTTTTCTGCGGTGAGACTTTGCCGCAGTGCATCCCGGGCAGCCTGAACAAACGGGGCATCCGGGAAAGCCCTGACCAAGCGAACCAGAAGCCAATGCCCGTGCACGGAAGAGTGCCAGTCGTAGCAGCCGTAAAAAGCCGGAGTCAGGTTCCGGGGTGGTGCTACATCCGCATCGCTGTTCAACGTATGGCTAATGTGATTTGGGTACTCTTTGTGCACGCAGGCGAGGGCAAGATTTGCAAACCGCTGAGCCGCCTTGATGTCGAACTGACCTGTGGTTTGGGCGGCAGCAGCACGCATAGTGAAGAGAACAAATATAGCGCAGCAGATGAATTTCATCGCCTGATACTTTAGCCGAAGATGGAGAACCAAGGCGAGCACGGGATACGAGTCTGTCAGCCGGCAATCTGCCGCGTTCCACCCCCGAGGTCGCTGCAATACTGCCTCTAAGGTAACTTCTCCCGCCACTCTCACGAGCGTAGCCTAGAACGTGTACCATCGAGGGAACACGGCGACGCTGAAAATGACGTGCGCTGCGCTCGTATGGGTATTCACGGTCAGCATGGTTGCCGAGCTAGCCTTCGCACAGGAACCGCCCGCACTCCTCGTTGTCCCGTCCAAAGCAACGGTGTTGGTGGGCGACACCCGCACATTCCGCGCCGTGGGCAAGGACGGGCGACCACTACACAATATCCACTGGAGCGTTTCACCCCAGATCGCTGCCACGGTAACGGTGGATGGCGATGAAGCGAACGTGAAAGCGGTGGAACCATCCTCAACGGTGGTGCTGACCGCTTACGGTAGTGGCGATTCCTCTGAGGCTGTCATTGAGATTCGGGCTGGCGGGTCAATGTCCGCGGGAACTCCGATCTGGTCGGTCACCAACTTGCCCGGCTGCAAGGCCGCGAAGATGATACAGGCGGTCCCGAGCGCCAACGGCCCCGACCTCTACGTTGAGGAATCATGTCCGCAGGGTACCTTCATTCGCGCAATGACGGCTGATGGCCGCGAAATTTGGCGCAGAAGAATGGGCGACACGGGAGGCATTCTTCCACCGGGCCTTAAATCGACGGCGCAGGCGCAGCCGGGGGAGCATCTTAACCTGACCGGCCACTCGTTCTGCGATGCTGTCTCTTCGGGAATGACCAAGGATGCCGTCTCAAGGCTGACCCGGAATCGCGACCTTCGACTCGATGAGAAAGAGCAGAGGAGTGACAGTTGGGTGCTTGAGGAGCATGGTTTCCGCTGCAATATCTGGTTTGACAAAACCGGAGCGGTGGTGAAAAAGAAGAAAACCTTCATCACCGATTAGCAGACGCCAATGGGCGCTAGAGCATGCTTCTACAAAGGCTTACCGTTTCGGTTTCTGCCGTTGTCTGTCCCAATGCTTGAATGCTAGAACTTTCTTGATGGGCAACTGGTATGCACCAGCTCAGCGATCTTTGGTGATTTTGTTGAGTTGCATCCTAAGACTTCACCGTTATGAAGCCTCCGAAGAAGAGCACTGCTGAACCCGAAACACCGAAGGGCTGGCAACAAATCTGTGACTTCTTGGGTGAGCCTGTCTCGGTCGTTCAGCGATGGGCGGGCGAGGGGATGCCAGTTCACCGCGAGGGTCGGTTCCTGACTACTTCAACCGACGACTTGAATGCTTGGCTTGGAAAAGAATCCGGCAGGCCCGTCCACGCTGCGACGGAAATGACAGACCTCACCGCCGAATTGAAACGCGGTCTGTCCTACGTTCGCCACCAGCACCAAGTGTCAGCTCAGAAGTCGCAGCCCCGAAGAACGAAGAAATAGCAATGGCCGGTCGCTGCAGTGTTTTTTGGTTCCGATGTTGAAAAATGGAGCAAGTTCGCCTGTTCTTTCATGACGCGACCTGCGGTTACGTGAGGCGCAAAAGAACAACCGTTGAAAATGGTTGTTCGCTTAGCGGCTCTCTTCAGAATCTCTTTCGGATCGCTTTGGCGTCCTGCCTTTAACGAATCGGTGAAGGCGTTCGAGGAACCCCTTCTCTCGGCTGCGATACGACTGATGAGCCGCACTTTGAGGGGTGTCTGTTTCCGGGCTCTTGTTCCACTCTCGTCTTTGGTCTGCGTCTGCGGTCATGCCAGACTGTTCGGCGTCCGCGCCTGCCTGAAATTCGGTTTCAAGATCGTGAATACGCTTTTCTCTTTTGTCGTACTCAATCCTCTTCGCTCTGGAAAAGCCGCCGAAGACTTCGTCTTGTCGAGCCTTGCTCTGTAGAATGTTAAGCTGCCTCAATTCGGACTGAAGTTGTTCACCTGTCACGATGCCCCCTGCGGAGCGGAACAAGCTGCTGATACGAGGATGTTGGCCCCCTCAAGCAGCACCCGTTACGCACTTTCGCTCCGAGATAACGAATCCAGTATTCCCATCGGGACTGAAGAACGATGAGCAATAGTGAACACTTCTTAAATAAAAGTGCGAATGAATGCCGTTTGGTGCAGAAATGCCAGAGATGGTAGCGTAGAAGCAGCCCGAGCTTGCTTTGCCTCGGGCACCCCAAGTGCTCGGAGGAGGATAATGGTTGCATATCAAGGAGTTGCGAAATGAGCGCCATCACCATCCTGCAATCACTGAAGGAAAGCATTCTCAGCCAAGCGAGCGTAAAAGCCATTTACGGCGAACCCATCTCAGCAAACGGAAAGACGGTGATACCGGTTGCAAAAATAATGTATGGCTACGGTGCCGGGGCAGGAACCGGAGGCGTGGGTGATACCAGTGCTCGGGGCGAAGGAGGGGGCGGCGGCGGCGGAGTACGGGCGATTCCCGTGGGCGTTATAGAGATCAGTGACCAGCAAACTTGTTTCGTTCCGATTACAGACCGCAAGAAGCTTACTGGAGCCGTGCTCGCGGGCATCGGTCTCGGCATGTTGCTGGGTTGGAACGTACGGCGCTGAATCGGTGACGGCCGGTGATTTCAAACGATGACGATCACCCCAGAAGGAAGCAGTGGCGCGGGTAGTTCGGCACATTGGTCACACATTCAGCTTCCAGTATCCGCTAAGGGGAGCCCTTTCGACTTTCTTCTCGTTCAGCAGAAGGTTGAGCGCCGTGACTACGATATCCGAGCGGTCCCTAAGTTGCTCAGCCAAGTCTGCCTCGCTGACGATCACCTCCCCGGTCGGGAATAGTTGATGGACACTCTGTCCGTGGCTCAAAATCTTATCGGCTAGCGTCCGGAGTTGCTTTTTCTGCCTGCGCCGCGCGCGTTCAACTCGGGTCTTCTCGGGTTCAAGAGCCCAAATGCAGATGGGCGTAATCCCGAGAACACAAACGATCAATACGACCCACCAGTGCAGTGTTATCCACAAAAAGCCAGCCGCGAAGGAATTGATCATAGGTGTGATCACATCTTGGGATCAGACGGGAACAGAATACCTGCCGGACTCCCTGGTACGAAGATTACAGAGGTCTCATGTCGGCATCGAGAATAGGGAGAGATGTTTGCCTTGGCTTGGTCGTCATCGAGGCTCGCTGACAGCGCTAGGCGAATTCATCGAACATAAAACCGCCAGCGGCACAGGGCGCACCGTTGGGGCATGAGCCTCATGCATCCAGAAATCCTATACCCAGACCCCTTTGATCACCCGTTCGCTGTTGATCTCATCCTCCGGCAGGAGCCAGAGGAGGAAGAAGAGTAAGTGGATAAGGATGAGGAACCGACCTGCCTTCCATTGAGCGTTGAGGATCGCACAGATCATCCGCCTAAGCTCATTCACGATCGGATTACCCGCCTACGCTTGCCAAAGGGAGCAAGAAACCCGAAATCCATTGCCCCGCACGAGCACGGAATGCTTCGACGGGAACAGGGATATGCGGTTGCAATGGTGGGTGGAGGAGTCGCGGATTTTTCAGGTGAGTATCTTTCACACGCTGAACAACAACCTGAGTACGGTGGATTTCAGCAAGCTGCTGCTGGATGTGATTACCATCGCGGATGAAGCGGATTCACAATCGAAGCAGGCTGCACTCTGCTATGTGGAACCCAAAGCCATACAGGCGGTGGCGTAAGGCTCGAAACCCATGCGAAGCCACAAACGGGTCGCTCTTTAA
>JGI12635J15846_10000847_pt1 | contig 26620 bp, 22 predicted proteins | sample BlaSpr_A8_OM2_M2_FD_15846 | JGI IMG/M metagenome (IMG submission 15846) | reverse complement strand
GGGGTTGAAGTGAGTTACTTTAGGCCACAGAAGGCAGAAAAACCGGCCCGAGGAACATCAGCAGCCTCCCGGATTCAACTCAGAAATTGTCTCGAAAAGGGGGTCGGGTCAGTTCTCGGAACTGTTCAAACCAAAACTGGCTCACCACAGGGGTTCACTCAATCGAGTGCCCGTCGACCAGTTAGTGATCGAGGTGAATCCGTTGTCGACATAATTTAATGGGTACAGCGTCGCACCAACCCATCCCGAAATCTGCGTTCTTGGACCGAATGGACCGAGACTCAAAGTTGAGGCAGTTCAGGAAGTCATTGCAAGCACCTCATACGGTGAAGGTTGCACATGATGGGTGGACCGATCAATCTACGTCAGCACCTGCCAACAGAGTAGGGGGTCACAGAAGTGACCGCGCGCGGGCGGACTAAAGCAAGTCTATCCTTAATATGTAGGAATAAATGTGACGCAAACCACGTCGCAAAACAACACCGGAAGGCACTGGCCAACCAGGAAGTTATTGAAAAGTATGGTAGGCCCGTGCGGGCTCGAACCGCAGGCCTCCACCGTGTCAATTGTGTGCTCAGAAAGCTAAATCCCTTTGCCTGTCTTGCTCTTCCGTTTCTGACCAGCCACAAGAGGGCCCGAAATTGGCTAGTCTTGGTGACGAGTTTCGTTGGCGCAGCTGTGATGCCCTCGGATCGCGACTCGGAGGACCGCGCGCAACCCTTCGGTTAACAGCCTTGAAACCAAATTCACTACGACTTGCTGGAGCCGAGACAAATCGAGGGGATTCAGCAAGTTCTGACAAAACGTGGTAAATCAGATTCGCCTTCTCTTTTCAGTTTTTGTTCGCTTTTTAGCGTGTTTTAGCTCGAGTCGCATGACACCTACATGACACCGAAGAAATTGGAGAGCACCTGCTTTGCAAGAAAGCAGACAAAATCACACAAGTGCGCCTCTGGCGTCGCTTACGCGCATTCATGCGCTGCTACCACAGTCCTGAATTGGACTGAAGCTGGACCGAATCGGCTTGATGTGGGTCGCCGCCGGATCTGCTACGGATGGTTGGCAGTTGGTGTTACGAGGTTCTTGGCTTTCTTGAAATGAAAAGAATAGACGCGTTCCATTCTCAGCCTGAAGGATAGTCACTTCCCAACTATCGTCTCAGGCTTCCGAAGCAATGTGATTGCTGACGTGAGCTCATCATTTCGACCTTCAGTAGCGAGCTCGCACAATGGTAGCGTTCAGCACTTGGGAGATCATGGTGCCATACCTCGAATCGAAGGACTACCCGGACACCTACGGTGCGAATTCCGTGCATCTTTTCTCTTGTCACTCCGAATTTTATGCGCTAGGTACCCGTGATCAACCCGAGTGCAGATAGGATGGCCTTTACGGTCGTGGTGACCGGCCCCGCCATGGTTGCAACAGTGTTTGCCGCTTCAATTAAACCCGCAGAGCTAAGGTCATACCATTGCTTACGCGGCGAAGGCGATGCCACCTCCTTCGTAAAGGTCTCCAAGTCACCAGCTACCTGTTGCGCCTTGTCAGGTGAGAGTTGTTTACTAAGATCAACGATTTGCTGGTGAAGCGTTGCGAGGAGTTCTTTTTGCTCATCACTCGCTTTTGATGCCGCCGATCTGTTGAAGCTGTTCTGTATCGTCTCAGCGACGACGAGATCCGGAACATTATTGTTGTTACCTGAGATCGTTACGTTGTAGCTCTTCAAGACGTCACCTCCAATTTTTTCAACATTTCCAACGACGACTGTGCTTGCGATAACGTGTACGGAACCGGCCGCATTCTCTCTAGGCTGGGTAAAGTCATCGACCTTCCTCAAGACATTTCTTCTGATCTTGCTAAGTTGTGACAGCAATCCTGGACGGTCGCCCGGACTAACGAGGTCATGGAAACTCTGCACGGCATCCAGCAATTTAGCCTGCTCAAAACCGTACGGAGCTCGCCTGGAGAAGAGCCGCATGGATCGTAACAGGTAGTCCTGGAGTTCGTCCGACGGCTCAGTCTTGGGTGTAATAGTAATTTTCTTCTGAACAATGAGACTGAGAATGCGCCTCACGGATTCGCGTTCGGCATGCAAACGGACCAAGTGACTGCGAAGTAGCCACAGCACAACTGCCTTGGTTTCCGGATGCGTCTTTAGAAACCACACTGGCAGCAGCCTACCGTGGCGGGTGATCCAACAATGATGCAATTGAACGCCAGCATCCGGGAGATCCATTGCCGGGGTACTGAATTTGGGTAAGGACGTGACTTCGGTCTCCCCGAATTCAACTAGCAGCAGGGGTTCACCGGCCTGAAACCAGTAGGGTTCCGTACGAATAGTCTCCCCAGGTATTCTGCGTGTATTCGCAGCCAGATAGTGGGCGGCCAAAAGTCGCGCGGAATCCAACAGTTCACAGTCCCGAGGAAGACCATTTCTTGAAGGAACACTTGCCTTTATTTCTAGAAAACTCTCTATCAATTCAAGTAAGCTGTTGCCATCCAAGGCCGGAACCAGACCCGTTACGTAGGTTCGGAATCCCACCTCCACGCGACACACTGCGATCCCATCAGAAAAAAAACGCCGGAAGATGCAGTTTACATCTAAGCGTTGAGATCGGGTCGACAATCCCTGGCGAGTGAGGGCGGGATTTACACGCAAGGCCCGTTTGGCCTCACAATAGTGTTGATCACTAGGCCACTCCGCAATGCCGCCACGTCCCTTTCGAACTTGGCCGAAGGAGCGCACGAATTCGCTCCATTCACGAGCCAATGGCCATGCTGGCAGAGGCAACCTGTTTGTTTCTAGGGAAATGAACCGGCGGGCATCGGCAAACGGGAACTGCAGCACGAGATCCATAGCCCGCCGATCAATAAACTCTCACCGGCGAGCGGTGAGAGAGTACTCTCTTATAGAGTTTCTAGATCCGATGTCCAGTAACTCGAAGTTCATGTTATTGCACTGTGCGCATCCTGTCAACGGACAGGTGTCCAACCGACCAGATTCATCTGTTAAACAACACAAGACCAGAGCAAGCGGCGACAAGCGCGGCGCCGATTATTAAAAAAAGAAAGTGGCAAGCACCAAAAACCAATCTCCCCGTAGCGAGACGACCCGTTGCTCCGTTTGTTGACGCCGAATTTCCTCCCGGCAATAATCCTTGTGACGCTCGTCCCAGTGGTCTCCCTCAAGTCTTCCGAAATACCGAGATATGAGGAGTTGATGGTGAGAAGATGTTGATCAAGAAACGGGATGGCGGGGCCTTCACTCGCCACCGTTTGGTTCCCGTTGTTTGCAAGATTTGTCCGTTATTTTGCGTCAGCCCTTTGCTCTATCTCTGACGCTCAACCTTTTTATTGGTGTTCTCCCCTAACGATCGTTTATCGTCACACTCTTCGTGACGGGTTTCCGAGAGCTTAACTTTCCGTACGCGCATCTGGCAGCGGTCTTAATGTTTTAAACGAGGATGGCTGTCAGTTTCCGTCGAACATCGAAACTGAGCAGCACATCTCGCGGGACACTTCTCGAAACGGCACCGGTTGAGCAGCTCACGCTTAGGGCCGGAGCATAAGGCGGAAGTTATATCAAAACGATAATAGTCTGTAATTAAAAATCGCTTGGGGGCGGGTATTGGGGCCGAGCAACATGACACTTCTGTCAGGCGTGACCCCCACAAGGAAATAGATTTCAGTTAGTCGCCCTTTGGGGGGCTGGTTTTCTGTTCAACGATTTTCTTCATCCTGTAGGAAGTGCTTCGTCCTCCGGCCTCTTCTTGTTCGATGACCCCAATAGCAATCAGCTCTTCGATGTCTCGAAGAGCAGTGCGCGAGGAAGCTTTTGTGATTTTCATCCACTTGTCTCTCGTCAGCTTCCCTTCGAATCCGCTGAATAGTTTGTTTAGAACTTTTGTCTGCCGATCATTCAGAGAGACCTTCCGTTGCTTTAAGCTTTTCCAGAACAGTTCCTTTTCCAGAGCACTGCTTGTGATTTGATTCGATTGTTCAATGGCTCTATCCAGGCAACCGAGAAACCACGTTAGCCATTTTGTGATGTCGAGCGATCCAGCCTGCGTCTTCTCAAGAACTTCGTAATACTCTTTTCGCTCTTCGAGAATCTGCGACGACATGCTGTAGAAACGCTGAGCGCTCCCATCCGATCTGGCCAAACACATTTCAGCGATTGCTCTTCCGATTCTGCCATTGCCATCCTCAAAGGGATGAATCGTAACGAACCACAAATGCGCGATTGCAGCCTTGAAGAGCGGATCTTCTTGTTCATTGCCGTCGAACCAGGCAAGAAACCTTCCCATTTCGTTTTCGACACGATCAGCCACAGGTGCTTCGTAATGAACCTTATGGCGACCGACCGGCCCAGACACGACTTGCATGGGCCCTTGGTTGTCATCACGCCATGCGCCAACTCGAAATTTATCGCGCGTCGTACGCACGCCCGGAAAGAGATGCGCGTGCCAATCAAACAACCGTTCCTTTGTTAGCGGCTTGCTGAATTGTTGCGTCGCGTCCAACATCATTTCAACCACGCCGTCCACGTTCCGGTCCTTGTGCGCTGTGAGACCACCGACCTCCAGCCCCAGCCGACGAGCGAGGGAGGTCCGAACGTTTTCTGGATCAAGCTTCACGCCTTCGATTGCGCTCGATTTGATTGTTTCTTCCGTAAGAACTTTTAGCGTCGCGGTCCATCTGGAAGCGAGGCCATACCCACGCATCTTCCCGACCAACAATCCCTGATGTAGTCGGACTTCGGAGAGCAAAGCGGCAAGCGCCTTCGAATCCCATGTGAATCTGGGCCAATCACGAAGTTCATGTATATATGTTCTCGTCATATTCTCGCCGTCAATCTCGCCACAAGTCTATCATATTCTCGCCATAACCTCGCCATCAATCTAGCCATTTCCGCTCTACTGAGGCCAACGCAAGCGAAATGGAGGGCAACTACGCGGAAAGATGATAAGGGGAAACCACTTGCCTAGTTAACTCGCCAACCAACGAGCGTAGGCTCGGACATCGATCATCGGCACGGTACCGCTGTTTTGCAGCAGAGCGATCAGCTCCAGCAGAAACGCCGTGGCGGGCTTTCCCTTTGGCCGCAGACTGTAGCTCCCGGCCTCGTCGAATCCGAAAACTCCATGCGCAGCGACGCAGCCGAGATCGAGCCGCGATTCGGGTTCCGAAATAAGCGAGTAACCCATGACCTTGCACGCTGGCTATGGTGCGAGCCGGATCAATTCACCCTGAATGGCAGCACTAAACAACCTCGACTCTAATGAGCGCGCGCTGGTTGCACAAGCGATCAGCTTCCGATCGATCGAAAGCAATCCCTTACCTCTCGCACGAAGATGGTTGGCTGCTCGAACGCACCAAAGTGACTCCTCGTTCTGCTCGGTTCCAGTAAATCAGATTGGAAAACGTACGCTCGGACCATACTTTCGGCGATTGCAGAACGTCACCGGGAAAGATCGTGCAGCCTGCAGCGATATCGAGCTGCCTACGACGCTGCCTTGTGTTTTCGACTGGCACCAATTCCCATGTCGATTAGCCACTCGTTGACAGTGGCGCCGATGACATCGGGATGATCCTCCTGCAAGTAGTGAATGCCAGAGCTAAGCTGCACCACTCTGCAGTTCTTAAGCCCCTTCGCAAAGCTCTCAGCGAAAGCCGGCGATACCAGCGCGCCTGGATTTCCCACGAATAGTAGCTTCGGATAAGACGACTGCGCTAGAGCACGATGTGCTTTCTCCAAAATTGAATACACATCCGCCGGTTCTCCTGCGATCGGCAATTCGTTCGGGAAACGCCAAGTGGGTCGCCGCGACTCAGGAGTAGGAAACGGTGCTCTGTAGACCGACATTTCCTCATCCGTCAGTTTTCGTGCGATTGCTCCGGGAAGAACCCCCTCCACGAATGCATTGTCTTCGAGAATCAGCTTTTCGCCCACTCCGGGCGTCCTGAACTGCCGGAAGGTTTCACGCGCAGTCGCAGGAAAATCGTCCCAGGCAGGCAGGGGCCGGAGGAACTCCATAAAAGCGAGCCCACGGATAAACTCCGGCCTGCGGGCTGCCAAGTGAAATGCCAGCGCGCTTCCCCAATCGTGCGCTATGACGAATGCCGACGAGATTCGAACGTTAGCGAGAAACGCATCGAGATACCGAACATGATCGGCAAACCGATACTCGATGTCTGGTTTTCCCGATTGGCCGAGCCCGATGAGATCCGGTGCGATGCAATGCGCTGTCGGTGCAACCAGCGGAATGATATTCCGCCATAGGTATGACGAGGTCGGGTTTCCGTGCAGAAAAAGCGCGACCGGTGCGTCGGGGTTTCCCGCTTCCCGGTAGGCCATGGTGGAATCCAGAACACTCACTTGGGGCAGTACAACATCATAAGAGACTTTCATTTTCGCTCTCCTTGAAGGGCCTACAGGCTCTGGACAAACTCAATTACAGCCTGGTTGACCTCCTGGGCTCGTTCCTGCTGCGTCCAATGACCGCAACCTGGAAACAGAAGTGTTCTCCGGAGCTGCGGTATAAACTTCGACAGGTTGGCGATGACTTGGTCCATCCCACGAAAGGCCAAAACGAGATCGCGGTCCCCGGCGATGTAAAGCGCCGGGACTTTTACCTGAAGTCCAGAAAAAGGCGCCAAGAGTTCCCAATTGCGATCGATGTTGCGGTACCAGTTCAGCGCCCCACGAAATCCCGTGCGCGCAAATTCGCTGACGTAGAAATCCACGTCCGCTTCGATGAGCCACTGAGGCAACGATGCGGGATTCGTCAAGCGCGAGAGAAAGCCACCTCGGCGCGGCACCATGTCGATTTCGCGGCCGTCCCTTGCAGCGCCATCCCGGCCTTCCCCTGAAGCCGAGTAGAGGAAGCTGCGAATGCTCACACGGACATCGCGCTCGAGCTCCGCCTCGGCGATGCCTGCGGATTGGAAGTACAGCTGAAAGAACTGCGCGTCCTCAGATTGGGGCATGATGCTGGTGGGACGAACGGGTGGTCGCGGTCTGAACGGCACGCTCAAACCGATGACGCCGCGAAAGCGATCGGGCCGCAAAAGCGCAGCATACCACGCGACGGGGGCACCCCAATCGTGTCCGACGATCACCGCTGTCTCTCTGCCTAAGGCATCAAGCAGGCCGACCACGTCGCCAACAGAATGGAGCAGCGTGTACCGATCGACTTGTTGTGGGCGATCCGTCTTCCCGTAGCCTCGCATATCTGGCGCGATCGCATGGAATCCAGCTGCGGCGAGCGCATGCAACTGATGGCGCCACGAATACCATGATTCGGGAAAACCGTGACATAGCACCACCGGAGGCCCCGCTCCGCTCTCGGCGATGTGCATATGGATGCCGTTCGTTTCCACCATGCGATGGTTTACGTCGCTCACCGTACTTCCTCGCAATGAATTGGATGGGGGAGCCAGGCATTGGTTTCGCTTTCGGAGCATGCTTTGTTAACCTGGCGTCGATGCCTCATAAGCATCGGAGCTTCTACTAGCCATCTAGGTGATCCGCATTTGACGGCGATTCTGGTCGGATTACGGGCAAATCCGATGTAATTACGATCGAGCGGCCTAGTTCGGACCAACATTCTGCCCATCCTCTATATATATGTGTGCTGCACGAGCACGTCGTTTCCTGCCCTCCCAAGTCTGCGTGCTCTGTGGGAGCAATGATTACATTCAGGCATGCTCTACCGAGAAACGCTTCGTTTTTCGAAGCAGCTGAAGTTTTGGCGAGGCACACCTTCGGAAGAGTGTTCCGTGCTCTCTGTGAGATGAGTCCCACACAGTTTCGTCAAGCGAGACTCGCCTAATTCTTCACCGCTAGCGGGAGGGTGATGTTCAGGGCAGCAGAATTAGCTAACGCTCTGGCGTCGAATGATTCGGAGATGTTCATATTCATAATCACCTCGTCCACCATTACAGTGTTGAAGCGAACGATTCCGATACCTCCTCATAGAAGGGATAGTCGGTGTAGCCGCGAGCGTCGAACGTGTAAAACGTATCCCGGTTGTAAGCATTCAGAGGTAATCCGAGCCGGATGCGCTTTGGCAAATCGGGATTCGCGAGGAAATGCCGCCCGAAGGCGACCAAATCGGCATCGCCCTCTCGAACTGCTGCCTCGGCAGTATCCGGTTCAAAACCCCCCGCCGCAATAATCCTTCCTGTGAAAATCTTTCGCAGTCTCGCCGTGGCAATGTGCCCTTGGCCCTCAGCAATCAGGACGTTACCCTTGATGCGCGGCTCGATGATGTGCAGGTATGCGAGGCCGAAGCGATTCAGTTGCCGTGCCACGTAGTCAAACAGCGCGATCGGATTGCTGTCCGACACTCCATTCCAAGTTCCGCTGGGCGCGATGCGCACAGCGACACGGTTGCCACTCCACACCGAAACCAGTGCTTCAACCACCTGCAGCAAGAAGCGGGATCGATTTTCGATCGAACCACCATACATATCGGTTCGCTTGTTGATGCCATCCTGCAGAAACTGATCGGGCAGGTAGCCGTTACCCGCGTGGAGCTCAACGCCATCAAAACCAGCGGCTTTTGCGCACTCGGCGGCTCTGCGATAATCTTCGACAATTCCCGGGATTTCTCTGATGTCGAGCGCGCGGTGAGGCGAAGGCTGCTGCCAACCATGAGGCGTAGACTCTTTTATCGTCGGATCCTGCCAATACTCCGGGTTGACCCAAGAGCTGACCGGGCTCACGCCGTTCGTCGTGTCCACATGCGAGGCGCGTCCTGTGTGCCAGAGTTGGGAGAACATGTACCCAAGCTTCGCATGAACGGCGTTCGTGATTCTCTTCCACCCTGCAACCTGTTCGTCCGAATACAACCCTGGGGCCCCGAACCATCCCCCGCCTGCGACCGAAATCGCCGTTGCTTCAGAAACTATGAGCCCTCCGTCTGAGGCCCGTTGCGAATAGTACTCGAGCATGAGGTCGCCCGGGATATTCCCCGGCTGAACGGACCGCGAGCGTGTGAGGGGAGCCATTACCACGCGGTGCTGCAGCCTCATAGATCCGACTCGAATTGGTGTGAACAGGTTATTTGCGCTCAACTTCATGTATCTCGGCTCCCTCGTTCAGCTCAATCTCAGCCCTTCAAGAACTGCGTGACGTGCTGAACAAACAGCTCCATGAATGAAGGCTTTCCCCGCGAGCATCCTCCACCACCTTGGTATAGGCGTTCCATCCGCCGTCTTCCGTGCCGAGTTTGCGCAGCTCAGTGACGAGCTTCTGACCTTCATCGTCGTGGCGGCCGGAAACAACTACTCGCGATCCCTCCCGCGCGAACGCTAGGGCCGTGGCCCGACCAATGCCGGTCAGAGCCCCGGTAATCAAAACAACTGGTGACTCATGGCTCTACCTCCGTTGACCTCGAGCCATCCAAGAGGAGCATGGCTGAGAACTGCGCCAAGCCGGTCGTGGATAGCTCAGATCAATTAATTTGATGGCACAGATAGTTGGTTGTAGCACCGTTGAAGCATACTTTGTTCAGCTGGGAGCCATGCTTCATGGGCATGGGAGTGGGGATGGAATTACGACATCTGCGCTAAGTTGAATCGACGTACAGTCTTGGTGAAGAAAGAAAGATTATTTTCAAGGCTTAGGCAGCGGGAAGCACGCTTGGATCAAGTGCCACGTTCGCAATCGGAATTGGGGGCACGATGTTTTGCTGTGAAGTTCCGTCCAGGATTTGTACCATACCGGCTCTCGACTAAGGGCTTTGCTTGTCCTCCTCAACCCCTCGGTCTCGGCGACCAGAAGAGAAGCGAAAGTCTTCCACATCCCTTCAGCCCATCGAAGGGAGCGGTTTAGTCTGTCCCATTCCACGAGGCCATGCTAAAGGAAGCCACGGGAAGCGAAGAACCACCGCTCCCACGGGGAAACTTCGTGCCTCTTTGATAGTAGCCGGCGTTTAGGGTGACTCCGACGACGTTCGCTGCGGAAGAAATAGATAATGTCCTAGCCGGGGTGCTATACAATCCGCGAGCGCTGTTTATCGACGGTTCGGGGAGGAGAGTTATGTGCCAGTCTAAGACGACCGTCAGGGAAATTTTTGGCGGCTTGACGCTTGGGCAACTCTGGTCGGTTATCGGTATAGTGTTTGCCGTTATCTCAGGGACATTCACACTCGGTGCCAAATACGGGCCGCTATTAACGATACCTGGCTATCAGAAAGCTGTGCTTACGGAAACGATAAAAGATGATCCGGCCGCACAGGGTGTCGTTGCTTTCTTGAATGTGGAGAAGGACCCAGACGCGGAGGCGCAAGTGGAAAAAGACTACCAACGGATAGGTTACTCTGCCGACCTAACTCAACTGAGGAACCTAATCCACCAGTTCCTCGTTAACGCAAGCAAAACGCCATATCCAGACGCACAGAATTTTTATACGGATATGGACCTAGCTACGGGATTAGTAATTAGAAGAGCGAAGAACACTTTTGCTTCCCCGGGTGACAAGATTGAGGCTAAGGCCGACTACAATTGGAACGTCTACGGCATACCGTCGCTATTCCGAATCTTCTTAGCCGAGCTTAAGAAAGCACACGCTACAGGCCTTTCGGGCGAACAAGTTGATAGTTTTCAACGAGAATTCGATCAATGGCGAAGCAGTGCCCCCCAGTAGTGACCCCTCACGCGTTTGCAAATGACGACCCCTACTAGGCATGAGGCCCCGACACTCACTCAAGTGACTAGAGCTTAAAGAAAACTAGGGTCGTCACGCTGCGGCGACGATCGTCTCGCTGATGGCTCGCCAGTAAGCCTTGACCAGACTGACGCTCACAACGTCCGGACCGAATCCGAAATAGCATGTGACGGCGTCCTGCATGGCAAAACTCCGCGTGAAATCGCGGCGTATATAGGCATCGCCGAAACCCACGTCCCTTAAATCCAACGCGTCCGCTTTTCCAGTGTTCGTATCCAAACGATACAACATGCGCCCATCTTCCGACCAAACGTACAACAAATTACCCATTACCACGATGTTGTCAGGCCTCCACAAACTCTCACCCGTTCGCCTCACCTGTCCTCGGTCGTAAAGCCAAAGTCCGTCCGCGGTCGTGAACCACAACCGGCCGCGACTATCTCTCGCCGCGTCGAAAACTTCGGAGCTCGCAACACGCGTTATCTCGCGGAGAGTGCCCCCATGCGCGAAAAACAGCGCCGATCCGCCCCCATCCGCAATTCGAATCACTACGAAGCCGCCAGTTGCGCTTTCGCCCAGTAGCTCGGAAAAAAAGTGTGTGTACATCGGATCCAGCGCTCCGCCACGCACGCGGTAAAGAATTTTCTCATCCCATTGGTACAGTAACAGACCGGCATCTCGGTCCCATCCAATTCGGACGATCGGAAGTTCTTTTTGAAACGCCCGCCAAGCATGCGTTCCGCGAATCCACACATCGTCATTCTCGTCGAGAGCCACCAAACCGATACCTGGCGCGAAGACAAGTTCGTCAACGTCTTTGCCGGAAGGGCGTCCGACGTTTCGCGCTTGGGCAATGCCACTTGGGAGGCCCGGAGGTGGTTCCGATCCCCCAGAACGAGAATGAAGATCGAAATAGGGTTCGGTGAAAGCCTGCTTGCGCGGCAGAGCACTCACTGGATCCCCGCTAACGATGAGTGACGAACCGAACTGAGTTATAAAATCGCTCCGAGTAAAGGAATAACCTCTGACCTTGGCCGCCTCTTGACTTTCTAGATTGGGCAACGACACGGAGGGGCTTTCAAAGGCATCTATGAAACCACTCAACGGCAGTCCGCCGCCCGTAGAGTTCACGTTGTTCAAAACAGCCCTTAGCTTGAGCCCCAACGGTCCGGTTCCCGAGGACAGGCCAGCAGCCGGATATTTCACCGTATCCGCCGCCATTCCGTCGTCACTCGCAAAGATGATAGGAGTTGGTCCGTAGATTCCACTCGCGAATTGAATCGCGTTTAAAATACCTCCCACGTCCGAGCCCTGTTTGACGGTCCTCTTCCACGCTTCTATCAGTTCTTTGCCTTGATCCTTGTATGCACGACAGGCATCGATCAAAAAAATCGCGTGGTCGGTGACGACCGACATCTGCCGGTTTATGTCGGCTATGTCGATCAGACGATCGCTGACATCCGGAATATGTTTAGTTTCATCGTCAACGAACTCTTCGGGGACCAGGAAAACGGACTTCGACATACCGTCAGCCAGTCCGTGACCGAAATAGTAAAAAATGACCAGGGTCTGCTTGTTCGGGTCACTGTTATGTTTGACATAGTCCAAAAAACTGTGGATTCCCTCAAGCAGGTCGCTTCTCGAAAGCCTGCGAGTCGGATCGAACGTTTTCGGACTGACCTCATTACTTTCAATCACTTGAATATGATTGGCAAGCTCGGGAGGTACAAGCCTTCTAAGGTCCCTCGCAACGCCTTCGCCCGTCCTAACAGCGTCGGGAAGCTCGCCGCCCGCTCTCGTACTGAGCGAAGGATAATTCCCCACCGCAATCACCAGTCCGAAGACATCAAAGTTGGAATAGAGTCTGTCAATCTTCGAAGCTACCTCATTCCGGAATCGCTCCAGATCCGATGTGGAAATGGCGTCGACAATCGTTTCCCTCGAGGAACCTCCTAGTGCCGTACTCGCCTCACTTAGCCGAGCCACTCTTGTACCCAGAATCAGAGGCGCATCCGACTGGACGGTTCCCGATTGGTCGAGACCGGCGGAGGCGCCAAATGTGGCCTGTACCCAGTCTGTGACACTCTTCGCCTTTACCTTTGCGTCCGACGCATCGCGAAACACCAATTGCATTTTTCCGACCCTCAAAGCTTCAAGAATCACAAAGAGATCGTCAGGATGATCAGTCAGCGCCTGTTCTATCCGAGTGTTATGCCGAACACCATCTCGCACCTTGTCCAGCGGAAGCGTCAGCAATTCCACATTGGACAGCACCACAGAGGCGTTAAGGTCCTCTCCCCCACCGAGTTGCGTGGTACCCGCGCTCGTGTCTGCGCTCGCCTTCAACTTGATAGTCAACGTCGTGTTCGGAAGGGAGGCCTGAGACACAACTCCGGTTTGCCCGATCAAGAATTCCGAGCTTGCCATGGCTACTCGGTCGCGAGATTGCCCAACTGCCACAAGGGTGCCGGGTAGAAAATCAGACCGAAATGGCCGTACAGGGTCAAAGTTCTGCTGCCGAACCCAATCGTCAATCGAAGAACTCGATACGGGGCGTTGGTGGTATTCTACGATGATCCAGACAACTGCGCCGCACCCGACGAAAACGAGCGCGATTTTCCAACCGAGCCTTTGCCAAGTTGGTTGGGCGGACGACCGTGTGGGTGGCTTTCGATGAGTCATTGGAGCTTGCCCTTCGGCTCTCGCAGCGCGAACATTCTACTAACAATTGCTGGTTTGTTAAACAGGCGTCTTGGGCGATAACGGGTTTATTCTGAGTAGAAAGCGTGGTAGTGCATCCGCGTGTCTCGAAACAACGTTCCACTGCAGTTGAGACCAGGCAAATGGATTGCACCTAACCGAGAAGTCATTTCAGCAGAGGTTTACGACGATGAGCGCGTTCGGACGCTCCAATCAATCCGTTGCGCCCGGTTTTCAGTGTTTTCAACGATTTCGTCAGTTAACTTCCGGTTTGCTCGTCATTCGGAAGAAACGCGGTACCGGGTCTGGTCCAATTCCGGACTGCGGTTTCGTCGCACTAACGACACGGCGACTCGCGCAATGCGAAACAACGAATCCAACGCTGGGTTAAAATCTCCGTTTTCCGCAGGCGCGATCTGCGCAGACCCGGCTCGCTTTAGATTGAAGCACCGCTCGTCATATCCGTTCGTCAATCGATTAAAGAATAGAAATAAACTTAACGAAGATGTATATTCCCGCAATCCATTCAGGCCTCAATTCAAGCCGCAAAGGAACGCCACGTGAAGAAACCCAAAGAATGTATCGTCATCGGCGCCGGTTTGGCCGGACTGGCCGCCGCCTACCGTCTGAAGAATTATCAATTCCACGTCACCGTTTTAGAGGCGCGGGACCGGTTGGGCGGGCGCGTACTGACGCATCGCTTTGTCGAGGGCCCGGGGCTTAACTGCGAACTCGGCGGCGAGTGGATCGGGAAAAACCACATTAAGATTAGAGGGCTATGCCGTAGATTGGGGCTCAAGCTGCAACCGCATCAATACGTGAACTCGTTCTGGAACGGCATCACGCCAGGGCAACTGATTCCTCCGGGCGAGTGGTGCTTGTCGGCCGAGGCCAAGGAAATCTGGCGGAAGTTCGCCGAAGAGTTCAAGAACTACGGAAAGCCGCGATTGCAGGAAATGGACAAGATCGATTGGTGGACGCAGCTCAAGGTGCTCGGCTTCAGCCGTCAGGATCTGCTTCGGCGCGATCTGATGGACAGCACCGACTTTGGCGAAACGATTCGCATGAATTCTGCATACACGGCGGTCACCGAATACCTCAGCAGCAAATCCCAGACGGTGGACACTACCGACGAGATGGACTTTAAAGTCATCGGCGGTAACACAAAACTGGTGGAGGCCTTAGCCGATCACATCGGACGCGAAAACATCCGAACCGACCAGGAAGTTGTATCTATCCGCCGAGGGAATCGCCAGGTATCGGTACAGGTAGAAGCGAGCGCTCCCATTAGCGCCGATTTCTGTGTTTGCGCCATTCCGGCCCGATGTCTAACGGATATTGACTGGGGGCCAAAGCCACCGAACGAGAAACTCGAGGCCGCGAACCAATTGCAATATGCGCGCATTACGAAAACAGCCGTTCTGTGCTCACAGCGATTTTGGCCGAGGCCGCCCGAGGGAGGCTTCTCGGTTTGCACCAGCCTCGCGTCCGACTTCTGCTTTGACAGCACCTATCTGCAAAAGGGCTCGAAGCGGATTCTCACAAGCTACGCCGTAGGCGATAAGGCTGACGATATTGCATCCTCGGCTCAAGATAAACTTAAGTATTGGATCGTGGAAGATGTGGCCCACTCGCAAGGCTTAAACTGGAATCACGATAGGAGCATCGATACCGCCGTCGCTATCCGGCAGGAGCCGTGGCAAGCGGACCGTTTCACTCGCGGGGCGTATGCGTTCTACCGCCCCGGTCAATGGTTCACCGTGATGCCCGCCTTGAAAAAGCGCTTCGGAAGAGTGCACTTCGCAGGCGAACACATCGCCGACTGGCAGGGTTTCATGGAAGGCGCGGTGGCAACCGGCTATGATGCCGCCGAGGCGATAAGGACGGCTTGACCTAAATCTCACTAGAGGGCGATCCGCGATCTGCCGGTCTTTCTCTTGCGATCGACTGTATACAAGTAGAGTAAGTGAAAATTGGCAGCATGCAATCTGCCACTACTTGAGAGATTCCGATCGAAATGAACATAGAAGCAACGGTTGCAAAACCTCCCCGCAGTTCCAAAGCAAACCGGCACACCCCTAGATTTTTCGCTGAAGCCTTATCCACGGTTCGGATGCTGACACCGGGGCGGTCGGATCCACTGCATTCTCCCATGTCGAACAATCGCCGTTTCACCGACTGGTTGGCGCGGCTGTTATTGTCTACACTCGGCTGGGACCCAGCCAGCGTCTATGTTTCTGTATACCAAAAACGCAGAAGCCGCGAGCTTTACTGACAGGAGGGTCGCACCCTTCTTGCCGCGCAGGATGCAGACCTTGCGACACGGTGCGGCTTCGCTATTCTGGCTTGAAGACGGGTTCACGGAGATCGATGAGGAAAGTCGACGAGTGAGCGTTCGCGTCTTGCGCCCGCAAGTCGATCGGGTACCCATCTTGTGTTTCGAATGGAACGTTGTCTCTGGGGAGGTTTACCTGCACCGCCGATGGTCAGGAGAGTTTGCGGCATACGTTGTCGAAAAACCCACATTCATGATTGCATCGCATCTCCGGTTCATCGCGTGGCTGTGTGACGGGATTCCGCCAGGAACAAGAATCATCGATCCGGGATGTTCATTGCAACTGAAGCGCGACGGCAACGCTAGATTGCTCCCAGCAGACAACAGACGGCACAAGAGCAGCGATTCGAAACTCGACTACAGCGCAACGGTAAAGATGGTTCGAGGGCTCGTCTGCCAATCCGTGGCGGAGGCACCTGTTTCCGCCGCCCTTCTGCTGAGCGGAGGAGTGGACAGCTCAGTGATTGCCGCGGCCGCAAGGATCACGGGCAAGCGGCTGCATGCGTATGTATTCGGATTGAGGCGACCAGTACGTCCTCAGAACGACGCAGAGAACGATCTATTGAACGCACAAAAAGTGGCCGAATATTTCCGGCTCCCGATTGACGAGATTCTTCTAAGTGCTGATCGGCTTGTACAGAATGTGCCAAGTGCGATCGCGCTCTCCGAGACTCACCGGGGAACAATTGTGGATGACTGTGTCGCGCTGATAGAAGTTGCAAGAGTGCTTTCCCGCGCCGGATATTCAACGGTGTGGACAGGCGAAGGCGCAGATGACCTCTTTGGGGGGTTCAAATTCCCGCTGCGCTATTATCGGGGGGCGCAACTCAAACAGTACTACCGGCACGAACTGAACGTGAGCTTACCCAACGAGCTGTGTGTTCTGCAGAAGATTTTTGAACCGCAGCGCATTTCTGTTGTGCATCCGTTTTGGACGAGACAATTGAAGGCGCTCGGCGAAAACCTTTCGCTCGCCCACCGCGTCGATCTGAAAAGATTGATGAAGAGGGTTTTGCGAGATGCGTTCAGTGATATTCTGCCACCGGAGATCTGTGAACGCCCCAAAGGCATAACGCGGGACACAACGCAAATTCGCTTTGTCCTTGAGAGTCGATTCGGGAAATCGAGGGAGCGATATCGTCCCACGTTCAATCACATTTTTCGGGATGGTTTTCGGTGGCCCGCAAAGCGAGTCAACTTACCTCGGAACAGATCGACGCGTTGAAGCAAGCGATGGATGCGGCAGAATTGGATTTTGGGAACGCGAAGCTCGCCTACTACAACCGGACCGAGTACAAAGACCAGGTAATCACCTACGAAGTGCTCAAGGGCCTAGCGGAAACCTTCATTCAAAAGAACTACGCAGTTCAAAAAGCGGTCTTTGGCAAGATACACGTGAGGCTGTCTGTAGCCAATCTCATGCGTGAGTAGGTCCTTTGCGAGCAGTTTGGATGCGTGCCAAAAGTTTATTGGCGGATTCTATTATGTTGGTCTGCAGATCATCGGTGCCGAGCAATTTCTGGATCGACTCTTGCGCCTTCTCCGGTTGCCCTGTCTCAACATACAGGCCGGCGAGGGCCAAGACGGCCTCAGAGATATCAGGAGCCTTTTTATAGAGACCCATAGCTCGGAGCTTGTCTCCTTGTTGTTCAGCGAGCCGAGCCAGATTGTAATGGGCGTATTCGTCCCCTGGACGCGTCTCAAGCACTTCGTGCCATAGACGCTTCGCAGTCTCGCCATCATTTAGCAAATCCTGGTACACGCGTGCGAGATTGCTCTTGGCGGGAAGCCAATTATTCTTGGCTTCCAAGGATTGCTCGAAAAATCGTTTCGCCGCCAAAGACAACTTTTTCCTCTCGTCACCTTTAGAAAACGAGGCAACCGATTCCCAATATGTGCCGCAGGTATTATTGTAATCGGCGACGATATCACGCCTGGAAGCTTCCAGAATCTTCGTACTTTGGTAATCCACCCAGAACGACTCTAAAGCAGTTCTTGCATCGTCAATAACCTTCTGGGCAGGTGGATTGAGATCGTTGCGATGCTCCCAGAGCGAATCTTGCACAATGAGATACAGCTCCAGAATGTGCGATTGCAGGCGAAGCGACTCGCGTTTAGGGTCCGGGGCCCGCGTTGCGAGCTGTTTTCTCGTGTCCTCGAGGAGCTGCTTAGCAATTTCGGAATCGCTGTGTTTGTACTTTTCGATGTGCGCAATTGCCAGGTTGTAGGTAGCTTCGGGTTTTAATTCGTCCGAGCTCCCTTGGAGGATTAAGTTGAACTGTTTGATGGCTTCGTCCAGGCCTGGGTATCCTCTGAGAGTTTTGACCACGCCGTAATAAAACCGCGGGAGCACGTCGCCCGGAAATTGATCGATGCACTGCTGGAAATTCTGCTCCGCCGCATTGAGACTGGCTCTAGCGGCAGTCTTCTCGTAGGACTGCAGAGACTCCAGCCCCTGCGCAAAAAGCTGGAAACTCTTGGTGCTGGTGAAGTTAAGATTCGGATCTTGTTGCACGGCAAGCCACCATTTTACAACCCTTCATCTCACAAACGGAATCCCTAACACATTATATGCGAGTTCGCGCGAAAGCGCTGCTACATCGAGTGGATTCGAGAGAGGACCGGAAACCCGCCAAGTCATATCTATGCGGAATCCCTGGCGCAAGGATGCTATCGCTACAGCCTGGTTGCTATCCGTTGCGAGTCCTGACTCAACGCGCCAACTGAAAAATCGGGCCAGAGACATGAAGAATGCCGCCGTCTTGCCAAGATTGATTCCCTTCACCTCTGGGAGCCCGGCGATCACCTGATCAAGACATTGCGAGGGTAAATATAGTGTAGAGCCCTCGCGGGAGTACGCGAACGGGGCAGCGGCTGCGGCATTCAAAACGGACCGCAGATTCTCGGAGGCCGCAGTCATCTCCGCCGCGAAAAGGTCCACCGGAGCGTCAGCAGTGAATTTCATGGGTGTCATAACAATCGGAGATGTTCGAGTGCGGAGCCACTCGTTAAACAAAGGTCGCAATCTATTTCGATTAGCAAGCAGGAGCCATGCCAGGAACACGGCGCCGAGCAGCTTGAGCCCGAATTCAATCCCATTTTGCTCAAAATACGTTTTCGCGTTGTGCAGCAGCTTCTGGCGCCACCAAATACTTCGCATTTCTGCATGAGCTCGCTGATAGCCACGAGTTGCACTGGCGCGCACGCTGGAGTCGGTGGAAGCGAGACTTTCCTTATATGCTTGTGCAGCTTTCTCCCAATCCCCATCTCGCACAGCTTCGTCCCCCTCGAGCAGATTGGAAGCTTTGTCGACGGGCGAAAGTGACTGCACCGCGAAGCCGTACCAAAAAATCGTGGCCGTTATTTTGCCGGTTGCAGCCGCTGTTACAAGCAGAAACCCGCGAGCTTGTGGATCCGCGTTTTCCTGTAATTTTGCGGCCAGCGGAGGCGCGATCCACGTATTCTTAGCTTCAACTGCGCTGGGTCTCGTGCTGGTCCATCCGAAATCCTGACCGTAGACGATCCGGCGCGGATCATGAAAGTGGCCCGCAAACACACCGACGACTTCCGGGGAGGAAACAACTGTGTTCCAAGTGTCCAGCACACTTTTGTCCACCTGCCACGCTTGGTGAATCTTGTTTCCCTCGGGACCTCGATAGGGATCTTCAACGTTCGGGATGTGGGTGAAGATGATGTGCGGCTGCCCCGGAATTACTTCCTTCTCGAGGCGTTTCATCTCGTTTAGCTGATCGGTGCGATTCGCGAGTGCATCCTTTCCGTTGGCATTTTTGAAAGAAGCGCTGTTCAATCCAAGAAGACGAATGTTGTTGATCGTCACGCTGGTTTGACTGACATCGATTACCGTGTGACCAGGCATCTGCGCCTGTAAATCCGCGACGAATTTGCGGAAGCGGCCAATATCGGCCGGCTTCTCATCCACTAAGTCATTATTGCCGGGAACCACGAGGATCATCTTTTGCTGAAGCGCATTGAGCGGTCTCGAGTAGTCCTCTACGGAGGGCGCTGGCGCACCTTTGGGGACGTCCAGGCCGAAGTCTCCGGTTATCACAACGAAATCCAAGCATTTGCCGGAACTTTGAAGCTTATTGATCTGGAGAATCGCCCATTCAAGGGCGGCACGATTATCCAAGTACTGCTCTCGCGCCCCTTGTGGGAGCAAACGGTTCCCTGCGTCATACAAGTGGGGATCGGTCAGTTGTACGAATGTGACGGTCTGCGCGCTCAGCCCAGTCGCCGGCGCTAGCAGAACTGCTACGACTATGATAAATAAACATGCGAACCGTCTCACCATAGCGTTTGAGGTGGATTATTGATTGTCCCTCATGCTTTGTCAACGCGAGTAACGTACAGGCACATGGGGCTCGCGCGCGAGCTGGCGGCAATCCGCGTTTGCGAACATCCTCAACAGAAAAATCGCGCTACGTGTCCGGCCGTATCTCTGTTGGATCGTTGTCTTGAAGTGAGCGAAAATCTGCTTCGGGGCACGACGAACCGTATCGAAGTAAATCCAGAGTTCGCCAAGATCGCGGACGTCTTGACAGCCGCGACAGAAGGGCAGCGGAAGCACGAAAGACGAACCGGCTACGCCACAGCCAGCCTACATTTCGTCGAACGAATGCTCGGACTGACCCAGCTTCCATCCGTGAGGAAAATAAGGACGGCTGGCAAGAACATAGGGTTCACCGATGAACGCCGTCGGGCGCGCCCGTGCGGGACGTATTCAACTCCTGATTTCATCGTGCAGGCGATGTTTGAAGAGCTGTTTTCTGCCATAGACAAAGACAAAAAAGCTCAGGTGGCGATTCTCGATTTGTCTCTCGAAGCTGGCCACTTCGCACTGGCGGCGAAATCGTGGGTTTCGCCCAAACGGGTGATACGATTCTACGGTGTCGATCGAGACCCGGTTGCTGTCGAGATAGCGTCTCAAATTCTGCAATTCGTCTCACGGAGCGAGAAATCGAACAATTTCCACTTCCTCTGTTCTTCTCAGGACAGTTTCTTCGACCCGTTGCCCCCTTCTTGGCCCCGTCAATACACCGCGGTGATTGGGAATCCTCCTTGGGCGGCTCGAAAGCCGGAAGTGTCCGATCTGCTTCGGGAAAAATTCTGGCCGCTCCTGCGCAGTCATTACGACGTCTATTTAGCGTTCATCGTACAAGCACATCGGCTTCTAAAGCCCGGGGGTTATCTCAGCTACGTCGTGCCGAGCGGCTTCTTATGCAATCAAACGGCTACACCGATCCGCCAGCTGCTGTTAGAGGAATACGAAATCCTTTCAGTCACTTCGTATCCACAGAGAAGCTTCATCGAGGTTCCGTGCTTGATTCCAGTTTCATTTCTTGCACGGAAGAAACGGCAAAGGGACTCAGTGAACTTGCCTACGCGGATCATTAGCCAGGATGTTGGCCTCGGAGGCCCCGACCGTCCGAGAGGGGTCCAGAGGGGAACGTTCACAGAAAACTGGAAAAAGTTACCTTCCTTTGTGATAAATCCGCTGGCTCGAGCCGATACGAAGTTCTTAATCTCAGGATTGTGTGGCGTTCCCTTAGCCGAACTTGGGAAGGTATGTTCAGGAGCGCGACTCTCGCGCACTAGACCTCGTTGCCCGTCTCAAGGGTTTCTAGGTGTTCATGCGAGAGATCTGCGTCCATATCATGCGTGCCTCCGAAGTAGTACACGCTATCCGAGTCGCGAAGCGGTGTTCGACCGGCCCCCGCACACTGACGCAATCGAGTCCGAGAAGGTCGTGTTTCAGGAGCTGCGGTATATGACGCATCGCCAGCGTTTGGTCGCTGCGGTCTCCAGCCGCGGAACACACCCAGTTAGTACGGCAGCCCTGTTCTTGCCAAATGATCGAAGGTACGTGCACTTCTTCGCCGCACTCTTCAACTCAGCTCTCGCGAACGCTTGGTACAAGCTTCGTGATCTAAACCGTGCCATCAAAATAAGCTACTTGCGTCAGCTGCCAGTTCCCTGGGATATACGGCGCTGGCGGCGCATCGACCGGGTTGCGCGAAGATGCGCTCGGCTGCGCACGTTCCTGCACGGGCATCTGGAGTCCTGCACTTTGCGAGACGAACACGAAACTCTGGTCACAAGATTCCCAAAATGGATGGCGCGGCTCGGAAAATATCAGGAACAAATCGACGTTGAGGTGTTCGATCTTTACAAGGTTTCCAAAGCGCGTAGATCTATCGCGCTACGTGTTGCCACAGCGCGTGTGTTCTAGCTCTCGACTCTCTGAAAAGCACTGAAAAACGCCGGAACCGCGCCACAAACAGGTCAGCAAAACGAATCGGAATGGCGCAAGGCGATGCATTTGACGGAAGCTTGACACGATTCGCAAAAGTATGTGGCTCCAGTTCTTCGTAAAGTCGCTCAGTTAGACGCGCACGCCTGAACGACAGATTGTTAATGTTCTTGACAAGTTCCAGAAGAAATATTAGAAACTTGAGCCAGAAGTTTCCTCGGTGCTGCGAACACGATGCGAATTACATTTTTGCCTCGCCGCTGCGGCTCACATTTGCTTCGATTGATAAGTTCTTTGCTTGTGTTGCTGGCGCTCTTGCCCGCCGCAGCGCAGGCTCCGCAAGACAATGGAATTCACGTGGGTGAACCGAAGATCTATGACTCCCGCTCCCTCACACTGATGCTGGACAGTCTTTCGCAAAGCCTTCGCAACACCAACTTCATCGATCCCAAAGCGCTAGCGAGCGCGCTAGGCAATTTGCAGGGTTTTAGCAACCAGGATTTCAGTCAGGCCTTCCAAGCCAACGGGGCCGTGGGCCCTCAAGCCGCTTCCGTTTTCTCTGGAACTGGTGGCGCCGGTCCAACGCCCGTGGGCGGCACAACGCCACCCAACGTATCCATCACCGTTGCACCCGTACTTAATTCCGGGTCCGCCGCGACCACTCCAGTCGCGCCCGCCCCAGCCGCGACTTTGGGTCCGCAACCACCGGCCCTTCCAACGCTACAAACTGCTCCGGCGTTTACACCCAACTTCGGACCGAACGCTACCGATTTGCTGTCGGACGAAGTGAATCTAACTTACCAAATTGAAAATATCAGCATGCTGCTCGAGCGGTCGCTCAGCGACCGGCTTTTTAGAGGTCAGGCTCGCCTTCAGGCCGTCATGGGATTTGATATCGACATCGAACCAACAGTAGAAGCAAAAGATGCCGTGGCTGTCGTGGACGTGAACGTAACTTTGGGGGATTGTGGCGGTCTACCCGATTGCGACGAGAGTCGGCCCATGTCGCTCGTTGCGATGATGCCGGAAGAGGGATCCTATAACGCAGCCACTCTGAGCCAAAAAGCCAGCGCATTCGGCGGCGCAGTCGCCTCCAGCGTGTTTTCTGTTGGATATGCGGCACAGAAGCGAAGCCAAGTGTTTTATCTGTACCGCGACATGGACACTGTATCGTTCCAGAAATCCGATTCGACATCACATCATGTAGATTTCGGCTGGCAATTTCGGCCGGTTCTGGGACGGCGATCAGTTTCCCCCGGCATGCGCCATATGATGGCAGTGTTGGCTCTGCCGGCGAATGATCTGCCAGGGAACCAAGGAAAGACTCCGGTCCTCAAGGTCACCGTAAACACGTCCTGGATCCGCTACGATGGAGCCACTCAGGCGACCGGAGCAAAGCCATCGTTTTGGGCCCGTATCTTTGGCTCGGATAAGTTGCCAGAGAGTGGTACGCCACAAGTATTCAATGATGTACTTGTTCCAACCACACCGACCACGCAACATGACTTGGGACCCACGATCAGTAAAGTCAAGTGGGTGCAAGGTGATGCGTCGAGTGGCGTGGCCATTGTGACTGGAAAGAATTTCTTCCCTAACACCACAGTTCGCTTTGGTGCACGGACCTATAGCACGCCCTCTGATGGCCTGGTGATCAAGTCAGACCAGCAATTGGAAGTAGCTCTCCCATTGACGGCTGCAGTTACAGAGGGCGTGCTCAGTGGACGCTACGGAAAGGCAGTGACGCTGCAGGCTCCAGACCCGTCGCTTCCAGCAGGGTTTAACATCCGACACCTCGAGTTTTCAGCGACTGGCAATGACATGTATCAGGTCGATGCCACTTTGCATTTTTATGGCGAGGCCCTTCCAGATCAACAGGTTCAAATTTCCGATCTTCAGACCAAAGCGAACCGGCCGGTCGTGTCGATCAACGGAGTGCCTCTTTCGACTCCGTCGTTCCTCGACCAGAACTCTGATTCGGAAATAATAGTGACAACTTTCGTTTCGAGCTCCGTCGTGAAAGCGGGACCGGCGACGATCACCGTGACGTTTCCCTTTGCGGGTCCTCGTTGGTCGGCGAGCCTGCCTCATTACGACGCGTCATTGAAAATCGTTCGTCTCGGCGGAAAAGATAGCACTCGCCTCCTGATCTCGGCGACTGACGCAACCATGTTGCTATGTGGATATCGTCCTCCCCGTGCAGATAGCAGCCACCGTCCCCAAACTTGGGTAATGCAGCTGGACGGGAATCGGTCCTTCGTTGTACTTGCTGACACCGCCCCCGAGCCACTCGATGGCGCGTTGAAATGCGCGGATCATCGCACTGAAATGCTCAGTCTGGATATGCGGACTGCCGATCTGAAGCAGTATCATCGATTTGCACTTCTGAACAACGAAGGCGTGTTCCCGCCGATCGTGGGTGAAATCCCACCACAAGATCCACCTCCGCCCGGGCCCTCAGTTGATAAAGACCAGAAAATATCCGTGTCACAGTACGACGTAAAGACCGTCGCGTATAAGGGGAAGAACCTCAACCAAGTAACTAAGGTGCTCTTCGACAAGACGGGTCTCGATTTCAAACCCTCCGACGACGGGAAAACGATCGTTATTAGCCTTGCAGCTGCCGTCACGGCGAAACCCAGAAGCGTTGAATTGCAATTGATTTCAGACGGTAATGACCCAGTACTCGCGCCGCTTACAGTTACTGCCGCGCCGACTCCGAAAGCAGGTAAATAAAATGACGAACAGGACTTCTTCCAAAAAGCCACGCGCTGCAAAAACGGCGGCCAAGCGAACGCGCGCGGCCCTTGCGAAAGCAGCTAAAAGGCATTTCCCTCGCGTTAAGCTAGCAGCCGAGAAGGCACTCCGCGCAGCCGGACTACACAATCTTCGGGTTCACGGGATGACGTTCAACGTCGATGAAAGCTCGGTCACCGATCAATGCTCGCCCCCTTGTGACCCCAAAACTGAGACATGCAAGCTCAGCAGCACCGGCGAGTGGATGTGCGTCCCCAATTCGTAGGCTCGACGAGATAGTCAGCAGCTACGGACCTCGGCGGACGACAAACTGTGGGTCATCACCGAAGCCGAACGCTCCTCCACCACCCTTCTGCTTCCCGAAGAATATTGATTCACAGGGGACGCAAAAAAGCGAACACCATGCCCACCGTAACCGTGGCGCGAGCAAGCGAAGTCACACAACAGGCCCATTGCGTAGTGCAGGACATACGGCTTTGTTGTATCAGGAATCGAAAACGATTGCCCTCAGCCAGTTCGACGCGGCGACACTTGCCCATCTAGCCGAGAACATCCGGCGGCGCTCGATTACTTCAAACGTGTGGGGCTCGACAATCACCTCCGCCTCTGCTGGGTGTACGCATGAGAAGAGAAAAGCAGCAGAGCGTCGTGGAGCCGAAACTCCCTACACTACAGGACGATCGCGGGAAATGCGCTATGCGAAATGAGCACGCTGGAAGCGCACCACTCGCTCGTAGTGTGTGCGCTCGTGTCCAGTCTCCTGGATACGAGCCAGGCCACGCAGAGCGCGATGCGAGCCCTCTTCAAACCACGTCGCCTAATGCGCTCTACGAACCGCTTCGTTCGTGACGGACACAAGACAACCGTCCAAGCTCAGATTTTCATTGGTCGCAGCCCAGAAGATGCCGGTTACGAATGGTGCTGGCGAGAACATCCGACAAAAAGACATTCTCGCCATGAGTGACCATGCGTCCACCTATTGGCCCCCGAAAGTCTTGCGCAGTGTTGCGATCGACACATGCGGCCAGCTGAATGGCACAGGCGGCTTACCCGCCGGCAGAAGCGGGAAATTAAGCAATACCGTCTGGACGTATTGCACCTGCATGAAGTGATGCGCCGGATGTCTGATTTTCTCGATCCAAAAGGTCGCGAACATCAGCGCCGCGTTTGCGTTTGTCTGGAGGAAAGGAAGGTTCTCGATCCCGCCCCCTCCATTCGTCACCGCACCAGCACCTATCGTCGCTGTTGCAATCTCTAGCACCACCATTTCTTCGATGAACTGTCCTTGAAGTGCCTGCTGCAAGAGGCGAGTTGGGTCGTTCACGACGGTTTGCATGGGGACACCATCAATCGCTGCAGGAAGCGGAATGGCAGGTGTGTTGCCAAAGGGCGTTCTGGAATTCGTGGCTGCCGGGGTAGTGTTCGAAAGGTCGTATTCGGGGAAGCCACCCTGCGTTCCTCCCGCCGGCATTGTGCCTCCTTGCGGAAAAGGAGCGGTGTTTACCGGCTTTATTTGAAAAGTCCCCAGAGCTGTCCCGCTCCCCACCGGATTCACTGAAATCGCTCCACCTTCGGCCAACACTGCGTTTCCATGAGGTATGGTGGCCATGCGGGCAACGCTCGGAGCTTCGGCCGGCGCTGTCGTCTGGGGGATGTTGACCCAGATGCCGGGCTCGATATGTAGCGCACCACCGGTGACGGAATCGCTGATCTTCTGAAGGTAGGTTAAGCCGAACAATTCGATGTCGTCCTGGGAGTTACCGCGGTTGGGAATCGATGTCGCGATGGGATCGAACCGCAGCGTTTCGCTGGTTTGATTAAGTTCGAGAAATAGCGGCGCATTCCCTTCCTTATCCGGCCGGGCAATCAGGTTAAACCCTTTCCCGTG
>JGI12635J15846_10000846_pt1 | contig 26649 bp, 20 predicted proteins | sample BlaSpr_A8_OM2_M2_FD_15846 | JGI IMG/M metagenome (IMG submission 15846) | reverse complement strand
ACGTGAAACGTGCCCGGCAGTCCCAGCGCGAGCATGAAATATCCCCAGGTCGTGCGGCCGAAAAAAATCGCGAGCCATACCGCGGTTAGAACGAGCAGGCGCCGCGGCATCGGTCGCTTCCAGCGATACATCGCGAACAGAGCCGACGCCGCCAGCGCCAACGACATCACCGGCAATCGGCCGTCGTCGAAAAAGCGTCCTGAGAACAGCGTGTTGAATATATTTTTCGCGCCCCACGAATCGAACTTCCACACGTCGTCCCATCGGCATCGGTTCGCCTCGCCGCTGGCGAGCAACATCGGAACGACGAACCATGCGAGCAGGATGAAGGTGGGAATCAGAATCGATGCGGCGCGGACCACTCGTCGCGATCGATCCCCCCGCGGGCCGACCAGGGCCATGATCGCTACTGTGACAATCGCGGCGTAACCGAACACGACGTGCGATAGTGCTGTGGTGGCAATTAGGCAAGCAGCCAGAATTCTGCGTCTGCCCGTGTTGAGCGAGTAGTTAGCGAGTCCTAACGCCGGCATCAGCAGGTTATAGGACATCAGTTGCGTATAGAGTCCGGAGCCGCGTCGAACGTACGCGCCATAAGACAGTCCATAGCGGCTGAGGTCGCCCACCTCGCTCACACCCAGGATGAGAATCGATGCGAATCCCGCGGCTATTGGCTCCAGCCCGAATAACCGCGCACCCAGGTAGGTGGACGCCGGCAGCGCTACCATCAGGAGATAGTAGAGCACGGCGAATGAAGCCGATGCAGAAGCGAAATGACTTGTGATCGCGATCCACAGTCCCGCTACCATGTGCGGAAGCGGCTGATAGAAATGCCATAGCGGATATCCCAGCGCCCATTGCGACATCCATGGGTCAAGGAATGAGTCGCCCGTGATAAGACTATTAGCCAGGCGCTGCGACGCTGCTATATGGAAGCTCAGGTCGTTGACCGGGACCCGCTCGATGCGAATCTCCGGCCATAGCAATATCGCGTTGACGATCAGCGCAAGGCTCAAAAGGACGAGCCCCGCGGCTTCCGCGCGAAACCTCGCCGAATCAGGAATCCTCCACCGCCCTACCGCTGCCCGCGGTACTGATGGTGGCGCTTCGATACGAGGACTTGCTTTCGCTGCCGCCGGCATTCCTTCGCTAACTGAATTCGCGAAGATCTCGACTCTAAGGGATGAGAAGAACTCTACCGACTGCTTGTCGACTCTCGATATAAGCGTGAGCTGCGGCGGCCTCCGATAGCGGGAAGGTTCGATCGATCACGACCTTCAACTCGCCTCGCGCGGCCTCATCGATCAGGCGCTGAATCATGTTATGCGCGCGATCGGTGCCTATCTCAGCTCCCAGAAACACTCCCGTCAAAGAACGATTGCCAGCCATCAGCGACGAGACGTCTATCGTCATCGCCTCGCGTCCCGCCGCTCCTACCATCGAGACGCGGCCGCGATAGGCGAGCGATAGCAGACTGCCTTGCAGAGTGGCGCCACCTACGGGGTCAACGACCAGGTCGACGCCCCGGTTGTGGGTTATCATCATCACCGACTTTGCGACGTCATCAGTCTTATAGTTGATGCCGTGATCAAGACCTAGCGGCTTCAGGCGTTCCAGCCGCTCGTTGCTCGAGGCCGTCGCCAACACTGTGGCACCCGCACGCTTCGCCAACTGAATCGCCGCGACACCTACACCGCTGCCGCCCGCCTGCACCAACACGGTTTCGCCCGCCTTCAACCGCCCGAACTCGAACAGGCAATCGTCCGCGGTGCCGAATGGCACGGGGAGAGCCGCGGCCAGCTTGATGTCGAACCCTTTCGGGACCGGCCACGCGTTTCGCGCTGGCACGGAACGCAGCGCCGCGTGCGAGCCCATCGCATTAACAGTAGTGACCTTCTGTCCTACCTTGAGGTCTGTCACCTCTGAGCCAACCTGAACTATCTCACCACCCGCCTGGTAGCCAACCACGTGAGGCTTACTGAACAAAGCGCCATGCCAGCGGTTGAGCGTATCGCCGCCTTCAATACTCACAGCCTCGACGCGAATCACGACGCCCTTTGGATGGCATTCGGGATCGGGAACGTCCTCGTACTTGAGAACCTCCGGACCGCCGTTTTTATAGTACACTGCAGCCTTCATGACACACTCCTCACTCGACGATAGCCGAATAGATGATGTTCCTGAGTTGTCCGCGGAAGTTAAAGGTGGCCGACGGCATCAACTGAGTCATGAAGATCACGACTAAGTCTTCCTTAGGATCCACCCAGAAAATAGTCGAGGCCGCGCCGCCCCAGTAATAGTCGCCGCCGCCAAGCGCGCCCGCTTCGACCTGTCCGAGTGTCATCGCGAAGCCTAGTCCGAAGCCGACGCCTTCGTACGCTGTCTCCGAAAACGCACCGACCGCCATCTCGCTTAGGTCTTTGCCGCCGGCGAGATGGTTAAGATGCATCAACTCGATGGTGCGAGGCCCCAGGATGCGCGCGCCGCCCAACTCACCACCGCGCCGCAGCATTTCGCAGAAGCGGAGATAGTCCGCCGTCGTGCCGGTCAATCCTCCGCCGCCCGAGAAGAAGGTGGGCGGCTTCAGGTANNTGCTGCGCTCAGGATCGTCTATCAGCTTAAGAGTCTTATCGGCCTGCCGTTCATAGTTAGCGGCAAAGCGATCGGCCTTGCGCTGCGCCACCATAAACGAGGTATCCTTCATGTCGAGCGGATCGAAAATCGTCTCCTGCAAGTATTGATCGAAACTCTTTCCGGAAATCGCCTCGACCAGATAGCCGCACACGTCGGTCGANAGCGAGTACATCCATCGCTCGCCGGGNTGATANCGCAGCGGCACCTTCGCGAGNTTTTCAGCNAACCCGCTAAGTGTCTCGCCTGCGCCGCGTCCGACTCCTACTTCGCGATAGATGCGGTCAACCGGATGATTGGTAGCGCCATAGGTCAGTCCGCCGGTATGGCTTAGCACGTGACGCATCGTCATCGGCCGAGCCGGCGCCGCGGTCTCCATGCTCGCGCCTTCGCCCGACACCCACACCTTGTGATCGCGCCACGTCGGAATGAATCGCGACACCGGGTCATTGAGTTGGAAGTGACCCTGCTCGAAGAGAGTCATCAACGCGACCGACGTGATCGGCTTGGTCATCGAATAGAGCCGGAAGATCGTATCGTCGGTCAGCGGCTTGCGGCGCTCCCGGTCCATCAATCCTTGCGATTTGAAATAGGCGACGTGGCCATGCCTGGCGACCAGCGTCTGGCAGCCGGCAATTTTCCCGGGCGCTACGTAGTTCTTGTCGAGGTGCTCGGTAATCCTGTTGATTCGTTCAGGCGCGAATCCAGCCCGCTTGGGTGCCAGTTCCATCTATCTTCTCCTTACGAACGTCGAATAGTTTGCCCGATCCTAGAAGTAAATCGGATCCACGTACAAGCCGCGAGTAGCAGCCCCGGGCGGCTCCGGGATGCCAAATGAAATCACCACGTACTGTTCCAACTCGCTCGCCAGCGCGCGTACGCGATCGTAACCGGCAGACGCCTCCGAGGTGAAGACCGACAGCCGGTCGAGACCGCGCTCGTTGAGCCATCCGCATTGCGTGCGCAACAGCGCTTCGAACTCGTCCTCCGCTCCGGGCAGAAATCCCCAATCCAGCGCCAGACCTCGCCGCGACTCGATGCGATTTCCCTTCGACTCGATGATAAACCGCACCGTGTCTCCCGCCGGCCAGACTCCCACCACCGCGCGATCCGTCATCCGCAAGCGCTCCCAGCAATAGTCGCGCGGCGAGCGCTCGACGCGCGCGATCAGCGATTCGACCGTGTACGGCAAGTACATTTCGTCGTGCTCGTGCGTCGCGTTGAGAATCTCGACGATCCGCGACGCGTCGCGCGCTGTGGCCGGTCTCCCGATTTGCGGCCCCGCGAGCGGCGCGCATGGAAATTGTGCGCGAATCTGACGCGTGCTCCATCGTGGCGCACCCGCAAATCCGCGCAGCATCGCAGCGTTATCAATCGATGGATACGCGGTGCTGCCGTCCACCGATCCTTCCGGATATTTCTCGTCAAAGATGCGATTTATCGCGCCCCACAAACCTTTCTTTTGATGCTCGGGCAAAATGCGCAAGTGAGCGAACGCGTGGATGCGATAATCGCGGCCTCCGACGCGCACAGTATGCAGCGCGGCCACGTTGACGCCGGCCGGTTTCCCATCCACAAAGCCCAGCGCGACCAGGAAATTTTCCATCAGCCGGGTGAACGCAAAGTAGTCGTCGCCGCGCTCGATCGTCATCGTAGTGCCGTCGCCCAGCACAATCGGACATCGCCGCTCGATGTCGGCGAGCACGGCCGCGTCTGCAACCGTGGCTTCTCGCGAGACCACCTCGAAATCAAGGATACGATCGCGAGTGAGCACCGTTATGCGATGCGGCTCGCGGTCCTCGACCTCGCACGACAGCCGGAATTTCCTATCGCCGGGACACTCCAGCATGACCGCGACGTGGAAGTCGGACACTTGCTCGACCGACGTAATCTTGAAATCGCCGTAACTCTGCTTGCAGCGTTTCCATCCGCCGGTGTGCACTTCGTGGGGATAAGGAAATGGCGCGCGCACGACCATGTTCAGCGCGCATCGCACGCCGAGGTCGGTCTCGGAAGAGCCTTCGATGCCCGTGCTGACGCGCTCGAGATACCACGCGAGCTGGCGCCCAGCGGGACTGTCGGGAATTTCGGGAAACGTCTTCACAGCCGCCTGGGTGATACTTAGTACGAATCCGCGCGATTGTCGCGCGGTGACGCGGGCGTCCGGCGGCGCGCGAGGCGGTCGTGATCGCGACGCTGGATGGCGTCAGATCTCGTATTCGGTCAGCAGCGCGCGTCTCAATTTTGAAAAATGAACCACCGCGGCCAGGTATTGAAGCTTCTTGCTGGCGGGCAGCGGCGCGTCGAAGCTCAGGCCGAATCGGCCCTCAAAGTATTTAAGCACCTTCGTAGAGACTGAATCCGGAAGTTCCGCAGCCGCGAGTTTAGACTGTCGCCCATTCACAGATTTCAGGAAAATCCTTCGCGCGATCGCTTCGGGAAATACGCCGAGGCTCACGAGAATGTCGGCGGCCAGTTCTTCCGGATCGTCCAGATGTTCTCCGTAAGCGGTGTACGTCAGCAACTGAGCGTGATCCTTGCTTGAATCAAACAGCCGCGAGACCAGGTGATGNCCCATTTCGTGCGCAAATGTGGCGCCGATAGCCGCCGGATGATGCGCTGTGTTCACGCAGATTAGAGGCAGCCGCGAGCCGCCCATCTCGCGCACGTAAAATCCCAACAGCGCCAGTCCGTCCGCTCCACTGAGCTTTGCCAGCTGGAACTGAACTCCCAACCCCGACCAGTGCCGAGTGAATACTGTGGGCGAAACCAGTTTCACGGATTCGTCATTCAAGCGCGGCCAAACCGTACCCTTGGCTTCCGCGATGATTTTTCGAACCTCGGAACGCCCAAGCGATCTTCGTAGCGGACGCCCGTAGTCCTCTTGCTCGAGAGCGCGAATTTCCGCGTAAGCGTCGCGAGCGGCTTGTGACGCGGCGGGCGGACCCTTACTCGCTATCGCTATGTCCCGCGCCAGTCCGTCGAGAATCGACAAGCTGTGGTTTGCTGCTCTCTCTGTCAACGTCCCCCCCTGCGAAGGCTGCCACGAACCTGAAAGGCGACATGCCGCTTCATGGGCTGCTAACGCAAGTTTACCTATCATACCTGTCGCCGAAAGCAAAATCCAACATTTGCCGCAATATCGATGTTGATTATTGACTATTTGTCAGCAGAGGGAGTTAAAACTTGACAGATCGTTAATCTTCCATGATCGCAGAGTCAAATTTCAGACAACGAGAACGTCAACTCTTTCCTATACAGCATCGCCGTCCGCTCTCTCAGAAGCGATTGGAGAGTGCCCGCGGTCCGCCGGCACGCTTTTCTGACCGTACTGATCTCGCCATTTCGCAATCATTTTATCGACACAAAAAAGGAGTCATCCAATGGAAATGCGCCTCTTAACGACAGAGGGCGAACGACACGTTTTCGCCCAGCGCCTGGCAGACGCGCGCGCCCGTCATGGAGCGAGCTACAGAGATATAGGCCGCTCGCAGGCGAGAAACATAAACCGTCTGGCAGCCGCAGACCTCTACGGACTGTTCGAAACGGAACGCGACTATGCGGAAAACATGACCGCCGGAGTCGCGCTTCATGACCTCGCAATCTATCCGCAAAGTTGTCAGCAACCCGATCTCTCACACTATGCGCCTCAGTCGGTGCTCGAATGCAGCGACCATTGGTCGCTGTCGCGAGGCGCTGGGATGCGTGCGTGGCGCGGCATTGCGGTTCAGGTCGTCCGACGAGACCCTCGTGCAGTTCTCGTCTATCTGGCCGTCGGAACTCATGACGGATTCTATACGGCAATGGGCTTCGTCAATGCAGGAGACCCCGTCGAATATCCGTACCTCGAGGAGCCCGACCAGGGTTCGCCGCGGGTTCAGCCGAAGATCCTCGCAGGAGAAGCACTTGCGAAACTGACCGCAAACGTCAGACGGCTGAAAATCGATACGCCGGATGACTATCTGACTATCCGGTTCGACAACTCCGATCGGTTGAGGCCTGCGGCAGATCGCTATCCGCTCAGAGTCGGCGAAATACCTGCGCCAATGCACGTCTGAATCAATCCTCAAAACGATTCCTGGGATTGAGCGAAACACTTTTCCTGAATCCGCACCCCCACACGCGGCGCACTCGAATGAGGGAAAATTCAATGAATATCGATCTGACAAAAGATCGCAGGGCACACGAACGCCCGTCCGACGATCTCGATGGCACTATTCCGGTCAAGCTGACCAAAGACGAGCTGCGCAATTTGTCGGCTCTCAGCCCGCTCCGGAGTTCTTTTCATATCGTTGCTGAATGGACGCTGATATTTGCGGCCATCTGTCTATGCCAGCGCCACCGGAGCGTAGCCGCATACTTGCTGACGGTGGCGTTCATCGGAGCCCGGCAGCATGCATTGCTCATCCTGATGCATGACGGAGTTCATTATCGGCTGTTCCGCGACCGGCGGCTCAATGACTGGACCGCCGAGATAATCCTGGCCTGGCCGAATCTCATTTCGGCTCGTGCGTACCGCAGGAACCATTTCGCGCATCATCGGTACTTGAATACTGCTCAGGATCCGGACTGGGCGCGTCGGCAGGGCGACGCGACGTGGGTCTTTCCGAAACACTGGGGCAGGCTTGCGCTGCTGATGCTCCGAGATTTGTCGGGGCTCGGCGCAATTTACTATCTCAAGCTGGCGCTGATGTTGCTGTCGAAAGACACAGGTGTTAGCCGCGGGTTTCTTGTCGCTCGATACGGCTTCTACGCCGCAGTGCTCGCGACGCTCGCCGGGTTCGGCGCACTTCACCTGCTGTTGATTTACTGGATCGTGCCGCTGTTCACCTGGATGACGGTGATCTTCCGCGTCCGCAGCATCGCCGAACACTCCGCTATCGAGGGCCGCGCGAACGCCTACGCGCAGACCAGGTCCACCGGCGCGTCCATCCTCGCGCACATTTTCGTTGCGCCGAAGAACGTTAACTACCACATCGAGCATCACTTCTATCCGAGCGTTCCGTTCTACCGGCTGCCGGAACTCCATCGCGTGCTGATGTCGAAGTCGGACTTCAAGGAGTCTGTTCATGTGACGCGCAGCTATCTGGGAGTGCTGCGCGAGTGCCTTGGCAATCCGCATTCGATTCTCCGCCTGCGCCCGAGCCGTGTTTAAGCCTGAGCGGACCTGATCCAAAAGCGGCGGCGGACTCTCTCAAGTCCGCCGCCGCTGCGTGAGAATGACTGTCTTTTGTGGAGCAGCTAGGACGCGCGCGCTTCGGGAAAAATCCGCAGAAAGTTTTCCGAATAGAAACGGTCGCGGATCTGTTCGGAGCGATCGCCGAGTGCCGCCTCGAAGCGCGCGATTGGGTTGCGGCCGCCCTCGGTGTGCGGATAGTCGGTCGAGAACAGGTACAGATCCGGATTTGATTGATCGATCAGTGCGCCTATGTCCTCGAACACGAACGGCGTGAACGCCATCTGCTGCGTGAGCTGTTCGGACGGCTTGCGCGTGAAGCGCGCGAGGTTCGCGTCCGTCTTGCTCCAAATCTTTACCGTCCAGTCCAGCCGCACCAGCATCGCCGGCACCCATCCGGCACCGAGTTCGATGCATCCGCCGCGCAGATTCGGAAACCGCTCGAACACGCCGTCGATCAACATCATCGAGAGAAACGTCTCCGGCCCCTGGTGCAGCACGGCCATGTCCTTGGTGCGAAGATTCTCGCCGCCGCCCATCCAGTCTTTGACCGGTGGCCGGCCATTGTTGATCCACGCCTTATCCAGTTGCAGCGGCGAGCCGCCGACATGCATCACGAACGGAGTGTTCGACTCGACCAGCCTCGCCCAAAAAGGATCGAACTCGACGTGACCGGGTGACCGGCCGCCGCACGCGTGATGCGGCACCCAGATGGCCCTGGCGCCGCTCTTCAGCGCGAATTCTAGTTCCTCGAGCGCGAGCGCCGGCTCGTCCAGCGGTGCGATCGCGACACCCATCAGGCGCGAATCGTGCGCGCAAAAATCCGCCATGTGCCGGTTGTGGGCGCGCGCTGCGCCGTACCGCAGTTTGGGCGGGATCTTCGAACTCGGCGAAAACGGCATCGTCACGCTGTGGGTCGCGAAGACGAGCTGTTTCTTGAATCCGAGCATGTCGACGGCCTTCGAGCGTTCGCGGCCATCAAACGCGCCCAACGCCTGGATCTCTTTAGATCTCTCGATGAGATGATCGCCGAGCGCGATCATCTCGGCAACATGCTGCTCCGTATGCCGCCCGCCGCGCGCCATGATCTCCGCAACTTCTTCGTCGGTGACCAGCGACGCGCTGTAGCTTACCGCCGGGATGTCCGCGCGCAGTTCCGGGTCGGCATACTTCTGCAGAAAATCCGGCAGCTCCATGATGTGGCTGTCGGCGTCGTACATCGCGCGGTTAGCAGGTGCGTAGGACATGACGGATACCTCTACTTGCTGAACGATTTGCGAGAACTTCGAGGAGCGATTAAAGCACCAACGTCAACCGCCGCTCAAGGAACGATATCTCCAGCTCTCCCTCAGGAGAGGACGCGCCTCCGGCGCGGGTGAGGGCGCCGGGATTCCACACTATGCTAGCGCCCTCACCCGGCGCTCGCGGACTCGCGCCGACCTCTCCCGAAGGTAGAGGTAAAACCCCGGAATCTTCGCTTCGCTCAAGGAAAACGCCCTGCTGGACTCGCGCTTCAGCAGGGGTTCTGATTGCATGTACCCGGAGGAGCCAATGGCCCAACCAGATTTCTACTTCAACCCTTTCGACGCGGACTTTCGTGCGAATCCCTATCCGCACTTCCCCGCGCTGCTCGACGGTCCTCCGCGACAGCTCAACCTGTTCATGCCGACGACTCTCATCGCGCGTTACGATGACGTTGTCACGGTCCTGCACGACCACGAACGCTTCACCGTTCGGCGCCCGGAAATTCCATTTCGCGAGCGTATCGATCCGTTTGGCGGCGCGCCCACGATTCTCACCGCGGATCCTCCGGTGCATTCGCGTCTGCGAAAGCTGGTCAGCAAGGCATTCACACCGAGGCGTGTGCGCGAGCTCGAGCCGCGAGTGCGCGAGATAACCAGCGATCTGCTGCGCGGCGGCGCAGACTCGACCGAAGTGGAAGCGATGGCTATGTTGGCCAATCCGCTGCCGGTCATTGTTATCGCGGAGCTGTTGGGCGTCTCGGCCGACGATCACGCGCAATTCAAGCAATGGTCGAATGATATGATCAGCTCATTCGGCCAGGAGATGGCGACTGGCCCGTCGGCCGCCGGCCTCGCGGCAAAGGAAGAATTGCGCCGCTATCTGGCCGAGGCGATCAAGCAACGCAGCGCGAATCCCGCTGACGATCTGATCAGCGCGCTGGTCACGGCGCGCGACGAATCCGACGCGCTCAGCGAAAATGAGCTGCTCGCCTTCGTCGTATTGCTGCTGCTGGCTGGCAACGAAACGACGACCAACCTGATTGGCAATGGTCTGCTCGCGCTATGCCGCAATCCCGAACAGCAGCAGCGCCTGCGCGAGAATCGCGATCTGATCCCCAAAGCGATCGAGGAGATGCTGCGTTACGATCCGCCGGTCCAGATGACGATGCGGATGCCGACGGCGGCGACCAGTGTCGGCGGCACCGAGATTCCTGCCGGCAGCCTCGCCTTCATCCTGTTGGCGGCGGCGAATCGCGACCCCGCGCATTTCCCGAATCCGCAAAGCTTCGAGATCGCACGCGATCCCAACGAGCACGTGTCATTCGGTGAGGGAATCCACTTCTGCCTCGGCGCGCCGCTGGCGCGACTTGAAGGCGCAATCGCGATCGAGTCGATGCTGAACAAGTTTCCGCGCCTCCAGCTAGCCGACCCGCAGGCGAAACTGGAGTATCGCGGCTCGATGGCGCTCCGGGGCCTGAGCGAACTTCGCCTGTCAGGCCGTTAGTCCCGGTCCTTCTGACGCCGTCGCGATTTGGTTCATACGTACCTTTCATCGGCCGGCGATGGCTGTTAGTAAAGCCCTGATGTTGATACCACGCCGGACGAATCTCTTCGCTGCCTATTTGCGCGCGATAGCTGTCACACTCGCGATCGCGATGTTCGCCGCGCCGCGTGCGTATGCGGACGCCGCGGCTCCAAGCACCTCCGCGGTCGGCGTCCATGGGATGGTGGTGTCGGAGAGCGATGATGCCGCGCACGCCGGCGTCGAGATTCTCAAACAAGGCGGCAACGCGGTCGACGCTGCGCTGGCTACCGAGTTGGCGGTGGGCGTCACCAATCCTGCGGCGTGCGGAATTGGCGGCGGCGGCTTCATGCTGATCTACATTGCTAAGGCTCACGCCTTTTACGCGCTCGATTATCGCGAGACTGCGCCGCTGATGGCCCGCCCCGATATGTACATGCGCAACGGCAAACCCGACGAGGACCTGGCGCGTGACGGAATCCTGGGCGTGGGCGTGCCGGGCGAAATCGCCGGTATCGACTCGGCGCTGAGACGCTTCGGCACCATGAAGTTTCAGCAAATCGCGGCGCCCGCTGAGAAATTAGGCCGCGATGGTTACGTCGCCAGCCCGCACCTGGCGAAAGAAATCGAGACGCTCGCGCCGAAGCTGAAAGACGATCCGGGGCTATCCCAGGTTTTCCTCAAGCCCGACGGCTCACCGCTGAAGGCCGGCGACACCATCGTCGCGAAGAATCTCGCGGCGACGCTGAAGAGCCTGGGTGACGATCCGGTCGCGAGTTTCTATCACGGTGAAATCGCAACCGCGCTGGTCGCGTTCATGAAGGCGCATGGCGGACTTGTGAGCAGCGCCGATCTCCTGAACTATCGTCCCGATTGGCGCGATCCGATTCGCCGCCGCTACGAAGATTACGAGGTCTATACGATGCCGCCGCCGTCGTCGGGCGGCGTCGTCCTTGAGATGCTCGGTGCGCTCGACTCGGGCCACCTGTCTGGGCTCGGGGTAAACTCGCCACCGTACCTCGCGCGCCTGATCGAAGTGATGCGCCAGGGTTTCATCGATCGCGAGCAATACGCCGATCCATCGTTCGTCGGCGTGAATATTCAGAAGCTCCTGACCGACGAGAACATCCTGCAACTGCGCGAGCACGCGCTGCATCCAAAAACGTCGCCGACGCCCGCGGCTGCGGCGCACGATCACGGCACCTCAAACCTGCTGGTCGCGGACAAAGACGGCAATGTCGTCGCGATCACTACCACCATCAATACCGTGTTCGGCTCCAAGCTGAGCGTGCCCGCGCTCGGCATCATCCTCAACGATGAGATGGACGATTTCGCCGTCGCGCCGGGAGTGCCTAACGCGTACCACCTCGAAGGCGAGCGCGCCAACGAGGTGCGGCCCGGCAAGCGCCCGCTCTCGTCGATGTCGCCGATAATCGTCACGAAGAAAGGCGTGCCGGTGATGACGACCGGCGGCTCCGGCGGCCCAACCATCATCAGCGGAGTCTTGCAGGTCACGCTCAACATTCTCGCGTTCCATCTCGACGCAGTCAGCGCTGTCGCCGAGCCACGAATTCACGAGCAGGCCGCGCCCGACATCGTGATCGTCGAACAAGCGATGCCAGCGGCGACGCGCAGCGCGCTCGAGCAGATGGGCTACAAGCTCAAGGTCGTGTCCGAGCTCGGCGCGGTCGGCGCGATCACGATCGAGCCGGCGAATCTGCGCGGCGCGGCAGATCCGCGCAAGGGCGGCGGCGCCGTCGGCTATTAGCGATCGCACCGGCACGTTAGACTCAACCCTCGTGTCCGGGACCGCTCGCAACGAAATCTCTTCGCCGGCCTTCGCCGCTCCGCCCCTACATTCGGCGGCGAGCGTGTACGACGTTGCCGCAATCGTCGCGCTGGCGGCGGCCGTCTGCCTGTTTCACCTCGGTTCGTTCGGTTTGTGGGAGCCCGACGAGGCGCGCTACGCGGAGATTGCGCGCGAGATGCTGCAAAGCGGCAACCTGCTGGTGCCGCATCTCAACTACGTTGCGTACGTCGAGAAGCCGCCGCTGCTCTACTGGCTGACACTGCTCTCCTTCCGGATCTTCGGCGTCTCGGAATTTGCCGCGCGCCTACCGGTCGCGCTGTCCGCGATCGCGGGAATACTCGCGACCTACTTCTTCGCGCTGCACGCGTTCGGCCGCCGCCACGCGATTCTCGCTGCCGCGATCCTCGCGACGACTCCACTGTACGCGTTGATGGCGCAGGTGCTCACGACCGACATGACGCTCACGGCGCTGGTGACAATCGCGACGTTCTCGCTCTACCTGCATTGGCAGGAAGGCGGCCGCTGGTGCTGGATCGCGTATGTCGCGATGGGTCTGGCCGTGATGACCAAGGGCCCGGTGGGCGCCGCGATTCCAATTCTCTCGATGCTGATTTGGCTGGCGCTGAATCGCGACTTGCGCGGCGCGATCGCGAAATTTCGCGCGATACCAGGTCTCGTACTCACGGCTCTGATCGCGGCGCCGTGGTTTGTGATGATGACGATACGCGAGCCGGGTTTCGCCGACTTCTACTTCGTCGGCGAGCATCTGCGACGTGCGTTCGAGGCCGACTATAGCCACAGCGAGGCGTTCTACTTTTACCTTCCAGTGCTCGCGATCGGACTACTGCCATGGACCATGCTCGTGCCGTTTCTCACCTGGCGCGAGGGCCCGCGTAACCCTGCGCGAAGTTTCTGCGTTGTCGCCGCGGGCGTCACGGTAGTCGCTTTCTCATGCGCAAGCGCGAAACTGATTCCATACATCCTCCCGGCCGTTCCGCCGCTGGCAGTGCTGATCGCCGACGGTCTCGTGTCATGCGCATGGCCGGCCGCCGACTCGCGGGCCGCGCACAGACCACCTGATTCGCGGATACTAATCGAGAGCGGGCCGTTGCTGGCGCTGTTGGGCGCGGGCGTGATCGTCGCGGCAATAGCGGCGCCGCAATTTCGCACTCCTTATGTAATGGTCGCGCGGCCTGCTATCTACGCGATCGGCGCGATCCTCGTAGTGGGCGGCGTCGTCACGACGTCGATGTTCGTGATGCGACGCACCGGCGCGGGGCTCGGCGCGATTGTCGTCACGCTCGCGCTGGCGTTAATCGCGGGCGGATGGGTACGGCTCGAGACCGAGCCGATGCGTTCATACGCGGCACTCAGCCGCGCGATCGCCGAACAGGCGCCTGACGCCGACATCATCTGTTACCATCGCTACGTTCAGTCGTTGCCGTTTTACAATCGTAAGCGGGTCGTATTGCTCGGCGGGCGCACCGAACTCGATTTCGGCTCGCGGCTGGATCCCGACGCGCGCGACTGGTTCATGAACAATGACGATCAGATGTTTCGGCGATGGGAGCAGCCGGGACGCGTCGTCGTCGTGCTCGACGCCGGTGATCTCGCGCGAATGAAGGAGCGCTTCGGCGAGTTCGACCTGATCGCAGCTGAGGGGAAGAAGCGCGCAATTGTCCGACGTGAACGAATCTCCCGCCGTGAGCCAATCACCGAAAACTGAGCACACTGCATCGCCGCATCCGTATCGCGCATTTGCGATGCGCGCCGGATTGGGAGTGGCGCTGGTCGCCTTCTTGTTGTGGCGCTACGACGCGCGCCCGATTTTTCGAATCCTGAGCCGCGAGCGCGAGGACTGCTTTGCCGCGGCGGTGGCGCTCTACCTCGGCTGTCAGGCGCTCAGTTCGTACCGATGGCAGTTGCTGGCCGCGCTTTTGAAGGTGCACGGCCGCTATCGCGAGTTTCTCGCTTACTATTTCGTCGGCATGTTCACGAATCTGTTGGTGCCCGGGTTGGTCGGCGGCGACGCGGCGAAATCGGTTTACCTCGGACGGCGGCACGGCAGGATGGGCGAGGCGATCGCGTCGGTGGTGGCGGATCGCGCGGTGGGCTTGCTGGGCTTGTTCTGGCTGGTGGCGCTGGCGGCGATTTTTCTGCACCCGGCCTCGATTCCATCCTGGATGATAGCGGCTGCAATCGCCGCCGGGGTGGTGACTCTGGCGGGATTACTTCTGTCGCCACAAATCGCGCGGCTGATTCATCTGATGCCGCGGCCTTTGCGCCGCGCGGGCGGAATCGTCGCGCCGTACCTGTACAACCCCGCGGCACTGATTCCGGCGATCGCGCTGTCGATCGTACTGCAGATCGGGTTGGCCGTAGGCCAGTACCTGCTCGCGGTCGGACTCGGCATGACGGTGCCGCTATCCCTGTTTATTTTCTGCGTCCCTGTCGCGAATGTGTTCGCGAGTCTGCCGGTGACCTTCAATGGCTTGGGGATTCGCGAATCGGCCTACCTGCTGCTGTTCGGGATGGCGGGGATGCGAAAGGAGGAAGCGATTGCGCTAGGACTGCTTTGGTTTGCGGCGACGATGGTCGGCGGTTTGACAGGTGCGATCGCGTTCGTGAGTACGCAGGCCCCGATTGGAGAGGGATAGATCAGAGAAATTCCGGGCTTACTTGGCAGGTGCAGGCGAGGTTAGCGTGGGCGGCAGGACTAGCTGGCCGGTTGCCAGGTCGTGCTCGACTTTGCGGGCGTGTTCCAATGCGGCGGCGGGGATGCGCGATTCAAGTTTGGGGTTGAAGACCACGCTCACCATGCCGTCGTGCATTCCAAATTCGAGCATCGCGGGATGAAAGGTCTTGTCTTTGACTTCGGTTGCGATTTTCAGGAAGGCGAGCGGAGTGGAAGTCACTGCGCTGGCGAGGACTACGTCCGGGGCGACATTGTTTTGATTGGTGAACACGCCGAAGGCATACGCGTGGCCTTGTTCGGCGGCGAGAAACACGCCAAGGCCGGCCGCGTCGGCATTGTGAATCAGCACGTCGGCGCCCTGGCTGATTTGCGCCAGCGCCGCCTCCTTGGCCGCGCCGACGTCGTCGAAATTGCCGGTATAGCTGATCAGAATGCGGCCTTTGGGCTGTTCCGCAAGAAAGCCGCGCTTAAAGCCTTCGAAGAATAATTTGATCGATGGCAGTTCTATGCCGCCGACGGCGCCTACCACACCGGTTTTCGAGACGCCCGCCGCCAGCACACCTTCGACATAGGTCGCCTCATCGACATTGAAAGTTATCGACGCGACATTTGCGGACGACTCGCTGCCTGAGCTGACCACGAAGTAAGTATTGGGAAAGCTACGCGCTACCTCGAGGGCGGAATCCGTGTACTCGAAGCCGTGGGCGAAGATTAGATCGAAGCCGCGCGAGGCGAAATCGCGGAAGGCATCCTCGAAGTCGGCTGGAGACTTGGTCTGCACTAATGCGGTGTCGGCGCCGAGTTTGGCCTTGATCAGTTCGAGACCTTCATACGCGGCCGCATTCCAGCCCGCGTCGCTTACTGGCCCGGGGGTCAGCAGCGCGACTTTGAAGACAGTGGATGCGGGCTTCGTATCGGTCGAGGGATGAGAGGTGCAAGCACTCAGGACACATACCTGTACAAGCAGGAGAGCTATGCACACAAATTTCAGCACGGGGGAACTATCCGACGTAAATCGTGCGATCTATGACGCCAGCCTTGTGAAAGGCTTGCTGACGCTCGAAACATTTGTTGCATTGCCCGCAGTGCCGACTCCCTGTAGGAGCCATACAGGTCAAGGTCAACTCGAGCGGTAAGTCTTTGAACTGCTTGATCAGGTCCTCCTTGTGAAAGCCTCTGAGCGGCGCCTCGATAAGCACTTTCGCTCCCAGTCCCATGCTTAGGGCTCGGGCTAAGGTCTCGAAGAACTCAGGCGTTGCATCGGGAAAAGGATTCCCGCCGAGCGATCCGATCGCGATGCGTGAAACGCCATGCGTGCTGCCCCAGATTGCAGCCAATGAAATGAGAAGAATGTTGCGGCCGGGCAGATAAGTGTTCTCGTCGGGCTCGTCGGCGGCGGGGACGCGCGCGCCCGTGACGCTCCAGTGCCTGCCGTACAGGACGTCTGCCGGGGCGGTGAGCACGGTCGTCGGCATCACGTCGCGGTTGTGGAGCGCGTCGAGAAAGGATTGGAGTCCTACGAGCTCCATATCTTCCCATGCGAAACCGCATCGCACGTAGATGGGATACACTTCGGCGCTATCCGCCAACTTCGCGATCAGGACCGAGCTGTCCAGGCCGCCGCTCGCTAATACTGAAATTTTTTCCACGCCGGCTATCTCTTAGCGCAAGACCGTAGCACCATCGAAAGCAATCGGGCCACAGGACGGCGATGACTCGATCTTGTGAACCCGTTATGCGTTAACTGAATCATTAACTTCACCGAACCGCTCGAGAGGGAACGCGATGGCATCGCAAGGCTCTGCCTGGTACGTGGATTTTTTCCGCAGCGACTACTTGAACGTGTACGGCCACATGTTTACCGAAGAGCGCGCCGAAAAAGAGAGCACCTTCGTCGCGCGCGCGCTCGAACTGAAGGCGAGCGCGTCTGTGCTCGACCTGTGCTGCGGCCAGGGACGGCATTCGGTGCAACTGGCGAAACGTGGATTGAAGGTAACGGGTCTCGATCTGAATCCCGATTATGTTGCACTCGCGCGGGAAGCGGCCGGCGTGGCCAAAGTCGAAATCGAGACCGTCGCGGCGGACATGCGCGAGATCCCGTTCGAAAACAAGTTCGACGCGATCGTCAATATGTACTCGTCGTTCGGATATCTGGAATCCGAAGCCGAAGATTTGAAAGTGCTGGAATCGGCGGCCAAGGCTCTGAAAGCGGGCGGGCAGCTGCTGCTCGACATGCTGAACCGCGAATGGGCGATCGANAACTATATCCAGAACGACTGGCATACCGGCGCGGACCGAACTTTGTACATCGAGCGGCGCGACCTGGACCTCGCGACGAGCCGCATGCACGTGCATTTCATCGTGGTGGATCCCAACGGCGGGCGCCGCGAATCGATCGGACATATCATCCGGCTCTACACGCTGACGGAGATGACGCGGCTGCTGGAGAATGTGGGCCTGCACGTTACGAACGTCTTTGGGGGATTCGAGGGCGAGGTTTACGGAATCGTTACGCGGCGAATGATAATCGTGGCGAAGAAGATATAAATATCCCACGGGCGAAGATTCGTCGAAAATCTGCAAAGACGCGGTTTGAGGACCTGTTGGCGGAAGCGTGTTTTGACCTGCGCACATTCTTGCCTTCGGTTGACGCCGTTTGTATAGTCCCTCACTGACCAATCGGACTAACCAATCGGACAGGCTTGGGTAAGCTGAAAAAATGGATGTAATGAAGACACTTTTCCTGAATCCCCCTTCGTACGATGACTTTGACGGCGGTGCAGGTTCACGCTACCAGGCGACGCGCGAGGTCTGGTCGTTCTGGTACCCGACGTGGCTGGCATATCCGGCCGGGATGATTCCGGGCGCGCGCCTGCTCGATGCGCCGCCGCACAATTACACCGTCGAGATGACGGTCAACGAGGCGAAGAACTACGACCTGGTCGTGATTCACACCTCGACGCCCTCGCTGCGGATGGACGCGCGAACCGCGGAGGCGATCAAGGCGGCGAACCCGAATGCGATCATCGCGATGGTCGGGGGGCATCCGACGGCGCGTCCCGAGGAGACGCTGAAACTGTCAGCGGCGATCGATATCGCGGCTCGCAAGGAATTCGACTACTCGATGCTCGAGGTGGCCGAGGGCCGCGAGTGGAGCACGATCGGCGGCATCAGCTGGCAGAAAAACGGCACGCAGCATCACAACCCCGATCGCCCAGCGCTCACCGACGAAGAACTCGACCGGCTGCCGTTCGTGACCGAGGTCTACGAAAAAAATCTCGACTACCTGAAGTACAACAGTCCCTATTGCCAGTATCCATACGTGTCGATGTACACCGGGCGAGGATGCCCGGCGCGATGCACGTTCTGCCTCTGGCCGCAGGTGACGCAGGGGCATCGGTATCGCGTGCGCAGCCCCGAGAATGTGTACGAGGAAGTCGCTGCGATGCGCTCTAAGTTCCCGAAGATGAAGGAACTGTTCTTCGACGACGACACCTTCACCGCGGACCCGGCGCGCGCGCGCAAGATCGCGCAGTTGCTCAAGCCACTCGGTATCACCTGGTCGACCAACTCGCGCGCCAACGTCGATTACGAAACGCTGAAGATCATGAAGGACGGCGGGCTGCGGCTGTTCGTGGTCGGTTACGAGTCGGGAAACGCGCAGATTTTGAAGAACATCAAGAAGGGCGTCGGCCTCGAGCGCGCGCGCCGCTTCACCAAGGATTGCCACGAGCTCGGCATCCTGATTCACGGCACTTTCATCCTGGGCCTGCCGGGCGAGAACAAGGAGACGATCGAGGAATCGATCCGATTCGCGCGCGAGATGGACTGCGAGACGATCCAGGTCTCGCTCGCGTCGCCGTACCCGGGCACCGAGCTGTTCGACTACGTGACCAAGAACGGGTTCCTGGCGGTCGATCCACTGCTTGACGAATCCGGCTATCAAAAATGCACGATCACTTACCCGGGCCTCACCAACGAGGAGATTTACGGCGCGGTCGAGCGCTTCTATCGCAGCTTCTACTTCCGGCCGAAGTACATTTTCAAATCGGTGAAGAAGATGATGACGTCAATGGAAGAGACCCGGCGGATGCTCAACGAGGGGCGGCAATTTCTTTCGACGATGCGTCAGCGAAGGCATCAAACAGCACAGCAGGCGTCGGCCTGACGGCGAACACCAGGCGCGAGTAAGGTTCCCGCGCGAGATCCGGAGCAGGAGGCCCGTGCGTCATCTGTCGCGCCGGGCCGGAGTCGCGCGAATCATACGATGACGATTTTGATGACTTTAGCGGCTGTGGCCGTATGCGTATCGATGTTCTACTACATCGCTGCGACGGTTGCCGCGATCAGGTTCGGCAGACGCACGACGTCGCCCCTGCCTCCGCTGCCGAAGGTTCCACCGCGCGTGACGGTTCTGAAGCCTCTACACGGGAGCAGCAATTCATTGGCTGCGAACCTCGTAAGCTTTCTGGAAATCTCGTATCCGCGGGCGGAGTATTATTTTGGCGTCGAGAGTTACGAGGATTCGGCCGCGGAGATTCCGGTCGCGCTCCGACAACGCTACCAGTACGCGAATATGACGCTGCTGGTGGGCGGAGAGCCCAACTGCAGTAATCGGAAAATCTCCAAGCTGATCAAGATGGTGGATCGCGCCGAGAAGGCCGAGGTATTCGTGCTGAGCGATGCCGATGTTTCGGTCGACCGCGACTACCTGAAGCGGATTGTCGGCGAACTGATGTCGGACGAAAAAATCGGCATCGTGACTTGCGCTTATCGGGCGCGGCCGGGCGGGTCATTCGCGTCACGGCTGGAGGCGCTCTACGTCAACACCGATTTCCTGCCGCAGATACTGTTCGCCGAAATGATCGAGCCGATGCATTATGCGCTCGGCGCGACCATCGCCATCAAGCGCAACGTGCTCGAGGCCGCAGGCGGATTCCGCGCGGTCAAGAACATGCTCGCCGACGACTTCTACCTCGGCAACTTCACCAACGCGCGAGGCTACGAGATCAAACTGTCCGATTCGATCGTCACGTTGACGTGCGAGGAAAAGAGCCTCGCTGAATTCTGGCATCATCAGTTGCGCTGGGCCCGCACCTACCGTACCGTGCGCCCAATCAGCATCGCGACCATCCTGATGCACGGCCCGTTCTGGGCGTTGATGCTGCTGGTGACGACGCGCGGCAGCGCCGCGGCCTTTGCGGTATTGGCGCTGGTCGTGGCAGCGCGCCTCGCGATGTCCGCGGCAATCGTCGGGCGCGTGCTCAAGATGCCTGAGATGCTGATCGATCTTTGGATGGTCCCTTTCAAGGATCTGATTATGACCGGGGTCTGGTTTGCCAGCCTGTTCAGCAACAAAGTGAAGTGGGCGGGCCGCCGCTTCAAGGTGATCCGCGGCGGCGCGATGCGCGAAGTGAAAGGCTGAACAGATGTTCCTGTATCTGTCGCTCGCGGTTCTTGCCAGCGTGCTGATGGCGCTCGGCCTGCTGATGATGAAAAGCCGATCGGCGCATCTGCCGATGGCCGCCGGCGCAAATACGATCGGCGCAATCGTCGCATGGATTCGCGATCCCATGTGGATCGGCGGACTCGGCGTGCAGACTGCGGGTTGGGCCTGCTACGTGATCGCGGTCTCGCGAGCGCCGGTCTCGATGGTGGCGGTGATGATGCAGGGTGGGATCGGGCTGTTCGTAATCGCGTCGGTGGTAGTTCTCGGCGAACGCGCGACCCCGCGCGAATGGGTCGGCATCGGCGCAATCATTTTCGGGATGCTGATGCTGACGCTTTCGCTGCAAGCCGCCGAGCCCGACGGTGCCTTCGAGCCCGGCACGCTGCTGATCGTCACCGCGCTGCTGTTGGCCGCAGGGTTGGCTCCCATGGCTGTAGCGCGGATGAATGCCAGCGGGGCCGCCGCGGCGATATTCTCCGGCGTCGCGTTCGGGCTGGGCGCATTGTTCACCAAGGCGATGACCCTCGAGTTCGCCGGCGATACCGCTTCGCTAACGCTGCGATTGCTTTCGAGTCCTTACGTGTACGGCATGCTCGTGGCCAACATCGTCGGGATTGTGATGCTGCAGAACGCGTTTCATTCGGCGCGCGCGATAGTCGCGATGCCGCTGTCGGGGGCGCTGTCGAATATCGTACCGATCGCCGGCGGCATGATCGTGTTCGGCGAAGGACTGCCCGCCGGTTCGATGCCCGCCGCGATGCGCGTTGGCGCATTCGTGTTGACGATCGCGGCCGGCGCATTGCTGGCCGGAGCGCGCGAGCAGTTGCCCCCAGACCCGGTCGTGGTCGGGGCGTTGTCGNGAGCGAAAAGCTAAAAGTTCGCTTTCGGCACCGGCAGTCCGGGCACATCGGCACGCGCGCGGAAAATCGTNCCCTTGCGATTTGGATCGTCGGTATTGTCGGCCGTCACGACGTAGAGNTCGCGCAGGTCGCGCCCGCCGAAGACCAGGCTGGTCACCATCGTGGCCGGCAACTTGATTCGCTTCACCACGGTGGCGTCCTTCGAGAAGTGCACCACCTCGCCGACGCGGACCGCCGCAACCCACACACCGCCTTGCGCATCGACTGCGAGCCCATCGGGCATACCCTCGGGCATTTTCGCAAAGATGCGCCGGTCCTTGACGCCGCGGTCGTGCGTGACGTCGTAAATCCACACGGCGCCGGTGCTGGAATCCGAATGGTACAGGTGTTTTCTGTCAGGGCTGAAGCCGAGGCCGTTGCTGACCTCGATGCCGTCCCACAGCTTCACCGGCCGCCCGGGCGGATCGATTCGGAACAGGCTACCGGGAATCGGCTTGTCGTTGCTCAGCGGATTGAAGTTGATGGTGCCGGTGTAGACGCTGCCGTGATCGTCGCTCGTGAGATCGTTCATGCTGATCGGCTTGCCTTCCCACGCGGCGAACAGATCGCGGCTCTTGCCGGTCTTCTCGTCCCAATGAATCAGGGCGCGGCCGGTCATCACGAGCCCGCCGCTGCGGTTGAAGTTCATGCCGCCGACGCCCTTGCGTTTCGGGATCAGCGTTTCGACGTTGCCGCCGGGATTGCGCCGGTAGATGCCGCCGTTGGGAATGTCGGTGAAGTATAGACGGCCGAGGTCGTCGACGCGCGGCGCCTCGAGCAGGCCGTAGCCGCTCGCGAGCATCTCGAATTCCATCGCTGCTACCTCCTCAGCCCGTTTACCACGCTTCGCGTCGCGCGGCGAGGCTTGAGCTACTCAGTCTCCGGAGGATTGCCTTGTACTTCCAGCGGCATCGTTCTGTGACTTTCCGTCAGACCAATGTAGTTGTGCAGTACGTATACCAGGGTCGGCTGAAACACTCGCGTCAGCAGCGCGATCGAAATGGCCCCGCCAATGACTACAATCGCGAGGGGACGCTGCGTCTGCGCGCCGATTCGAGTTGAGAGTGCCGCCGGCAGTAAGCCGAGTCCATCGACCAGCGCCGTCATCATCAGTGCACGGAAACGCCGGTCGGCTCCCATTACGATCGACTCGACCAGTGGGTGACCCTCGTCCCATAATTGGTGGATGTAGAAGTTCAGTAGAATCCCGTCCATGATCGCAATGGCGAAAATCGAAATAAAGCCAACGGCCGCGGANACGCTGAATGGCGTGCCGGTTATCACGAGTGCCAAGACCCCACCCATGCATGCAAGCGGAATCTGCGCCATCAAAATAAGAGTGTTAACGAACGAAAGTGTGGCGGCGTAGAGAACACCCATAACCAGTAGCAGAGCAAGTGGAACCACGACCTCGAGGCGCTGGTTGGCGGCGTGTAGCTCTCCGTACTCTCCCACCCATTCGACATGCGTGCCCTCGGGCATCTTGATTTCACTAGCGACCCGCATCTTGGCCTCGGCTACCGCGCTCTCAAGGTCACGGCCTCTTATTGAAAAGCGCACCGGGACGTAGCGCTGGAGATCTCCACGNTAGATGAATGANGCGCCCTCCGACGCGTCGACGTGTGCGATTTGTCCAAGCGGTACAAAGCCGCCGGTAGGAACGTTGACGCGAATATCGCGCATTGCCTCGATAGTCTGTCGATACTGCGGCTTCCATCGCACCACCAATGGAAAGCTCATATCGCCTTCGAGCACCTGGGTCGCCGGCAATCCGCCGATCGCCGCCTGCACGACTGTGGAGACGTCCCCGGTGTTCAGTCCGTATCGCGCTGCGGCGTCACGGTCAGGCTCGATCACTATGTTGGGCTGTCCCAGCGACTTGAACATGAAAATGTCCGTTACGCCCGGGACCTGTTTCAATATGTCTTCGATCCGGCTCGCTACTGATTGATCGGTATCGATATCGTAGCCGAAAACCTTCACAGCGTTCTCGCCGGCTTTCACGCCAGAGAGCGCCTCGTCGATGTTGTCTTCGATGTTTTGCGAGTACGAGAAGCTGACTCCGCGAAATCGCTGACGCAATTTGTCATCGATCTGCGCGACCAGACTCTGTTTGGTCNTCCCTTGTGGCCATGTCGCCTCCGGCTTCAGGTCGACCGCGAACTCGATGCTGAAGAAACTCGTCGTCTCCGTACCGTCGTCAGGCCTGCCCAGCTGCGATACCGCGCTCGCTACCTCTGGAAACGACAAAAATACCGAGCGCATCTGACTCACCAGCTTTGCGCCTTGCGGCAGACTGATCGTCGTCGGCATTATCGCATGCGCCCAGATATTGCCCTCTTCCAGTTTGGGTAGAAACTCACCGCCCAAGCGCGGGAACATTGACAGGCCGGCGGCCATGAACAGACAGATGACCACCAGGGTCAGCCGCGGCCACCGCAAAATTCGCACGAAGAGGTTGTGGTAAAAGTTGTGAAACGCCTCCCAGACAATATTGTGCGTCTCCTTCATGCCCTTGTAGAGAAGCATGGAACTCAGAACGGGCGACAGCATCACCGCCAGCAGAATCGCGATCGTCAACGCATAGGCATAGGTGTGAGACATCGGGGAGAAGATCGCACCCTCAACCCCACGCATCGTGAACAGCGGAAGGAAGGCAATCAGGAAGATCAGCGTCGAGTAGAACATCGGGCCGCCGACTTCCTTGGAAGCGTTCAGGATAGCATGATAAGTATCCACCCCTCGGGAAGTGTCGGAAGTCAGATGTCGATAGATATTCTCGACGACGATGATGGTTGAATCGATAATGATTCCAAAATCGACCGCGCCTAGAGAAAGCAGGTTGGCCGGCGTGCCTGTTAAATAGAGCAGAACAAAGGCCCCGAGCATGGCCAGCGGTATGTTGATTGCCGCGATGATCGCAGTCCGCAAACTCCCCAGAAAGAAAATCAGGACCAGGAACACAAGCACCATTCCGAGAGTCAGATTCTCGAGAACGGTTTCAAGGGTCGTGTAGACCAGACCTCTTCGATCGTAGTAAGGCACGACCTTGTAGCCTTTGGGCAGCATGCCGGTGGTGTTAAGCTCTTTGGCCTTTGCCTCGACGCCGGTCAGCGTCTTAAGCGTGTCGCCGTACTTGCGCATCAGGACGATGCCTTCGACGACCTCGTCCTGATAGTTCATTCCTACGATACCCAGCCGCGGCGCCCATCCGACCTTCGCGTCGGCAACGTTACTTATCCTGATAGGTGTCGACTTGTTCGACGTGAGCACTATGTTGCCGATGTCGCCCACTCCGCGGATCAAGCCAAGCCCGCGCACGTCGAATGCCTGTTCGCCTACGTTGAGATAGCTTCCTCCCGAATTGGTGTTCGAGTTCTGAATTGAACTGATTACCTGGGAAAGCGGTATCGCGTAGTGATTGAGTTTCTCCGGGTCAACTTCGACCTGGTATTCTTTCGTGAGACCGCCAAAGCCTGAAACGTCGAGCACGCCGGGCACGGTCTTAAACTGCTTCTCACAAATCCAGTCTTCGACTTCTTTCTCCTTGACCAGGTCATGGTCGGGGCCCTGAACGGTATATCGATAGATCTCGCCGATGGGGTTTTCCGCCGACAGGCCTGGCTGGATACCCTGGGGAAGAGTAACGAACTGCAGCTGGTTTATCGTCTGAACGCGGTCAAATTCGTAGTCGCTGTCCCAATCGAAGTACAGGCGAATGTCGGATAGCCCGTATAGCGATATCGATTCCATCGACGTCAGATGAAGCATACCGCTCATCCCATACTCAGTCGGCACCGTGACGAGTTTCTCGACCTCCTCGGCGCTGAGACCTGTCGGCAGCGTCAGGATCTCGGTCATCGGTTGCACAGGATCGGGATAAGCTTCGATGTCCAATTGTGTAAATGAATACAGCCCCGCCAGGAACAGCAATAGTGCTGCGCCTATCACTACCGCGCGCTCGCGAAGCGCCAGCGCCATCAATGCTTGAATCATTGCTATAACCCTTGAAGCGAAAGCGCCCGGCTATGAGCTCTCGCCGCGTGCCTGATGCCAGAGCGCGTTGACCTGCAATGTTTCACCAGTGACGACGCGATCGCCCGCGCTTAAACCCGAGATCACACGAGCAAAGCCTTCCTGATCCCATGCTCCTATGGTTACTACGCGCCGTTCGAGCATGTGGTTGCCGACATCGACGTATGCGAAGTACTTGTCGGTTTCAAACACGAGCGCGTCCAGCGGCACCAGCAAGGCTTGTCCGGGCCGCACCACGATCGTGACACGCGCGAGCATCTGCGGTTTCAACTTGAAGCCGGGATTCTGAACCTGGCAGCGAATCTGGACCGTATGCGTCGTCGGATCGACGTTGGGGCTGATCCGCGCAATCGTTCCGTGGAAAACGTCGTCCGGGTACGCGGTAGTGATCGCTGAAAGCTGCTGACCCTCTTTCACTCGAGACAGCTCGTCTTCGTAGATGTCGGCGGTAATCCAGACGTCTTCGAGTGTGCCGAGTGAATACAACACGTCGCCGGGGTTGACCGCCGAACCGCGCAGCGCCTGATTCTGAACTATATTTCCGCTAATTGGCGCGTGCATCACGAAGTAAGGAGCCGGTACCGTGATCTTTGCTATCTGCGCAGGCTCGATCCCCAGCAGGTCGAGCTTTCGTCTCGCTGCTTCCAGCATCGCGCGTGAGAACTCGCCATTGTTGATGCCCGCCAGCTTGGAAACCGAGTCCTTGGCTTGAAGATATTCCGCCTCAGCGGTCATGATGTCCGGGCTGTAGAGTGTGGCGATCGCCTGGCCGCGTTGAACATAGTCCCACTGCGAGACCCGCACTTCCTCGATACGGCCCGCCACCCGCGAAATGATGGTGGATACTCGGCGATCGTCGAAGGTAACCTGCCCCGACGTTTCCAGAATCCCGGGCAGATCGACCGGTTGGATTGTGGTCAGAGTCATGCCCCCCAAATCCGCCGGAGCCAGTTCCATCAACTCGGGACCAGTCCCCTGGTGAATAAATTTGGGCAACACGACGCCCGGCTGATCGTTCGCAGTCACGCCGGGAGAACCGCCGCAACCAATCATCGCGACAGCAATTATCGCGAGTAGCCAGATTGGAGATATTGTAGCTATGGCTGTGTGCTTCATTGGTTAAACGAGACCCCCATAGCTTGCTCCAACGCCACTTCCCCGGCGAAGAACTGATTAGCGTTCTGGAGG
>JGI12635J15846_10000843_pt1 | contig 26655 bp, 25 predicted proteins | sample BlaSpr_A8_OM2_M2_FD_15846 | JGI IMG/M metagenome (IMG submission 15846) | reverse complement strand
CGGACCCCACATCGCACCCCAGTGCAGACACGCCGCGGCCGGGCAGCCGATGTGGCCGGGCATCAACTCGCCGATCACGGTCTCAGAAGTCACCGGCTGACCGACCCGGACGGCCGTCTGCACCGGCTCGTAGCTGGTGTGCAAACCGCCGGGGTGGGCCAGCGACACCACCGGCCGGCCTGCCAGCATCCCGGCGAACACTACGGTCGCGCTGCCCGCGGCGTACACCGGCTGGCCAGGCGTGCCCGGCAGGTCTATACCGCGGTGGCCGCGATTCCAGTTGGGTGAGGGGGCGTCGAATCCCCGGGCGACGGCCGGCGGCGGGCGTAACGGCCAGTCCAGCCGAACGCCGTCCGCGCCGGCCGGTGTTGCGCTGATCAGCGCCCAGCTCAGGATCATCGTCAACCAGCGCACTTGTGCACTTCAGCTCGATACCGCCGACGGAGTCAACTGCTCGGACCGGTTCTGTGGACCAATCCTGTGGTGTGGAAACGTGCTGGGACCAACCATCACCCGAGCGGTGTAAACTGCTGGTCGCAGCTCGCATTGGCGGGCTGACTTCGCGCGCCTGCACCGCGGCTCCCGCACATTAGGAGATCGCACCAAATGCCGGGCGGTCCCGCGTCGGTTTTCCCTCGGGGATTCCGGAACGGGTCCGGCATCGCAGCAGGCGCCAGGGCCCGGCTTCACCCGATGCCGGGCGACAACCGACACAAAGGAATGGCCGACAATGGCTGTTGTAACCATGAAGCAGCTGCTTGACAGCGGCACCCACTTCGGGCACCAGACCCGTCGCTGGAATCCCAAGATGAAGCGGTTCATCTTCACCGACCGCAACGGCATCTACATCATCGACCTGCAGCAGACGCTGACCTTCATCGACAAGGCGTACGAGTTCGTCAAGGAGACCGTCGCCCACGGTGGCAGCGTCATGTTCGTAGGTACCAAGAAGCAGGCGCAGGAGTCCGTCGCGGCTGAAGCGACCCGCGTCGGGATGCCCTACGTGAACCAGCGCTGGCTGGGCGGCATGCTCACCAACTTCTCCACCGTGCACAAGCGGTTGCAGCGGCTCAAGGAGCTCGAGGCGATGGAGCAGACCGGTGGCTTCGAGGGCCGCACCAAGAAGGAAATCTTGATGCTGACCCGCGAGAAGAACAAGCTCGAGCGCAGCCTCGGCGGTATCCGCGATATGGCCAAGGTGCCATCGGCGATCTGGGTCGTCGACACGAACAAAGAGCACATCGCCGTCGGCGAGGCCCGCAAACTGGGCATCCCGGTCATCGCGATCCTGGACACCAACTGCGACCCCGATGAGGTCGACTATCCGATCCCGGGCAACGACGACGCGATCCGCTCGGCCGCCTTGCTGACCAAGGTGATCGCTTCCGCGGTCGCCGAAGGCCTGCAGGCCCGCGCTGGTCTGGGCCGCGGCGACGGCAAGCCCGAGGCGGAAGCCGCCGAGCCGCTCGCCGAATGGGAGCAGGAGCTGCTGGCCTCAGCAACAGCAACAGCAACACCTACAGCTACAGCTACAGCCCCGACCGAGGCTGCAAGCGCAACCGAATCAACCCCCACGGAAGGCTGATATGGCGAACTTCACCGCTGCCGACGTCAAGCGGCTTCGGGAGCTCACCGGCGCGGGAATGCTCGACTGCAAGAACGCGCTGGCCGAAAACGACGGCGACTTCGACAAAGCGGTCGAGGCACTGCGGATCAAGGGTGCCAAGGACGTCGGTAAGCGCGCTGAGCGGGCCACTGCCGAGGGCTTGGTCGCGGCCAAGGACGGCGCGCTGATCGAGCTGAATTGCGAGACCGACTTCGTCGCCAAGAACGCCGAGTTCCAAAAGCTGGCCGACGAGATCGTGGCGGCAGCAGCGAAGTCCAAAGCCGCTGACGTCGACGCGTTGAAGCTGGCCAGCGCCGGCGACAAGACCGTTGATGAGGCCGTCGCCGCAGTGTCGGCCAAGATCGGCGAAAAGCTGCAATTGCGCCGGGTCGCGTTCTTCGACGGCACCGTCGAGACCTACCTGCACAAGCGCTCGGCCGACCTGCCGCCGGCCGTCGGTGTGCTGGTCGAATACAGCGGCAGCAACAGCGAGGCCGCGCACGCGGTCGCGCTGCAGATCGCCGCGCTCAAGGCGCGCTATCTGTCCCGCGACGACGTCCCCGAGGACGTCGTGGCCAGCGAACGCCGCATTGCCGAAGAGACGGCAAAGGCGGAGGGCAAGCCCGAACAGGCGCTGCCCAAGATCGTCGAGGGCCGGCTGAACGGCTTCTTCAAGGACGCTGTGCTGCTCGAGCAGCCGTCGGTCTCTGACAACAAGAAGACCGTCAAGGCCCTGCTCGACGAGGCCGGCGTGACGGTGACGCGCTTCGTTCGGTTCGAGGTGGGTCAGGCCTGAGCGGCGAACCTAGCGGGCTAGCGTCGTTGCTATGCGACGCGTGCACGCTTTTACCGACGATGCCCTCGGCGACCTCGACGCGGTAGGCCTCGCCGATGCCCTGCGCGCCGGCCGGGTCTCACGAGTCGACGCGGTCGAGGCTGCGATCGCCCGGACCGAGGCCGTCAACCCGGCCCTGGACGGCTTGGCCTACAAGGCGTTTGAACTGGCCCGGAAAACCGCGTCCACCGCGTCGGTCAACGCCCCGAATGGCTTTTTTAATGGCGTCCCGACGTTCATCAAGGACAACATCGACGTCGCCGGACAGCCGACGATGCGGGGCGCCGACGCGTGGGCGCCCCGCGACGCCGACGCCGACGGCGAGTTCACCCGGTTGTATCTGGCCACCGGGCCGATATCTCTGGGCAAGACGCAGATGTCGGAGTTCGGGTTCAGCGCATCCGCTGAACATCCCCGGCTGGGGCCGGTCCGGAACCCGTGGAATACCGACTACACCGCCGGCGCGTCGTCTTCGGGATCGGGTGCGTTCGTTGCCGCCGGTGTGGTGCCGATCGCGCACGCCAACGACGGCGGCGGGTCGATCCGAATTCCGGCCTCCTGCAACGGACTGGTCGGGCTCAAGCCGTCGCGCGGCCGGTTGCCGCTGGACCCGGAACTGCGCCGGATGCCGGTGGGCATAGTCACTAACGGCGTGCTGACCCGTTCGGTGCGTGACACCGCGGCCTTCTATCGGGAGGCCGAGCGCATCTGGCGCAACCCCAAGCTGGCACCGGTCGGCGACGTCAGTGAGCCCGGTCGGCAGCGGCTGAGGATCGCGGTGGTGACCCGCTCGGTTCAGCGCGAGTGCAGCCTCGAACTGCGGGAGCTGACACTGAAGTCGGCGGGGTTGCTCGAGGAACTGGGGCACCGCGTCGAACTCGTTGATGAGCCTCCGGTGCCGGCAAGTTTCGTGGACGACTTCGTGCTGTATTGGGGGTTTCTGGCCCTGGCGCAGGTGCGCACCGGCCGGCGCGTGTTCGGCGAGACGTTCGACCGCACTCGTCTGGATAGCCTGACGCTGGGTCTGGATCGCAACACCAGCCGCAACATCCACCGGCTCCCGCTGGCGATCATGCGGCTGCGCAGGCTGCGGCGGCTGAGCGCGCAGTTCTTTGCCACCTACGACGCGTTGCTGACGCCGACGGTCGCCGACGAGACACCGCGGATCGGTTACCTCGCTCCCACCGACTATGACCAGATCATCGGACGGCTGGTCAGCTGGGTCGCATTCACCCCAATTCATAACGTCACGGGGGAGCCGGCGATCTCGCTGCCGCTGGCTCAATCCGCGGACGGCATGCCCGTGGGCATGATGCTGTCGGCCGCCATCGGGCAGGAAGCTTTACTGCTGGAACTAGCCTTCGAACTCGAAGAGGCACATCCGTGGGCCCGGATCCAAGCCTGAAACCTGGCCGGTCAGTCGGACCCGAGCTTGTCGAGCATTCGTTTGAACTCGCGCTGCTGCGCTCCGGTCAGCTTGGCCAGGATACGGGCATCAGCGATGCGGACCGCGCCTTCGGCGCGATTCAGCAGGGCGCGGCCCTGAGTGGTCAGCGTCGCCGGCAGCGCACGCCCCGAGGACACCGATGCGGGCCGTGCCACCGCGCCAATGTCTTGCAGCTTGCGCAGCACTGTGTTCATCGCCTGCGGTGTGACGTTGGTGTGCCGGGACAATTCGGCGCTGGACAATCCCGGGGACATCGAAATGCTGCGCAGGCAAACGAATTCGGGGAGTGTCAGGCCCAGCGGACCCAACACGGCGGAAACTTCCGGCCGCAGAGCGGCTCCCACCCGGTAGAGCAGGTAGCCAAGCGGGGAGTCCTCGGCCTGAACCATGTCAGCGATATTGACATATATCAGGCGACTTGACGCATTATTTTGCATTACTGAGACATTTGAGGCCAAACCGAGTCTCTGAGGTGTATGTGCGCCATGGGACACAACATCATTACGCTTGGTCGCTTACTCCGCTGGCGAATAAGCCCCAATTTCCTCGACAGCAACGACATTGCTGCAGTTCTGCTGCGTGATGTTTGGAGTCGGCAGGCAGTGGCTACGCAGCGTTAGGTGTGGTGATAACTCGTGTTTGGGGGGGAACAATCACTGCTGGAAGAATTGCTCGAAAATTATTCGACTGACAGGTACAGCGTGAAGGTAACTACTACTCCTGTGAATCCTGTGAAAACTACTATGAAATCGGTGATCGCAGCCGCTGGGATTGCAGCTGTTGGTGTTTTTACTGCGGCTGCCGCTGCTGCGAGCGCCGACGTTGCGGGACTTGGCACCAGCGAAACGCTGGTAGACGGCCCGCTCAGCACCGACTACACGGTCAGCGCGGTCAGGACGTTCTGGTTTGGACGACGAACTCGTCGCCCAACGCGGTCCCCGGTCAGGCGCCTAACTCGCCGTCGCACAGCTAAGCCTGCTAAGGCTTGTGAGCCTTCCTAAAGCCTAGTTCGCCGCACACTCCCGGCGCCGCAGACAGCGGCGCGGGGAGGTCTGCGTAGTGGCGCGTGTAGGGGGCCTTTTCGTCAAGCGATCCACCGAATTGATTGCGGCGCAACTGGGTACCCGACAGGCATGAGTGATACGGATCACAGGTCACCTCAGGTATGGGAACGGGCACAGCGTCACGCGGCCGAGGCGCGGGTGAAAATGCAGGGTCGGCGCAGCGATCAGGACGGTGGAATCAGCGGCTGGGTTGCAGAGCGGGCCGGCGAATGGGATCTCAGCGGCCAGGACGAGACCACCATGCAGCGCCAGAAGTTCCTGTGGAACGTGCTCGTCGACTATTGGTTCCGCATGGAGATCGATGGCTGGGAGAACCTTCCCGGACCACCGGTACTCCTGGTCGGGATTCATTCGGGCGCTCCGTTTGTCTGGGACGCGTGGACCGTCGGTCTGCAATGGTGGCGACGCTTCGGTCCGGACCGCCCGTTGCATGGCACGGCGCACGACGCTTTGATGGCGATCCCGATTATCGGGCGCTACTTCCGGTCGATGGGCGTGCTTCCGGCCGCCCCGGACGCGATCGCCACGGCACTCGCCGAGGGGCGTGACGTGGCGCTATGGCCGGGCGGGGAAGTGGACTCGTTGCGCCCGTGGACTGAGCGCGACCGTGCCAACCTGGCGGGGCGGAAGGGCTTCGTGAAGATGGCGATTGGTGCCGGCGTGCCGATAGTGCCCATCGCGACCGTCGGCGGCGCCGACGCCATGCCGGTACTGATCCGCGGCGATCGCCTGTCGCAGGCCTTGCGACTCGACCGCCTGCTGCGGCTCAAGGTGTTCCCGCTGGCGGTCTCACTGCCCTGGGGGATCGCACCGGCGGCGCTTCCGCAGCTGCCGTTGCCTGCCAAGATCAGGACCCGGTTCATGCCCGCGGTTGAGCTGGACCACGATCCCACGCGTACAGACGACGAACAATACGTCGACCGTAAGTATCGTGAGGTGCAAGACTGCATTCAGGACGGTATGAACGCCCTGGCGCGAAAGCGCGCACTGCCCCTTTTCGGGTAATAACAATCGCAAAAGGATTTGCAGAAGAACCTGTTCGGAGCTAAAGCGGGGCTCGATCGCATTGTCGGGTGGTCGGGTCCGGGGCCGGGGTCGTCGTGGATCTCCGGACGGGAGTCAGCGTTGGCTCGGTGTGAATCCATTGTGGTTGGGGCGGCGTCGCCGCCATGTAGCCGACACCGCGGACGGTGTCGACCATCGATTCGTATTCGGGTCCAAGCTTGGCTCGCAGTCGCCGCACGTGAACGTCGACGGTACGAACGCGTCCGTTGCAGTCGTAACCCCACACCTCGTGCATCAGCCGAGTGCGGGTGAACGCCCGGCCTGCGTGCTGCACAAGGAAATTCAACAATTTGAACTCGGTGAGTGTCAGGCCCAGATCCTTGCCGCCCGCCGACCCGGTGAAACTGGCCTGGTGCAGGACGAGGTCACCAAACTTGAGTGTGCACGCCAGTGCGCTGCGCCGGCGGGTGATCGCCAGCCGCAACCGCGTGTGCAGCTCATCTTCGCCGGCGGCGGGCAGCAGCACATCGTCGAAACACCAGTCGACGTCAACCGCCACGAAGTCGGCGGGAGCGACCACGGCCACCACCGCGATCGCCGGCGCGTTGGCCGTCAGCCGGCGGCAGGCCCGCTGAGCTGCTTCCAGGTCGGTGCGCGCGTCGATGATCGCGACGTCCGCGATGTCTTGATCGCCATCGACGAAAAGGGGCGCGCGCCGCGTGGTCTGCGCGACGGACTTCAGGGTCGGTAAAGCCGACTCGAAATCGTCCTGATTGGTAAGTAATAGAACGTCCACCGACATCTCCAAACTCATGGGTGTGCCACCGCCCCTGACCCGTCAACACCTCGCGGGGAGATGTCTGCCAGCGCATCGCTGAGTACCCGATTGCGACCGGGACTATTCAACTTTTGTCNACGCTCGTTCGGTTTGAAGTGCAGTCGGACCCNAGAAAATCGGAATGGGTCCGGCCCGTTTNACNGGACCGGACCCACCCATTCCAACAAGTTATTGGTGGGACTTCTGGAACTCCNCTGCNATCTTGGCGCCGCCGCGGGNAGCCTCCGCTTCGGCTTNCTTCTTCGCCGCGTCGCGCTGTGCTTGCGTCTTGTCCTGTTGGGTCCGGCCCTCGCGAGCGAGGTCGTTACGACCAGTCNTGCTCCCGACGACTTCTTTGGCCTTGCCTTTGNCGTCCTCGATCCCCCTCAGTGGCGTACGTGGTTTGAGCGANTCNCGCNCATTACCGATCCACCAAGCNACCGGCNNGGTNATACGGCGCGNTGCGGTACTGCTGCTCAAGACCCTGAACCCAGCGCCACGTCGGTGCGGATTCCCATGCCGTCACACGCTCAAACATCTGATGCCGCGCCGCGGCCATTCATGCAGATAGTGCACCCCGCCCACGCCATAGTGCGACGATGGGGCAGGATGTGACATGCCGTTCCGGGTGAGGTCGCCGGGATGGCACTCTCATGCGAGGAGTCTGATGACGCAGCCCGACCCGACCAGCGCCAATGGCGTGCCGACATCTTCACCCGACCTTGAACAACAGCCCAGCCACGCTGGCCAGCCGGCAAGCGGAGCCAAGTATTCGAGGGTGTTGCTCAAGCTTGGCGGCGAGATGTTCGGCGGCGGCCAGGTCGGGCTGGATCCCGATGTCGTGGCCCAGGTCGCCCGCCAGATCGCCGAGGTGGTCCGCGGCGGTGTGCAGGTCGCCGTCGTGATTGGTGGCGGCAACTTCTTCCGTGGCGCACAGCTGCAGCAGCGCGGTATGGAGCGCACGCGTTCTGACTACATGGGAATGCTGGGCACCGTCATGAACAGCCTTGCGCTGCAGGACTTCCTGGAGCAGGAAGGCATCGCCACCCGGGTCCAGACCGCGATCACCATGGGCCAGGTAGCCGAGCCCTACATCCCGCTGCGGGCCGTCCGCCACCTGGAAAAGGGCCGGGTGGTGATCTTCGGCGCCGGTATGGGGCTGCCGTACTTCTCTACGGACACCACGGCAGCACAGCGGGCACTTGAGATCGGCGCAGACGTTGTCTTGATGGCCAAGGCGGTTGACGGTGTGTTCACCGAGGATCCGCGGGTGAATCCCGAGGCTGAGCTGCTCACTGCGATCAGCCATCGCGAAGTCATCGACCGAGGGCTGCAGGTAGCCGATGCCACTGCATTCAGTCTGTGCATGGACAATGGCATGCCGATCCTCGTGTTCAACCTGCTGACCAATGGGAATATCGCCCGTGCGGTCGCTGGTGAGAAGATCGGAACGCTGGTCACCACCTGAGGGAAAGACGCGATGATCGCCGCCGGCGACGATGCAGAGCGCAGCGATGAGAAGGAGCGGCGCACATGATCCGCGCCGGCGACGATGCAGAGCGCAGCGATGAGAAGGAGCGGCGCAAATGATAGATGAAGCTCTCTTCGACGCAGAAGAGAAAATGGAGAAGGCCGTGTCGGTGGCCCGCGACGACTTGTCAACAATCCGGACCGGCCGCGCCAACCCAGGCATGTTTTCTCGGATCGTCATCGACTACTACGGCACCCACACCCCGATCACGCAGCTGGCCAGCATCAATGTCCCCGAGGCGCGGCTCGTCGTCATCAAGCCCTACGAAGCCAATCAGCTGCATGCCATCGAGACCGCCATTCGCAACTCCGACCTGGGGGTGAACCCCACCAACGACGGCACCCTCATCCGGGTGGCAGTACCGCAGCTCACCGAGGAACGTCGCCGGGAGATGGTCAAGCAGGCCAAGGGCAAGGGCGAAGACGCCAAGGTCTCGGTGCGCAACATTCGTCGCAAAGCTATGGAGGAACTGCACCGGATCCGCAAGGATGGCGAGGCCGGCGAGGACGAGGTCGGTCGCGCGGAAAAAGACTTGGACAAGACCACCCAGCAGTACGTCAACCAGATCGATGAGTTGGTCAAGCACAAAGAAGGCGAGCTGCTGGAGGTCTAGCGGCCGCCCAGCAACGAAGTTCGTGGCGACTACCGATGCCGGCGCAGGCACCCCGGCCGACGAACCGGCGGGAGGGTCGCAACATACTGCAAAAAAGAAGTCCAGGGCTGGACGCGATCTGCGCGCCGCCATCGCGGTGGGCGCCAGTATTGGTGCTGTTCTCGTCGCGACGCTGGTGTTCGCTCCACGCGGCTGGGTGATCCTTTGCTCCGCCGCCATTTTCATTGCCAGCCATGAGGTGGTCCGGCGGCTGCGTGAAGCCGGATATGTAATCCCGGTAATCCCGCTGCTGATCGGTGGGCAGGTCACCGTCTGGCTGACCTGGCCCTATCACGCAGTCGGGGCGTTGGCCGGCTTCGGCGCGACCGTGGTGGTCTGCATGATCTGGCGGCTGTTGATGCCGGACGAGAGCAAGCGGCACGAATCCCACGAACCCATCGCCGGGCCGCCGGCCGCGTCAAATTATCTGCGGGACGCATCCGCCACCATTTTCCTGGCCGCGTGGGTTCCGTTGTTTGCCTCTTTCGCCGCATTGCTGGTCTATCCGCACGATGGCGCGGGACGGGTGTTTTGCCTGATGCTCACAGTCGTCGCATCCGACGTGGGCGGTTACACCGTGGGCGTGCTCTTGGGTAGACATCCGATGGTTCCGACGATCAGCCCGAATAAGTCCTGGGAGGGATTCGCCGGTTCGTTGGCCTGCGGGATCACCGCAGCGATCCTGTCCGCGACCTTCTTGGCCGGCAAATCGCCATGGGTCGGTGCGCTGTTGGGCCTGGTACTCGTTCTCACCTGCACGCTTGGCGACCTGGTGGAATCCCAGATCAAGCGCGACCTGGGCATCAAGGACATGGGCCGGCTGCTACCCGGTCACGGCGGCCTGATGGACCGACTCGACGGCGTGCTCCCGTCCGCGGTGGCGGCCTGGACAATCTTCACGCTGTTGCCCTGACAGGGCCGATACTGGACATGCCATGGTCCAAGAGTTGATGTTCTCCGAGCCGCGCCCCGGTCGGCCGCCGCGGCATCTAGCCGACCTCGACGCTGCGGGCCGCGCGTCCGCCATCGCGGAGTTGGGCTTGCCGGAGTTTCGCGCCAAGCAGCTCGCGCACCAGTACTACGGCCGACTGACCGCCGATCCGCGGCTGATGACCGATCTTCCGGCGGCCGTTCGTGACCTGGTCGCCGAGACGATGTTCCCGGACCTGCTTACCGCGGCCCGTGAAATCACGTGTGACGCCGGCAAGACCCGAAAGACGTTGTGGCGGGCCGTCGATGGCGCCACTTTCGAGTCGGTGCTGATGCGCTACCCGCAGCGCAACACGTTGTGCATCTCATCGCAGGCAGGCTGCGGGATGGCCTGCCCGTTCTGTGCCACCGGCCAGGGTGGATTGACCCGCAACCTGTCGACCGCGGAGATCCTCGAACAGGTGCGTGCCGGTGCCGCGGCGCTGCGCGACGACTTCGGTGATCGGCTCTCGAATGTGGTTTTCATGGGCATGGGAGAGCCGCTGGCCAACTACGTAAGGGTGCTGGCCGCGGTGCGGCGCATCACCGAGCAGCCGCCACACGGTTTCGGGATTTCGGCCCGCGCGGTGACGGTGTCGACGGTGGGCCTGGCTCCGGCGATCCGCATGCTTGCCGACGAACGGCTCGGGGTGACTCTGGCGCTGTCGCTGCATGCGCCCGACGACGAGTTGCGCGACACACTGGTTCCGGTCAACAGCCGGTGGAAGATCAGCGAGGCTCTTGATGCCGCCAGGTACTACGCCGATGTGACTGGTCGGCGGGTATCTGTCGAGTACGCATTGATCCGCGATGTCAACGACCAACCGTGGCGCGCTGATCTACTCGGTAAGCGGCTACATCGTGCGCTCGGACCGCTGGTGCATGTGAACCTGATCCCGCTCAACCCCACCCCGGGCAGTGATTGGGACGCCAGCCCCAAGGCGGTGGAGCGGGAGTTCGTTCGGCGCGTCCGGTCGAAAGGGGTGTCGTGCACGGTGCGAGACACCCGAGGCCGGGAGATCAGCGCCGCCTGCGGACAGCTGGCCGCCGAAGGTGGGTAGCTGGAGCGCGGGCGAATCAGCGGGGGCCTGCGGACAGCTGGCCGCCGAAGGCGGGTAGCTGGAGCCCGGGCGCGGCGTTGTGAACCACAGCGGTGGCTATCACGTCTTAACGCATAACACCAGCAAATAAGGAACGCCATGATTGTTCGCCTGTTGTCCCCGCTCAAGTTTTTTGCCGTGGCAGTCTTTGCCGCCGCCCTGGTATTCGGGCTGGCCGAACCACCGCGCGCTGAGGCCGCCGACGATCGTCTGCAGTTCACCGGAACCACCCTCAACGGTGCTGGCTTCAATGGCGCCAGCCTGCAGGGCAAGCCGGCGGTGTTGTGGTTCTGGACGCCGTGGTGCCCATTCTGCAACGCCGAAGCTCCCGGCGTCAGCCAGGTGGCGGCCGCCAATCCCGGGGTCACCTTCGTCGGCGTCGCGGCGCACTCGGATGTCGCTGCAACGCAGAATTTCGTCTCCAAGTACAACTTGAACTTCACCAACCTCAACGACACCGACGGCTCGATCTGGGCTCGCTACAACGTGCCATGGCAACCGGCATATGTGTTCTATCGCGCCGATGGCAGCTCGACATTCGTCAACAACCCGACGTCGGCGATGTCCCAGCAGGAGTTGGCCGGCCGAGTGGCCGCTCTGACGCACTAACCCCGTGAATCAAGGTCTGGTAGGTCTGGCCTTCGCCGCCGGATTGGTGGCGGCGCTGAACCCGTGCGGGTTTGCCATGCTGCCCGCGTACCTGCTTCTGGTGGTGCGCGGGCAGCAGTCCGGCGAACGGCTGGCGGCACCGCGGGGATTGGCTGCGATCGGCCGGGCTCTGGCAGCCACCGTCGGGATGGCGCTCGGCTTTTTGACAGTATTCGGACTGTTCGGGGCGCTGACCATATCGGCGGCCTCGACGGTGCAGCGCTACTTGCCCTACGTGACGGTGCTGATCGGCATAGTGCTGCTGGCCCTTGGGATTTGGCTGCTGTCGGGTCGAGAGCTGACGGCCCTGACGCCTCGGCCGCTCAACCTGCGGTGGGCTCCGAAGGTGCGGCGGGGCTCTCGGACAGTGGGTCCGATAGTGGGGATGTACGGATATGGCGTCAGCTATGCGATCGCCTCGCTGTCATGCACCATCGGGCCGTTCTTAGCGGTCACCGCTGCTGGCTTTCGGAGCGGTTCGACCATCGGGGGCGTGGCGATCTACCTCGCCTACGTCGCCGGCCTGACCTTGGTCGTCGGAGTCCTTGCGGTTGCCGCTGCGACGGCGAGCTCGGCACTGGCCGACCGCCTGCGTCGGCTATTGCCGTTCGTAAACCGGATCAGTGGCGTGCTGATGGTGCTGGTCGGGGTCTACGTGGGCTACTACGGCCTCTACGAAGTGCGGCTGTTCAGCGCGATCACCAGCGCGCAGGCGAATCCGCAGGACGCGGTGATTACTGCGGCTGGCCGGGTGCAAGGCCTGCTGGCCGGCTGGGTTCACCAACATGGCGTATGGCCGTGGGCAGCGGCGATGGTTGTGTTCATGAGCGGTGCACTCGCAGGTAGTTGGTACCGGCGGGTGCGGCGCTCTCGCTGACACCACAACGCACCATAGCGACACTTGTGTAGACATCAAAATGGTGTCACTATGACACTATGGATCTGCAACCTTATGTCGACGCCGTCCGGCACGAGTTGAACGTGGCCGCGGCGGCCGCAGGCGACGCCGCGCAGCAGCTGGCCGACCGCCTGAGCGCACCACTCGAGTCAGCGATCAGGCTCGCACTGTTGGAAGCGCTGTCGGCCGCCGCTGAGGAAATCACCGGTGAGCTGGCGCCTCGATCCGTAGAGGTGCGGCTGCGGGGCCGCGACCCGGAGTTCATCGTCAGCGCTCCGCTTGACGAGGAACCTATCGAGAACGCGGACAAAATGCTCGTCGCCCAGTACGACGATGACGGCGCCACATGGCGGGTCACGCTCCGGCTTCCGGAGGGATTGCGAGCGGCCGTCGAGGCGGCGGCCCGCCGCGAGGGGGCGTCGCTGAACAGCTGGCTGGTCCGTGCGGCGGCTGGGGCCAGTCAAGGAGCCGGTCCTGCCGAGTCCGGCCGCTCAACGAACCGAACTACCAGCCGTCGCGTAACCGGCTGGATGCGCTGAATAAGCCATCCCCGTGACCCCCCGTCACCACATGCACCACATGAAGGACAAAAGATGCCTACGTTTGACACCCAATATCCGATCTCGGTTCGAATCCAAGCCGGCGATGGTTCGGTCCACCTGGTTGCAACCGACCGCACCGACACCGTCGTCGAGGTGCGCCCGCGCGACGAATCGCGTAGTTCTGACGTCTGGGCGGCCGAGCACACCCGAGTGGAATTCAATGACGGCAAGCTGGCTGTCACCGGCGCCAAACGAGGCCTACCGTTATTCCGGGGCGGCGCCATCGACCTCGAAATCGCGCTGCCGACACGGTCGAGGCTGTATGTGTCGCTGGAATCTGCGGATATGCGCGCCGAAGGTGAATTCAGCGATGTCCGGTTCGCATCGGCCAGCGGAGATGTCGAAGTCGATGCCGTTACGGGAAAGATCAAAGCCACCAACGCATCCGGATCGTTTACCGTACATGCCGCGGAAGGCGGTGCCTCCGTTGCGACCGCGTCCGGCAACGTAACGATTGGAAATCTCGACGGCGATCTGAAATTCAAAGCCGCCAGCGGCTCGCTGACCGTCGACCGGCTGCGCGGCAACGTGAAGTCTCGGACCGCCTCGGGATCAGTGACCGTCGCGGCGGCCGTTTATGGCGCCGCATCGGCGCAGACCAGCAGCGGCGCGGTCACCGTCGGGATTGCCGAAGGAACCGCCGCGCGGCTGGACATCATCACAGGATCTGGTGCCGTCACTAATGAATTGCAGCCGTCGGACGGCCCTGAGCTAGGCGATGAGACTTTCGCCCTGCAAGTTCGCAGCGGTTCCGGCGATGTGAACATCCATCGGGCGAGTTCGGCACACGAAACCGTGCGACAGCTACCTGATCCAGCCGCGCCGTCGGCCCCATAAGTCGCGAACGAGAGCGAAGAGCACCAAGNCGGCAAAGCCGATCAGGAAAANGTCCTCGATGTGGCCCACGTGATTGCCGCGCAGCATCGCGAGCAGGANAACGAAGACGAACAGCCCGAGGCCGTGCCAAGTGCGGACGTTGATTCTGCTCCAGCCCCACGCTGCAGACGGCACCTCAGCGGGGTCGACGCCGGCAAAGTGCTCCACCTCGGTACTGGCCACCACGACTCCTCTGGTTGGGACTGAAACTGAGACTCACACTGCCTGAATATTCTGGCATAGGCGGGTCTGTGCCGGGCGGGTCTGTGGCGTTGAGGCGGGCTCTTGCCGTTTGAAGTGCTTCAGAAGTGGCAGGGCACCGAGATCGACGGAGGCGCGAGGAAGTCCGAGAGGACATCGCGCTGACGTGGATCTCGGCACCGCTGCGACGGTTCGCCGAACCCGGGTGACGGGTCAGCAGCCCGATTACGACGTCGGAGGAATCAGTACGGTGTCGATCATGTACACCGTCGCGTTTGCAGTTGGCACCCCGCCACAGACGACGCCCGCATTGTTGATCTTGAGAGTGTTACCTTGGCCGGTCACCGTCGAGCTCGCGCCCTGAAGGGTCGTGTGGGTGCCGACGATCTTGGCCGGGCTCGATTGGCCCTGCAGCACGTGGTAGGTCAATATGCTGGTCAGCATGGGCGCGTTGGTCTTGAGCTGGTCGATCGTGGACGCAGGCAGCTTGTTGAAGGCGGCGTCAGTCGGCGCGAATACCGTGTACTGACCGTTGTTGAGGGTGTCGACCAGATTCACCTGCGGGTTGAGATGGCCCGAAAGCGCCGCTGTCAGCGTTGTCAACTCCGGATTGTTCGAGGCAGCCACCGCGACCGGGACCTGCGACATCCCGTCCACCGAAGCCGGGCCGTTGGGATTCATTGCCGCGTAATCCGAGCATCCCGGGCCAACGAGATCGCTCGCTGCGGCGGTTGGGGAGACGGCCACCGCCAGGCCGACGATGCTGGCCGCCGCGAAACTGGTCGTTGCAATTCTGTTTCGCATTTTCATTGTTTTTTGCTCCTTCGTTAAATGCGGATATTAAATGCCGAGGCGTTCCATACCGTCTCGCGGAAATCCCGACACCATTTCTTCGGAGCAGATCGTTTGCCGGATTGGGCGCGACAGGGATTCTTGACTTATTTAGCCGTAGGTGAAGGAAAACAACTGCAATCCCCTGCTGGGCTGCACCTCAAGCGTTCCGGATGTCACCTGATCAGCGGTGACGATCTGGTGGGAGGTCGGTGGTCCGGCGATCGGCAGCGTGACTGACTTTCCGTTGCGGATAACCGTGAGGGTCCCGGTTCCGCCGGCAACGACGTAGACGTTTTTGGCGTGGTAATTGAGTTTGATGGCCGAGTTGTCGGCGTCGGCCGTCGCGCCCTGATAGTCCAGTGACCACGGCCCGCGCAAGGCAAAGCTATCGGCTTTCAAAGCCGGCGGATAATCAAACGTCGCCGACCCTTCGTCATATATGCCGCTGCCGCCGTAGTTGACCACTTTGCCAACCGCGAAGTACGTCTCAGGTGTGAGGCCGGCTTTCGGGGTGGTGTCGGTCGCGTCTACAGCTTTGGGAAGCTTGACGCCGGGCTTGGCGTCGGTGAGCAGTTGCCTGATCAAGTTCTCGGTGACGTCGTAATCGCCTTCTCCGAGCTTGATGTGGCGAACCGTGCCGCTGGCGTCGATCAGATATTCGGCGGGCCAGTACCGGTTGCGATAGTTGGTCCACGTGGAGTAACCGTTGTCAAGTGCGATCGGATACGTGATGCCCAGATCCGCCGCGCCTTGGGCGACATTCCCTGTCACTTTTTCGAAGGCGTATTCGGGGGTGTGCACACCGATGACCTCGAAACCGCTGTCCTGGTAAGCGTGGTACCAGCCGACGACATGTGGGATGGCGCGTTGGCAGTTGATGCAGGAATAAGCCCAGAAATCAACCAGCACGACTTTGCCGCGTAACGGATCCAGGGTGACGGGTTTGTCGCCGGACGTGTTAAGCCAGGCCGCGATGCCTTTGAGATCTGGTGCAGAGCCGCAGTTTTCGAGTTGTGGCGCCCCGTTGCTGCAGTTCGACAGCTGCGCATTCTGGTCGTTGACGATGCCGCCCAGGTTCAGCTTTTCCCGTATCTGGTCAGAGCCGCCGACTTTCTGCTGCAGTGCAGCGGTGTAGTCAGGAATAGCCCGCTGTAGCATCGCCGGCAGATCGAATACCAGCGCTACCGCGAGCAGGATGGTCACGATTCCCGCGGCGATTCGGATCTCACGTTGTCGGCGCCGAAAAGCGCTCACCCGCTCGGCGACTCGTTGACCGGCCAGTGCGAAGAACAGCAGTGGCAGAGCGGCGCCGAGCGCGAACGCGCCGGTGAGTACGACGATTCCCGCGCTGATGGTTCCAGTGGCCCCGGCCACGACGATCGCGGCGAGAACGGGTCCCGCGCAGGGGACATAGAGCACACCCAGTGCCAGGCCGAGACCGAAACCGTTGCCGCGGGTCGTGATCTGCTTCTGCGGGATACGGGAGAACGGCCGCTCGAGCAGCTGTTCAAACCCAGGAAAGATCAGACCGATTCCTATCGCCACCAAGGCGACCAGGGCGACCCACCGGATGGCGTCTTGCGGCAGATGCAGCACCGACAGCAGTGCCGAGCCGAGCAGGGTGACCACGCTGAAGCTGAGCACCAGACCGCCGATTACCCGGTAGGGGCGCAAGGTGTCGGACAGCCCACGTTTTGGCTTGACCGCCACGGCGCCTTCGGTTTCCGGTGACGTCGCCGCGTCGGCGCTCTGAGTGCCCGAGAAAAATATCACCGGCAGCACAGGCAGGATGCATGGTGATATTCCGGTGATCAGGCCGCCGAGGAAGCCGATTAAAGCAAGGGTCAACATAGCTCATATTCGTCGCCGTCGCGGTCACGGACTGGTAAGGGAAACAACAATTTTCGCTACACCAACCAACGTGGGGCGACACGGCAAGCAGCCCTGCGCGGGCCGCCTTGCCGTGCGTTGCGGCGAATGTTACTGGGCCGGAGGCATCAGCACCGTGTCGATCATGTACACCGTCGCGTTCGCGGTGTGCACCCCTCCGCACACCAAGCCCGCGTCGTTGACCTTGAGGTCGTTTCCTTGGCCGGTCACCGTCGAGTTAGCGCCCTGCAGGGTTGCATGGGTGCCGTCGACTTTTGCTGGACTCAACTGGCCCTGCACCACGTGGTAGGTCAGGATGCTTTTGAGTAGCGGGGCGTCCGTCTTTAGCTTGTCGATGGTGGCTGCCGGAAGCTTGTCGAATGCGGCATTCGTGGGCGCGAATACGGTGTACTGGCCGTTGTTGAGAGTGTCGACGAGGTTCACGTTCGGGTTCAGCTTGCCTGATAACGCCGAGGTCAGGGTGGTCAGCATCGGGTTGTTCGACGCCGCCGTCGCGACCGGGTCCTGGGCCATCCCGGCCACTGATCCGGGACCGCTGGGATGCTGCGCGGCGTAGGCCGAGCAGCCGGATCCAACCAGGTCCGCGGCGGGGTCCGCCGTTGCGGACGTCGTGGCCGTCATTGCGGGTGCAGCCATGCTGGTCGCAGGTATCGCGCTGGTGGTGCCTTGGGCCGCGGGTNTGTTGCTCGAACACCCCGAGAAACCCACCACTGCGATCGCCGCGAGGCTTGCCACTGCGACTGACTTANCCTTGACATTCATCATTGAATTTCGATTCCTTTGNTATAGANGGTCTTTGCTGCCGCCCCTCCCGGATAAACACGAGTTATTCGGAGTGACCCCGGTCACGGATGGGTCCGAGAATCGTTCGNTTTCTGTGGCATCCGAAAAGTTGGCATCCGAAAAGTTGATGCGGGCGCGCCGCGATAGGCGTGCCGAAGCTGCACAATGAGTAAGTGACCAACTCGCCGAACCAAGGGCACGCCGACGGCTGCCTGCGCGTGCTGGTGCTGGGTAGTACCGGCTCGATCGGTACCCAGGCGCTGGAGGTCATCGCCGCCAACCCGGACCGCTTCAAGGTGGTCGGGCTGGCAGCCGGGGGAGCGAACCTGGACACGCTGCTGCGACAGCGTGCCGAGACTGGGGTGACCAATATCGCCGTCGCCGATGATCAGGCCGCCGAGACGGCCGGAGGTATCCCCTACCGCGGACCCGATGCGGTCACCAGGCTGGTCGAGGAGACCGAAGCCGACGTCGTGCTCAACGCACTGGTCGGGGCGTTGGGCCTGCGACCGACACTGGCTGCGCTGCAGTCAGGCGCCCGGCTGGCGCTGGCCAACAAGGAATCGCTGGTCGCGGGGGGTCCGCTGGTGCTTCGGGCGGCCCAGCCGGGTCAGATCGTGCCGGTCGACTCCGAGCACTCCGCACTGGCCCAGTGTTTGCGCGGGGGTGAGCCGGACGAGGTCGCCAAACTGGTCCTGACCGCTTCCGGCGGTCCGTTTCGCGGCTGGGCCGCTGCTGACCTCGAGGACGTCACCCCGGCGCAGGCCGGCGCCCACCCGACCTGGTCGATGGGCCCGATGAACACGCTGAACTCGGCGTCGCTGGTCAACAAGGGGCTTGAGCTCATCGAAACCCACCTGCTATTCGGCATCGCCTACGACCGCATCGAGGTGGTCGTGCACCCGCAGTCAGTTGTTCACTCGATGGTCACCTTCATCGACGGCTCGACAATCGCGCAGGCCAGCCCCCCGGACATGAAGCTGCCCATTTCTTTGGCGTTGGGCTGGCCGCGGCGGGTACCTGGGGCTTCCGCCCATTGCGACTTCAGTACCGCGTCTACCTGGGAATTCGAGCCGCTGGACACCAATGTTTTCCCCGCGGTCGAGCTGGCCCGGCACGCCGGTCAGACCGGCGGTTGCATGACCGCCGTCTACAACGCCGCCAACGAGGAAGCAGCAGAAGCGTTCCTCGCCGGCCGCATCGGCTTCCCCGCAATTGTCGGAACCATCGCCGACGTGTTGCACGCCGCCGACCAATGGGCCGTTTCACCCGCTAACGTGGATGACGTACTAGAAGCGCAGCGCTGGGCACGTGAACGAGCGCAGCGCGCAATCACAACAGCGAGCCCCGCGGGAGTCTGAAGAGAAAGTCTCCAGAATGGTTTTAGAAAGGTCCTAGCGCCAGATGATGTTCGCCATCGGCATTGTGCTGTTCGCGCTTGCCATCCTGATCTCGGTGGCCCTGCACGAGTGCGGCCACATGTGGGTCGCCCGCGCCACCGGCATGAAGGTGCGTCGCTACTTCGTCGGCTTCGGCCCCACGCTATGGTCAACCCGGCGCAGCGAAATCGAGTACGGCTTCAAAGCAGTCCCGCTGGGCGGCTTCTGCGACATCGCCGGCATGACCCCGGTCGAGGATCTGGCACCCGATGAAGCTGACCGGGCCATGTACAAGCAGAGCACCTGGAAGCGTGTCGCGGTGTTGTTCGCCGGCCCGGGCATGAACTTCGTTATCTGTGTGGTGCTGATCTATGTCATCGCGCTGGTCTGGGGGCTGCCTAACCTGCACCCGTCCACCCAGGCCATAGTGGGCGAAACTGCTTGCGTGGCACCAGAACTATCCCCCGGTAAGGTCGGGAATTGCACGGGCCCCGGTCCGGCCGCATTGGCCGGAATTCGCACCGGCGACATCGTCGTCAAAGTTGGTGACACGCCCGTGTCAACCTTCGACGACATGGCCGCCGCGGTCCGCAAATTGCACGGCACCGTTCCAATCGTCGTTGATCGTGACGGCACTCCGATGACCGCCTACGTCGACGTGACGCCGACCCAGCGCTTCATTTCCACTGGGTCCAACGGGCAAAGCGGCCAGCCCACGGCTTCCAATGTCGGTGCCATTGGGGTCGGCGCGGTACGTCAAGCGCCCGCGCACTACGGCGCGGTCTCCGCGATACCCGCCACCTTCGCATTCACCGCCGACCTGACCGGCGAGGTGGGCAAGGCGATGGTCGCGATCCCGACCAAGGTCGGCGCGCTGGTGCATGCCATTGGCGGTGGCCAGCGCGACCCACAGACGCCGATGAGTGTCGTCGGCGCCAGCATCATCGGCGGCGACACCGTCGACCACGGGTTGTGGGTGGCGTTCTGGTTCTTCTTGGCTCAGTTGAACCTCGTTTTGGGTGCGATCAACCTGGTGCCACTGTTGCCGTTTGATGGCGGCCACATCGCTATCGCGGTGTTCGAGAAGATCCGCAACCTCTTCCGGTCCGCCCGTGGCATGGTCGCGGCCGCCCCGGTGAACTATCTCAGGCTCATGCCCGCGACGTACGTCGTCTTGGTGTTTGTGGTCGGGTACATGCTGCTGACAGTGACGGCTGATCTGGTCAACCCGATCAGGCTCTTCCAGTGAGCACAGGCTCTTCGAAATACGCGATACCGAAACACCAGAGAGTAGGCACACAGTGACCATTGGCTTGGGCATACCGGAGGCTCCGGCGCCCACGCTTGCCCCTCGGCGCCCCACGCGTCAACTGATGGTCGGAGATGTCGGGGTCGGCAGCGACTACCGGGTCTCGGTGCAGTCGATGTGCACCACCAAGACCCATGACATCAACTCGACACTGCAGCAGATCGCCGAGTTGACCACCGCCGGTTGCGACATCGTCCGGGTGGCCTGCCCGCGTCAAGAGGATGCCGACGCGCTGTCGGCGATCGCCAAGAAGAGCAAGATCCCGGTAATCGCCGATATCCACTTCCAGCCGAAGTACATCTTCGCGGCCATCGACGCCGGATGCGCCGCGGTGCGAGTCAACCCGGGCAACATCAAGGAGTTCGACGGCCGGGTCGGTGAGGTCGCCAAGGCAGCCGGCGCCGCAGGTATCCCGATCCGGATCGGCGTCAACGCCGGCTCGCTGGACAAGCGGATCATGGCCAAATACGGGAAGGCCACGCCCGAGGCGCTGGTGGAGTCCGCGCTGTGGGAGGCCTCGCTGTTCGAGGAACACGGCTTCGGCGACATCAAGATCAGCGTCAAGCACAACGATCCGGTAGTGATGGTTGCCGCCTACGAGTTGCTGGCCGCGCAGTGCGATTACCCGCTGCACATCGGTGTCACCGAAGCCGGCCCCGCCTTCCAGGGCACCATCAAGTCCGCGGTCGCCTTCGGCGCACTACTGTCGCGGGGCATCGGCGACACCATCCGGGTGTCGCTGTCCGCCCCGCCGGTCGAAGAGGTCAAGGTCGGCAACCAGATCCTGGAGTCGCTGAACCTGCGGCCGCGCGGTCTGGAGATCGTGTCCTGCCCGTCGTGCGGGCGCGCCCAGGTCGATGTTTACACATTGGCCAACGCGGTCACTGCCGGCCTTGACGGCCTCGACTTCCCGCTGCGCGTCGCCGTGATGGGCTGTGTCGTCAACGGCCCCGGCGAAGCCCGGGAGGCTGACCTGGGGGTCGCGTCAGGAAATGGCAAGGGGCAGATCTTTGTTCGGGGCGAAGTGATCAAGACCGTGCCCGAAGCTCAGATCGTTGAGACGCTGATCGAAGAAGCCATGCGACTTGCTTCAGAACAAGGCGTCGATCACGGTCCGGGCACAACGACGAGCGGTTCACCTATTGTGACCGTAAGCTGATAGGGCCAGCTGCCTTTACTGGCCCTCAGTTCGCCCCACAGAGAGTTCGCCAGATGTCGGCTCCGCCTGTCTTTCGCCTTATCGGCGACAGACGGGTGTCCGTAGTGCGCGACGTCGCGGCGGTGTGGCGGGTATTTGACGACGACCCGGTGGGGTCGTGCATGGTTGCAGCCCGCGTAGCAGACCACGGCCTTGACCCCAATTCGATTGGCGGAGAGCTGTGGACCCGCCGCGGCGCCGACGAGTCGCTGTGTTTCGCTGGTGCCAATCTCATCCCGCTGCGCGGCGGACCGGCCGATCTGACCGCATTCGCCGACGAAGCGATGAGCGGGACCCGGCGCTGCTCGTCGCTGGTCGGTCGGGCCGACTTGGTGATGCCGATGTGGGAGCGGCTCGAGACGGTCTGGGGACCGGCGCGCGACGTGCGTGACGACCAGCCGCTGATGGCCCTCACCAGCCACCCGACCTGCGAGATCGACCCCGAGGTGCGTCAGGTTCGACCAGACGAGCTGGACGCCTACCTCGTGGCCGCAGTCGACATGTTCATCGGCGAAGTGGGCGTCGACCCACGGCTCGGCGACGGCGGTCGTGGGTACCGCCGCCGCGTCGCCAGCCTGATCGCGGCGGGGCGGGCCTGGGCCCGCTTCGAGCACGGTCAGGTCGTCTTCAAAGCCGAAGTGGGATCGCAGTCCCCGTCAGTCGGGCAGATCCAAGGGGTCTGGGTACACCCCGAGTGGCGCGGTATGGGGCTGGGCACTCGCGGCACCGCAATGCTGGCCGCTGTGATCCACGGTGGTGGGCGAATAGCCAGCCTGTACGTCAACAACTTCAACACCGTTGCCCGTTCTGCATACTCCCGGGTGGGCTTCGCCGAAGTCGGCACCTTCGCGACGGTTCTGCTGGACTAAGGGATCCGCGCGACCCGCGAGCTGGGGGCACCACCCGCTTGCGGGGGAAACGCGACTGCGATTCCGGGCCCGATTTTTCGCAGCGACGTTACATCCGCGTGCAAGCCTCCCCATAACAGTTCTGTCTCGGTGTGTCTGCGCGGCTGTGGGAGCCACAGTTCTTAACATCAGTCACGATGGCAACAAAAACCACGTTCGNATCAAAAANCTCAAAGACATCAGCGGNATCAGCAGCCTCAGGGCTGCTGCTCGTCGCGGTCATCGCCCTGTCCGGGTGCACTCCGCGGCCCGAAGGTCCCGGCCCGACNGCCGAAAAGTTCTTCGGTGCNTTGGCCATCGGCGACACCGCGACGGCCGCCCAACTCAGCGACATCCCCAACGAAGCCCGCGAAGCGCTCAACGCAGCCTGGGCCGGACTTCAGGCCACTCACTTGGACGCGCAGATGCTGACCTCGAAGTACGCCGAAGACACCGGCACGGTCGCCTACCGCTTCACCTGGCATCTGCCCAAGAACAGGACCTGGAGTTACGACGGCCAGTTGAAGATGGCCCGCGACGAGGGGCACTGGGAGGTCCGCTGGGCGACCACCGGGCTGCATCCCCAGTTGGGCGAGCATCAGACGTTCGCGTTGCGGGCCGATCTGCCACGGCGTGCCTCAGTGAACGAGCTCGGGGGCAGCGACGTGCTGGCGCCGGGCTACCTGTACCACTACACGCTGGACGCCAGTCAGGCTGGGCCCGCCCTGATCGGAACCGTACATGCGATAGTCGATGTCCTGCGCCCTTTCAACGACGCGCTGAATGACCCGCAGCTACTCGCCGAGCAAGCGAGCTCGGCGACCCAGCCGGTGGACCTGGCCACCCTGCATCCCGACGACAACGACAAGGTTTTCCCCGCGATTGGCAGATTGCCCGGCATCGTGGTCACACCTCAGGCCGCAATTTTGCCGACCGACCCCCACTTCGCGCCGGCCGTCATGGGCCAAGTGAAGAAGGCCGTGATGGACCAACTTGACGGCCAGGCGGGCTGGCGGGTGGTCAGCGTCAACCAGAACGGTGTCGACGTCGCCGTGTTGCACGAAGTCGAAGGGTCGCCGGCGCCCTCGGTCTCGATCACCTTGGACCGCGCTGTGCAGAACGCCGCTCAGCGTGCGGTGGACACCCGCGGCGGCAAAGCGATGATCGTCGCGATCAAGCCGTCGACCGGGGAGATTCTCGCGATCGCACAGAACGGCGGGGCCGACGCGGACGGCCTGATCGCCACCAACGGCCTCTTCCCGCCCGGGTCGACGTTCAAGATGATCACCGCCGGTGCTGCCATCGACCGCGATATGGCCACACCCAACACGATGCTCGGCTGCCCGGGCCATATCGACATCGGGCACCGCACGATCCCCAATTACGGTGGCTTCGACCTCGGCGTGGTGTCCATGTCGCGTGCCTTCGCGAGTTCCTGCAACACCACGTTCGCCGAATTGAGCAGCAGGATGCCGCCTCGCGGCCTGACGCAGGCAGCCACCGAGTACGGAATCGGGCTGGACTATCAGGTGGAGGGCATCAACACAGTGACCGGGTCGGTGCCGCCCACGGTGGACCTCGCCGAGCGCACTGAGGACGGCTTTGGACAGGGCAAGGTGTTGACCAGTCCGTTCGGGATGGCGTTGGTGGCGGCCACGGTAGCGGCCGGAAAAACGCCGGTTCCGCAACTGATCGCCGGCCGCCCGACGACGGTCGACGGCGACAACAACGCAGCAATCACCCCGAAGATGATCGACGCGCTCCGACCCATGATGCGGCTGGTGGTCACTAACGGCACCGCCAAGGAGATCTCCGGGTGTTGTGGCGAGGTGTTCGGGAAGACTGGTGAAGCCGAATTTCCGGGCGGATCGCATTCGTGGTTCGCCGGTTACCGGGGCGATCTGGCCTTTGCAGCGTTGATCGTTGGGGGTGGCAGCTCCGAATACGCGGTCCGGATGACCAAAGTGATGTTCGAATCGCTGCCGTCCGGCTATCTGACTTAGGGCCGGCTTCAAGGCGCTCTGCCCGCATCCGAACAGCGGTAAGTTGCGAGGGTGGGCGGAGCCCACTTGTGTGCAGCCGACGGCAGAGCATCGGGGAAGGCCATGACGGAGACCGGTGGGGACATGGTGGCGTTGCGGGTATCCGACGCCGACCGGAACGGCACCATGCGGCGACTGCACAACGCCGTCGCGCTCGGGCTGATCGATATCGACGAGTTCGAGCAGCGTTCCTCACGAGTGTCCTACGCGCGCACCCGAAGCGAGCTGGACGGGCTGGTGGGTGACCTGCCCGGGCCGGGCGCGATTGTCACGTCCGCGGCTGACCGGGTCGAATTGCGTGGCTGGGCCGGCTCGCTGAGGCGCCACGGCGAATGGACTGTGCCAACCCGGCTGGCGCTGGTGCGCCGGCTGGGGTCGGTCGAACTCGACCTCACCAAGGCCCGTTTCGCCGGGCCGGTGGTGGTCATCGAACTCGACATGAAGTTCGGCTCACTCGAGGTCCGATTGCCGGACGGCGCCAGCGCCTCGATCGACGACGTCGAGGTCTATGTAGGCAGCGCCAGCGACCGTCGCAAGTACGCACCGGGCGAAGGAACGCCGCATGTCGTGGTGACCGGTCGGGTGACCTGCGGTTCGGTGGTCATCCGCGGACCGCGCCGCTCGTTTCTGCGCCGCCCAGGCTGGGTTTGATTGCCCGGCTTCTCCTCGGGCCGCTGCCACGGCCCGCATCGTCGCCGGGCTGGGTCTGATTGCCCGGCTTCTCCTCGGGCCGCTGCCACGGCCCGCATCGTCGCCGGGCTGGCGTGACTAAGCTGGCGGTCATGCCTGCTCGCACCGCGCTTTCCCCCGGGGTGTTATCCCCGACGCTGTCGGTGCCCAAGTGGATCGCGCGCCCGGAATACGTCGGCAAGCCGACGGCCAAGGAGGGCACCGAGCCTTGGGCGCAGACACCCGAGGTGATCGAGAAGATGCGCGTCGCCGGCCGGATTGCTGCTGGTGCGCTGGTCGAGGCGGGCAAGGCCGTCGCGCCCGGCGTGACCACGGACGAACTCGATCGGATCGCGCACGAGTACATGGTCGACAACGGTGCCTATCCATCAACACTGGGCTACAAAGGATTCCCGAAGTCGTGCTGCACGTCGCTCAACGAGGTTATCTGCCACGGAATCCCTGATTCGACGGTGATCGCCGACGGTGACATCGTCAACATCGATGTCACCGCCTACATCGACGGGGTGCACGGCGACACGAACGCGACTTTCCTGGCCGGCGATGTCTCAGAAGAGCACCGGTTGCTCGTTGAACGCACCCGAGAGGCGACGATGCGCGCGATCAACGCCGTCAAACCCGGGCGCGCATTGTCCGTAGTCGGCCGCGTCATCCAGTCGTATGCAAGTCGGTTCGGGTACAACGTGGTTCGTGACTTCACCGGTCATGGTATCGGCACCACGTTTCACAACGGGTTGGTCGTTTTGCATTACGACCAGCCCGCGGTCACGACAGTCATACAGCCGGGAATGACATTCACCATCGAACCGATGATCAACTTGGGTGCGTTGGATTACGAGGTCTGGGACGACGGCTGGACCGTCGTCACCCGGGATCGCAAGTGGACCGCGCAATTCGAGCACACTCTGCTGGTCACCGACACGGGCGTCGAAATCCTCACGCTGCCGTGACCTTCCGGCGCGAGCAGACGCAGAATCGCATTTTCCGGGTGGAAATCGTGCGATTCTGCGTCTGCTCGCCGTGAACTGTGAGCGGGGCGCTGCTGGTCGCGGGTACCAGCTCCGATGCTGGGAAATCCGTGCTGGTCGCGGGTCTGTGCCGATTGCTGGCACGCAGCGGGGTCCGGGTTGCGCCGTTCAAGGCACAGAACATGTCCAACAACTCCGTGGTCACCGTCGAGGGCGGTGAGATCGGCCGGGCCCAGGCAATCCAGGCCAGGGCGGCCGGACTGGAGCCCAGCGTGCGGTTCAACCCGATCCTGCTCAAACCGGGTAGTGACCGGACGTCGCAGCTGGTGATCCGCGGGCAGGTCTTTGACTCGGTCACTGCCGCTGGCTATCTGCAGCATCGCGACCGGCTCGCCGGTATCGTCCTCGACGACCTGTCAGGCCT
>JGI12635J15846_10000842_pt1 | contig 26683 bp, 14 predicted proteins | sample BlaSpr_A8_OM2_M2_FD_15846 | JGI IMG/M metagenome (IMG submission 15846) | reverse complement strand
TTTATGACCCGATCGCTCTGGTTCCATACATGCTGAGAGCCGACGGAGGGATGGGTTTCATCACTTACGATGATCCCACTTCAACCTATGTCCGGGTGTCGTATTCCGACTATAACCTCGGGCTCGGTGGAACGTTCATGTGGTCGCTCGACGCCGATTACGATGGGCATAGCCAGGACTTGTTGGAGGCTATGTATCAAGCGACGATGGACAAAGGGCAGTAGCACAGGCTCAGATCTATCGTAGCTTTTGTGGACCTCCCGGCGGTTTTCTCACGCCGGGATTTTCCTATTTAGGAGTGGATTCAAGGTCGACAAGTCGGGGAAGTCAAAATCTTTAAACACAGAGAGGCACAGGGGATCACAGAGGAAAAGCTGAGGGCTGAGAAGGGCTTATGACGGCGCGACTCTGATGGCGTGGCCAAAGCCATACCCTGATGCGAATCCGTTATACGAATTATTTCTTGAGCGGAAGCAAAAGAATCCCGGCCGTACTGGCCGGGATTTTTCTTTGCAGCTCGAACAGAAACTCCAATCAGAATGTAAACCTCGCTCCGAACTGGAATTGGCGCGGGGTGTTAATCGTGTTCAGGATCTGTCCGAAGGGAAGGCCCTGCTGTGTCGCCTGCACAACGTTCGGCACGGTTGGATATCCGTATTGGGGCGTGTTGGTGATGTTGTAAGAAGAAACATCAAAACGCAGCGCTTTGGTTTCCCCGAAATTAAACGACTTATACATCGAGAGGTCCAGATCGCGTGCACCTCTGGTCCGAACGTGGTCCAGATAGGCCGGGGCCGTTCCCGGAATCAACGGATTAGCATCATTGGGATTGCCGGTTGCCTCGGTGCCGGGTAGCGGGAAGCAAGTGTCGGTAAACCATACCGCCACGGTATGGGGCGCGCCCTTGCTGGGATCGCAGGTCAGGTCGGCACGCTGAGCGAAGTATGCCGGGCTTACTCCGGAAGTTGGCGATGCGATGGGAACTCCCGTGCTGAGATAGCCGATCGCGTTTATGGTCCAGCCTCCGAGAGCGGCATTGGTGATGCCGTGCAGATTAATGGCTCTGTCCGTGCCCACGGGCAAGTCATAGGACACCTCTCCGGTGAACTGATATTTCACGTCCTGCGGGCTGATGGAGTGTTCGTAGCTCAGATTCCTCCAATCCTGAGCTCCGCCGGCATGGCTGCCAACGAAACCCAAAGGAGGGTTGCCGTCGTCGGTCATGATCTTTCCCCAGGTAAAGGTAGCGAGGGTAGTGAAGTGGCTGGTGAGCCGCTTCTGTACCTTGGTTTGCAAAGAGCTGTATTCCGAATCGCCCTGGGGATTGCCGGAGAGGTTGACGCCGTTGCCTGCGCCATATGCTCCGTCGCCAAATTGGGGGTATTTTTGCAGCGCAAACCACAGCGGGACCGTGGCTTGACCATTGAACGCGCCCGGCAGGGCTGGATAGGGATTGGGCGTGGTGCTGCAAGATGTGGCGTTGCTGATGCACAAGGCAGCGCCGTTTCTTGCGATGGTGCCCAGGTCGAGCTGATTCAAGTCGACACCGCCGAAGGGCAGGAAGAGACCCCGGCTACCGACATAGCCGGCGGTTACGACGACCTGATGCGGCAGCTCGTATTCCAGGGCGAAATTAAAGTTATAGATGGTCGGCTCGGGCTGAGAACGCAACACCGTGTGGATGGTCGTCCCCAAATTATTGGCCAGACCAGGAGGCGGGGTGGTGAAGACCGGAACAATTCCAGTCGGCGTGCCCGGCGCGGTTGGGAAGGGGTTGCTGAGGGAATAGGGGCCGTTGAAAACGTCGGTTGCGCTCCCCGTATTCGTGTTGCACGATGTGCCGTTGAAGACCGTATTTCCGTCTGAGTTGTAACAGGTGCCCTGCCATATGGTTGAAGAGGAGAATCCGTCCGTGTTCATGGTAGCGGCGCCGACGTTATGGGTGCTGGGACCGTAGTAGAAGCCTGCACCGCCGCGGACGACAAGGTGAGTGACCGGCTGCCACGCGAAAGCCAGACGCGGACCAAAGTCATGCAAATTGGTGGTGAACGGCGACCGGTTACTGCCGTTGACGTAAACTTCAGCGCCGGTATAGGAGTCGCCGCTGACGGTGTTGGTGGCATTCGGAGCAAAATATTCCTGGCGGTTAAAACGCTCGTTGCGTCCGGCGAAGATATCCCAGCGCAGGCCGGCAGTGATGGTTAGTTTGGTCGTGGGATGGAAAGTGTCTTCCACGAATGCTCCGTAGTAGGGGTTTGATTCGGCCGCGAAGACATCTTTGGTGAAGTTGGGGTAGTAGTCGTCTTCGGGATTCGCGCCGTTCGGATCGGCCGCCATGCCCACCAGGGTGGAGGCATAATCACTCCCGCCCACACCGCTGGCGTTGGACTGGTCCGTGGCACTGTTATCAAACTCGTAGGCGCCCGCAGGAGCCGGCGGCTGGCCGACGTTGAGGTAGCGCTTCATCCATTCGAAACCGAATGAGATGGAATGCTTGCCGTGAATTTTAGTGATGGCGGCATTGACGTCGCTGTTTTCGCTGGCATAGACGAAGTTGTTGTAGTCGGAGGTGCCGCCAACACCGCCCCCCACATCGCCAAAGACTATGAAAGGCAGCTGCTTGAATACCTGCTGCGCGGCCAGTGACGCGGGAAAGCCCAAAGTTGTAATGTTGGTATTGAGGTACGCTGGATTTCCCTGATTCTCATAATGCCGGGTGAAGGAGTACCGCAAATTCATTACGGTGGTGGAATTGAGCGTCAGATCGTCGGCTACGAGCACGTTGCGTCCGTTAGTGATGTTTTCCGCATAGTTCGGATCCCATCCGCTGGGAAAGACATTGGCCTCGGCGAAGATTAATTTGTCATAGGAAAAGCGGGTGAAGATGTGTTGCCGGTCGCTCTTGGCCCAATCCAATCGAATGTCGAATCTGTGCGCCTTGTATGGGTCCAATCCGGGCTCACCGTAATTGTTCTGAACATCGGAAGTTGCCGCATTACAGGTTGTCGGGCTGGGGAGATTACACATTGGCATCTTCGACAGATACAGCAAACCGATGGGGTTTGGGTTGGGTATTATATTTCCGGGAAACGGCTGCCGGTTGCCGCCTACATCGGGCCGGGTCGGGTCGTAAATCACGGTAGGCCCGGCAGGGTTATTGAGAAGGGCGGAGAAGTTACCGGCTCTTTCGGCGGCGGTTGGAACGCTAAAGTAGTCGATTCCCTCGAACTGGACCTGCTGCGTGTCTTCGTAGTCCCCAAAAAAGAAGAGCTTATCTTTCTTGATCGGTCCGCCGATCGCACCACCCTCCTGGTAACGGTGGAAATCAGGAGGGGTGTTGGACTGGCCGCTGCTCAACTGGGTTTGCTTATTGAAGTATTCGTTGGCGGATAAGGCGTTCGGCCGGAATACGCCGAAAACATCGCCATGAATCTTATTGGTGCCGGACTTGCTGACCAGGCTGATGACTCCCGCTGCGCCGCTCTGGTAGGAGGCTGGCGTGTTCTGGGTTTCGACGCGGACCTCATCCACTCCATCTTCGGGGATGTTCATGGCCGGAATGATGGCGGCGGCATTATTTTCCGCAATTCCGACGGGGCTGCCATCGAGCATGTAATAGACGGAGCCGACGATTGCGCCATTGATGGTAGCGGAAGACACATCCACTCCGGGACGCCCGACAGAAATGTTCTGAATTGACTGCATGGAATCGCTGGAATTGGGTGAACCGTTTGCCGGAGTCACGCCGGCGCTCAACTGGACCAAATCGTAAACGTTGCGGTAGAGCAACGGGACGCGATCGATGGTGGGCGACTCGATCAGCTGGCCGACAGTAGAGTTGCTGGGCTCGACCAGTTCGGTGCCTCCGGTGACGTTGACTGTCTCCGTAATAGCGCCGATCTCCAGGGTAACGTTGACCTCCGTGACTTGGTCGACGGTAACCGTGACGTTGCTGTGGGCGGCGAGTTTAAAGCCCTTCTGGCTGACATTGACCTGATAGGCGCCGGGGTTGAGGGAGATGAAGGTGTAGAGTCCGGCGGAGGTAGTGACGGTGTGCTGCTTCACTCCGGTGGCTTGGTTTATCAGGACCACCTGGGCTCCGGGAACGAGCGCTCCGCCTGGATCGGTAACCAGGCCGCTGACGGTGCCTCTGCCGGCTTGGGCAAGCGCTATGGAACCCGCGCACAGGAGAAGAACACCAAGAGTAAGAAAATTCCGTACAGTCCTGAGGAATGCATTCGTGCTATTCATGAACAGCCTCCCTACCCAGAGTCACAAAGTAATATCCAGCCGATCCGACCGTCAATAATTCATAAATCTTTACAAAATCTTTACGTGGCCGCAAACAAACATAGCCCGACAAAATGTTTATTAAAACGTATGAATGGTGCTTTTATTGATAACCGTCTGTCAAGGAAAAAGCGCCGCGGAACTCGGAATGATTTGGCTTTGGCGAAAATTGTTTCCGGTCGGGTCCAAAAGCCAGTTAGAGAATGTACGAGCCGATTTCCGCACCAAGTATATATATTCGGATCGCGAAGCTCCGACAAGACTGCTTGGATGGTTTCCCTAAAATAAAAACTTCAGCGCCACCTGAATCACGCGAGGGCTCACGTCCGACTGGATTTGCCCGAAAGTTGGGGATTCGATATCGCTAACCGGCAAGCGGAGATTGGTATGGTTCAGAAGATTGAACAATTCCCCGCGGAATTGAAGCTCTTTTGATTCAGTCAGCCGAATGTTCTTGAAGGCGGAGGCGTCCCAGTCCACGTATCCCGGGCCTTGGACTGCATTGCGGCCTTCGTCACCGAATACTTCGAAGCGGCCGAGAGGATCCGGCTCCAATTTCTGGAAAGCGTTTACGTTGAACCATTCCTGAGGCGTGCGCGGACCCGAGTTTGGGTTGCCAATCACGTTGGGACGGTTTGCCGAGAAGCCGGTGATCTCCGGCGCCTGCCCTTGCAGCGAAACGTCATTCGAGTCGAATACCGTAAACGGGCCGCCGCTCATGGCCGTCACAATTCCGTTCAACTGCCAGTTGCCGAAAACGTGGCCGTACCAACTACTGGAATGTTGCAGGAATGGCAGCGCCCACTGATAGCTGAATACGAAACGATTGTGGGAATCGAACATAGACCGGCCGCGCTCGGCCGCGAGATCAAAGGGATCCTGCGCCAGATCATTTTCTCCGGCGACGGGTTGCGCAGCGGAGCCGGTAATATTGAACGAAGAAACGTCATCGATGGAATGCGACCAGGTGTAGGACGCGAGGAAGGACATGCCGTGGTTAAAGCGTTTTCGCAGGCTGGTTTCCAGGGCGTTATAACTGGAGTTTGCCACGCTGGCGATTTCACCGACTGAGCTGTAGATGCAATTGTTGGGGCTTGCCAGGGTGCATCCGGAATAGAGCCGCCGCTGGTTCACGTTATTTTCCGTGGAATTCAGACACGGGTTTGCCACCGAACAGCCAGGGCCAGTCGTGACCGCGCCGGGGATAAAGACTGGAGGATTGCCTTCAATGAATCGAGGTAGCCTCACGCCGGTGGTGCCTACGTACCCGATTTGAAAGAGCCAGTCCTGGCCCAGAGACTGCTGAATATTCAGATTCCAATCCTGCGCGTATGGCAAATGCAGATTGCGGGCGACTACGAGCAGCGTCATCGGTTCGGGAAAAGCCTGACTGAAAGGGTTCGGCGTATAGAACGGATTGGCGAATGAGTTGACGGGAAAACTGATTTGCTGCGTCTTAAGATAAGGAGGCGAGCTGACGGGATCCTGTAGCGGACCGCCCTCGCCGGTGTAATAAGGCTCGTAGAAAATTCCGTAAGCCGCGCTGATCACGGTCTTGGAGTCTCCGCTCGGATCCCACGCCAAGCCAAAGCGCGGTGCAAAGGCAGTAGCCTGCGTTGGAATCAATCCGGCTGGCACGCCAGGATCGCCGGGATAAAGAAGTCCCGCGGGAGCGTTGGGGACGACGCGGGACTGCGCTCCCGGAACAAAAAGATTGACCATGTTGTGCCTTTCCGTCGAGGGGAAGGGCAGTTCGTAGCGCAGTCCCAGGTTCAAGGTCAGGCGAGATGTAGCCTTATAAGTATCCTGGGCGTAAGCGTCGAGGGCGCGGTCCCGAATTTCACGAGAGAAGTTGCCGCCGCCCTGAAGAAACACAACGGGATTGCCGGACAGAAAATTGGCAAACCCGTCGTTGTAGATGAAGTCCTCGAATGAGGGAATGCCTTCGAATACAAAAAAGCCGTTGGTGGCGATGCCTTGAAGAGCATTGATCTGGTCGCGCCGATAGCCTCCGCCAAATTTGAATTCGTGGCGGCCGTGGATCCAGCTCAAAGAGCCCGAAAGGTCGAAGGTATTCTGAAAGGTGTTGCGCGGTCCCGTGATGGGATCGCCTACCGAAGCATATCCGCCAACTTGGATAAACGGAGGTCCGACTGCCGACGCCAGCGTAGGTTCGTACTGGAAACCCAGGTCCGCTGGCGACTGATGATTCAAGTGCTCGTCAAGCAGGAACTTGTTGCGCAAATACGAAAAGCGGCCCACGCCGATGGTGTTTGAGGAAAAGATGTGGGTCTCCTGCGCCACAAAGTTTTGCGCACGATCGTCCTCGCCAACGGGAAAGCCGGGGACATTTGCCCCAATCGGCGAAAGTGGATCTGTCGTGGGCCCCGCGCTGAACATGTAACGGAAATTCAAGGTATCCGCGGGGGAAAGATAATGATCCACGCGCACGCCGAATTGATCGTTGTTGGCACTCAGAGTCTGCGTGGCGGTGAAGCCATTTTCTCCAACGTTGGGCAGAGGGAAAGACGGCAGGACGTTGGTCGCAATTGGATCGATGGGCGTGAACAGAGTCATCTGGTTGAATGGCACTGGGGTTCCAAAGTAGGTGAGTTGCCCATTGGGATTGCCACAGAGACCGGTGTTTTGGTTGAAAGTGGAGTTGAGGTCGGTACACTCTTCCGCGAAATTGCCCTGCCTTTCCGCGGCGGACGGCACGGTGGCAGGTACAGTCTCACCTTGCCGGTTCCGGAAGCCTTCGTAGTATCCGAAAAAGAAAGTCTTGTCTTTTAGAATCGGGCCGCCGAAGGTCGCGCCGAACTGGTTCTGCTTTAGCGGCTGCACGCTCTGCGTGAAGTAATCGGAGGAATCCATGGCGTCATTGCGGAGGAACTCCCAGGCCGCGCCGTGAAACGAATTGGAGCCGGACCGCGTAACGATGTTGGTGGTCGAGCCGGTGTTGCGTCCAAACTCCGCGTTCGCGTTATGGCTTAGAATCTTGAACTCGGCGATGGCGTCGATCGGTGGCTTCAGAACAAATCCGCCGTCCACGGAGCTGACATTGTCGGCGCCGTCGATCATGAAATTATTGGATTCCGGCCGCTGGCCATCCACGGCGTAAGCCTGGTTCTGCCGCGCCGGGCCGCCCGCTTCAAGCAGGCCTGGCGTCAACGGCACCACGCCGGGCTGGAGTAGCCCGAGCTGAGAAAAATTGCGTCCGTCAAGCGGTAGGTCGAGGATTTCCTGCTCCATCACGGTTTGCCCAAGACTGCTGACCGTGCTCTGTACCAAAGTCGCATTGGCGTTCACTTCCACCTGTTGCGACTCTGCCCCCAGCCTGAGTTGAATGCCGACCGTAGCCGTTTGGTTAACATCCAGCGAGATTCCTTGCTGCAAGTATTTCTGAAAACCTCTTGCCTGAACCTCCAGCTGGTAATGCCCGATCGGGAGTTCGACCAGCACATACTCACCCTGATGGTCCGTGACCGCCGTACGAGTCAAGCCGGTCTCGGTCTGCTTTGCAGTGACCGTGGCACCCTGGACAATCGCACCACTCGGATCGAGCACGGTTCCGCGGATGCTGGCGGTGATTTGCTGTCCCGCGACATTCAAACTTGTAAGCAGGGCCATCATGAACAACGTCAGCGTGGTCGCTCTACGCATGCTTTTCCCCATTCGTCCCCTCAAGGATCAAGATTGATTTCGCAAAACAGTTTTTCAACAGTGCTTTAGAAAACACGCGAAAGAATTCGCCCCACAGATGGAAGTGCCGCGACTATAGGGATGGTTTGCAGCGAGATCAATAATCTGAAAGCAGTATTGGCTTCGATCGCGTCGTAACTTCGCAAGAAAAAGGACGGCAACTAGTGTTTTCGCATTATTGCGTCACAATGTTCCCACGGATAATTTGTCGCGACGGGTAAATAGAGGATCGCATTATTCTTAGTTTGCCTAGGTGCGAGATCGAAAAACGCTGGACGAGTAATGCTCCGTCGATGCGATGATGCGTTGATACGAATGATATGAACTCAGAAAACGATACGAAAGCTTCGCCGGGAGCAGACGGCGCTCAGGCTAAGAAGCCGGCCACGAAAATCAGGATCATTGAAGACGCGGAAGCAACCGGGGAAACGGCTGCGGCTTATGACTTTTGGCGGGCCGGGTCGGGCAGACGGCAAGTTCCGGGCATCATCAAGTGCTTTGGCGCTCGTCCTGACTTCCTGCGTCGAGTGATTGAATTTGGAAATACAGTCCACTTCTCGGAAGGGCATCTCTCACGGCGATATAAAGAATTAATCGCGAGCTATGTCTCCTATTTGAATCGCTGTCCTTATTGACTGGACAGTCACGCCTACTTCCTGCGTGTCCAGGGAGCACCCGATCAATGCGTGCAAGCCATCGTCGAAGGCAAAATTGACGAAGCGGGACTTAATCCCGCGGAGCGCGCATTGCTGGATTATGTGAAGCTGATCACCGACGCCGCCTATCGCTCGACCGCCGAGGATGTTCAGAAACTTCGCGACTTAGGCTGGAAAGAAGATCAGATCGCGGAAGCGGTTTACATCACCGCGATGTTTGCGTTTTTCAATCGCGTCGCCGATGCATTCGGCGTTCCTTCGCAGGATTATCTTGGAACCGGGAAAGTGACACCTTAGCTGAAGTTGAATCTTCGGTGATTAAGTCCCGGCTGCAAAAGAATCCGAATAGCGGGGAAGAAGAAGGTTCGTAGCCGCTGCAAGCCCCAGCACCGCTGCGAGCAAAATCAGCAAAGAGGAGTAAGAGCCGGTCGCATCGAATGCGTGGCCCAGGATCACGGGGCCTATGGCTCCTGCAGCCGCATAGAAGGTCCAGGTGAGACCGTAAAGAGTGGAAAACGCACGCAGCCCAAAGTATCGCGTCAACAGGTAAGGTGTGGTGGCGGCTTCGCCTCCGGCTCCCACGCCAATGAGCGCGGCGGCAACGCAGCCGGCAGGAAAGCTACTGGCCCGCGCCAGGAGAAAGATGCCCAGCGCCGTAATCAGATTGATTACAAGTGCGACACGCGGGCCGAAAAATCGATCCAAGAGCCAGCCCACTACGACTCTGCCAAGCAGGCTTGATCCACCGAGTATCGACGCACAGAGTGCCGCTTTTCCGGCGGTGAGGCCCCGATCCGTCAGCAGCGCGGAAAGGTGAGTGATGGCTCCGTTCATGCTGATCGAACTCGCGAAAAGGATGGCGGTGATAATCCAGAAGGCAGAGGAGCGCAGGCCCTGCTGCCATGTCATTCCAGAGTGGGCAACCGGGGCGACTTTGTGCCCGGCCACTCCGCGCTCCCGGATGTAACGCCAACTGAGAGGCAAGCCGAGTAGTAATGCAATACCGCCGAGAGACGCATAGGCGGCGCGCCAGCCATAGCGGCTGATAATGGATTGGGCAACGACAGGCAAAATCATAGCGCCCAATCCCGCTCCCACCATCACAAGGGCTAAGGCCATCCCCAAGCGCCGCTGAAACCAGGTGGAAATCGAGCGCGAATAGGCCAGATGAGCCGCGCCATTGCCCACGATGCCGATTACGAAACAAGTTACATAAAACTGCCACAATCCGGAGCGCAAGAAGGACAAGGAGGCGATGGCGCATCCGAATACCGCCATGCAGGCGAGAATGATGCGCCGAGGGCCAAAGCGATCGATCCATCGGCCAAGCAATGGCGAGATGACGCCCAACGTTACGGCGGCGATGGCAAAGCCGCTGGAGATGGCCTCACGGCTCCAGCCGAATTCCGCGGCCAGCGGTTTCACAAAAACGGAAAACGTGTAAACGAAGAGCGAACCAAATCCCGCCATCACGCCGAGACACGCCGCCAACACAACGCGCCATCCGTAGTAGCCGAGATCGAATTCAGTGGGGGCAGGCGCGCTGCCGGCGGGTTGCATCTCAGACACGCCGACCGCGACACTTCGGTCTGGGGATGAGGTTTTCATGATTCGCTTGCTGCAGGAGTCGGATGATACACAATGCGCCTGACGCGTATCTCTAGTCTTTTTGTGTTATCGCTGTTCGAAGACTATTACTTCTAAGCCGAGTGCATATTTTGACAGCGGGTCCCTATCTCGACACATCCAATACCGCAGAGAGAGGGGCTTATGGCAGTCAACCCAATGAAAAGAGGCCTCATCGAAGAGTTTGCAGGCGAATTGAGCGCTCAACGGCCTTTTGGAACAGGACATGCATTGAAAGTGAAAGTGCCTGGTTGATGCTGCAAGCAGAACCGGTGGGCGCTCGTCGCGCTCGGGATGACAATTCGTGATTGCTAGTATTTATGGATTGCCTGTAAAGAAATTGGCAATTCACGGGAGGCTCCAATGGAATTATCCAACTCTTTCAAGACTGTGTTATCCGCGCTGGTGGCGCTGGCGACGTTGGGCATGGGTGGCTCTTACGCGCCTCTTCAAAACGGATCCAATTCCGTGGCCGAAGCTGGGAGCCAAGCGTGCCCGAATAACGATAGTGGGTTGAGATTGCCGGCGGGTTTTTGCGCAACGGTCTTTGCGGACGGCATCGGTCACGCGCGCCACATGGTGGTTGGGCCCGATGGAGTTCTTTACGTCAACACATGGTCCGGCAGGTACTACGGCAATGACACGCCGCATGAAGGCGGTTTTCTGGTGGCCCTGCAAGACAAGAGAGGCGCTGGAAAAGCCGATGTGAATGAGCGCTTCGGCGAAACCGTGCAAAGCGGCGGCCACGGCGGCACGGGCATCGGCATATATAAAGGAGCGGTTTATGCTGAGATCAACGATCGCATCGTGCGCTATCCGTTGGCCGCGGGTTCGATCGTTCCCAGCGGCTCGGCTGAGACGGTCGTCTCCGGATTGCCACTGGGCGGCGACCATCCGATGCATCCCTTCATCATCGATAGTGACGGAAAGATGTACATCGATGTTGCCACTGCGACCAATGCGTGCCAGGCGAAAAATCGCACGCCGAAATCTCCGGGGCTGAACCCGTGCACTGAACTTGAGACTCGAGGCGGCATCTGGCTCTATGACGCGAATAAAACCAACCAGGCATTTTCACCGGCGGAGCGCTATGCCACCGGAATTCGCAACGCCGAAGGGTTTGCCATTGACTCAAGCGGGCGAATCTTCATTACTCAGCACGGGCGCGATCAGCTGCACGCGAACTGGCCTGATATCTACAAACCCGAGCAGGAAGCGACGCTGCCATCGGAAGAGTTGCTGCTCTTGCAGGCAAAGGGAGATTATGGGTGGCCGGAATGCTACCACGATCCATTCCTGCAAAAGCTCGTTCTGGCGCCCGAATACGGCGGCGACGGAAAAACCGCCGGCGTGTGCGCAAACAAAATCGCTCCGATTGCGGTCTATCCTGCACACTGGGCGCCAAATGCAATGGTGCGGTACGACAGCCAACAATTCCCTGCTCACTATCGAGGCGGCGTTTTCATTGCCTTCCACGGCTCGTGGGATCGAGCGCCTTATACCCAAGGCGGCTACAACGTAATTTTTCAGGCGCTCAATGGAGACCACGCCTCCGGCCCGTGCGAAATATTTGCGGATGGCTTTGCGGGAGCGGTCGAGTCGCCGGCGGAGGCCCAACACCGTCCTTCAGGGTTGGCAGTGGGACCGGACGGTGCGCTCTACGTTTCCGATGACATTCGCGGACGAATCTATCGCATTGATTATCGCGGAGGCGCGGACTTTGACACGGCGAATGTAACCCCGTGTCCGAGCGCAACTGCGCCCGCGGGCAATCCCGCTGTACAGGCCTCAGAACCGCCAGAGGGCACGCATCCCGATGCTGGCGCAGCCGCGAACGCCAATGTTCCGGTTCATCTTCCTCCCGGCGCGACACCAGAAATGGTTCAGCTCGGTCGCCGCATCTATCACGGTCAAGTCGGCGGTGCGGGATGCACTGGCTGCCACGGCGGAAATGGTGAAGGAACTCCTTTGGGGCCTCCGTTGATCAAGCACAAATGGCTGTGGAGCGATGGCAACTATGAGGGCATCAAGAAAACGATCATTGACGGTGTGCCGCAGCCCAAGCAATATCGCAGTCCGATGCCGCCGATGGGAGGAGCGCAACTTACGCCTGACCAGGCATCGGCGCTTGCGGTCTATGTGTGGAGTTTGAGCCACTAATTGTCGACGTTAGTCCAACCGTTGTTCTTTGAACTTTCGACGACAGCGTCCAGAATCCGCATCTGGCGAATTCCGTCTTCGAATGTGGGGTACTCCACCAGTGCGGTGCGGTCGGCGATAGTTCGATAGAACCGCCGGAAAACTTGTTTGAAGGTGTCATCGTATCCCTCGCTGTGGCCTCCCGGTAAATCCGCGTAGCTCCGAGCGTCGCCCCGCAGCAGCATGGGGTCCTTGATTATCGTTTCGTTGGGTGAATTGCGATGTCCGATCCAGAGTTCATCGGGCTGCTCCGCGTTCCAGGCCGCGGAGGCCTTTGAACCGCATATTTCGACGAACAGCCGGTTCTTGCGTCCAGCTGAAATTTGACTGACGGTCAGTGCGCCTCGCGTGCTTTCTCCCATGCGGAAGATCATCGCGCCAAAATCTTCCGTGGTGACCGCGACCTCGGTGTGCTCGTTGCTCGGGGATGTTTTTCCAGAAAATGTCTCCACCGAACCTTTCGGTTTTTTACGCTGCTTGTGGAATGTCTGAAGATCGGCGCAAAGAGAACGGATCCGAAGACCGGTCACGTGCTCCGCCAGATCGCACCAATGGGTTCCAATATCCGCGAATGTCCGGGACGGCCCGGATTCGATTCGCCAGTTCCAGTCCGCGTCATAGAGCAACCAATCCTGCGAATAAGTGCCGTGCACCGCATAGATAGCGCCAAAGTCCCCGGCTTCGCGCATCCGGCGCATGTTCTGAACCTGGGGATAGGCGCGAATATTGTAAAGTGTGCAATTCGCAAGTTGTTTTTCGGCCGCTAATGCCGCCATGGCTTCAGCCTCGGCAACGGACGATGCCAGCGGCTTTTCGCACACAACGTGCTTCCCCGCTTCCAGCGCCGCTTTTGCCATGGGAAAGTGGAGCGAGTTGGGAGTGCAAATGTGAACCGCTCGAATCTCCCGCGCGGCAAGCAATTCTTTGTAGTCGGCCGTGGCGTACTCGATGCCCAGCTCATTGGCAAATTTTTGAGTTGCTTCGAGGGTTCTTCCCGCGACTCCAACGACCTCAATGTTGCCGAGACGGCGCAGAGCTTCGGTATGGACCCGGCCCATGAATCCGGTTCCAAAGATGGCAACTTTTAACTTGCTCATGTGTCGATTCACTTTCTGATAATTGGACAACCGCCGACGGAAATGACGGACTGAGTATAGCTGGCCCCTATTGTGGCAGGTCAGGTTTTCCAAAACCGTTAATCACCAAGGCCACGAAGTACACGAAGAAACGCGCAGGGATTGATTGTCTTCGCGGTATTTCGTGACTTTAGGGTTCGAGCTTTCTGCCGGTTACCTGGAAATGCGTAGGTCACTCGGTGAACAGACTCAACGCAATCATGACGACACAAGGAGGCAGCAGCGCCCACGAACTAAAGCGCGAACCCACTACTCCGGCCAGCCCGGCGCCAGCCAGAAACCCCGACCATATGCCGGCTTCAATCCGAGCGCGGGACAAATGGGAATCCCTTGGGCTTTTCTTTCCCTCGGGCAGAGGTTTCCGCCCCACGGCCGCAGCCAGATGGCCGCCTATTCTGCTCAGCGTGCCAGTTACGAACGTGAGACTAACCGGCTCCGCGCCGACCTTAGAAAGAGCTGGATTCATCATACCCATAGACAGGCTGAGCATGGCGATTTGGAAAAGCGCATTCCGCAGGCCGTCCTGTTCAAGACCAACCACGGTCGCGAGCAGGCCAGCGATCAGGCCGAAAATAACGCGATGAGAAAAACGCAATCTGGATTGGGTAAATAAGTTTCCCATNAAACTGCCGGCTACAAAGANCACAATGGCAATTGCCGGAGGAAGAGCGCCTGGGAAATTACCTTGTCCAGTTCGCAGGCCGGCATAAGTNGTGTTTCCGCTCATGAACGAGACATAAGTGCCCAAAAAAAGAAGTCCGTAACCGTCCAGATAGCCGGCGATCAGGGCAAGGAATATTGCCGACGCCCACTGCAAACGTGTCTCGTATAACGGCAGCTTCATCGCGGCTCCGCGGCGCCAGATCGCAAAGCACCGTCTTCAAATTCAAAGGCCAGGAAGACGGCCTCTACGCAGCAACCCCTGAACGCTCGGACCTGAACCTATCGTTTCAATCAATCCAAACAATCGTGGGGGACGGCGGAGAAGAAAATGATGCCACGAGATGGAAGGTAGTTGCACTCGTTTACAGCCGGCTGGAGAGTTGGGCGGCTCACTTTGAATTTCGCCTATCGTTCGGGATTGTCCTGAGTGCAGCCGGAAGATTCCTCACGCGGCTGAAGTACGCCGCGTTTCGGAATAACGGACGTTGATTGCTTTAACTATTACCTTGCATCGTCGAATGCGCTTAGCGCAGTTGCGCGGTTTTCGGCAGATCGGATACCGTCCACCCGCCTCCAAGAGCTTTGATCAGCAGCACGCTGGCATCCATGCGGCGCCGCAGGATGTCGACATCGTTTCGTTCATTTTGAAGAGCGATGGATTGTGCGGTGAGGACCTGGAGGTAAGGATCCTCTCCACCGACGTATCGATTGGTGAAGATTTGCAGTGATTCCTGCGCGGANGCGGTCGCATCTTTTTGTTGCTGCGCTTCCTGGCTCAGGATTCGCAGGGCAACCAGATTGTCTTCGACCTGCTGAAAAGCGGTGAGCGTGTACTCGCGATAATTGGCGACCGTCGCGTCATAGTTGGCGCCTGCGGCGGTGGATGTCGCACGGCGGCGGCCGCCATCAAAGATCGTTTCCGCTAACGATGGCCCTACGGCCCAGAAGCGGCTTGGCCAGCTAAACCAGTTGGTGATGGAATCGCCTTCGAAACCCGCCGACCCGCCCAATATTATGGTTGGGTAGTATGCGGCGCGAGCAATTCCGATCTGATCGTTGGCCTCGGCAACTCGCCGTTCCGCAGCGGCGATGTCCGGACGGCGTTCGAGAAGTTGTGAGGGCAAACCGGCGGCGATATCCGGAGGCACGAGGTTGAGCGGGGTTGCGGGCAGAGTAAACGCGGCCGGAGGCTTGCCGATCAATATGGCGATGGCATGCTCGTACTGCTGTCTCTGTACGCCAATATCGGTATCCTGCACGATGGTGGTTTGAAGTTGGGTTTGCGCCTGTGCGACATCTGACTTGGGCGCAGCCCCGCCATCAAACCGACTGACGGTGAGCTGCAAAGCATCCTGGTAAGTTTTCACGGTGTCGTCGAGAAGCTTTTTCTGAGCGTCGGCACTGCGCAATTCGAAATAGTCGTAGGCCAGTTCGGCGTGCAGACTTAGATTGACAGTTGCCAGATCTCCCGCGGTCGCCTGGGCTTCTTCGCGTGAGGCCGATACAGTTCGGCGCACTCGTCCCCAAACGTCAAGCTCGTAAGAAACATCGAGGGGCAACACAAAGTCACCGGTGGTCGAAGTGGTGGGTAGGTATGGCTGGTGCGCCGAATCACGAAGTGATTGGATGCCCGGCGATGTGGAGATCGTGGGATATTGTGCAGCTCGATTGTAGTGGACCATCGCCCGCGCTTCGACAAACCGAGCGTTGGCGATTTTCAAGTCCTGGTTCGATACTGTGAGTTCGCTCTCCAGAGCGTTCAACTGTGGATCGCCGAAAATCTCCCACCAGTTCCCGCGCAATAACTGATCGCTGGGTTGCGCTGGCTTCCAGCCGTTCTCTTCTTTGAATGCGTCTACCGGCGCGGTTGGTACGTTGGGGCGCGCATACTTGGGCCCTACATTGCAGCCCGCGAGCAGCATCATCGAGAACACGCCGAGAATAAGTGTGAAAAGCTTCATTTTGCGGTGCTTCATTTCGCAACCCCTTCCGTCTTTGAGCCGGAGCCGCTGATCTGGACTTGTGTGCCATCGGTCAGCGAGTCCGAAGGACTGAGAATTACATCGTCGGTTGGTTGCAGGCCGGAAAGTATTTCCATGCTGTCGCCGTAGTCGTGGCCGGGCGTCACCCGGAGAAGTTCTGCCTTTCCATCGCGCACCACGCCCACCTGCAAACCATCTCTGCGGAAAAGTAATGTGTTTGCAGGAACGACCAGCGGGCGTGCTCCCTCCGGCATTTTCAGGTGGACCTGAACATATGCGCCCGGCTTGAGCCGGCCATTCGCGTTCTCCACATCCACTTCAACCAGCAAGGTTCGCGAGAGGGGATCGATCGAATTCGAGTTGCGAACCAGAGTGCCGCGGAATGTCTCGCCGGGAAATTCATCCAGCGTCAGATCCGCGGGAGCACCGTTGCGCGCAGCCGCCGAATAGACCTCCGGAACTGCGACGTAGATACGCAGTTTGGTGATGGAAGCGATATGGAACAATTCTTTGGGAGCGTTCGCGCCGGCATCGATCAGTGCGCCGATATCCGTCTCCCGGGCGGTGATGATTCCATCGAACGGCGCGTAGACCTTTTCGTAGGCCTGTAGTTGTTCGAGCCGCGAGACATTAGCCTTGTTCGACTCAACTGTCGCTTGATTGGCGGCATAACCGTTGACCGCGTTATCCCGCTCCTGCGTAGAGACGGAGTGAGTCTTCAGCAGATTCTCATCCCGCGCCGCGGTGATTTGCGAAAGATTTTGATTCGCTTCGGCCGTGGCCAGATCCGCCCGTGCTTGCCGCAGCTGTTGGTCGAGTTCGGGAGTTTCGATTTCCGCCAGCAACTGCCCTTTGGTGACGCGGGCGCCGATGTCGAAGTACCACCGTTTTAGATAGCCATTCGTCCGGGCGTAGACCGGGGAGTCGATGAAGGCCTGCGTATTGCCCGGCAGCACCAGTTCCTGAGCGCGATCTCCGGGCTTTGGATGTACCACGTTCACGCTGGGAATTGCGGCTTGATCAGTCGATTGCTGCAAACGGGTCTCGGCCGCGAGCCGGGAAAGAATCCCGAAGACGACTACGATCGCGACCACAACTGCCACCGCGATAAGCGCGAGGAGGCCACTCCTCGAAAACTTCGCTTGCGGAGGTTTTGTTTCGGAGACCTCTGCGGTACTCGTTTCGGGTGCTTTCGTCATGTCAGGAGCCATCGCGTTGCTTTCCTCGGATTTCATTGGAATATCGTCTTGCTTAGGCATGGGTTGGTTCTCCTTGCATCTCGGCCGAAACGGATGGCTCGGGGTCTGAACGTTTTTTATGCAGCAGACTGAACACTGCGGGAACAAAGACGAGGGTGGCNACCGTGGCACATAACAGACCGCCGATGACGGCGCGGCCGAGGGGCGCATTCTGCTCACCGCCGTCGCCGAGGCCGAGCGCCATGGGCACCATGCCGATAATCATGGCCAGCGCGGTCATCAGCACCGGTCGAAAGCGCGTGAATCCTGCTTCAATCGCGGCCTCAATCGGGTCTCCGTGGTGCAGCAGGCGCTCCTTGGAGAAGGACACCACCAGAATGCTGTTGGATGTCGCAACTCCCATGCACATGATTGCCCCCATCAAGGCGGGAACGCTGAGCGTGGTATGGGTTGCGAATAGGAAAAGAACAATACCTGCCAGCGCGGCCGGCAGCGCGGTGATGATGATGAAAGGATCCAGCCATGATTGAAAATTCACTACGATCAGGAAGTAAACCAGGATGATGGAGAACACCAGGCCGCCTAACAACCCGAGGTAGGAACTCCGCATGGTCTGGAGCTGCCCCCGGACGGTAACAAAACTTCCCCGCGGCAGCGATTTCCGATTGGCGTCGATAACACGGTTCACGTCCCGTCCCGCCGAACCCAGATCNCGATCCTGCACTGCGCCGTAAATTTCCACCATGCGGCGGATGTTGTAATGACTGATGGCTTCCATCTCAGTAGAGCGGTTGATCGAGGCCACATCGGCGAGAATTCCGGGCCGCGACGTGGAGGCTGCGGTGACCGGTGTATTCGCGAGATCCTGGAGTGATTCAATCCTGTATTGCGGAGTCTGGGTTACTAGGTTGTAACTCACTCCATTCTTCCAGTTGAGAAAGAAGATCGGAGTAATCTGGAAACTTCCGCTCAACGAGTTCAGCACGCTGTTTGCGACATTCCTTTCAGTCAGGCCGCCCTGAGCCGCCTTTGTGCGATCCACATTAATGTCGTAGGTGGGATAATCGAAGGGCTGCTGGATGCGTAAATCCGTGAGTCCCGGGACTCGCTTGAGTTCAGCGAGCATCTTCTCCGCTACCTCTCGATTGCCCTGAATATCATTTCCTTCAATCTGAATATCGATGGGCGCGGGCAATCCGAAATTCAGGACCTGTGTGACCATGTCCGCGGGAAGGAAATAAAACGTCGTTCCGGGAAATTCCCGAGGCAAAGTGTTCCGCAGCTTGCGCATGTAGCTGGCGGTTGGATGATGTTTTTCCTTCAGCGAAATCATCACATCCGCATCTCCCGCTCCAATCAGTCCCGAGGTCGAATGCATGAAGTTGATGGTGCTGTATGGCAGGCCGATGTTATCGAGAATGTTGTCGACCTCCCTGGCAGGAATCTGCCGGCGGATTGAGGCCTCCACCAGATCGACGGTCCGGGCGGTTTCTTCGATTCGCGTTCCACTCTTTACCCGCATATGCAGAATGAGTTGACCGTTATCGCTGTCGGGGAAGAAGTTCTGACCCAGCCACGGAATAAGGAGAAACGTCGCCAGGCATACCAACAGGAAAACGGGGATGAAAATCGCTCGGCGATGCACGGCGGTAGTAAGAAAAAGTTGATAGGACAAGCGAAGCCGCTCGAACCGTCGTTCAAAACCTTGTTGGAATCGCGTCAGCATGCCCGATTTGCCGTTCTTGTGTTCCGCCCCGTGTTTATCCCCTTTCAACAGATACATGGCCATGGTCGGAACGATAGTGCGGGAGAAGAAGTAGGACGCCAGCATGGCAAAGGCGACCGCCTCCGCCAGAGGCACAAAGAGAAATTTGGAAACGCCGGCAAGAAAAAACATGGGCAAAAATACAATGCAAATGCAGAGCGTGGAGACAAACGCCGGGACTGCAATTTGCTGCGCGCTGTCGAGAATCACTTCCCGCAGGGTTTTGTCCGGTTCCAGTTCTCGATTTCGATTGATGTTCTCGACCTCGACGGTTGCGTCATCGACCAGAATGCCGACCGCGAGTGCCAGGCCGCCCAGGGTCATGATGTTGATGGTTTGCCCCAACACACTCAGCAAAATCACCGACGTCAGAATCGATAAAGGAATCGAAACCGCGATGATAAGAGTGCTGCGCCAGCTTCCGAGGAAGAGCAGGATCATCAAAGCGGTCAGGCAAGCGGCAATCAAAGCCTCGCGGACCACGCCGTTGACAGCGGATTTCACAAAGATGGACTGGTCTGCCAGTGCTTGTATTTTGAGCTCCGGCGGAAGCGTCTGGGCAACCCGAGGCAGCAGACCGCGGATGCCCTCTACGACACTGATGGTCGATGCTGTGCCTGCCTTCATGATGCTCAGCAACACTCCGCGATGCCCGTCCTGGCGGACGATGTTGGTCTGAGGAGCAAAGCCGTCACGAATATTGGCGACATCGCGCAGATATACCGTCGTGGTTCCGATCTGTTTAATCGGAAGATCGTTGAGTTCAGCGACCGTCCTTGGACTGGAGTTCAAGCGCACGTCATCTTCAAACTCGCCGATCTTGGCGGTGCCTCCGGGCAAAACCAGGTTCTGATCGGTCAGTGCTGAAAGAACGTCCTGCGGAGAAAGACCCTTAGCCTGAAGCAGGTTCTGGTTCAGGTCAATCATGACCTGGCGCTGTTTCCCTCCGTACGGCCAGGGAATCACTGCGCCGGGAACCGTCACCAATTGCGGTCTAACAAAGTTCTGGCCCATATCGTTCAACTGCTGCTCGGAAAGGCCCTGGCCGCTGAGCCCGAGTTGCAGAATCGGCACGCTGGAAGCGCTGTAATTAATGATGAGCGGGGGCAAGGTTCCAGGCGGCAACTGACGTAAAGCGGTCTGGGAAATTGCCGTCACCTGAGCGTTCGCGGTATCGAGGCTCGCGCCCGGTTGCAGAAAAATCTTGATGATCGCCTGGCCGTTCACCGTGGTCGATTCGATGTGTTCGATGTTGTCGACCGTCGTGGTCAGGACGCGCTCGAATACGCTGGTCAGCCGTCCTTCGAGTTCTTCCGGATTCAGGCCCGTATATTGCCAGGCGACGGCAATGACGGGAATATTAATGTTCGGAAAGATGTCTGTCGGCGTCCTCAAGATCACTACTGGACTCAGGATCAAGATCAATAGAGACAAAACAATGAACGTATAAGGACGATCTAACGCAATCCGAACAATCCACATGACAATTCTCCCGGCACGCCGCATGAATGCGGTCAAGCTATGACTACTCGGCTGTCGGCCTCGCCTTCGGCGATGCCTGCAACGATTCCAATATGTGCTTCATGTAAGCCCGCGTGGCGACGAGTTCCGCGCCCTCACTAACCATCTCCCGCAATACTTCTTCACCGCCTGCACCCACCGAAATCACATCTTCAAGATCGATGGTGCACTTCCGGCCTTCTCGCGTGCTCCGAGTGCTCTCCCATCTTTCTTTGAGGTCCGCCGCCCACTGGTCACACAGCTTGCCTTGCAACACCCATTTCTGCCCGAACGGCGTCTCGGTGATCATGGTTCTTAGCATGGGTGCTTTACCTTAACTCGCAAGTAGTAGAGCAATACACCTGCCGACCCAGGAGGACTCTTGAAAGCTCCCATCCGATTGATTAGAGGAGGCTTGAACGATCGAGAATAGGATCGGGCAAAAGGAGTGACGGTGTCACAAGCGCTATGACACTGTCATAAAGGATCTATGGCTGGCTTATGACAGTATGCGGATCAATAGCAGGATGACCATAGCTGCGTGGATCAATAGCAAGCCGCTTGAGGTGCGCGATCAACGTGGTACGTTTCAAACCGAGTCGCGCCGCTGCACCATCGGGGCCACCGACGCGCCCGTCTGCTTCCTGAAGGGCTTGAACAATCTGGTCCCGGTTCAGAGGAGGAACAATCGTGCGCGTCCGTTTACGACCTTGCGGCACAGGTTCTTTTCTCGCTGGCACCGCGCCCTTGGCGTTCAGCTCGCCGATCGACACGCGCAGCACGCCTCGCGTGGAAAGAATCACTGCACGTTCAATCACGTTCTGCAGCTCGCGAACATTCCCCGGCCAGTGATAGCGCATCAGGGCGCTCATGGTTTCCGGAGGAATTGTCTCAATCGCTTTGCTCATACGCCGGCTGAACAGTTCGGCGAAATGACGCACCAGCAAAGGAACATCCTCGGGACGCTCTCGCAGCGCTGGAACATAGAGAGGAAAAACGTTCAAGCGATAGAAGAGATCGGCGCGAAACTTCTGCTCCTCCACCATTTCCGAAAGATCCCGGTTCGTGGCCGCGATCAACCGCGCGTCCGTGCGCTGTGTCCGCGAACTGCCCAGCCGCTCGAATTCTCTCTCTTGCAGCACGCGCAACAGTTTTGGCTGAAGTTCGAGCGGAACTTCTCCAATCTCATCCAGAAAAACGGTTCCATGATGAGCCAGCTCAAATCGGCCGATGCGCTGTTGGATTGCTCCCGTGAACGCTCCTTTCTCATGCCCGAACAGTTCACTCTCCAGCAATCCCGTCGGAATCGCTGCGCAATTCACCTTGACGAATGCGTTCGACCGGCGCGAGCTAAGATTGTGAATCGCACGCGCAATCAACTCCTTGCCGGTGCCGGTTTCTCCATAGATGAGAACCGTAGAATCTGTCGGCCCTACAGTCTCAAGCTCCTTCAGCACTTTTTGTAGTGCGCTGCTTTTCCCCACGATATCCTCAAACATCGAGGCCTCTTCGATCTCCTGACGCAGTGCGACATTTTCCTGAAATAACTGCTCTTTCAGCGAGTTGATTTCCACCACCGCATCCTCGAGCGCCTTGCGCGAAATATGCTGCTCGGTCACGTCCATGTGGGTGCCAACGAACTCGACGAGATTGCCCGCTGCGTTCTTCACCGGATGCGCGAGCACATGAATGTACCGGACGCTTCCATCCTCCCGAATAATCCGGTAATTATCTTCGTAATCGCACGCTTCGCGGATGCCCTTCTGAACGTTTTTCAGAAACACAGATCGATCGTCGGGATGGATTCTGCCCAATAGCGTTTCCAGCGTCATCTTCGTCGCTGGGTCCAAGCCAAAAATACGGAAGCTCTCCTGGCTCATGTAAACGTCCCCGGTCAAAACGCTGCGGGCCCAGCTTCCGGTGTGGCTGAGGCGCTGTCCCTCCGACAAATAAGCTGCGCTTCGCCGTAGCGCTTCCTCAGCCTGCTTCCGCTCCGTTATGTCGCGGTAGATTCCGTAGATCTCCGGCGCACTTCCGTCAACAGAGACAGGCGCGGCGACGAAAGAGACATCAAGGCGAGATCCGTCTTTTCGTTTGCGAATTAATTCCGCATTGACGCGTTCGCCGGAGTTCAGGGCCAGGCGCAGAGCTTCTGATTCTTCCAACGATTCCTTAGGAACGATCAAGTCGTTGATATTGCGGCCCAGTGCCTCCTCAACCGTGAAGCCAAAGAGCTTGGTAAATTCCTGATTCGCCCTCAATACACGGTTGTTAATATCCCGAAGAAGGATGGCTTCCGGCGCGAGTTCGAATAGTTTTTCGAAATGAGCCTTTTGCCTGCGCAGTTCGTCCTCACGCATGGCATTGTCCACCGCCAGAGCAACCTGATCCGCGACGAGACAGAGATAACCAACTTCCTCGCGGGAATAAGCGTTGAGATGCCGGGCTCCGAAACTCAAACTGCCCAAGCGTCGATACGCCGTTGTTAGCGGCAGGATGCACGCGGACTCCACGCCGTATCGTTTGTGGACTTCCATCATCGCGGGAAACCGTGTCTCTTCGTCACGCGACGCTACAAGCACGGGTTCCTGGTGGTGATACACCCACCATGAAATCGTTTCTTCCGCGGGAAAATCAGGGGGGATTCGAAATTCCGGTCCTTGCAGCGTTTCGAGTCCGGCGTTGTGAATCTTATTTGTGGCTTGGTCATACAAAAATAATGCTACGAAGTCGAAGTCCACGACGTGCCGCAATTCGTTCGCAAGAACCTTAAATAGTTCTCGGGGATCCCGGTAAACATTGATGGCGCGCGACACGCGGAAAAGGGCCTCGTGCCGCGCGAGCGGAGATTTCTCAGCATTTAATTTTGCTTGTTGAGTCAAGTGCTCACTGCGTCAAGGGCCTCGATTTACTCATTTTCACCTAAGCGAAAAGCCGATCGAAGTCCCGGGGCGTTCTATTCTTCTGGTTGGATCAGGTTAGAGGCCGTAGGTTACATTTTAAATCGCGAGATAGACGTCTATGACAATCTCACATACGCAACCCTGGGCGGGCGTAGAAAATAGATAATAGACAAGGCGCCTAGGCGCGCTGATGAGGCTCGGCTGTCTCGCGCAGACCTCGCGAAAACTGTTCTGCGGTCTTGCTTCGAGACTACAAGGGGAAGGATTCGGCACAAATTACGAAGGTCATAGAAGTATGGTCAAATTCTATAGGGGCTGCCATTCGTAAAAGGTGACCCCAAATCCCAGCCTACCGCTCACCCTCTTTCATACGCGTGCTTCTTCTCCAACTCCTCCGCTGCCGTACGCATTGCGGCCTCAAATCTTTCCGCCTGTCCCAGCAACGCAGCGGTCGGTTCCGCATACTCTCCATCCATCCGCACCAACCCATCGCCCGCTACCAGGCGCCCTGCGATTTCCAACAAATGAGCCGGGGTCGTCTCCAGATACTGCGCATCCGTCGGATCCCCAATCCAAACCTTCTCTTCAACCGATGCCGCGGGTGCCCCATCCTTCTCGCGTTCTGTGCGAGAGGGTGGGGAAGTTGACCTCAACTTCGTCTCCCAATAAACCTTCCGCTCCACGAAGGTCGCAATCTCATCGTCCGCCGCCTTGCCAAACACCCACTTCTGCCGCTTGAAGTCATAATGCCGGCTGGAAAACGCCACCGGTTTCAGCTTCCCAGACTTCACAAACTCGAGTTGACGCTGATCCACTTCCTTGCGCAGCGCATTGATCACGGGCGCCTCCGCGTCCTTGGGTTCGAGCGACGCCATTACCTCTCTTACTGTGGCCGACAGATTCACCGCCACCGGCGCATGCAGTCCCTCCGAACTCTCCAGCCGAATGTCCCCATGCAGCACCCAAAAATCTGCCCCCGAAGTCGACCGATGAAACGGCCACTCCAACTCAATGGTCAACGGCAACCCCGTCAACGTCACCCAAATCTTTTTCTGGTTCTCGTGCGACATTAGCGCTTAACCACCCCTCGATAGAATAAACCTGTCATGCTGAGCGAAGTGGAATCGTCCGCAGGACGATTCCACGTAGTCGAAGCATCCCTACCCTGTGCTCCTCTGTCCCCCTGTGTTTACCTCTTGCCCCTGATCTTGCTCGCCTTCGCGCCTATCCGCAACAACTTCCGCACCGTACCCGTGGGTAGACTCTTCATCTGGTCGTGCAACTCCGTTACTGCTTCAAAAAATCCTGCCATCGCCGCCAGGCGCTCGCGGGTAAAATCCGCGCCCGTTTCCTTCGGATCCAGCTCTTCCAGACTTTTGCGCAACATCTCGCGGGTCGGATCGATCTCCCGCCGCTTTCGCTGCTCAATCACCAGGCGGAACATCTCCCACACATCTTTCATCGACTCATAATGTTCCCGCCGGTCGCCCAGCACATGCACCGCCCGGACAATCCCCCAGGTCTCCAGCTCGCGAATCGACGTGCTTACATTCGACCGCGCCACGCTCAGCGTCTCCGCAATTTCTTCGGCCGGCAGCGCCCGCGCAGACAGATAGAGCAGCGCATGAATCTGCGCCACCGTGCGGTTAATCCCCCACCGCGTCCCCATCTCGCCCCAGTGCAAAATATATTTCTGCTGCACGCTAGTCAGGTCGGCCATATCGAATATTTCAGTTCATACAGAATCTACAGAACACACGCAGACAAATCAACCAGCGTGTAATTAAAAATTCATTGTCATCCTGAGGAGCAAAGTCCTTCGCGAAGCAAAGGACCAGCGACGAAGGACCTCCCTACTTGCTGGCGCCACCACGACCCGGCTACCGGGCCGCAGCGCTATCACTTACCGCTAGATGCTCCAGCGGTGCCACCTTCTCGGCCTGATTCCCTGACCACCTTCTTCGGCGCAACTTTCTTCGCCGCCTCCGCCCGCTTCCTCTCCTGATATCGCCGATCATGAAACGACTGGTCACTCGCCTGCTTTTTCATAACCCTCAGCTTGACACACCCTCGGCAACTTAGCCACTCGCTATTGACAGGGGCATTTTCTCTCGAGCGTACCAATCTCGTGAGGATAACGATTTATTTTTTCAAATTCCCTCTTGCGCATTCGTGGATTCATCTGCTATAAACAATTCACCGAGAGCAGATGTGTGGCTACGCCGGCGTTTTTGTGAAACTCTTGGTCTCGTCCGGCATCTAAGTTTTCAGAGAGCAGCTTAAAGTTCTCAATCGTCCCGGCCACGGGACTTCATTCGAAGCAGTTGAAAGACGCTCCGAAGGGTACCTTCAAAGCAAGGACCTCCAAGTAATAGGATTAAAGATCTTTTCTCAATTTCTTGTCTTCCGTATCGGCGTGCGCCGAAAGTGGCGTCGTTTCCGACCGGAAGACCATACGGTTGCGCGTTGTTTTGGGTAGCGCGTCGAGCAAACTCAGATTCAGTCAAGAGAATGGTTGGGAAGGGCACGACTTAAGTCGTGCCGCCAAGCTCCGCTCAAGACTCGGGCTTTAGCCCCTGAGGTTTCGCTCTCCCGTCTCGCGCCAAGAACTTCCCCGATGTGGAAATCATCTGGAAATTCTGTGGGAAGCGCGGTCAGAACAGCGATTGACGGGATTTGCCGCGCACTGTATGTTTATCAAGTTTCGAGGACAGTCGGATTCGTTCTGTGGGCTTACCTAATAAGTTCGCCCACCTAAATAGAATTCGCCTGGACTGAATTCGCGCCGCTCCGGCGGATCGCGATTCGGTCTTTGACAACTAGGTTGAACGTGCCAGTCGTGAGAAATCGGTTCGGGCATAAGTCCGAGCGATCTCACAAGATAGACCACCATGGTCTTCAAGCCTTCACAAGAGGGTAAGAAGCTGAATGGTGGCGCCATCCCGCGCTGTTGAAACCAGGGTAGCTTTTGCAAGCGGCTTTGGATGTGCGGCGATGGCAGTCTGCCAACTACCCGTCGGCAGACATCAGGTTTCAAACGAGAGTTTGATCCTGGCTCAGAA
>JGI12635J15846_10000840_pt1 | contig 26714 bp, 21 predicted proteins | sample BlaSpr_A8_OM2_M2_FD_15846 | JGI IMG/M metagenome (IMG submission 15846) | reverse complement strand
CTAGAGCACTGCGAGAATCCGCAGAGGATCGTAAACGAGTGCCATCGCGTGCTCAAATCTAGGGGAATATTTGTCGTGACAGTTCCGTCCATGTACCCTGTACACGGATATCCGAGTGATAACTGGCGCGTCATGCCCGAGGGACTACGACACCTGCTAAGTGCATTTTCGGAAGTGGAGGTTTTGGGCGAATTGGCTTTTGCTGAGTCCTTCGCCAGCGTCAACTGTCATTTTGGTCATATCCTCACTGGCCGGATGGGAAAGATGAGTATCGCAATAAACCCATTGTGGAACTTCACTACCAACGTCTGCGGAAAAATGTTGAGTTTGCTTTTGCGTCCGGTCAGTCGAAGCAACTTCAGCAGCTTCAGTATGAATCTCTGGGCGGAAGCGCGAAAATAGCGCTCCAGGCGGTTCATTGGTATGGCACAATACTCTTGGCAATAGGCAATACGGGTTAGTGGTGGGTGCCCCCGTCAATACACCTCTCAACCGAATGCGTGTGAGCGCGAGACCGCTAGCATCAGGCGACAGAGATGTTCTGGCACCTTGAAATGGAAAGAGGGTTATGGCCCCGACAATCGGAAACTCTTTACATCAACGCCTGAAATAGTGTATTTCCAGCTCACCGACGAGGCTTGAATTTTGGGCTGAATTCGTTCGCGAGTCCGCGTTCGAGCAGATGGCTGAGGTGGGAGTCTATGAAGGAGATTTTGCGGCTTTCGTGTTGGAGCGATGCGACGGAATCAGTAAGTACTACATGATTGATCCGTGGAGACACCTCGACGGGTGGAACAAACCAGCGAACGAAAACGACCCCGCGTTCGAGCGTCTCTTCCAGGTGGCGAAGGCGAGGACAGAATTCGCGGGAACTCGGAGAATGATCCTTCGGAGTAAAACCACCGAAGTGATCGATCTGATATCGGACGGCGAGTTGGATTTTGCTTACATCGATGGGGATCACTCTCTTAGAGGAATCGCCATTGATCTAATCCGCATGTATCCAAAAGTGCGGACAGGCGGCTTTCTTGGCAGGGATGATTTTAGTCGAACGATGTTGCAGCATCGTACGAGCTTCGAACCCACACTGGTATTCGCCTTTGCGGTTTATTTTGCGGAGGCTGTGGGAGCCGCGCTCTATGCGTTACCGAACCTCCAGTTCTGTTTGCACAAGACCCCTGACCCGGAGTTCTGCTTTGTCGACTTGACCGGGCAGTACAACGAACTGAGCCTGCGAAGCCAACTTGCGCCGGAAAAACTCTTGAAGATATCACTGGCAGAACGGTTCCCGGTCCTGAGAAGAATCGGGAGAAAGACAAGAGAAGTGACACAGCACTCCCGCCTGGTGTAGCGACCGCGGATCCGCTCCGGCTTTCAAGAGAGCTGAAGGCGCGAAAGATTTCTCACGTGACGCTGGCGATCTACACTAGCACAGGAAACAAATTTCCCACCACCCGAAGTGTCCGGCGAGTCCGGCGACACGCAGGTATTCCCCGCAATTAAGCTGATTTTTTTCTAGTCTTTTAACGATGCCAGATTGGGTCTTCTTACCGTGACATTGAGTTACGAATTAGTAGAGCATCCCACAATCCCGGTTGAGACATCGCCTGGCGCCGCCGCCCACGCTGGGCAGCATCGATTTGCGTGAGGACGCTAGGGCGAGCGCGGACACGACCCGAGCGCTCCGCAGGATGGATTGCAATACACCGTGTGAGCGCGGCAACCGACTCAGCCTGCAACGGAAGCAGTTGTTTTTCGCTTCGCGTCTATCGATTGTTGTAAGTCACGAAGACGCGCGCGTAAGCGCAGATCAGGGTTCTGGCCCTGGCGAGTCTTTTGGATGTGCGTAAGAGCCACTTGCAAAAGGCGCGCCCGTTCTTGAGGCAGAGCACCGATTGGCAGTGGCGAACTTTCCGATGGATCATGTTTCAGGTCGTACATGCAATCCATTTTTTCACCGAAATGGAGGACTAATTTGTAGTCACGGTCGCGAACCGCCATTATTCGAGGACGCATTCGGTCCGCCACCTGAAATGGATTGTTGCTTGCGACGCATTCGGCGATCGCAGGCTCGCTGAGAAGGCTTCCCGCCGAAACTTGCTGCCAGTGGCTCCGGCCCTGAAAGCTTTCAGGAATCGTGATGCCCAGCGCCTCCAATAAGGTAGGCGCCAGGTGTATCAGGCTAAAGGGGCTTTGAGAGAGTTGCGCGCCCGAGGTTTGCGGCACCCGCAGCAACAGCGGCACATGGATCAACCGCTCGAGCAGATTTGTCGGAGAGTGATAACGCGTGCCGTGTTCGAGGAATTCCTCTCCATGATCCGCGGTCACGACGAGCACCGTGTCATCCCAGCGTTGAAACTGTTGCAGAGCGCGAACCAGCCGCGAAATTTGTTTATCCACCCAATACACCCCGGCGTCGTAAAGCGAGAGAATTTCCGCTCGATACTGTTGGAGCCTGGCGAACGTAAGATCGCGGTTCCAAAAGGAATTCAGGAACCGGGCGCGACGAGCCGTCATCTTTGATTCGCCGAGAGCCGACAACGCCGCTTCCGGAGGATAGTAGGGATGATGCGGGTCCATGAGATGGAGCCACAGAAAGAACGGCTCTTCTCCCAGACTGCTCAACCACGAGCGGGCCTGGTCCACCATGACGTCCGCCGCAGGATAGCGCCGCAAACGGTCCACAGAAAGATTCTCTCTTGCAGAGCGCCACTGACAGTACCAGAAATAGAGTTCGTCGTATGCGGACGCCGTAGAGGGGTTTCGCCGCGATGCCGATCGTAAGTCGACATTGAGTTGCGACAGACGGCTCCTCGCAGGGTTAGGGCCAACTGATTCTGGGACAAACGCAGAATCCAGAAAATCATGGAATCTGTGAAAACCCTGGTGGTAACCGAAACGGGGGCCGAGGTAGGGATTGCCTGCCAGAAAAGCCGCAGTCGCGTATCCGGCATCATGCAACGCGGTTGCGATGGTCGGTTCGCCGGGGGCGATGCCCAGAATGTCTCGTCCTAGCGCAAGCGGATAACGCGAAGCGATGATTGCGGGAAATGAAAAATACGTGGGAGCGCCGGCCACAATGGCATGGGAGAAAACTAGGCTGTTAGTGGCGAGTGAATCAAGAAACGGCGTTACCGGGCGGGAGTAGCCCAAAAAGCCGACATGGTCGGCTCGCAGGCAATCCACTGTCAGCAATATCAGAGAGCGTTTCTTCATGGGATTGGAACGTCATCGAACGCTCTCAAATGTAGCCGAGATCTCTGAGACGCTGCTCTACAATTTTTTCTTCCGCCTCATCGAACTTACTGGCGTCGTTGTTGACGATTTCCTGCAAGAGAAAACCGAGCAGCGCTTCAACAGAATTAAATCGTCCCGTCATCCACTTCTCTGCCTCCGCACACAAATCCTCAGGCAGATTGAGCGTTCGATATTGAATAGTCAAGAGTTCGCTCCCAATTTCTGCATACCATCACGCAACTGCGACCACGCACTCCGCGCGATCATTCGATCATCCGGATTCAGCGAATATGCAACAGCTAACCCGCAGAATACCGCGTACGACAGAACCAGTGCCAGCAGCGTGACGAGCCACTGATGGATAATCGAGCCGGTATAGAATCGCAACAGCAGAACCGCAGCAGCCGTGAAGCCGGCCGGGATCAGAAGCGCCCAGTAGCTTCGATTATAAGGAGTGATCCGCAGCGCCTTGTGCACTTGCGAAAGATTCCACAGGTTCCCAGCCACATTGACGCAGGCGGCAGCCAGAGCGGCGCCCAGAATCCCCAGGGCGGGTATCAGCGTAAGGTTTACCAGAAGCGAGACTCCCGCCATGACAAACTGCACCCTGATCAGCCGCCGTTGGTTTCCAGACATTAACAGGAGATATCCGACCGAACCCGCCCCGCAGTTGACCAGCTGTCCGACCGCTCCAATCACCAGCACCGGCCAACCGGCCACGAAATCGGGCCCGAAGATTCGCATCAGAGGGACTGCAAAAACAATGATGACCCACGCCATGGGAAACGTCAGCGCAAGGACCCACTTTGTCAGCGTCTGAAACAACTTCTGCAAAACATCCAGTCGCGACTGCGCGTGCAAGTCCGCAATCACCGGGGCGAAGATCTGGTTGACCGACTGCAGAATAATCGGAATAACCGCCGACAGGGTGGAGGCAAGAACGTAGATGCCGACGAGGCTGGGATTCAAATAGAGTCCCAGCAATATTTTGTCGGCTTGCGATACAAGGAAATCGAGGGCGCTCATGCCGAAGGCGGCGGCAGCAAAGGCCTTGATCTCGGGATCGAGCGGCGGCAATGGTGCGCGTGAAAAGCGAGCGGCGGCCGGCCTTAATTTCCTGGCAACGGCCACAAGCAGCCACACGACCACCACAGAGTTGACGATCTGCGCCGCCAGATAGCCCCACATCTCCGTACCTAACGATAGCAACGCCACGGTAAGAACGATCACCAACGAACTTCCTATGAAGCTGGTAATCACCGTACGTTTCGCAACATCCTTGAAGCCTCCGAGGACCTGGCAGTAGAAGACGTTAAGCGCGCCCAGGAATGCCAGCACAGCGAACAGAGGCATGTACTGGCTCAGGTCCGGAGCATGGTACAGACTGCGCGCGATTACGCGGCCGCTGAATGCCAGGCCAATCGAAAAAATCAGATTCAGAGAAATTACGATGCTGACACTGCGTGTCAGGAACCCGCGCAGCTCGTTAAATTTTCCGGTGGAGTTGTAGACCGCGACATAGCGCGCGGTGGTGCCCTGCAGTCCCAGCATTCCGAACAACTGAGTGAGACTCACGAGCGTCATGCCCAGCGCATAAAGACCTAGTTGCTTGGCTCCCAGTACTCGGGCAACGTAGATCTTGACCAGATAACCCGCTGCCATGGTGAACGAAGTGCCGGCGAAAAATACGACGGAGTGGCGGGAGATCTGACCCAGGATTCGGCTGAACTCAAGTTGGAGAACTTCCGGCGCCGCCTTGGACAGCGGAGTGGATGGTGAAACCGTAACCTCGCTAGGAGTGGTCTTCATGAACTGTTGTTTGAGGTCTTTTTAGAGCGGACTCCGGTTACGGGACCGTTGCAGAACTCGTGGCGCTCTCGCCGCCCAGAGAAGAAATCGAATCTTTCATTATCCTAAGAAAGGCGATCTTTCTGCATCCCAGGGAAAACCTGTAAGTAAAGCCCGATTTTTCTATCCCACGCAGCGAGCCTTGGTCGGCTGCGGCGCCGAATATCCACGGTACTTTGCCCTGCTCACGTAGCAACCTTGCCACCGCCCCGATCGCCTCCCCAAAAAGCCCGTTCCCTCGGGCTGAAACAGGGGTAAAGCAATCAAAGATCATTGCAGCATTCTTGCCGGGCGCATGCAAAGTGCGCTCCAGTTCCTGCATCTCGAAACCCTCGAAATCCCTCACCCAGCAGAAGTGCACTGGCGTTCCATCCGCAGTGATCAGAGCAAAACCTTGATCCGGCTGGCAACGGAACCTTTGGGCAGAGCGCATGAGAAAATCTATGGTAGTGGGCTCATCGGCATACTTGATTGCGGCCGCTCCCAGAAGGTCGGAACCGAGCGGTCGCAGCGTCGCTGCTCCTTTGCGCTTGTGATCTCCCGAGGTCCATTCGAAGAAAAGCACCTCGTCGAAGGCAAACAGGAAACGCGCAACTCGTCGGCCGACCCGCTTCAACAGCTCCCTCGCCCGTTCTTCGCGAAGGCGACAGTTCAAGCGGGCGACGCATGAAATCATAACCCGGACCCAGCTTTCTACCGCGGGTGCTCTCTTCGCGAGTGCAACTGCCCGGTCGCGCACAGCCATTTGGACGTGATCCGAGAATGACTTGTTCAATACGCAATACAGTGTCTCTCGAGTCGCGGTTGCGAAACGATCTTTGTACTCTTCAGATCCCAGCCCAAGATCCACTACCTCAATCTCAGGACGGTCGCAAGCCAGTTCAACGATTCTCGCTAGCAGGCAGTAACCCGGCGAAAAATCTGCGAAGGTCGGGCCGCTCTCAACCGTAGGTTGGTACCAGAACCAGCTTCCTGGAAACTGGAATCCGTAGTTCCACGCAATCGGAACATCTCCGACCTGAAGACGGCTCACTGCCACCCAACCGGAGGAGGACAGCTCGCGGGCTAACTCGTAGAGGAATTTCCGTCGCTCGGCCGAAAGCAAGTTGCTCATCCGTCCGATCGAAAGAAAGCGCGCAACGTGTGCTTGGCTCAGAGATTGCAGAATCGGTTCGATCTGCTCCCACTGAGTGTCGTGACGGACGAAAACCGGACCTATTTTCTCCAACTCCCGAAAGTTGCGCCGCAGCCTTTTCTTGCCGGCAGTGGCCTTTTTCAGGGCTGACCGCTCCTCGCCGGAGCCCAGAACCACGCGCGCACAAAGGTAGGCCAGACGTGAATGCAGATTGTATTTGGAAATAGGAGCGGCACGTGAAATTGCGCCAACCGAGCACGAATCCGCCGGCAGATTTGCGAGCACGACTTTATCGATTTTTCGAGTTTGCATCTCACCAAGAACCGCCTCTACAAACTCGAGCCGTCGGTCGGGAGCGCTCAAGAAATCGCAATAGTCGGCAGTGCTCCCTGTGAGAAAAACAACATCGCGAGTCCTGCCCTGATCCTTCGCAAACGCAACCACGCCCACCAGGAAATTGCTTTCGTAGGCAAGAAACAGCAATGGTCTCCGACAATCCTCATAGGCACGCCGGACTGCAACGGCCCATTCATGCGTATAGAAGACCTCAGGGCGCTCCATCCGTAGCGCCAATTCGTTCCACGCTCGCCGCAATTCTGGGTCCTCCGGTATATCCTCTAGTACTACTATGCGCAATGTTCACCGCTTCCGACGGAAATTGATTTGGAAGACTACATAGTAATCCCAGCCGGCAGTGTACTCATTCAGAAAAGACGCCACTCGGGCTGAGGAAACGCTCCTGCCGCGCTCAGAGCAAGATTTGATCCAGCTGCGCGGGATCGGCCGCCCGCCACAGCTGTTGCATCGCGGCCGGAGACCTCCTCAAGAAAAGCGGCGTGCTCCCCAAAGAAAGGTGCCTTTGAGTAACCGAGCGGCAAACTCTCCACTGCTTGAGCGCTCACTTTTTTTGGCTGGCTATTTCTATTTCGTTGAGCATTAGGCAGGAACGATCAGTTCCCAGGTGAACGGTGTGCCTGGCTCAATGTCGCACACGGCGTGGCGACCTACGACTTCGGGCAAATGCCGCGGATGCAAGCCATCCGCCGGCCGGATAGAGCGCACGTTGTGGGCTGTAAACATCTCGCCTTTCTTCATGTCGCGCACCACAAATAGAGACCGCCGGAAAGGGCGAGTGCAAGCCTCATGGGGCGTCGGACCATACTGCACTTGCCCGAGAGACTTCTCGGCGCAGCGCACGGCTTCCACCAAAGACTTGAACTCCTGAGGCTCCAGCGAAAATGCGCTGTCCAGACCGCGGTCCGTTCGCGAGAGAGTGAGATGCTTCTCGATGAGCGACGCACCCAGGGCCACCGCTGCCACGGAGACCGCGATGCCCGGCGTGTGATCGGAGAGGCCCACTGGCAATCCGTAGCGTTGCGTCAAATCCGGGATTGAGCGAAGATTCATCTCCTCGGGAGCGGCGGGATAGGAACTGGTGCAGCGCAACAGCGCGATTTGGGTCGCTCCTGCCGCCCGCGCCGCGCCAATCGCTTCGTCGATTTCCTCTAGGGTCGCCATCCCAGTAGAAAGGATCAAGGGCTTTTCGGTGCGCGCCATCTTCTGGATGAGGGGAATGTCTACCAATTCCGGTGACGCTATTTTGTGCACGGGCACACCCATTGCCTCCAGAAAATCCACTGCTGAGGGATCGAAAGCGCTGGAAAACAAATCGAGGCCTAACTCGTCGGCAAGAGCCTTGAGCTTTGGGTGCCACTCCCACGGAGTATGCGCTTCGCCATAAAGGTCGTAGAGTGTGCGGCCATCCCAGAGTGTTCCACCGCGAATGCGGAAACACTCGCGATCGGAGCGGATCGTCATGGTGTCGGGGGTATAAGTCTGCAGCTTGATTGCGTCGACGCCAGCTTCTTTGGCCGCGTAAACCATGCGCTTCGCCTGGTCGAAATCCTGGTTGTGGTTGGCGGAAAGCTCCGCCATTATGTAGACCGGCTGATTTGGCCCAATTTTTCGTCGACCCACTTGGAGTGCAGTCATGCTTGCTTCACCTCCACTTGAGTCGCTTTCGCCAGTGTTGCGGCCACCTCGTGCGGCGTGAGCGGAACCCTCCGGCCGCTCCGGATGATTTGCATCGAACGCTCACCCTCATTAAAGATCAGGTCAATGACTGACGCAAAAGCAAGAAACGGTGGAAACAGCTGGGTGTATTGTGGATGCATGTAGTTATGAAACACAGTCTCCACATTGCAGGATGAAAGAATCCACATTTCAGCGAGCAGATATTCCGCAGAACCGATCGGAGAGAAGTACTGGGTCGCGTGCAACTTTTGACAGATGTTGGCCAGCAATTGAGTCCGTTTCCCCTCTTCGCTCAAAGATGAAGCTCGGACAACACGCGTGCCGATGCCGAGAACTCCAGCGAGCCACTCCAGCAATCGCACGTTGACATCCATCAAATGCGCGGTAGCATCGGTTTCTCGAAGAATCGAAGAAAGCGCAGGGAAATAGCTTTCAAAAAAAGGTGCGCGGCGGTAGTTGAGTTCGATGGCGCGCAGATGCTTGCGCCAGAAGTCCACATCACGGATCTCGACCGCCTGAATTTTCTGCTCGAGCCGCCCCCGGAAAACAGCGGGAACCGTAAGCCATTGCAATCCTGTGGGAGTCTTGATGCGGTTTCTCTGCTGCCAAGACTGCTTCTCGAACTGTACGGTATCCAGAAGGACGAACGTATCCACTTGATCCATTAGATCAAAGTAGCCGATCCATGGCAGATAGGTGGGCTGGGTAATGGCAACTCGCATCACGCTCCAACTTCGCGGCTGGAAGTGTCTTCGGATTTGGCGCGAAGGATCACACGGGACATCCGGTCCATGTCCCCTTCAGTGTAGCGCTGGTCCACGGGCAAACTGAGAATCCTCTGCGACAAAGCAAGGGCCTCGACATCACTGGTTTGGCAAACCCAATGGACTGGACAGTAGATTTTGCTTTTCCGCAGCAGCGATTGGCATTCGTCGCGCTCGCATTGTGACGGAAACAAGATCGGCAGCACAAATGGCGACGATCCCTGGGGCCAAGCCTGAAACATACAACGCACGCTCTCGCTCTTTACCATGCGCGCAAGAAGATAGTGCGCGTTTTCTGCCCTCCGTTCGCGCCATGCCTTAGGCGCGCCGTCTGCAAGATACGCGAAACTGGGGGGAGAAATCGCGGAGATCGCGCTTTTCCCCATGAGCTTTTCGCCGTTCAATTGTAAGTCACGGAATTTCGCCTTGACCGCGGCAGTTCCGGCGCCACGCAAGTACTCGGCCTTATAGATCATGGCCGCGAACTTAAGGTCTGCGCCGCTCCAATCTCCGCCGTCGGGCTGGTCGGGGAGAGCGAGTCCCCGGGGCGACATCAAGAGCGCGCCATCGGCAACGGGCAATGTTTTGCGTATCGAGGCAAAAACAAAGTCGGCGTTTGAGCTCAAAGCCCATTCGGAAAACGGATCCTGACTGTGATCCTCCAACAACACGCAGGCGGTTCGTTCGCGCCATTGTTTCCAGGCGTCGCCCTGCCGGACACCAAAATAATTGACCGCTAAAACAATATCGTCCGCCTTTGGCTGAAGCGATCTGTAATCGGGTCCATCCCATTGTGGCAGGTCACGGTACTCTCGCATCGAGCAATAGTCGCGACAGTAGTTCACTACCTCGGGACAGAAGTAACTCGGCAGCCACAGGGTGGGATTGTTGGCAGACATCATTTTCACCACTGCCGCTACCGCCTGCCGCGCCAGCATATACCAAACCGCAGGCTCTGGCCATCGGAGCAGCGGCGGCTCGGGTAATCCTGGCCAATGGAATTCACTTCCGATCTCCAGGCGCGGCGAATTGTGTCGCATGACCTTCAAACGGTTATTTTCCCGCCGGGTCGTGATTCAGCGAGCAAATAACTTCCACCACCCGTTGAGCCCCTCGACCGTCCACGATTTGGCTCGCTTTCTCCCTGAGTCGTTTGCGGAGCTCGCGGTCGACAATCACCGCCCGCAACGAAAGCGCCAAGTCCTCTCTTTCAACTGAGTCGAACCATCCCGCAGCCACGGCGGCCTTGGCCTCACCATAAGCTTGCACTGTCGCTTCGTGATTCTTTGCCATGGTAAGGAGGAACATCGGCACTTTCATGAAAGCTAACTCGAAACAGGTCCCACCGCCGGCTGTAATCGCGAGATCGGATTGAGACATAAGTTCAGGCATGTTTTCCACATTCAACAATACCCTCGCGGGATTCGAAAAACCGTCGACCGCCTCCAGTAGGGACATCCGGTTTGGATTGCTCACTCCCACAACCACCGCAATGTAGAGTTGCAGATCACTAAGCTCCCGCAGGGCCTGTACAACCTTGAGCGTCGCGTTTTGTCGATCGGCGCCACCAAAGGTCACCAGAATTCGTCGCGCTCGGTCAGGAACATCCGGAAGATCTCTAGGAAACTCGAGGAATTCCTGCCGCACCAACGCATAACGGGGACCAAGCAGAAAACGAGCTTGACCTGACTGCGGGTGGTACATAGTGTCGGATGCCTGTGGGTTGGCATTCAAAACAATGTCGCACTTGTAGGGTGGGCAATCTCCGTGATCATCCATGAGCAACAAGCGAGGACCGCCTCTCAGGTTGGCGCGGTAGTCCTGCGAAAAATGATAGCCGTCCAGAACCAGCCAGCCAGCACGACGTCTTTGGCAAAATTCGATGGTCTGGGCGGCATCTTCTTCGCTTCCGGGCTCGGCGCGGATTCTGGCGACTTCCGCACCCCACGAACAGAGGCGCTCCTCGAGTTCATCGGCCCCTGCAGCAAGGGCGAAAACCGCCTGTCCGCCGCCGCTCTGCCATGCCTGGGCCAAAGCCGCACAACGCATTACATGCCCAACGCCGATTTCGGAACTTGCGTCGGCACGAATAAGAAGGGTTCTGGCTGACATCATGAATGGCGGAAGGCCAAAGGATCAGATAGTAAAGATGTAATCGAATCTGAACTGCAAGTCGACGACCTTCCGGCTCCCGTCTAGCGCGCTGTGCCGGAAATAGGTTCTTAATCTTAAACCACAACTTTCCGCCAGTGGCACCATCTTCTCAGGAGCCAGCGGCGGACCATACCGGCGACCTTACGCGGCCATTGTGTTTCCATAAGATACCGCACCAGTGCGAGCATGGAGGTCCGGTACGTTCCGTAATGCACATATTCGTGAATCTCAGGAATCTCGCCGACCCAGACAGGCTCCCGAACGGGCCAACCTTGCCATCTCTCGCATGGCGGCGCGAACATCGCCCTCAGCTGGGAGGTAAAAGAGTGTGGCCTGACATACAATCTTGGAGCCGCTGGCCGAATCCAGCGGAAGGGAATGCGTCTGGCTGGCCATGAAAGACAAACCAGGGAAAGCGGACTCCAATCTCTTTTGCGCCTCCACGCTACTCGAAACTCCAACCCATTTTGAGGCATGCTCGCTCGCCATCCACAGCAAAGAGGCATCGCTGCAGCCGATATCCAGGAGAACATCGTCGGGCACACGCTGGATCGCGTTGAAGATTTAGGGGTTCACAAATTGGTCAACGACTTCCTGTCAGACCTACCCGCCAACTCGTGAACATCTTCCCGCTGTGTTCGCTCGGCATCGACACTGTTTCTGAAACGCACCCCAGGGATTTGCGCCTACCCCTCACGCAGCGTCTTCTGCCGCACTCGTGAATTCAGTTCGGCCAATTCAGGGTGACTTTCCATCAGCGAGAGCACCTGGCTCAAACGCATGCTATCACGATCCCCAAAATACTTATAAATCTCGCGGATCGCTTCCAGATCCTCCATGGTGTCCAGAGTCCAGCGGTACTTGCCGTAATCCTTTTCTGCGGTCAGCGACACAATTTTGAACAGTTGAGGATTCTCGTAGATATAGGGTGTTACGTGAGTGCGCTGATAGGCTTCTCTCGCCGCACGCCAGGTACGAGCCAGGACCTCAGCTGTAAACACTTCGACGTCCAAGCCCCGCGGGTAGGTTACAACCAGCGAGTTGGTCGCATAATCAGGCCTCAGGTTGAGAAAAGCACTAATCGTGGCATCGGTCAGCTCCGGATCAATGAGCGGGCAATCCGACGTAATGCGCACGACCGCATGGGCGGAAAATTTCTGCGCGGCGCGAAAGTAACGGTCGAGCACGTCTACCTCATCGCCGCGGAAACAAGCGATTGACAACCGTTTGCACTCGCGGACGATCGGATCGTCAGCGAGCTGATCGGTTGTAGCCACGACCACCTCGTTAAGAAGCGTCGCACGGCGGGTGCGGTTCACAACCCTCGCCAGAACCGTCTCCCCGCCAAGATTTTTCAGCACCTTGCCCGGTAGGCGAGTACTACCCATGCGCGCCTGGATGATGGCAACAACTTTCACGCTTCTCCTAGTTCCTCTTAGGGTTCGGCTTTCCGGTTCAGCACGTCGAGAGTTAAATTCCGGCTCCGCTTGCCATGAGCAGGAACGCACTGTCGACGTTGTCGTTCTCCAGATAACGCAACCTGTCCTCGCCCACCAATCTCAGCTCCGGAAACTGTTTCAGGTAAAGGCGGGCGTAGTCGGTCTTCCACAACAAAGCTGTGTGCCCTCGATATGCCACTTCGGTCAGCTCAGGAGCGTAGTACTCGAATCCCCAGATCCATTGCTTCGCACAGCGATGAATCTCTCTCAGAGCGCGCGGCAAGTCCTCGGGAGCAATATGAATCAGCACTCCGGAGGTAAAAACCAGGTCAAAGAATCGGTCCGGGTACGGAATCGCGAATGCGGAAGCCTGCGTGAGCACAGCCCCTGGGAACCGCTCTTTCGCCCGGCTCAACGCATAGTCCTGAATTTCGACGCCATACAAGTTCGAAAATCCCATCAATTGCAGGAGCAGTAATTGGGTTCCGAGGTTGCAGCCAACCTCCAGAATGCGCGCGTCTCTCGGGATGGCACCCAGAAAACGCCGATTCACCTCTGTGCGCGTGATCCCGTAGTTCCGCCGATAGAGTTCGTCCAGTTCTGCCGGCGTGTAGGTGTTGCGGTCGGTGTATTCGCGGCCGAAGTCGCCGCTCCAGGTGCATACCTGTTCGGTTTTTTGCGAAGCGCTTGTGGTCAACAAAGTCTCCTCGCCGACTATTTTCGGAAGTGAACGACCACCTTGCTCACCGCGTGAATCACGTCTTCCACATCCTGATCGCTTAAGCCATGGAACATCGGCAGGCTGATGAGTCTTTCGTAGGCGTCCTCGGCTACGGGATACTCGCCTCCACGGTATCCGAAGCGATCGCGATAGTAGGGATGCCGATGCACTGGAATGTAGTGAACGTTGACTCCGATGTTCTCCGCCCGCAGCGCGAGAAAAATCTGGGCGCGGTCAGCGGCAAACTTCTCCAGATCGAGGCGGATTGGATAAAGGTGCCACGCCGGATTCACGTCGACTCTCACGCCGGGAAGCACAACTCCCGCGAGACCTGCGAACGCGGCGGCGTAGCGAGCGGCAATCTCCCGCCTGCGCGAAAGATTCGCGTCCAGCTTTTCCAGTTGCGACAATCCGAGGGCGCACGCGATATCGGTAAGCCGGTAATTGAAACCCAGCAACACCATCTCGTAATGCCACTGCCCATTGGACTGGCGTCGCCTCGCATCGCTTGATATGCCGTGATTCCGAAACCGGCGTAGCAACTCAGCTAGATCGGCGCGATCGGTGGTCACCATGCCGCCTTCTCCGGCCGTCAGGTGCTTCACGGGATGAAAACTGAAGACCGTCATATGCCCGACACCGCCCGTGCGCCGCTGTCGATACTCGGCGCCCAGCGCGTGGCAGGCGTCTTCGATCACCACCAATCCATGGCGCGTCGAAAGTTCGAGCATTGCATCCATCTCCGCCGGATGCCCCGCGTAATCCAGGGGAAGGATCGCCCGCGTGTGGGGCGTGATTCGCGGCTCAACTTTTTCTGGATCAAGGTTAAGCGTGTCAGCACTCACGTCGGCGAATACCGGCGTCGCACCCTGGTACAGGACGCAATTCGCCGTAGCCGCAAAAGTCATGGGCGATGTGATCGCCTCGTCGCCCGGCTTCAGCCCCGCGGCGAAAGTGGCGCCATGCAACGCCGCCGTGCCGGAACTGAAGCTGACGGCAAACTTCGCCCCAACCCAAGCGGCGAACGCGTCCTCAAACTCTTCCACCTTCGGCCCGGTGGTCAGCCAATCGGAACGCAAAACGTCCACCACCGCTTGGATGTCATCTTCTCCAATCAATTGTCGCCCGTAAGGAAGAAGCGTCTTCCGAACCGGAGTTCCTCCATCCACCGCGAGAATTTCGTGGCTGATGGCCGCTTCGGGGATTACATTGCTCATGGATTTGGCGTGCTCGACCATACCGGCTAAAGCCACAATGACAACCGAGCGATTATCGCATCGCTGATGCAGTCAGTGTCACAGCTTCAGTCGTTCCTACGATACTCGCTCCATTTTCCCTGCTTTCTCGGCCCAATGCGCCAGGCTATTCTCAGACGCTGCCTTCGACTTCGCTCAGCGCAGGCTCTCCGGACTGCGCTTTACGCCGGTATCCGCGTTCTTGCGGCGCCGGGCTGAATCAGTTCCTGCAATTGTTCATTCGTCAACCACTGTTCGTTATTGTCGCTGGTATAGCGGAAGCCCTCCGGCAGTTCCCGGCCGTGCACCCAGTTCCCGTTTTTCCACCAGGGATGCGAGGGTTGGATGATGTACATCTCCTCCACTTCCACCGCGTTGCGCGCTTCATCCTCGGACAGCAGAACCTCGTGCAGTTTCTCCCCGGGCCGAATGCCGATGCATTCCACCCGGCATCCGGGCGCAACGGCCTCGGCCAGGTCGACGAGCCTCATGCTGGGAATCTTGGGGACGAAAATCTCGCCGCCGTGCGTCTGCTCGATCGCCCCAATCACAAAACGCACGCCATGTTCGAGCGTCAGCCAGAAGCGAGTCATGCGGGGATCGGTAAGGGTCAGGCGGCCGCGCTTGCGCTGCTCCATGAAGACCGGTATCACGCTGCCTCGGCTGCCCACAACGTTTCCGTACCGCGCGCAACTGAAGCGAGTCTCCTGCGCTCCTGCGTAGGCGTTGGCCTGCACAAACATTTTTTCCGCGCACAACTTCGTGGCCCCGTAAAGGTTGATCGGATTCACGGCTTTGTCGGTGCTGAGCGCAAGAATGCGCTGCACGCCCTGATCGATCGCCGCGTCGATCACGTTGCGCCCGCCCATGATGTTGGTCTGGATGGCTTCGAACGGGTTGTACTCGCAGGCCGGAACCTGTTTCAACGCCGCCGCGTGCACCACGACGTTCACACCAGCGAAGGCCCGCCGCAGCCGGTCCGGATCGCGCACATCACCGATAAAATAGCGCAAGCTGGGATGATCGAAGCCCGCGGCGCGCATGTCGTGCTGTTTGAGTTCGTCGCGGCTGAAGATCACCAGCCGCTTGGGGCGATATTCCCGCAGCATGATCTCGACGAACTTTTTCCCGAATGATCCTGTACCGCCCGTTACCAAAACGACTTGTTCCGACCAGTCCATCAACTCGGCCTCATTCATTCTGGTTTACGGTTTCACCGTCGCCGCAACCCCCCGTTAAACCGCACGCGCCAGCGGCCACGCAATCGGGCTGCCTTGCATTTTTGGAAGCCGCGAAATCCTAAACGCCTCGAGAATCGTGGGCGCGACGTCGTAGAGCCGCATACCTTGCACCGGCGCCGCCGCGGTCGCCACGCTTCGAGCCAGGTCCTTTCCCTCAGCCATCAAGAGAATTCCATCCCAGTTGTGATTGGCGCCGTCCGGTCCCGTGTCATTTTCCCTGCTATGGATTTTGCCTCCGCCCACCATCCCACTCGACCGCCAGTACAAGTCACCGAAGAAAACACTCAGATCGGGTGCGATGTTGCGCGTTTCTTTGTAAGTCTCCTCGGAGAGGATCACGCGCGTACCGATCGAGCGGCCCTCTGCATCGCCCAGGGCTTCCAGTTCTTCTTTTAGTTTTCTGCGCAAAGGGTCGTACTCACGGTTCGGCACTGAACCTTTCGGTTCGCGGCCCTCGATGTTCAGGCAGATTCGGCCATAGTATCCGCCCTCGCCCCAGGCTTGGGTGTGGGCCCAGTCGACTTCCAGTTCGTCAAATCGTGTGGTCTCGGTAGGATATTTCTTCAGCGTCAGATATCCCTTTTGCACCAGCCACTCGTTGAGCGCGATAGCGCCGTCCATCCGCTTGGCTCCGTGGTCGGAAACAATCATGACCCGGGTATTGGTATCGGCAAACTCCAGCAGTTCACCCACCAGGGTGTCCACGTATTTGTAATACTCATGGATCGCTTCACCAAGAGGATTGCCGTCACCCGCATACAAAACGTGCTCCGGATCCATAAACTGCCAGAAGCCGTGATGGATGCGGTCGATTCCCATCTCAACCATCATGAAGAAGTCCCAGGGACGCGTCTTGAGCAGATGCTTGGCCACCGTAAACCGCTTGGTGGTCATTTCATAGATCTGGCTGAGCAGCCACTGTTTCCTGTCGGTGCGAAAGCCCTTCACGTCCACCATGTAATCGCCCACCAACCGCTGTACTTCGGGGCGAAGATCATGAGGGTAAGTGAACTGGCTCTGCGATCCGGGAGTGAGGAAGCAGCTGATCAAGCTGCCGCGCACCGGCTTCACCGGATACGTCGGCGGCACTCCGATGATGATTGAGTCTTTCCCTTCACGGCTGAGAATGTCCCAGACGGTATCCTCGTGGATGCTGGCCGAATTCGCCAGGGAAAGTTTGTTATAGCCGTAATCACTCCGGTTTCGGAAGCCATAAATCCCCAACTCGCCGGGATCGCGGCTAGTCATCATGCACATCCAGGCCGGCACAGTAATAGGAGGAATAATGCTGCGCAACCTCCCGTGCACGCCCGCCTCTAGCACGCGCTTAATATTGGGAAGATCATCGAGCCAACGACCAAACACCAACTCCGGATCAGCGCAGTCTAATCCGATCACCATAACTCTTCGCTTGGGTGGGGAACGAAAAAGCAAAAGCGGCTCGCTTTCCGGTTCAGATTGAGAATTGCAGGTAGTATAGCGGAATGTCTTGCATGCGCGCGCGAATTCGTGCTTCATTCCATATCGTGTAAGTTGATTGTCATCCTGTGCCGTCGTGGTTTGTGCAGCTGGGACCGCATGCGACCCGCGCGAAGCTTGTCCGCAGAGCGGCAAAGTCTGCCTAACGACAATTACGTCCAATCGAATCACAAACTCCGACCTTACGGGAGTGCCTGTCTCCTATCCCATGCGCTTTTCTAAGGCCTCAGGGAGATGACAAGCACGGAGAGAAAGACTCAGCTCGCTTGACGCTAGTTGTTAGCCAGAGTCATGCCCAACAGATTCGTGAATGCTTTCTTGTCGAGCGATGCTAGAATATTGCGAAAACTCCTACATGCCAGCGTTAGTGAACTAGCCATCGAGTCTCTGGGCTTTTATCGATTGTGTCGGTTATGCAGCCCGTCCAGCTGGGCTTATAAATTTGTGAGGAGAACGCATGGACTTCGGATCGCTGGTGCAGGCCGATAACCCCGCTGTTCGAGAGATGCAGCCGGCCAGCGCGAGCCTCGGGAAAAAAATGGGCTCGCCCGTATACGCCGAACTTCCTGCTCAGCAATCAACACTCGGGGAATACATTCGCGTTTTGCGGAAACGCAAATGGACGGTTCTATCTTGCCTGATCACCATCTTCTCCTTGGTGGCCATCGCCAGCCTCAAGATGACGCCAGTCTACGAGGCAAGCGGCAGCATCGCCATCAATAAGCCGGATTCTGGATTGGTGAACTTCAATAACTCTCCAACTTTCAGCGTCGACTACTACGATCCAACGGAAATGGAGACCGAAGTAAAAATCCTGCAGAGCGATCTTCTGGCGTTGCAGGTAGTGAAAGAACTGGCCCTGGATCGCCGGCCGGAGTTCGGCGGTCAGACCGCGGCACTGCCTTCCACCCTCGATCTCGCACCCGATCCTTTACAGGCCGATACCGGACGCACTACTTCTCTGCTCTCTGCCTTTCGCGGCAGCCTGAAGGTGGCGCTCGCGCCCAACACTCATATCATCGAGGTGCACTACCGCAGTCCGGATAAGGAGCTGGCCGCGAACGTGGTCAACACGCTGATGACCACCTATACGGAGAACAATTTTAAGTCCCGCTTCGACTCCACCATGCAGGCTTCGGATTGGCTTTCCAAGCAGTTGGTGGATTTGCAGATGAAGGTGGAGACGTCCCAGGAAAAATTGGTGCGCTACCAGAAGGAACACGAAATTCTGGGCATCGATGACAAGCAGAACATTACCACCGCAAAGCTTGACGAACTGAACAAAGCATTGACCGCCGCCGAATCCGAGCGCATGGACAAAGAATCCGTCTACCGGTTAGTGCAAGCGGGTGATACCGATACCATTGCTTCGGCAGCAACTGCTTTAGACTCCGCCGGTGCCGGGACCTCATCCGCATCAAGCTTACTGGAAAGCCTTCGCGCCCGGGAAGCCGACCTGAAAATTCAAGCCGCCGATCTGCATACACAGTTCGGGCCGGCATATCCCAAACTCGCGCAGATTAACAATCAGCTCAAAGAAATCGACATACAGCTGCTGGTGGAAACCAAAAAGGTTGCAAGCAAAATCAAGGGACAATATACGGCGGCGGTGCAGCGTGAAACCATGCTGCATGATGCCCTGGAGAAACAGAAACAAGAAGCGAATAAACTCAACGAGAGCGCCATCGAGTACAGCCTGCTGAAGCGCGATCTCGACACCAACCGTCAGCTCTATGAGGGGCTGCTGGAGAAATTGAAGGAGGCTGGAGTTTCGGCCGGGCTTCGATCTAATAACTTCCGCATCATCGATGTCGCCCGAGTGCCCACGGGTCCCGTGGAACCAAACATCCCGCGCAATCTTTCTTTCGCTTTCACGCTGGGTCTAACTTCCGGCGTGGGACTCGCCTTCCTGCTGGAGGGTCTCGACAACACCGTTCGGACAACGGAGCAGGCGCAAATGATCTCCGGCCTGCCCCCGTTGGGCATGATTCCTCTGGGGTCGAGGACGGCTCGCGAGGGCCCTAACTCAAAGCGCCTGGTGGTCGCCACTTCCAAGGAAGCGGTGGAACTGATCACGCAGGTCAGGCCGCAATCGCAGATGGCGGAGTCCTATCGGGCATTGCGAACTTCCCTTCTGCTCTCCAACCTCGGCGCGCCTCCTAAAGTAATTATGGTTACGAGCGCCCTGCCGCAGGAAGGCAAGACCACAACCAGCATTAATTGCGCGGTGGTGCTGGCTCAGAAAGGCATTCGCGTGCTGCTCATCGATGCCGATCTGCGCCGGCCCAGTATCCATAAAACTCTAGGCATGGGCCCTCGAAGCGGCCTCAGCAATGTCCTGACCGGCAGCGCCACACTCGACCAGGCGATTACGCGCTCCACGATTCTGCCCAACTTAAATATATTGCCCGCGGGAACGCCTCCGCCGAATCCCGCTGAGCTGCTGGCTTCCACGAATATGCGCGACGTGCTGGAGGAGTTACGCGGCCAGTATGACCACATCGTCGTGGACACACCGCCGACGCTCTCGGTAACCGACGCAGTAGTCCTGTCACCGCGAGCCGACGCCATCGTTCTCGTCATCCGTTCGGGACAAACCACCAAGCAGGCGCTGCGACGCTCCCGCGATATTCTGATGCAAGTGAATGCGAAGGTGTCCGGCGTGCTATTGAATGCCGTCGATCTGAGTTCTCCCGATTATTACTACTACTACGAATACCAGGGAAAATACGCGCGTTACTATCGCGACGATGCCGGGCACGATGATGAAGACGATGATGGCGAGGAGACGGCCCAGGCATCACCCAACAGCGCGTAAGTAAAGCGCAGCCGCTTTCCTGACTGCACTCTTTTCTAATCACAACTTATTTCTGATGGCAATTCAACGAACTTTCTCATGACCACTCAACGAATGGCCACGGCATGGAAGTAGCGCTTAATTCTGCACTCCGGAAACGACTCGTCATTGGCGCGGCGACGGTGCTGTGTCTTCTTTACCTGCTGCTGGCCGGGCGATTGTTTGTCGCGTCGTTGTTTGGCGAGAGAATCGAGTTCTCGAGCCTGCGGCGCGCCACTCTCATGGATCCATGGAACGCGGACTACCGCAATAATCTGGGGCGTTATTACGCGCTGGTCGCCAGAGATCCGGGCGCGGCAATCGAACCTTACCGGGCCGCCGTGCAACTCGATCCTCATTCAGCACGTTATTGGTTCGATCTGGCCTCGGCCTATCAGGTGTTGGGCGACACTTCGAACCAGTCTGTGACGCTGGAACACGCGGTTGCAGCAGACCCCACTACACCTGACGTCGCGTGGGAAGCTGCCAACTTTTACCTTGTACAGGGCGATGATCAGAAGGCCTTACGCGAGTTTCGCGTGGTTCTACAAAATGAACCGACGCTCGCGGATCCGGCCATGCAGTTCTGCTGGCGGATCAATCCGGATGTCGATGTCCTTCTCCGCGACGTGGTTCCGGCCCGGTCCGAGGCTTACATTGCATTTCTCGGTCTTCTGATGCGCAAAGAGGAAACCGCTGGAACGGCCAAGGTTTGGGCGGCTATGATGGCCACACCGCAACCCTTCGAATTTCGTTATGCCATCGGGTATCTTCAGTACCTGTTGAATCATAAGGACGTGGATCAAGCTCGTTTGGTGTGGCAGCAGGCAGCTCCGCGTTTTGGCTTGTCGGCTTATCTGCCCTCGGGCCGCAATCTTGTGGTCAACGGAGATTTCAGCCTCAACGTTCTCAACGGGGGCTTCGACTGGCAATACGACAAACAGGAGAGCGTTGCTCTCACCCTGGATCCGAGCGATTTCCACAGCGGCCCCCGTTCTTTGTTGATCGCGTTCGACGGTCCCGGGGTGACCGACGCGGGCATCCGCCAGTTCATTGCCGTCCAGCCGAATACTTCTTACGAGTTTTCCGCGTACTACAAGAACGGAGAAATCGAGGGAGCAGGGGGCCCACATTTTACAATTCAGGATGCGTACACTCGAGCGATCTTGTATGACAGCGATGAATTAAAAGAAGCAGGGTTCTGGAAGTCCGCCACCGGTGAGTTCACGACCGGGGACGATACGAAACTGGTGGTGCTGCACGTTCGACGCCTGCCGGAAGGTAGTCCGATCCGTGGTAAGCTCTGGGTCGACGATTTCCGTCTCGCCCCCAAGCGACAGTAACTCTCCGAAGCGGATGCATTCATACTCATGAACGCGATCAGCAGCACGGAAATCCATCGTCGCGAGCTCTCGGCAAAAGCCGAGAGGATCCTGTTGTATGGGGTCTTCGGCCTCCTCCTGTTTGGACCACTTGCGTTTGGCGCAGTGGAACCGTGGTCGATCTTCGCGCTCGAGGCGGGCAGCGCCGCCTTGTTTCTTTTCTGGATTGGCAAGCAAGCCTTCGACGTCGAAATGAAGATCCGATGGAATCCCCTCTTTCTTCCCATGGGGGTATTCGGCGCGCTCATTGGCGCGCAACTCGTCTTGCACCGGACGGCGTATCCGCACGACACAGTTTCGCTCGCGCTGCAGTACGTGGCCTATGCGACACTTTGCTTTCTTGCAGGACAGACGCTGCTTCGCGGAGTTCAAGCGCGAAGCCTGGCGCTGATTTTTTCCGTGTACGGAGCTGCGCTCGCGGTCTTCGCGCTCCTCCAGGGTATTTCGTCGAATGGCAAGCTCTACTGGATCCGGCAGCCACGTTCAGGAGGATGGATCTACGGTCCTTACGTGAATCACAACCACTATGCCGGCCTGATGGAGATGCTGGTGCCGATTCCATTGGTAGTTTCGCTGACGCGGCTGGCGCCTCCCAAAGTGCGTGCGGTAGCTGGAGCGGCCGCGGCCGTGATGGTGGGAACGATTTTTCTTTCCGGCTCTCGCGGTGGTATGCTGGCGATTTTCGCGGAGCTCATCATTCTGGCAGCGTTGCTGGTGCAACAGAAGCGTGGCTGGCGCACGGCCGTTGGCATAGGCGTCTTCCTCACAATCGTCATCGGCCTGTTCGTTTGGATTGGTGGCGATCAACTTATCAAGCGCACCGCCACTTTAGGCCCGGGGCACAGCGAGCTCTCCGCCGACATTCGCTCCTATATCAACCGCGACGGATTCCGTATGTTCCTCAAAAAGCCCGTCCTCGGTTGGGGACTGGGATCGTTTCCCCTCGTGTATCCGCAGTTCCGCACCTTCTACACCAATTTCTTCGTCAATGAAGCACACAACGATTACCTGCAACTGCTGGTGGAGTTGGGTCTGCTGGGATTCGGCACCATGGTCTGGTTTATTGTGATGGTCTACAAAAGGGCGATCAGGAAGATCAAGCACTGGCCCACTGAGATGAGTGGCGCTGTAACTTTGGCTTGCGTACTCGGGCTGAGCGGCATCCTGGTTCACGGCGCCGTTGATTTCAACCTGCAGATTCCCGCCAACGCCGCGCTTTTCTATGTGCTGTGCACGGTAGCGGCTTCGGAGCCGTTTGCGAAACCGGCGCACAAACGCCGTGCAGTGCGCCGAGAGCCTGCCGAAGAAGAGTTGGTTTCTCCGGAACCTCTGCAGAAACCCGCAACAAATTTCTAAACAGACCAGTCCTAAGCAGAACGGCTCCGATCGCAAGTGCAAGGATGCTAGGCTATGAGAGTGAACCGCCGGCTAATCCACTTTTCCCTCGCCACATCCATCCTTGCGGTATGGACTTGTTTCAGCGCAGTCTTTTCCGCATCCGCCGCAAATTGGACCGTGCATAGCGAACCCGCACGGCTGGTTAACGGTGGTCCTGTATTGTTCGAGGTAAAATCCCCGGCAGCGCTGCAATCGCTAACCGGGACATGGCTCGGACATCAAGTCAGCTTTAGCTTCGATCCAGCTAGTAAAGCTTGGTTTGCTCTGGCCGGCGTGAGCCTCGAAACCGCTCCCGGAAAATTCAACCTCGAACTCTCCGGCGAAACACGAGCCGGAAAGACCCCCAGCACAAAAATTTCATTCACCAAGCCAATGACCGTCGCCCACGCGAAGTATCCCAAGATTAAGGTCAGCCTCAATGTTGAAAGCAAGTTCACCGCGCCCAGCCCGGAACAGGAAAAACAAATTCAGGAAGGACAAGAAGTAAAAAAAGAATACTTGAGCCGGATCACCTCGGAGCGCGAGTGGTCGGGATCCTTCGCCACTCCGGCGAATGCCCCGATTTCAGACGTTTTCGGCTCGCAGCGAATCTTCAATAATGGCAAGACCTCGAGTCCGCACTTGGGATTGGATCTTCGCGTCCCCAGTGGCACTCCCGTGGCGGCTATGAATGATGGCACTGTGCTGCTGGCGCGGCCGCTGTATTTCGAAGGCAATTTCATGGTGCTGGACCACGGCCAAGGTTTGCTTACGCTTTATCTGCATCTCTCGGAATTCAAAGTAAAAGAGGGAGATCAAGTGAAACGCGGCCAGGAAATCGGCCTGAGCGGCGGCACCGGACGCGCCACCGGTCCACATCTTCACGTAGCCGTAAGATGGCAGGGGACGTATCTCGATCCGGAACGGTTGATTAGCTTGCGGTTGCCGCAACTGGCAACTGGCAATTAGCAGTTGGCAAATAGCCATTGGCGCTCGATATGCAGGCGTTAGAAGCAGATTAAGAACCGAACACTAATTGCGAACTGCCAAGTGCTAATTGCTTTACGCATTCCCGCCTGACAACCCGCTAAAGCCTCGCGGAGGAAGGTCTCGCAGGGCGTCCTTAAGAGTTCCCTTTAGCTCCAGGTTGCGAATTAGCCGATGGAGATAATTGGGATGTACACCCAATAGCCGGGCAGCTTCGGCGTAGCTACCCTGGGTCTGCTCCACGGCATCGCGAATGAGTTGCTTTTTCCGCTCTTTTAGCGCGGCGTGATACTTTGCCTCCGGTATTTCTGGCGGAGGGGTTCGCTCCAGCAACGATTCGGGCAGATCCTCGGGCAGAATCATGTCGGAGGATCCCAATACCAGCGCCCGTTCAATGGCATTTTCCAGTTCCCTCACATTGCCAGGCCAGTCATAGTTGACCATGCAAGATAAAGCTTCGCGGGAGATTGGACGAGCCCTCACTTTGCAATGTTTGGCGTGTTTCTGCACGAAATGCCGCGCCAACATAGGAATGTCCTCGCGACGATCGCGCAAGGCAGGCATGGTGACCTTCAACACGGCCAGGCGATAATAAAGATCACGACGAAACTTCCCTTCCCGTACCGCCTGATCGAGATTGCAGTTGGTAGCGGCGATAAGCCGGATATCCACCTTAATGGGATGAGTGCCTCCAACCCGTTCGAATTCACGTTCCTGCAATACCCGCAACAATTTGACTTGCAGGACGGGAGCAAGCTCTCCGATTTCGTCGAGGAAGACCACGCCGGAGTCGGCAACTTCAAGTCTGCCCTTCTTCAAGCCGGCCGCGCCGGTGAACGCTCCGCGCTCGTGGCCGAAGAGATCGCTTTCGAGGAGCGTTTCCGGGATCGCCGCGCAATTGATAGCCACAAACGGCTTGTTGGCGCGAGCGCTATTGCGATGCAAGGCCCGCGCCGTGAGTTCCTTGCCGGTTCCACTCTCGCCCTCAATTAATACGGTGGAATCGGCAGCTGCGACACGTTTCACAAACTGGTAAATCGCCTTCATTTTTTCGCCTTCGCCCACCAGGCTCCGTTCCTGGCTGACTTCGACCGTCAGGCGCTCATTCTCCTTTTCAAGCCATTGCAAGCGTCTCGCATTCTCCAGCGCAACCGCGGAAATCCCGGCAATCGCCGTTACCAGTTGCAAATGCTCTTCGTGAAGCCTGCTGTCGAGATTGTTGCTGTCGAGATAAATGCAGCCGATCACTCTTTGAAACACGGTTAGGGGTACGCATAACAACGACCGTACCTGCGACGCCACCAGACTTTCGACCTTCCGCAAATCGCCGCTGCTAGGAACATCGGTTCCGAGAATCGCAATCCCCTGCTCCAAAACCTGACGGGCGACGGTGCGGCTTACCTTCACCAACGGGGCCTGTCCCGCCTGCCGCATGCGGGCGAACATGGAATTGAATTGCTGACTCTCCCGGTCCGCCAACAAGATCGCGCCCCGGCCGGCGGGGACCACCTCAAAAATCAAGTCCAGCAACTGGCCCTGTAGATCGTCGAGATCGCGAATGGCATGCACGATGCGGCTGATCTTCAGCAATGCGTTCAGGTTCCGGGCTATTTGGGAGCTCGCCGGCAGCTCGCGCAACAGGCGGTCCGGCTGCAAATAGACCACATCCTTCGGATAGATGATCGTGGTCTCCGCGGTGTGCCTTGAGTCTTCGAACTCGACACGCCCCGGCAGAGGAACAACATCTCGATCTTCAAGCAGAAATAAGAAAGAAGAATCGCCGGCCGCAATCTCGTCCCCATGCTTCAAGTCTTGTTCCTGCGCCGCTTCGCCATTTACCAGAGTTCCGTTGCGACTGCCCAAATCCCGCACCTGGAACTTTCCATCTTGTCCGCAAACGGCACAGTGCCGGCGCGAAACCGAGGGATCAATCACCGCAAGCCCGTTCGAGGCTTCACGGCCGATCGTGATTTCACCTTCCGATAAAGGAATGATCGAGTCTTTCAGGGGCCCGGAGAGCACGAGCAGTCTGGGACGCACGGCTGACACCTCGTGACTGTTCTTATCACACTTTGGATCGAAAATTACTTCCGAATTGAAACTCTTACGTTATCCGAACAGATAGGGGTGCTATCTGATCGGATAGCGAGCGAGTTCGCGGAATCGTCGGCATGGAGCCTCGCCTGTTGGTCAAAAAACATACTAAATACATATTTAGCAACAACTTACATTAATTCCTGACAGGTGGAAAAGCTCTCACAACATTTGGCATACGGCATGCAGGACTACAAGTGCGCCACTGCTTGGCAAAAAGCGATGGGGGAAGCGCTTTTTGACATAGTTCTTGCTGAGCTGCGCAAATCAGGGATACCGAAGGGCCCCCTCGTCGGATCCCTGATTTTTTTGTTTCTTGCAGTTGGACCGTGCGAGGCGCATCGAGCCAGTTTCTCAGCCAACGAATCGCGGCAGGGCAAGAATACAGAGCGTAGTCGATGCGGTATCTAACTCAGCTTAGTACTCAATAACGTAAATACAGTTACGTATAATTTTATAGAACATGACGCTGAACACGCCTAGCTAGACTGGTCCTCAGCGGGGGGAGGGCTGTCCCTTGCCACGTTCTAGCCCATTTCGCATTGTGCTCACATCCGAAGAGAAAGAAAGACCAGAAGCCAGATCCCGAAAATATACGTCACCGTATCGAGACGTTATTCGAGCTAAGGTCATCCTTTTCGCGGCCCAGGGATTGTCCAACGATGTCATTGCGACGCGCTTGGACACGCCCCGGCAGATCGTGAGCAAGTGGCGCAAACGATTTGCCTTGATGCGTCTGCCCGGCCTGGAG
>JGI12635J15846_10000839_pt1 | contig 26737 bp, 21 predicted proteins | sample BlaSpr_A8_OM2_M2_FD_15846 | JGI IMG/M metagenome (IMG submission 15846) | reverse complement strand
CGTCTGCCGCTCCCCTTGCGGGGCGCTCGACTTGCATGTGTTAGGCCTGCCGCCAGCGTTCGCTCTGAGCCAGGATCAAACTCTCAAGTTGAAGAGATATTTGATCTCGGCTGATCACAACGTTTGACGAGGTCCCTACACGTCCGATCACTTGCGCGATCGGCCGATGTAGAAAACCTTGAAACGTNAGACCGCCGAAGTCTCTTCATGACCGCAACGCGAAAGGTTTCCCGTTCGCGAAAGCGGCCCGCAAGGACTCCGCCGTCCACGTTTCTCTTTCTTCCTATTCACCTATCAAACAACCCGGGGCNNNAGCCCCGTCNCCGGTAAGCACCGGANCCGCCGAANCCCCGCGCATCCGACATGGCCATACGATCATGGCCGGATGCTCGATCACCGAANAAACAGTGAGGGGCTCGTAGACGCGCCATCGCGCCAAGCGGCGGCGCGCCAAGANGAGCTATATAGTCTTCGGCCTCCNGTATTGTCAACGGTTCAAGNGNGAAAATACGGCCTGTGGACGAGTCGAACAAGCATACGCGAAAGCCCGGCCGGCGCCTTCGCACTGCAACCGCCCACGGGCGAGACTTCAGGATCGCCCCGCGCCGACCTGGCGCCGGGTTGTGCCGACCTGCGCCGCACTTGAGCCACATTCCTACGCCGTTCTTGCACATTCGTGTCGGGGAATGCCGCAATCCGGGGGGAATGCCGCTTTAGATTTACTTAAACTTCGGGCGGATGGATCCGGCGATGCGCCGGCATTGTTCTTCCGCCCGCTGCCCGGCCATACCAATCGGCCGGACTTTTGACGAGCTTGGGAAGGCGCGGCGCGGGACGCGCGTGATCGCGAGTGCGGGGGAACGGCGGTTTTGGACCAAATAAAGCCACGCGGCCAACGGAGGTTCGAAGCCGAGACAATCAACCTCGGCAACGAGCCGCCGCTATCCGCCGACGGCGGCAATGGCGGTCTGATCGACAGGCGCCGCCTGTCGATCCAATGGTTCTGCGGCACCATACTGACCGGACTGTGCGGCGCGGCGCTCATGGGCGGCGCCGTCTTTGCTTCGCTGGATGGCGAAACCAACTTCGCGTCGGCGCCGGAGCGAGTCGAGATGGCGGTGCGTGGTGCGCTGGCCAATCTCAGCGGCCACCTGAGCGGCATCCGCAAGACGGATCGGCTCGCCGCGCTCAGCGAGATCAGCGTCGCGCGTCAGATCGTCCGCGTCCCCATCACGACTCGCGTGCGCGACCGCGACTTCGTCCGCTCGCGGTCCTTCGTCCGTGTCTCCGGCAATCTGTCGTTGTCGGTTTCGGAAGTCTCGGCCAACATTCCCGCTTTCAACCCGCAAAAGCTGTTGACCGATAGCGTCGCCAGTGTCGACGAGGCGCCGGCAGCGGAACCCGATGCGGAAGTTTCTTTCGTCACCTGCGATTTCCTGCCGCCAGGAGGAAAAGGCAAGGCAACGCCGTCGACCTGTGACCTCAATTCATTGCTGCCGCGGGTCAAACCCTCGACGTTCTTGCCGGTGGACGAAGTCGTGGCGCGGGTGCGCGACGTCGCCGCCAGGGCGCTTGCCAATTTGCCGCTGTTTGCCAGCGCCGAGGCGGCGACCCCGGACAACTTCAAACTGAATTACGCCGCCGAGGGGGAAACCGATCCCTATGTCGGGTTCGAAGCGCGCGTGGTGCCCGAGAACGTCACGCTGTTGGCAAAAACCACTACCCCCAGCGATGGCAGCGAGCACGTCGTCGTTGCCAAAAAGGGCGAGGCCATCGGGTCGATTCTGCGGGAGCTGGGCGCGACGGCCGACGACATCAAAGGTGTCCTGACGGTGCTCGGGCGCGCCCGCGACAGCGGCCTGAAAGAGGGCTCGAAGCTTCGGGTTCTGGCTGCGGCCGCCGGACTCGGCCATTTGCAGCCGCTGCGAGTGATCTTATCCGACGACAGCGGAGTGGTGGCGGCGACGGCGCTGTCCGATCGCGGCACTTATGTTCCGGTCGACGTGCGCAACATCGCTGCGGACATCGCCGAACAGAGCGAGGACGAGGACAGCGAAGAGGACGGCGGGGTACGGCTTTATCAGAGCATCTACGAGACGGCGCTGCGCAACAATGTTCCGCAGAAAGTGATCGAAGAGCTCGTTCGCATCTATTCCTATGACGTCGACTTTCAGCGCAAGGCGGCGCCCAGTGATTCAATCGACGTGCTTTATTCAGAGGACGAGAACAACGAAGGGCGCAATGAAGTCCGCTATGCCTCGCTCACGGTCGGCGGCGAAACCAAGAGATACTATCACTATCAGACCGCAGACGACGGCACTTACGACTATTACGACGAGGCAGGAAAGAGCGCCAAAAAGTTCCTGGTCCGTAAGCCGGTTGCGCTCGGCATCATGCGCTCGGGTTTCGGCGAGCGAAATCATCCATTGTTGCGCTATATGAAGATGCATACCGGGGTCGATTGGGCGGCACCGTACGGCACGCCGATCTTCGCCGCCGGCAACGGCGCGATCGATGAAATTGGCCTCAAGGGCGGCTACGGAAAATACGTGCGCGTCAATCACGCCAACGGTTATCAGACCGCCTACGGGCATATGACCGCTTTTGCGCGCGGACTCGAGGTCGGCAGTCACGTGCGGCAGGGACAAATCATCGGCTTCGTCGGCTCAACTGGGCTTTCCACCGGCCCGCACGTCCACTTTGAAATCCTGATTAACGACCGCTTCGTCAATCCGATGACCATCAAATTGCCGCGCGGGCGCGTGCTTGAGGGGACTACGCTCGCTCAATTTGAAAAGAATCGCGAGCAGCTCGACGCGCTGATGGCGCATGTGCCCGGCCGCGTCGCTCAAGTACGCTAGCTGTGTCCTACGACGCCTCCGGCGCCGATCACGTTGAAGTACGATCGAGCCGGGTTTGGGCATTGCTGACCGGACGGTTCACGCGGCTGTTGTTCCCCGCTCGCCTGGTAGCCGACCATGTCGGCATCTCGACCACGCTTGTCGAGTTTTGGCTCACGCCGTGGCGGCGCACCGACGAACACCTGCCGCTGTCGCATATCGCCGAAGTCGCTCACATGCGCGGCTTGATCTGGGATCGCATCAGCATCGAGAGTTCGGGCGGGCTCAATCCGCTGGTCGTCGCCGGCTTGCCGAAGCGGCCGGCGCAGCTCTTCGTCGATCGCGTGCGCGCGCGGCTCCACGCGACGGGCAAGGCGCTCTAAAAGAGCTTCCGAACAAGGATCTGAGACTCCAGGACCCTACGCGGCGGAATAACTATTACTGAAATTGCCCCTCGGAATAATCACGTTCTTTTTTTCGCGATCCTGAACGGCAGATGCTTTTGATCTTGGCCAGCGGCCTGCCGGATTTTTCGGCGATATCGCGGTCTTGCTCGATCAGAAATCCGTGGGCCGGCTTGTCGCCGTCGATGCCGCCGGTGAGCGCGCGCGGCACCTTGCGGTTCGAGCGCAACGTGCCGTCCTCGTATACCACATCAAACATGACGAATTCGGAGTTCAGTCCCGGCTTTCTCGGCATGGTTTTTCTCTGTTGTTTTTTGCATCTTTTGCGCGGCGGATAGACAAAACGAAACGGGCGCGAGTGTGGCGCGCGTCCGCTTTGGCGTGATTTTTGCCGTGATTTGCATGGTATATAGGGGTGCGGGGGTGATTTGGCAATTCCGTCCGGCGTGACGATCGCTGCTGAATTAACGCTAACATCGGCCGCGGTGCGCTGCGGTTTGACAATGGAATGGTGCGTTGCCATTCCGGGTGAACGGGGAACCACTGGTGATGCTGCGCGTCGCAGCCGTTTGTTTGTTCGCGCTGTCGGCGTTGGCGCAACCCGCGCACGCGGATTGGCCGTTTGAACAAGCGTCACGTCATCACCGCGAAGCGGCTGTTAGGTCGCCGTCGCTGGGGGAATTATTGGGCCAAATCGGCCGCCGCGCGCCTTCCCATCCATCAGCACAACCATCCGCCGAGTTCGGCCGCAGTCCCGCCCCGCGTTTGTCGGGGTATTCGTCGCCGCGAATGACCGAACAAGCCGAAAAATACANGTTGATGATTGCGCTACTTGCCCGCGCCAACGGCGTACCGCCGTCGCTCGTTCATCGCGTGATCGTGCGCGAGAGCGGTTACAATGAACGCGCCATCAACAGCGGCAATTACGGCTTGATGCAGATCAGGCTGGGGACCGCGCGCGCATTGGGGTATGGCGGCACGGCNGAGGGTTTGCTCGATCCGGAGACCAACATGGCTTACGCGGTTCGTTACCTGGCCGGCGCTTATCGCGCCGCGCATGGCGACGAAGATCGCGCCGTCGCGCTCTATTCGAGCGGTTATCACGGCAGGGAATAGGCCTCCGCTCGGCTGCATCGGCGTTTCGGCTCATCTGTTCCATCGTCACGACATCGCCTCACCGCGCGCACCCTGACGCCGAATCGAAGCCGGATTCACCGGCGAAAAGGCACGCGGTGAAGGGCTTCCTACGAAACCATGGAGCATTGATGTTGCGTATCTCCCATTTCGTCGCTTCCGCGGCGGGCGCGGCTATTTTGTTGGTGCAACCGGCCCTGGCGCAGGCTCACGCGCATCGCCAACACGCTACACTGAATCGCCATCATTTTGCGTTTGCCTCGCCACGCTATTTTGCGCGCGGGCGGCAATGGCGAGATGACAGCTTTGCACCGTTCGCCGCGGACAATGGCGTCACTACCGAAGGCGTCACTACCGAACGGTTCGCGTGGCAAAGCAGTCGCGCGAATTCTTTCGACGGCACGGCCGCGCGGCGATCGCAGTTGGAAGGATTGGTTGAGCAGCAGGCGAGCGCCAACGGGGTGCCGGCCTCGCTCGTTCACCGCGTCATCGTGCGCGAGAGCGGCTACAATCCGCGCGCGGTCAGCAGCGGCAATTACGGGCTGATGCAGATCAGGCTCGGGACGGCTCGGGCCATGGGCTATAGCGGTTCGGCGGCTGGACTGCTCGACGCCGAAACCAACATGACCTACGCGGTGCGCTATCTTGCCGGCGCTTACCGCGCCGCAGGCGGCAACGAAGGCCGTGCGGTCGCGCTCTACGCCCGCGGCTATAACGCGCCGCGCGTGCAGGAGGCGTCGCAGCCACCGTGGGCCCCCGCGGCGAGAGGCCCCTCCTTTGCATACGCCGATGACGACGCGTCGCAATGGTCCGCCGACGCAAAACGCGGAGACTTCGGCTATGCCGCAGGTCCAGCGCGGCGTCGCCGGCACGCGTCCTGATTAAGTAAATCAAGTCTGCGTTCCGCCGCTCGGCGCAGCTTGCGCCGGGCGGCTGCCTTTATTCCAGGGCTTCGACAATGCGCACGTCGCGCACCGCGCCGTCGCCGAGAACGCGCAACGCTTGCTGGTACGCCGGGCAATTATACGCGGCGACGGCCTGTTCGACGCTCGGAAATTCGGTGACGACGACGCGATCNTTTAACCCGGATTCAAAGACGGCGGCCGCCGTGCCGCGGGCGAGGTAACGCGAGCCGAAGGGTGTAGTCGCCGCGGGCGCGAGCTTCGCGTAGGCCTCCAGTTTTTTGGGATCGGAGATTGAGTGATAGAAAACTATCCATAAGGCTTTCGGCATTCGTCGCACTCCATCGAACTTGATGCGCCGCCGAGTAGACCACGGCACAGACTTGCCGGATAGCCGATGCGGTGCGCACCGCCGGCCGCGTCATCGCGCGAACTGAGGAAAAAGAATGCTATAGTTTGGGCACAGCGGCGAGTAGTTATAGGGAGTGACGACCCATGTCGTTTCTAAGCGCTTTGTTCGGCGGCCACCGCGGCGCCGCCGCCGCCGCCGAAAAGCCCGCCGAGCCCGTCGAATATAAGGGCTTCGTCATCCGCGCCGCGCCGTTCAAGAATGAAGGTCAATATCAGACTGCCGGCACCATCGAGCGGGAAATAGCGGGCGCACTCAAGGAGCATCGTTTCGTTCGCGCCGACGCCTTCGCGACATACGAAGACGCCGTGACCTTCACGCTCGGCAAGGCGCGGCAGATGATTGACTTGCAGGGCGAACGGATGTTCGGCTAAAGCGCGATGACGTTTCTTTGAATCGTCATCCCGCTCTAGCTTGTTCATGCGGCATGATCTTTTCAGAAAACCGGTGTCCACTTTTTGGGATCATGCTCTAAGCGACTTCGGCGTCGTTTGCGTTCGGAAGCTCGCGCTTGATTTGGCGCACCATTTTCTTGAGTGCCGAAACCTCGGCTTCAAGTTGCGCGACCCGTTTGGCGAGTTCGGCGTCTTCGGGAGACGCGGCCGTCTCGCCGTTGGTAAAATCGAGACCCACGTCATCGCCGCGGCGCCATTTCACATGCGCGCGCAGCGTCTGCTCTTTCTGCGGAATGTGAAGTTCAACAATGTCGGGCACGTTCACGGCGTGCGAGAAAATGATCCGCGCCCCATCCTCGGTCAGATCGCGGACCAGGCAATCGAGCACGCTGCGCCGGTTGTTGAAATAGATGCAGCCGCGCAGAAAGCTCTTCTGCCTCGGGGCGACGCGGCGTTCGGCCATCTTCATCTCCGGAACGGACAGCGCCTACGCGCCATTATAAGCGAGGCTATCCCCGCAGCCTTAACGCCGGCTTACCGGACTGGGCGCATCCCGCGCACAATGGGCGGAGCCGCCCGACGGGGGAATCCGGATTGCCTGTTGGACACCCTTGGGTGTAGCGTAGTCCGTCAAAGCTTGATCCCTCTCCTACGGCAATTGAAACGGCGTCCGATGGCTACTGGACGGCGCGTTGCAGCGAGGGCGCACGCGATAGCGATCGCGGCGGCACTGCTGTTTCCGTCGGTCCCCGCCCGCGCCGATTGCAGCTTCAACGACTTCCTTAACGCGGTCGAGAATCTTGGATCGGCAATTTCGTCTCCCGCCTGTAACGCTGCTTACGCGAGCGGGGTTGGCGTCGGCTTGGTCGTCGGTCTTGGCGGCGCACTTTCCGGGGTGATGGCCGAAGACTCCAACGCCGGCCATCACCAGCACGCAGTTTGACAGTACGGAGCCGGCAACATGGAATTATGCGCCACCGGAACGGCGCATCTTCGGAATCGGCGTTTACCAACATCGTCTCTATTACGCGGTCGCTGACGGACTGCAAATTTGGTCCGTAGGAATTGGCCCGGACGGCTCTCCCGGCAGCGACGCGCAGATGGAAATCGTCGTGCCGGCCGCGAACGGACCCACGGAAATTTCCAAAATCACTTTCGACGAACAAGGCCGCATGTTTCTTGCGGAGCGGCCTGCACCGACCGGCGCCTTTGACCTGGAGAGCGTGGCGACACCCGCCATAGGCCGCGTACTCCGCTATGCGGCGAGCGGTACGACTGCGGACGGCCGCCGCATTTGGCAAGCGGTGCCGGAAGAATATGCAATCGGCTTTCCCGGCGAATTGCGCAACTGCAATGGCGGCGTCGCCATCGGTTACAATTACGATCGCACGGGCAAGCTGATGCCCGGATCGTGCGGCGGATTTATTTGGGCCACCGGCGAGGATCTGCGCGATGCCAGCGATGCCGGTTTAGCCGCGCACCTCAGTGCGAGTGGGCCGCTACATGTGAACGGTCTGCAGGGCAACGGCATCTGGCGCGTCAAGCCGAACAACGCGCCACCGCTGGAAAGCTACTTCATCGAATACATCGACGAGTTTGCCGACAGCGTTGCGCGCGGAGATCTCGGCGATATCGCGATCCTGCGTGCCTGCACGCCGCGCCCGGATCTTTATCCGAGTTCTCCGCCCAAGCCACCTCCCGGCGCTCCGCCGATCAGGCATGGCGGTCCTCCGGGCGGCGAACCCCCTGGAGGCCGTCCGCCCGGCGGATGCTCACCGAACTTGCTGCGCGACGTCAACACCGGAGAGTGCGTTCCCGGCTGCCAGCGGCCGAATATTCAGGTGAACGGCAAGTGCTGTTCAGTGGCCACTCTGGCGGCCAATGCGGCCTGCTCGAATTCAAATTGCCCTTCGGGGCAGACTGCAATCGGGCCAAGCATTTCTGCTGCAACAATAGCCGAGTCTATGGCGGCGCGGCCGGCACACAAGCCTGCTGCAGCGGCGAGCTCATCAACGGACAGTGTCAACCGGCGAAACCTCCGACGTCTAATTGCCCTGCCGGCTATTTGGCAAGCGGAGCAAGCTGTTGCCTCTCCAGTCAGATGACGTCCCCGGGAATGTGTTGCCCGAAGGGCCAGGCTCCAGCCGGTCCAAACAAGAGCCAGTGCCTGATCATCATCCACATTCCGCCCGGCCCGAGCTGCACGTGCGGCAGCGGACAAATTCCCACCGCCAGCGGCAAGTGTTGCGCGGCCGCAAACGTCACGTCGAATGGCGAATGCTGTTCAGGCGCAGTTGATCCGTCCAATCGGGCGAGTTGTCCGACGCCTGTGCCGACTTGCGCGGCCGGATACACGCGAATGCGCGACGGTTCATGCTGCAATAACCGCAACGTCGGCCGTGACGGAACCTGCACGACCAACAAACAACCCTGTTCGCAAGGTGAGTTCCGCGACGCCACCGGTGCCTGCGTCCCGGTTTCGCCGCCTTCGTGTTCACCCGATCAGATTGCCGACAGCAATGGCAACTGCATTGCGCGGCGACGAGGGCCGCTGCGTCCGTCTTGTGCCGCGGGCGCTATTCTCGATCGGAACGGCAAGTGCGTCACGCCACCGCCGCGGAGTTGCGGCTGCGGCGAACTACGCGACAAATCCGGGGCCTGCGTGGCGATGAAAAAAGCTGGCTGTGCGCCAGGCTGGATTCTCAACGCGCGGGGCGTCTGCGTGCCCTTGGGTGGCGTGCCCGGCGCAGGAGGCTTTCCGCTACCGGGCGGATACGGGATGCCAATGCGGCCGTTCGGACCCGGTGGCGGCGGATTCGGCAGAGGGCGTTTTCGATAGAAGAAACAATGCTGATTAATGTGGCGTCGCCTCCACGGAGAACGTGAGATGAGAATGAGTTTGTTGCATGTCGCGGCTGTGATCGTGACTGTTGTCATTGCCCCGGTAGCGAGCCGGTCACAAGATTTGCGCACCGAGATCGAAGAGGTTGTCAGGGATTACCTGGCGAGCCATCCCGATGAAGTTGGCGCCATCGCCAAAGATTACATGGTCAAGCACCCGGAAGCGATGGCCGCTATCCTGGCGCAAATGCTGAAATTGCGATCGGCCGCCCGCGCCACCGCCGCCTCGCCTGCGGCGTCTGACGCAAAAGCTACCGGCGAACATCGCGCCGCAATCAAAAATAATGCGGCAGCTCTGTTTTCCTCGCCCCATCAGGTCACACTCGGCGATGCCAACGGCGACATCACGCTTGTTGAGTTCTTCGACTACAGTTGCGGTTATTGCCGGCGCGCCATGCCGGACATGCTCGCGTTGATGCACGACGACCCGCACTTGCGGATTGTGCTCAAAGAGCTGCCGATCCTCGGGCCTGGATCGGCAGAAGCCGCACGAATAGCCGTCGCGGTACGCATGCAGGACTCTGACGGGCAGAAATACCTCGCCTTCCATCGCGCCCTCCTCGGAGCGCCCGGTCCGGCCAGCAAGGAAAGGCGCTCGCGGTCGCAAAAGACCAAGGCCTCGACATGGAGCGCTTGGAGCGCGACGCCGCAAGCGACGAGGTGACGACCACGCTGAGCGAGGACGTCAAGCTTGCCGGCGCCATGGCTATCCACGGCACTCCGGGTTATGTCGTCGGCGACGACGTGGTGCTCGGGGCGGTCGGGCTCGCGGCCCTCAAGGAGCGGATCGAGGCTGTGCGGACCCACGTTAATTAGCCTGCAAACTCGCGGTCGGGAGGCCCTTCCCTTGATGGTCGCGCTCCCCATATTTCCGGGAGGCGGACGCCTTACAGGGTCCGCTCGCCCGAGGGTTGGTCGGCCTTTTTCGGATCGGCGGCGCCGGGTTAAAGTCAAATTTCCCCATGACGATGTTCCGCTCGCGCCGCAAGGGCGGTCGGAATAGGCCGAGGGCAGCGCTATGAATTTCGATAAATATACCGACCGCAGCCGCGGTTTCGTCCAATCTGCCCAGTCGCTCGCGACGCGCGAGGGACACCAGCAATTTGCGCCCGAGCATTTGCTTAAGGTGCTGCTCGACGACCCGGAAGGGTTGGCGGCAGGGCTCATCGACCGTTCCGGCGGCAATTCGCGCCAGGCTTTGGCGGCCGTCGACGCGGCGCTTGCCAAGCGTCCGAAAGTCTCCGGCGGCGGCGCCGGCCAGGTCTATCTCGACCCGGCCCTGGCCCGGGTGTTCGAGACGGCCGAGAAGGCCGGCGAAAAGGCCGGCGACAGCTTCGTCACCGTCGAGCGCCTGCTCCTTGCGCTGGCGCTGGAAAAAAACAGCGAAGCCGGAAAAATCCTCGCGCAAGCGGGTGTGACACCGCAAAATCTCAACGCCGCCATTGAGGCATTGCGCAAGGGCCGCACCGCCGATTCGGCTTCGGCGGAAAACGCTTATGACGCGCTGAAGAAATACGCGCGCGACCTCACCCAGGCCGCNCGCGACGGCAAGCTCGACCCGGTGATCGGCCGTGACGAGGAAATTCGCCGCACCATTCAAGTGCTGTCGCGGCGCACCAAGAACAACCCGGTGCTGATCGGCGAACCCGGCGTCGGCAAGACCGCAATCGTCGAAGGCTTGGCGTTGCGCATTATCAACGGCGACGTGCCCGAAAGCCTGGCAGACAAAAAGCTCCTGTCACTCGACATGGGCGCAATGATCGCCGGCGCCAAATATCGCGGCGAATTCGAAGAACGGCTCAAGGGGGTGTTGCAGGAAGTTACGTCTTCCGCCGGCGCCTACATTTTGTTTATCGACGAAATGCATACCATCATCGGCGCCGGCAAAGCCGACGGCGCCATGGATGCGTCGAACCTGCTCAAGCCCGCGCTCGCCCGCGGCGAATTGCACTGCATCGGCGCCACCACGCTCGATGAATACAAGAAGCACGTGGAAAAGGATGCCGCGCTTGCGCGCCGCTTCCAGCCGATCTTTGTCAACGAGCCGAGCGTCGAGGATACGATCTCGATCTTGCGCGGCTTGAAGGACAAGTATGAGGCGCACCATGGCGTGCGCATCACCGACGGCGCGATCGTCGCGGCCGCCACGATGTCGAACCGTTACATCACTGACCGTTTTCTGCCCGACAAGGCGATCGACCTGATCGACGAGGCCGCGGCGCGGCTGCGCATGCAGGTCGATTCCAAACCCGAAGAGCTCGACAATCTCGATCGCGAAATCGTCCGGCTCAAGATCGAGCAGGAAGCATTGAAGAAGGAAAGCGATCCGGGTTCGCGCTCTCGCCTCAGTGGCCTCGAAACCGAGCTCGTGGCGCTGGAAAAGCAGTCCGCTGACCTGACCGCGCGATGGAAGTCCGAGAAGGAAAAGCTCAATTCCGCGGCCGAGCTGCAAAAGCAATTGGACAAAGCCAAGAACGATCTCGCGGAGGCCGTTCGTCCGGGGCGCGGCGATTATCAGCGTGCCGGCGAGTTGCAATACAGCGTGATTCCCGAACTCGAGAAGAAACTCAAACACGTCGACGCCGGCGGCGGCGGCGGCGTTCTCGCCGAAGAGGCAGTCACCGCCAATCACATTGCCCAAGTGGTCTCGCGCTGGACCGGCATTCCGGTCGATCGCATGCTCGAAGGCGAAAAAGAAAAGCTCCTGCGCATGGAGGAGCAGATCGGCAAACGCGTGGTCGGCCAGGCCGACGCGGTCAAGGCCGTCTCCACCGCGGTGCGCCGCGCGCGCGCCGGCCTGCAGGATCCGAACCGGCCGATCGGTTCGTTCATGTTCCTGGGGCCGACCGGCGTTGGCAAGACCGAGCTGACCAAGGCGCTCGCTGAATTTTTGTTCGATGACGAAAACGCGCTGCTGCGTATCGACATGTCCGAGTTCATGGAAAGGCATTCGGTCGCCCGCTTGATCGGTGCGCCGCCCGGCTATGTCGGTTACGAAGAAGGCGGCACGCTTACCGAAGCGGTGCGGCGGCGGCCCTATCAGGTGGTGCTGTTCGACGAAATCGAAAAGGCACACCCGGACGTGTTCAACGTCCTGCTGCAAGTGCTTGACGACGGCCGGCTGACCGACGGCCAGGGCCACACCGTCGATTTCCGCAACACACTGATTGTGATGACCTCGAATCTCGGCGCCGAACTTCTGGTCAATCAGCCGGAAGGCGAGGACACCGACCAGGTGCGCGACCAGGTGATGGCGATTGTGCGCGCCAGCTTCCGGCCGGAATTTTTGAACCGGATCGACGAGATCATTCTGTTCCACCGGCTGCAAAAGTCGGAGATGACGCGCATTGTCGACATTCAGATGAAGCGGCTGGCGAAGCTTCTGGAAGAGCGCAAGATCACCATCGCGCTCGAGCCGAGCGCGCGCACCTGGCTTGCCGACAAGGGCTGGGACCCGGCCTATGGCGCGCGGCCGCTCAAGCGCGTCATCCAGAAGTGGGTCCAGGATCCGCTCGCGGAATTGATCCTCTCCGGCCGCATCAAGGACGGCGAAAAAGTCGACATCGCCGCCGGCAAGCAGGGCCTCAAGTTCAACGGCGTACTCGCCGAGGCGGCTTAAGTTTCCATCCCGCACTTTCTTTCTTCCCTCTCCCCTTGCGGGAGAGGGGAAAGTAGAACGCCACTCACTCCCCCTGCCCCACCCCGATTGGTTTCCGACTCGTTAACCGATGGCTGGTATCGGGTGGCGGCGAAGGTCGCGCGCCGTTGGGCTTGCGGCCGCGCGGGCCGCCATGTCGAACTTCCTCGCCGCCGAAACGTCAGTTCTGAGCCCGGCCGCGGTCAACGCGCTGCTGATGGCGGCGGAGGCGATCGTCTATTTCGCCGTCCTTTCGGGCCTGTTCCGCGCCCGCACCCGGCTCGGCATCGGCACGTTCTTCTGCGCGCTCGGCGTGATGCATTTTCTCGAGACCTATCTCGCCGGCATTCTTTATGTATCGCTGCCATTCGGCATCGTCGCCTCGCCGGGCTCGACGGTGTTGTTCACCGGCAAGCTGATGCTGCTGCTTCTCGTCTATATCCGCGAAGACGCGGTGGTGGTGCGCCAGCCGATCTACGGACTGCTGCTTGGCAACGTGCTGTTGCTCGCGCTCGCCGCGCTGATGCGCTGGCACGGCACCGGCGTGCTCGAAGGCCACGCCGCCGATTTCGGTTTCCTCGACGAGATGGGCGCCCTGATGGTGTGGGGCACGCTCATCCTATTCGTCGACTGCATCATGATGATCCTGCTCTACGAAAAGCTCCGCGCAGCGACCGGCCGGCGCCTGCTGCTGCGGCTTTTCGCGACCGGCGCACTGATCCTGAGTTTCGACCAGGGCGCGTTCTTCTGCGGCCTGCACTATCTCACCGGCGCGCCGTTGTCGGTTTTGTTCGGCGGCTGGGCCGCGAAAATGGCCGCGGTCGCGATCTATGCCGTGCTCGGCGCCATTTATCTGCGCTACGTCGAGTTCGCGCGCCGACGCGACAAGACCGCACCGCGCGTACGCGATGTGTTCGATCTTCTCACTTACCGCGAACGCTACGAGGAGTTGATGGCGCGCTCCGGCCGCGACGCGCTCACCGGCGCGCTCGATCGCGGCCGGCTCGAACGCGAGGGCCGAAATCGGGTCGCCGCGGCGGCCTTGTCCGGCCGGCCGTTGAGCCTGCTCATTCTCGACATCGACCACTTCAAAAGCTTCAACGATCGCTTCGGTCACACCGCGGGCGACGTCGTACTTCTGCGCATCGCCCGCATTGTCATGCGCACGGTGGGCGTCGAGGACGCTGTGTTTCGCTTTGGCGGCGAGGAGTTCGTGGTAATCGTGCCGGACCTTTCCCGCGCCGCGGCGCATACGCTCGGTGAGCGCATCCGCCGCGATGTCGCAAGCCACATGGATGCCGACGCCGGCACGCCGCTCGTTACTGTCTCTATCGGGCTTGCCACTTGCGCCGAGGACGCCTCCGACTACGACGGACTGTTCGAATGCGCCGATCGGCGGCTCTATCTCGCCAAATCGGCGGGCCGCAATCGCGTCGTCGGCCGCAACGAAGAAAGCCGCGGGGCTTCGCCGACCACACAGGCGATGCGGGCGTAACGCGGGTCGCCTAATCAGGCGGCTGCCACACCGGAGCCGTGAGCCTTCGTTTGCCGTCACGCGCGGGCCGTTCGCCAGGCAACGACGGCAGCTTGTCCCACAGCTTACAGGTGACCTGCTTGTGTTTCTGGTCGAGGCCTTCGCAATAATTGGTGTATTCGCACACACGCACTTGATCGCCGAGACCAAGACGGATTTTGTAAAACCAATCGGGATCGGCCAGCGATTGGCGCGCCGCCCCGACGATGTCGCACACGCCGCGCGCCAAATAGTCTTCCGCCATTTCGAAGTTATGGATGCCGCCGGCACAAACCACCGGCGCCTGGCCGCCACCCTCGCGCACCGCGCGGCGTACCGCCGCGGTCGGCGCCGCGTTTCGCCCGAATGGCCCGCGCTCGTCGGAAATATGTTGCGGCATGCACTCGTAGCCGCTCGGGCCGGTATAGGGATAAACCGCGTCTCCGACGCTTGGCTGCTTGGCGTCATCGAACTTGCCGCCGCGCGATAGCGAAATAAAATCGGCGCCGGCCTTGGCGAAGGCAGCGCCGAAGAACGTCGCATCCTCGGCCGTGCTGCCGCCGCTGATGCATTCTTCGGCGAGAAACCGAAGGCCGACGGCAAAATTTTTGCCTACGGCGCGGCGCACTGCCGCGAGCACTTCGAGGGGCAGCCGCACGCGATTTTCCAAGCTGCCGCCATAGCCGTCCGCGCGCGTATTGGTGCGGGAAAGAAACGAGGCCATCGTATAGGCATGGGCATAGTGAAGCTCGACGCCGTCGAAACCTGCGGCCTCGGCGCGCGCGGCGGCTTCGGCGAACAGCCGCGGCAGCGTTTTCGGCAAATCGCGGATATGTGGAAGCTGCACGTCAGTGACGCGTTCGCGATAGCCGAAGCGCAGCGCTTCCCATTCCTGCGGCGCGAGCACGCCCTTTAGCTCATCCTCGCTCATTCCGCTCAAGCGCTCGCGCACCGCGGCGTCGGCGAGAGTAGGATCGCCCAAAGCCGCGCGATGCCGATCGGTGATGCTGAGAAACCGCTCGAAGAATTTTTTCGGATCCGGCCGGCGGCGCACGGCGAGAAAGTCTATCAGCTGCACCAGGAGGCGNGTGCGGCCGCCGCTCGCGCGCCGCACCGTTTCCACGAGGCGCCGCAAGCCGGGCAGGAAACGGTCATGGCCGATGCGCAATAGTGGCCCGCTCGGCACATCGCGAATGCCGGTCGCCTCGACAACGAGGGCGCCCGGCATGCCGCGCGCGAAGCGCTCGTACCAATCGACGACTTCGTCGGTCGCGTCGCCCTCTTCGGTCGCGCGCCATGGCACCATGGCCGGCACCCAGGTGCGCTGCTCAAGTCGTACCGGGCCGATGTCGATCGGGGAAAAAAGTACCGATGCGGCCGCCTCCGCCGCGGACGGCACGCGGCCGGCGGCGGCGGTATAGCGGATACGCTGCGGGGGTCGCCACACGGCTTATAGTGCTTTCTCTAAAGGCCGGATCGGGCCGCAAATTTATAACAATAATAGCGGTGCGTGGTAATTTTGTTCCGCTCGCCTTTCGACCTCGCCTGCTTGCCAACGCGAGGCCAAGGCGTTAGCTATGGCGCGCGCCGCGGGTCATCCCGCGAGTCGCGATTTTCCGCGATCTGACGCGCCCGTAGCTCAGCTGGATAGAGCACCAGACTACGAATCTGGGGGTCAGGAGTTCGAATCTCTTCGGGCGCGCCATTTTCTTGCATTTGCCGTGTGATCCGCACGGCCTTCACGCGGCAAAAACGCGGTCGCCGCGACCAACGGATAAAGAGATATTAGCGAACGCCGATGGTGCGCACGGCGAGCGCCGCGGCCGAAGCGCGGTTCTCGACTCCCAGCTTGGCGTAAATCTGTTCGAGATGCTTGTTGACGGTGCGCGGGCTGAGGTCGAGAATTTCGGCGATGTCGCGATTGGATTTTCCGCGAGCGACCCATAGCAGGACTTCGGCTTCCCGCTCGGTCACCGCGAGCTTCTTCTTCAGCAATGTGCGGCCATCGTCGATTGAGCCTTCGACCAACCGCAGCAAATATTCGTCCGCCCCGATCTGCGCGATATAGATCAACAACACTCCGGCGGGGGCGTTGCGTTGACCGACGGTGAGCGGCACTGGCTCCGTCCCGGCGGATGCGGCGGCGCATTGACCGAGCCAAAGCTGGACCTCGTCCGGCAGAACGTAATTCTCTCGATCGAAATCGGTAAAAGCCGTTCTGAGCAACTTCGCCGCCTGAGGCGTATACCAAAGCACATGTCCGCCCCGGCTCGTGGCCAACAGAAAACGCCCAAAGGCATCGAGGGCAATGTGGGCGCTTTGCGCTATGCGGGCATTGGAAAGATGAACGCGAATTCTGGCGAGCAGTTCGCCCGGCACAATCGGTTTGGTGATGTAATCAACGCCGCCGGCCTCGAGCCCTTCTATAATGTGTTCGGTGTCGCTCAGCCCGGTCATGAAGATGACCGGCACGTGGGAGAGCGAGCGGTTCTGTTTGAGTTTACGACACGTCGCAAAGCCGTCGGTGCCAGGCATGACCGCGTCCATGAGGATCACGTCGGGAACGACTTTCTCCACAATCGATAGCGCATGCTCGCCGTCGCGCGCCACGAGCACGGTCATGCCCACCTCTTCCAGCGCGTCGGTCAACAGCCGCAACGTTCCGGGGGAATCATCAACCACGAGCACGAGCGTTCGCGTCTCGCGCTTACGCATGAGCGCCTCGAACCTGCTGCAATGCAGACGCATAACGCTTGAAATCGAACGCGTTCACGAACAGGCGCATTCTGTTCGTGAAGGCCAGGCAATCCGGGGCGCTCGCGTCGATTTCGTCGAGCTTGGCGAGAATCCCCGTCACGTGACCGATCTCGCCAAGCTGAAACAGCTCTTCCAGATCGCCATTGTTTGGCAACGCGGACCCGGCCGGCGGAGCGGCCGTTGCCGGCTCGCCTGCCGCGGACTGCGTTTCGTAAATCCATTCAATGTCAACTAGCGCATGGATTTTCTTCAGCAGCTGACGCAGATCGATCGGCTTCATCAACGTGTCGTCGTAGAGCCGCTCCGAATCCACCATGTGATGCGGGTCGATGGCGTTGGCTGAAAGCATGAGGATCGCGATCCGTTTACCGGGATGACGGCGAATGCGCTGCGCGACCTCCCAGCCGTCCATTTCCGGCATCGCGATGTCGAGGAGAATGATGTCAGGGCTGACGTGTTCGACGATGTTCAGACATTCGCGTCCGCCAGCGGCGCCGATAACGATAAAGCCGAGCGGCTCCAACAAATCGCGGATCAAATTGCGCTGTATTTCATAATCGTCGACGACGATTACCGTTTGGCGCCGCCCGGAGTAGCCGCGAACATTAAATTCCATGGTCGAGGCGGTGCGCGGATTTGATACTTCCGACAAAAAGAGCTTGACGCGGAAGATGCTGCCCTTCGCGACTTCACTGCTCACCGTGATGTCGCCGCCCATGATCTTGGTCAGCAGGCTGGTAATCGTTAGTCCGAGACCGGTTCCGGTAGTTACCAGTGATCCGATGGTACTGGCGCGCTCAAATGGTTGGAAAATCCGCTCAAGGTCGCTCTGACGGATCCCGACGCCGGTATCTTCAACCGTGAATTCGGCGATCTGGTGCTGATAGCGGACAGCAAATGTCACGTGTCCGTTCTCAGTGAATTTGAGCGCGTTGGAGAGAAGATTGATCAGGATTTGCCGCAGCCGGTTTTCATCGGTCTGCACGGCGGCCGGCAGCCGCCCCGTGCGCACGTGGCGAAACTCGATACCTTTAGCGACCGCTTGCAGGCGGAACATCGCCACGATTTCATCAAGGAAATCGGCGATCTGGACTTCGTTGCGGCTCAGATGAAAGCGGCCTGCTTCGATCTTCGATATATCGAGCAAGCCGTCGATCAAGCCGGAGAGGTGCTCGGCGCTCCGACGCACGACCTTGATCGCGTTCCTCCGCGCCCTCGGTATCGCGTTGTCGCGCTCAAGGAGTTGGGCGTAGCCAAGGATGGCGTTGAGCGGCGTGCGCAATTCGTGGCTGAGCCCGACGACATGCCGGCTTTTGGCGTTGTTTGCCGCTTCCGCCGCCTCCTTGGCTTTTTGCAGCTCGGCATCGGTGCGTCTGTGCGCGTCGATTTCGTTCATCAACAAATCGGTCTGGCGGCGCGTTTCCTCCTCGGCGACGCGGCGGCTTTCCTGCGCCAATACGAAGAACCAGGCGACGACACCGGCGATGATGGTCAGGATGAAAAACACCGTCCATAGCGTTGCCCGGATCAGTTCTCGGGGCCCATCGATGTCGCGGGACACCAGGAAATAGACCAAGCAAAGAACGGCGCCGATCACGGCGGCGAAGACGCCAAGCACGGCGAGGTAGCGGCCGATTTGAGTATCGAGCAAAGAGATGACGCGCGCGGGCAGCTTTTGCCCGAACCAGCCGACAAATTGGTTGGCGATGCGGCCGTGCGGCTTGCAACAATCGCGGCAGCGGGTCTCCAGCGAGCAGCAGAGCGAGCAAATCGCCCCGGAATAAGCGGGGCAGTGTGCCATGTCCTCGCTCTCGAAATGATGCTCGCAGATCGAGCAGCAGATCACATGCGGGCCACCCCAGTTTTGCCGCGGCTCGCGAGCGACGTAGTAGCGCCCGCTCGTCGCCCAGGCGATGAGGGGCACCGTGACAAATGCGACCGCCAATGCCAGGAACGCGGACAGCGATTGCGCTATGGCACCGAACACGCCGCAAAATGCGGTAATGCCGGCGGCAACCGCGGCCAGCATCGCGCCGATCCCGACGGGATTAATGTCGTAGAGGTGCGCGCGGCGAAATTCGATTCCGGGGGGACTGAGTCCAAGCGGTTTGTTGATGGTGAGGTCGGCGACCAGCGCACCGACCCAGGACACCGCCACGATCGAATAGAGACCAAGCGCGTGCTCGAGCATTTTGAAGATGCCGAGCTCCATCAACACCAGCGCAATAGTGACGTTGAAGACCAGCCAGACCACGCGGCCGGGATGGCTGTGCGTCAAACGCGAAAAGAAATTCGACCAGGCGATCGAGCCCGCGTAGGCGTTGGTGACATTGATTTTGAGCTGCGAAATGACGACGAAAGCGCCGGTAAAAGCCAGTGCCATTTGCGGCGAGGAGAAGACATATCCAAATGCCACGAGATACATCCGGGTGGGTTCGGTCGCCGCGGCCGGCGGCACGAAATGCTCAACCGCAAGAAATGCCAAGAACGAGCCCGCGAGCAGTTTCAACATGCCGGGCACGATCCAGCCGGGACCTGCCGCCAAATAGGCGAACCACCATTCGGCCCTGCGGCGACCTTCGCGCGCCGGCAAAAATCGGAGGAAGTCGACTTGCTCGCCGATTTGCGCGATGAGCGAGAACACAACCGTCGCCGCTGTTCCAAACAACAAAAGATTAAAGGAGCCTCCTTCGTTGCCGGCCATTCCGGAGAAATTCGTCCAACGTTCGAATGAGGCAGAGTCGGCGGCGGCGATGAACGCNAATGGAACGAGGTGCAGTACNAGCCAAAANGGCTGCGTCCAGGATTGAAAGCGGCTGATAAAAGTAATGCCGTGAGTAACCAACGGTATGACGATGAGCGCGCTCAGCAGGTATCCCAGGAATAGCGGTATTCCCAGGCACATTTCGAACGCAAGCGACATGATCGCCGCCTCGATGGCGAAGAACAGGAAAGTGAAAGAGGCGTAGATCAGCGACGTGATCGTCGAGCCGAGATAGCCAAACCCGGCGCCGCGCGTCAGCAGGTCGATATCGACGCCATGAGTCGAGGCGTAATAAGCAATCGGCAAGCTGGTGAGTAAGATCAGGACGCCGACGACGAGAATAGCCGCGGTGCTGTTGACGAAGCCGTAATTGACAGTGATCGATCCGCCGATCGCCTCCAAGGCAAGGAACGAAACCGCCCCGATCGCGGTGTTGGCGACGCGCAGGCTCGACCAGCGTCGTGCGGATTTGGCGGTAAAGCGAAGGGCGTAGTCTTCCAGGGTCTGATTAGCGACCCACTTATTGTAATTACGGCGAACGCGAACGATGCGTTGCTGCGCTGTCATGGGCAGTTACCGTGCCGACCGAGTTACCGCTGGCCTCCCCTCGAAATGCGTTTCTTCTCCCCGTGCCGACGCCGCTCGCGGTGCGCTGGACACTTCCCTTTTTAAAGCCGGCCGGCCGCGCGCCGTTGAGTAAAGTGCAGGCATTTTGCAGTGCAAAAGAATAAACTGCAGGCAACGTTCACGCTTTAGCCCGCTTAAAGGGTTTTCCCTTGGTAATTCGCATTCTGCTACGCCATTTTGCGTAGGCATATACGTCAATCGACGTATGCTGCACTGCAATAATTCAGCTCAAGCTTCGATTCGAAGGAGCCGGTCTCGCGGGCTCCGATGGGCAACAACCATTGCTGAATCGAGGCGTCTTATGTCTTCCCAAAAAATGCCAGGAAGCCTTCTCACCCCGAGCCGCCGCGCCCTGCTGACCGGTGCGGCTGCGCTGACGGCCGGGGCTATGCTGCCGCCTTTGGCGCGTGCCGAGGCGCCGGCGACATCGGCGGTCAACGCGACCGGACTGGCGGTCACGGATACCGACGTCACCGTCGGCATCTTGCATTCGGTGACCGGCACAATGGCGATCAGCGAAACCGGCTCGGTGGAAGCTGAGAAGCTCGCCATCGATCAGATCAACGCGCAAGGCGGCGTGCTGGGCCGCAAGATCAAATTCATTCAGGAGGACGGCGCCAGCGATTGGCCGACTTTCGCGGAAAAAGCCAAGAAGCTTCTGGTGCAGGATAAGTGTGCCGCGGTGATGGGCTGCTGGACATCCGCTTCGCGCAAGGCAGTGCTTCCCGTGTTCGAACAATATAACGGCATGCTCTACTATCCGACCTTCTACGAGGGCCTCGAGCAATCCAAGAATGTCATTTACACCGGCCAGGAAGCCACGCAGCAGATTCTCGCCGGACTTAATTGGGTCACCAAAGAGAAGGGAGCCAAGACGTTCTACCTTCTCGGCTCCGACTACATTTGGCCGCGGACGTCGAACAAGATCGCCCGCAAGCACATCGAGAATGTCCTCAAACTCAAGGTCGCGGGCGAGGAATACTTCCCGCTCGGCAGCACGCAATTCAACTCCGTTATCAATAAGATGAAATTGGTGAAGCCGGACGTGATCTACGCGATCATCGTCGGCGGCTCCAACGTCGCTTTCTACAAACAACTGAAAGCGGCCGGTGTCGATCTCACCAAACAAACGCTGATGACCATCTCGGTCACTGAGGACGAAATCCTCGGCATCGGTGGCGAAAATATCGTGGGCGCTTATGCCTGCATGAAATACTTCGAATCACTCGACAACGCCAACAACAAGACATTCGTGCCGGCGTTCCAGAAAATGTGGGGCGACAAGACGGTCATCGGCGACGTTACCCAAGCCGCTTATCTCGGGCCTTGGCTGTGGAAGCTCACGGCGGAAAAAGCCGGCAGCTTCGACATCGACAAGATCGCGGCGGCTTCGCCCGGCGTCGAATTCAAAGGCGCGCCCGAAGGCTACGTGCGCATCCATGAGAACCATCATCTCTGGAGCAAGACCCGCGTCGGCCGCGCCCGCGACGACGGTCAGTATGACGTGATCTACGAGACCGCCGAGCTCATGGAGCCGGATCCGTTCCCGAAGGGGTACCAGTAAAGGGCCATCGCACCCCGGCGGAAGCCGGGGTGCGCTCGCTTCTGTTACGCCGCAATCACTTTCCCTTTCCAGGGACCACGCAATGTTTGGCTATTCGCTCGGCGATCTCGGTTCGATCCTGGTGATGCAGGGTTTTTCCGGCCTTATCCTGTTCTCGGTCTATCTGCTGATGGCGCTCGGCCTCGCGATCATCTTCGGCCAGATGGGCGTGATCAATATGGCGCACGGCGAGTTCATGATCCTCGGCGCCTACATGACCTATTTCTGCTCGCATCTTTTCCAGAGTTACCTCCCGGGCCTTTACGCCGGGTACTTCTTCGTCGCGATGGTGGTGGCGTTTATCACCTCCGGAATAGCCGGGCTGTTTGTCGAATGGGCGTTGATCCAACGCCTTTACGCGCGGCCGCTCGACACGCTGTTGGCGACTTGGGGCTTGAGCCTGATCATGCAGCAGGCATTTCGGTCCGGCTTTGGCGCCCGCGAGGTCGGCGTCGAACTGCCGAGCTGGATGATGGGCTCGCTGCAGGTCACCGATTCGATTGAGGTGCAGATCAACGGCCTTTTCGTCATGGGGCTTACGCTGCTCATCACCGCCGCAGTGGCGGTCCTCTTGTTTCGCTCGCGCTGGGGACTGCAGGTGCGCAGCGTCGTCGCCAATCGTTCGATGGCCGGCGCGGTCGGTATCGATACGCGGCGCATCGACCGATACACGTTCGGTTTGGGTTGCGGCATTGCCGGTATCGCCGGCAGCGCTTTTACGATGATCGGCTCGACCGGCCCGACCGCCGGGCAGCTTTACATCGTCGACACGTTCCTGGTCGTCGTGTTCGGCGGCGCCCAAAGCCTGCTCGGCACCATTGCTTCGGCCTTCACCATCTCGCAGTCGCAATCGACGCTGGAGTTCTTTCTCACTGGGTCGATGGCGAAAGTGCTCACGCTGCTCATCGTCATTGGCATCCTGATGCTGCGACCGCAGGGGCTCTTTGCCCTCAAGGTCAGAAGGTAACGGCAGATGTCCGCCGTACCCTCGTTCCGGCTCGATAATCGACGGCTTGAACTCATCGGCTTCGCGCTGATCGCCCTCGTCATCCTCGTCTTGTTGCCGTCGTTTCTCGATATCTTCCGGCTTAATCTGTTCGGCAAATATCTGACCTACGCATTCGTCGCGATCGGTCTTGTGCTCTGCTGGGGTCACACCGGAATTCTCAGTCTGGGGCAAGGGCTGTTCTTCGGGCTCGGCGGCTACGCCATGGCTGCCTTCCTCAAGCTCGAGGCGTCGAGCGTCGCCAACACCAAAATCCAATCGACGCCGGGCATCCCCGATTTTATGGACTGGAATCAGATCACGGCGCTGCCGTTATTCTGGGTGCCGCTCAAGTCGCTTCCATTCGCGCTTTTCGCCGTGATTGCGGTCCCTACACTTTTGTCGTTCATCCTCGGCGCCGCCTTGTTCAAGCGCCGCGTCGGCGGCGTCTACTTCGCCATCATTACGCAAGCACTGGCGGCGGTGATGACGATCCTGATCGTCGGCCAGCAAGGCTACACCGGCGGCATCAACGGCATCACCGATCTGCGGACGCTGCTTGGCTGGGATATCCGCACCGACAGCGCCAAGTATATCCTCTACTTCGTCTGCTGCTTGCTGCTGCTTGGCACCATGTTCGCAGCACGGTTCGTGCTCGCCAGCAAGCTCGGCCGCATCCTGGTCGCCATCCGCGACAAGGAAGACCGCGTCCGGTCCTCCGGCTACGACGTCGCCAACTACAAGATCTTCATTTTCTGCCTGGCGTCGGCGATGGCGGGGATCGGCGGCGCCATGTTCACGCTGCAAGTCGGGTTTATGTCGCCGTCCTTTGTCGGCATCGTTCCCTCCATCGAGCTCGTGATCTTCTGCGCGGTCGGCGGCCGTCAATCGATTGTCGGCGCTGTCGCTGGAACGTTGCTGGTGAATTGGGCGAAGACTTTGTTCTCGGAAGCGTTTCCGGAACTCTGGCTTTTCGCCATGGGCGGATTGTTCATCGCGGTGGTGGCGGCGTTCCCGCGCGGGCTCGCCGGAATCATGACCGACCAAATCCTGCCAAGGCTTGGTTCGTGGACGACGCTTGGCCGCGGCGCCGAGCCGAGCCCGGCGCCGACGCCGGCCGAATGACGGAAGGACGGAAATTATGGCCTCCAACACCGACTTCCTGCTCGCGCTGGAGAGCGTGGCTGTGTCGTTCGACGGCTTTCGCGCAGTCGATGGCCTCAACCTCTATGTCGACTATGGCGAACTGCGTGTCATCATCGGCCCAAACGGCGCCGGCAAAACAACCGTGCTGGACCTAATCTGCGGGCGTACAAGGACCTCCGAGGGTTCTATCAAGTTCAAGAATCAAGAGATCACTTCCTGGAACGAGCAGGAGATCGTCCGCCGCGGCATTGGACGCAAGTTTCAGACCCCGACCATCTACGAGGACCTTACCGTCTTCGAAAACCTCGAACTCTCCGTGCCGCGCGGCCGCGATGTCTTCGGCGCACTGATGTGGAAACGCACGCCCGAGGTGATCGAGCAGGTTCGCGAAGTGGCCGAGATGATCTTCCTTCGCGATCAACTGGAGAGATCCGCCGAAACCTTAAGTCACGGCCAGAAGCAGTGGCTGGAAATCGGCATGCTCCTTATCCAGGATCCGGAGCTGCTCATGCTCGACGAGCCGGTGGCTGGAATGAGCGTCGCGGAACGCGCCAAGACCGCCGCGCTGCTCAAGGAAATCATCAAAAACCGCTCGGTGATCGTCATCGAACACGACATGCAATTCGTCGAAAGCATCGCCCACCGCGTCACCGTGATGCATCAGGGCAAGGTCCTCGCCGAGGGCGACATGCAGACCGTGCAGAATAATCCAAAGGTCAAGGAAGTTTACCTGGGGCATTAAGGGCGCATCCGATGTTGAAAGTTCACAATCTTTCCGCCGCTTACGGGCAAAGCGAAGTCCTCCACAACATCGACATTTCCGCGCAGGCCGGCGAAATCGTTGCGCTCGTCGGCCGCAACGGCATGGGAAAATCGACGCTGATGAAATCGTTGATCGGCGTGATGCCGGCGCGGTCGGGGCGGATTCTCATCGACGGCGCGGATTTGAGCGGGTTGCCGAGTTACGAACGCGTTGCGCGCGGCCTCGCTTACGTGCCGCAGGGCCGGCAAATATTCGGCACGATGACGGTCACGGAAAACATCGAGACCGGCCGCATCGTTACCGGCAAGACCGATATCCCGGTCGAGATTTTCGAGTTATTTCCGATCTTGCGTGAGTTTGGCCGCCGTCGCGGCGGCAATCTTTCCGGCGGCCAGCAACAGCAACTGGCCATCGCCCGCGCGTTGGCGAGCGAGCCCAAAGTGCTGCTGCTCGACGAGCCGACGGAGGGAATTCAACCGTCGATCATCAAGGATATCGCGCGGCTCTTGCGCAAAATCCGCGACCTCCACAACATCTGTATCCTGGTCTGCGAACAGGTGCTGAGCTTCGTGCTCGACATTGCGGACCGCATTCTCGTCATGGAAGGCGGCCGGATCGTGCATACCGACACCCGCGAGCACGTCAACGAAGCAGAAATCGCGCGGTTTCTCGCCGTCTGAGCGGCCGGATTCGCCCCAGGACGTTGTTGGCCCAATTGCGCCAATCTAGCGCGTATTCCTCAAGCACGTGCATCGCGTGAGCGGCCATGCCTAGTCGGGGCTAGCGGTCCCGAAAGCGCTCGCTCCGGCAAGCAAATATCTGCCGCCGAGGTTTATCGTTAAGGTAAAGGCCAATTGTGCGCGGCCCGGCAAGCGCCACGGCCGAATTGCAAAGGCAAAAAGTCAACGTTTGCAGTAAGAACGATCCCAAACCGAGCAGGTAAACGTTACCGCCGATGGGATCGTCGCCATCTCAACAAAAGATTTTTCGGGCCGCCGTTGCCGGCATCCCGCGCGTCGTCGAGGCGATCTCGGGACTTCCGTCGAAGCATCACCCGGAAGCCTTAGCGGCCGCTGGGCGTGGTTACCGGCAAACGATTTTAGAGTCAGGGATCGCTGAGCCGACGGCGGACAGAATGGTCGCCACGCTGCTGCGCCGGTTGCAAAACCGTTTGGCCAAAGAGCGCTCGGTCAGGGATAAGGTCATGCGGGCTCTGCACGAGGAGCTGATCCCCAGCACCGAAGAGGAGCGACCGCCAAAAAAACGACGACGCTCGTCCAAACGGCCGCCGCGGACAGAGTCGCCGCCGGTTCAGGATGAGTCGGATGCGGACTTAACACCCATGCAAAAATCTCCGACGACCTCGCCGGAATAGTGCAAAGCAGGAAAGTCCATCGCGCGGCGCCTATCAGCGCGCGAGCGCGAGCGCAATAAAGCGTGCGGCCCGCTCGATCGCTGCGTCGGCGGCCGGCAAAATTCCGCCGCAAAGTTGAAACGCGTGCCACTGCCCCGGTACGATTTCGTGGCTAGCGGTTACGCCTGCGGCGACAAGCGCACCTGCGATCCGCAGGGAATCGCTGCAAAGAAGCTCACAGGCGCCTGACTGAACGAATGTCAGCGGCAAGCCGCGAAGGTCGGCAAAGACCGGCGAGGCGAACGGCGTCGCCGCGCTTTCCCCCGCGAGATAACGGCGGGCGCAATCGCCGAGCCAAGCGGCGCTGAGCATTACTTCTTGTCTTGCCGCCTCATCGGTAATCGCCGACAGCGTGAGGTCGGTCCAGGGCGAGAAAAGCACCAGCGCGGCCGCCGAGCCGATGTCGTGTCGGCGCAGATAAAGCGCGGTGGCAAGCGCGAGGCCGCCGCCGGCGGAATCGCCCGCGATAACGACCGGTCCGCTTTGCATGAGCGTCCGGCAAGCCACTACCGCATCGTCGAGCGCGCAGGGAAACGGATGCTC
>JGI12635J15846_10000838_pt1 | contig 26744 bp, 22 predicted proteins | sample BlaSpr_A8_OM2_M2_FD_15846 | JGI IMG/M metagenome (IMG submission 15846) | reverse complement strand
AACGTCGAACATCAAGGAAGCGAAAGCCGAGTTTTTCCCCGATATCAATTTGTCGGCTGCGGCAGGTTTCGACGCATTCGGCTGGGGCCGCTTTCTCACCGCGGGCAGCCGTCAGTACACCGCGGGACCGGCCGTGCATTTGCCGATCTTCGATGCCGGCGCATTGCGCGCGCAGCTGAAAGGCCGTTACGCGGACTTCGACCTGGACGTGGCGAACTACAACCAGACCCTGATCAACGCGCTGAACGACGTGGCAACGCAGATTGCATCGATCCGTTCGGTGGATCAGCAAACCAGCGATGCCACCCGCGCCCTCGATGCCTCGACGCATGCATACCAGCTCGCCGTGATCCGCTACAAGGCCGGTTTGTCGCAGCAATTGCAGGTGCTCACCGCCGATCAGAACCGGCTGGCGAACGAGCAGACCGTGACGAACCTGCGCATGAAGCGCCGCGACCTGCAACTCGGTCTCATCAAGGCGCTGGGCGGAGGTTTCGACGCGGCCGACATGAACCTGGCCATCGACGGGCAGACATCGAAGAGCGCACCGTCGCAGACCGCGTCGGCCGCGCCCAAGACAGCCAACTGAATCGACTAGCAGCAACCCAAGACAGAAAAATACGGAGCCATTCATGAGCGACCCTCAACAAACCGCCGCAGCCGCGCAGGCACCTAAAACCACCAACACCAAACGCCGGGTGCTGATGAGCCTGATCGTGCTGGTCGTGATCATCGCGGCTATCGCTTACGGGCTGTATTACTTCCTGATCGCGCGTTTCCACGAAAGCACGGATGACGCTTACGTGAACGGCAACATCGTGCAGATCACGCCGCAAGTGGTCGGCACGGTGATCTCGGTGAACGCCGACGACACGCAAACCGTGAAGATGGGAGACCCGCTCGTCGTGCTCGATCCCGCCGACTCCAAGGTCGCGCTCGATCAGGCCGAAGCGAATCTCGCGCAGACGGTGCGCCAGGTCCGCACGCTGTTCGTCAACGACAACCAGTACGCGGCGCAAGTCGCGCTGCGTCAGTCGGATCTCTCGCGTGCGCAAGACGATTTGCGCCGTCGCATGACGGTTGCGCAGACGGGCGCGGTCTCGGGCGAAGAAATCTCCCACGCCCGAGATGCCGTGCGCGCCGCGCAAGCGTCGCTCAACGCCGCTCAACAAGAGCTTCAGTCGAACCGTTCGCTCACCGCGAATACGACCATTGCGAGCCATCCGAACGTGCTCGCCGCCGCAGCGAAGGTCCGCGATTCGTATATCAACTACGCGCGCAATACCATGCCGGCGCCGGTCACGGGTTATGTCGCCAAACGTTCGGTGCAGGTCGGCCAGCGCGTCTCGCCGGGTAATCCGCTGATGGCGATCGTGCCGCTGAACAGCGTGTGGGTCGACGCCAACTTCAAGGAAGTGCAGCTGACGCATATGCGCATCGGCCAGCCGGTTGAATTGACCGCGGACGTCTACGGTTCCGGCGTCGTGTTCCACGGCAAGGTGATCGGCTTCTCGGCAGGCACGGGCTCGGCGTTCTCGCTGCTGCCGGCGCAAAACGCGACCGGCAACTGGATCAAGGTCGTGCAGCGTCTGCCGGTACGGATCGGACTCGACCCGCAGGAACTGGAGAAACATCCGCTGCGCATCGGTTTGTCGATGAACGCGAACGTGACGGTCAAGACCGAGAACGGCGGCCAGCTCGCCGCGGCGCCGAACACGGTGTATCAGACCGACGTGTTCGCCAAGTACGGCGATCAGGCCGATGCCGAGATCGCCCGCATTATCCAGGCGAACGAAGGCAGCTCGGGTCCGGGCACGGGCGGCTCGCAGAAGACGTCGAAGGAAAACGTGCAGCCTGCGTCGAAGCAAGATTTAGCCAAGCTGATGTAAGCGTTTTTCAAGTTCTATCGGGCCTGTCATATGTCTCAACCACACGCCGTTCATCCGCCGCTAGAAGGCGCGAAACTCGTGATCGGAACGATCGCGGTTTCGCTCGCGGTGTTCATGAACGTGCTCGATACGTCGATTGCCAACGTGTCCATTCCGTCGATCTCCGGCGACCTCGGGGTATCGTCGGATCAGGGCACGTGGGTGATCACGTCATTCGCGGTCGCCAACGCAATCTCGGTGCCGCTGACCGGCTGGCTCACGCAGCGCTTCGGCCAGGTGCGTCTGTTCATGACGTCCATCGTGCTGTTCGTGCTCGCTTCGTGGCTGTGCGGACTCGCGCCCACATTGCCCTTCCTGCTCGCCGCGCGCGTGTTGCAAGGCGCGGTCGCCGGGCCGATGATCCCGCTCTCGCAGACCCTGCTGCTCGCGAGTTACCCCAGAGCGAAGGCGCCAATGGCGCTCTCCATGTGGTCGATGACCACGCTCATCGCACCGGTCGCCGGCCCGATTCTCGGCGGTTGGATCTCCGACAACATCTCGTGGCCGTGGATCTTCTACGTCAACATTCCGGTGGGTATTGTTGCGGCGGTTGCCACGTTCGCGATCTTCCGCGAGCGCGATTCGGTGATCCGCAAAGCGCCTATCGATACGGTCGGCTTAAGCCTGCTTGTGATCTGGGTCGGCTCGCTGCAGGTCATGCTCGACAAAGGCAAGGATCTGGACTGGTTCAACTCGACCACCATTGTCGTGTTGACGTTGGTCGCGGTGATCGCGCTGGCATTCTTTATTGTGTGGGAGCTGACCGATGAACATCCTGTCGTCGATCTGTCACTCTTCAAGCTGCGCAATTTCACGGGTGGAACGATTGCGCTCGCCATCGGCTATGGACTGTACTTCGGTAATCTCGTGCTGCTGCCGCTATGGTTGCAGACGGATATTGGCTATACCGCTACCGATGCCGGTCTGGTGCTCGCGCCCGTCGGCTTGTTCGCGGTGCTGCTCTCGCCGGTGGTCGGCAAGTTCCTGCCGCGCATCGATCCACGCAAGATCGCCACCGCCGCCTTCCTCGTGTTCGCGCTCGTGTTCTGGATGCGCTCGCGCTATACCACGGGCGTCGATACTTTCTCGCTGATGATGCCCACCTTGATTCAGGGCATCGGCATGGCTGGGTTCTTCATTCCGCTCGTGTCCATCACGCTGTCCGGGCTGCCGGGGAACCGGATTCCGGCGGCATCGGGGTTGTCGAACTTCGTGCGGATCATGTGCGGCGGTATCGGGACATCGATTTTTTCGACTGCGTGGGACCATCGGTCGGGTGTGCATCACGCGCAACTGGTAGAACAGGCCAATTTGTATAACCCGAACTTCAATGCTTCCATGCAGCAGTTCGGTGCGGCCGGTTTTAACCAGTCGCAGGGTTACGGACTCTTCAATAGCATGGCCACGCAGCAGGCCGCGCAGTTGGGCGTGAACGATCTGTTCTATATATCGGCGGGAATATTCGTCGCGCTGATCGCGCTGATCTGGATCACGAAGCCCGATAGATCCGGCGGCGGAGATTCGGCGGCCGCGGCTTCGGCGGCGCATTGAAGCTTGTTTGAATCGCTAATAAAAAACGCCACGGAATTTTCTTCAGTGGCGTTTTTTTGGTGTGGCGGATCTTTAAGCCGCCGATACCACCAGCCGCTCCGGCGCCAACACGCCCTCACCCGCTCGCGCTACGCCGAGCAAACGCTGGTCATCGATGGCATAGACGCGCACACGACCCGCTGCCGCCGGCGCATCCGAAATCTCCGATAACTTCAACCGCTGGCCTTGTGCAAAACGGCGCGTGGCATCGGCGTCGAGATGAACGGCCGGAAACGTCGTCAGCAACGCATCCACCGGTTGCAGCCAGCTGTCGCGCTCGGCTTGCGTAGCCTCTGCAAGCGTCTCGAGCGTGACCGCGTGTTCGAGCGTCAACGCGCCCACGCCCGTGCGCCGCAGCGCGACCAGATGGGCGCCACACCCCAGCTTCTCACCGATATCCTCGGCAAGCGTTCGCACGTAAGTCCCTTTGCTGCACGTCACGCGGAACGTCACGTCAGGCAATGCGCACGCGATCATTTCAAGCGCGTGAATGGTCACGTTGCGAGCTTCGCGCTCAACGGTCTGCCCAGCTCGCGCGTACTCGTACAACGGTTTGCCGTCGCGCTTGAGTGCTGAATACATCGGCGGGACTTGCGCAATCTCGCCGCGGAAATGGGCCATGGCTGCGTGGATCGCGGCTTCGTCGCAAGTTACGTCGCGCGTTTGCAGCGCTTCGCCTTCGGCGTCGCCGGTTGTCGTGCGCACGCCAAGGCGCATCGTTGCTTCGTAAGTCTTGTCGGCCTCGAGCAAATCCTGCGAAAACTTCGTTGCTTCACCAAAGCACAGCGGCAGCAAACCGGTCGCGAGCGGATCAAGGGTGCCGGTATGTCCGGCCTTCTTCGCCAGATAAATTCTTTTGGCGCGAATCAGCGCGTCATTACTGGAAAGACCGAGCGGTTTGTCGAGCAGCAACACGCCATCCAGCACACGACGCGGAATCTTCGGGCGAGTAGAACCATTCATCGATCAGGCGCCCTTCTCGTCGTCTGCTTTGTCTTCTTCGTCGTCCTTCGCGCGCGTCGAATTCGCTTCATCGATCAGCTTCGACATTTCCACCGCACGCACGACCGTCTGGTCGTAGTGAAAATGCAGCGTCGGCACGGTGTGGATGTGCAGACGCTTGAACAGCAAGTTATGCAAATGCCCTGCCGCGTGATTCAGCCCAGCTTCCGTTTCCTTCGGATCACCGGTCAGCGTCGTGAAATACACCTTCGCGTGCGCGTAATCAGGCGTCAGTTCGACGCTTTGCATCGTCACCATGCCGATGCGGGGATCTTTGACATCACGCACCAGTTCGGAAAGATCGCGCTGGATCTGATCCGCGATCTGCACATTGCGATTGGGGGAAGTACGTTTCTTGGCCATGATGTTTCCGTAAATTTGTATGCCGCCGGATGCCGGCTTCGCACGAGCGTTCGCCCAGGCAAATAAAAAGGGCGGAGCGGGCGTGAAGCCCACTCCGCCCTCGAGTCCAGCGGTGAATCTTTTATAGCGTACGTGCGACTTCGGTCACTTCGAAGATCTCGAACTGATCGCCTTCCACCATGTCGTTGTAATTCTTCAGCGACATACCGCACTCGAAGCCCTGACGCACTTCCTTCACGTCGTCCTTGAAGCGCTTGAGCGAATCGATTTCGCCCGTGTGAACGACCACGTTGTTGCGCAGCACGCGCACCATCGAGTTCCGCTTGACGAAGCCGTCGGTGACCATGCAACCCGCGATCGCGCCAATCTTCGGCACACGGATGATCTGGCGCACTTCCACCATACCCGTGACCACTTCGCGCTTCTCCGGCGCCAGCATGCCCGACATGGCCGCTTTCACTTCATCTACAGCGTCATAGATGATGTTGTAGTAACGAATGTCGATACCGTTCGACTCCGCCACCTTGCGCGCCTGAGCATCGGCTCGCGTGTTGAAGCCGATGATGACCGCCTTCGATGCCGTCGCCAAATTGACGTCCGACTCGCTGATCGCGCCAACCGCGCTGTGCACGATCTGCACGCGCACTTCGGCGGTCGAGAGCTTCTGGAGCGACTGCACCAGCGCTTCCTGCGAACCTTGCACGTCGGCCTTGACGATCAACGGCAGGTTCTGCACGTTGCCTTCCGTCATGGACTCGAGCATGTTTTCGAGCTTGGCTGCCTGCTGCTTTGCCAGCTTGACGTCGCGGAACTTGCCTTGACGGAACAACGCGATTTCGCGCGCCTTGCGTTCGTCCGGCAGGACCATGACTTCTTCGCCTGCGCCCGGCACTTCCGACAGACCTTGGATCTCGACCGGAATCGACGGACCCGCCGACTTGATCGGCTTGCCGGTTTCGTCGAGCATGGCCCGAACGCGACCAAAAGCCGTACCCGCCAGCACGATGTCGCCACGATTCAGCGTACCCGACTGCACCAGGATAGTCGCAACCGGACCCTTACCCTTGTCGAGCTTCGCTTCGATCACCAGACCCTTGGCCGGTGCTTCGATCGGCGCCTTCAGCTCCATCACTTCAGCTTGCAGCGAAACGTTTTCCAGCAGGCTTTCGATACCCAGACCGGTTTTCGCCGACACTTCGACGAACGGCGAATCGCCACCGTATTCTTCCGGCACGACGCCTTCAGCCACGAGTTCCTGCTTCACGCGTTCCGCATTCGCATCCGGCTTGTCGATCTTGTTGATCGCCACGACGATAGGCACGCCACCCGCCTTCGCGTGAGCGATGGCTTCCTTCGTTTGCGGCATCACGCCGTCGTCGGCTGCGACTACGAGAATCACGATGTCCGTGGCCTTCGCACCACGAGCACGCATGGCCGTGAAGGCCTCGTGACCCGGCGTGTCCAGGAACGTGATCACGCCGCGAGGCGTTTCCACGTGATAGGCGCCAATGTGCTGCGTAATCCCGCCCGCTTCGCCCGACGCGACCTTTGCGCGGCGAATGTAATCGAGCAGCGAGGTCTTGCCGTGGTCGACGTGACCCATGACAGTAACCACCGGCGGACGCGGCAGGCGTTCGCCCACTTCTTCCGTCGTTTCGCCTCCGACCAGCATGGCTTCCGGATCGTCCAGCTTGGCCGCAACCGCGCTGTGACCCAGTTCTTCGACGACGATCATCGCCGTTTCCTGGTCGAGCACCTGGTTGATCGTGACCATCTGGCCCAGCTTCATCATCACCTTGATGACTTCCGAAGCCTTCACCGACATCTTGTGCGCGAGATCCGCCACCGATACCGTTTCCGGCACGTGCACTTCGCGTACCACCGGTTCGGTCGGCGCCTGAAAGTTGGTCTGATCCTGATGTTTGCCACGACCCTTCGGGCCTCCGCGCCAGCCGCGGTCTACACCGCCGCTGGTGTCGCCACGCGTCTTGATACCACGACGCTTGGCTGCATCGTCCTGCCAGCTGCTCTTGCCACCGGCCTTCTTCTTGTCCGGTCCCAACGACGGCGTGGTCGCAGCCGGTGCGCCTGCAGCCGGCTTCTTGGCGACCGCCGGACGTGCCGGGGCCGAGCCTTCCGGACGTGCCGGCTTATGCAGCGTACCCTTGGCTTCCGCAGCCTTCGCGCCTTCCGCCACCTTGGCAGCAGCTGCTGCTGCAGCAGCAGCAGCCACGACTGCAGGCGCCGGCTCGGCCGGTTTCGCCTGTTGAGCCTTGCGCGGCGTATTCATCATTTCACGGATAGCGCGCGCTTCAGCTTCAGCTGCTGCACGGCGTTTCGCGATCTGGTCATGCTCGGCACGCGCCTTTTCGGTCGCGGCGCGCGCGGCATCTTCCGCCTTCTTCGCGGCTTCGCGTTGAGCGGCACGCTCGGCGGCGGCCTTCTCGTCGACCTTCGGCGCGACAACTTCAGCCTTCACCGGTTCGTCGGCGACGTGTTCCGCCTTCGATTGAGCGCGGGACTCCGGACGAGCCGTCGACGCAGCACGCGAAATTTCCGCGGCTTCCGCCTGGGCGGCGGCACGCTTCGCCTCTTCTTCCTCGGCACGGCGGCGCTCGGCTTCGGCAGCCTCTTCACGCGCGACGCGTTCCGCCTCTTCGAGTTCGAAGCGCTCCTGACGTTCCTTTAATTCCAGCGCTTCTTTCTCGAGCAATTCGGCGGCTTGACGCGCCTCTTCGTCCCGGCGCTGCAATTCGGCTTCGTCCACTTCGTCTTCTTCGACGTGGTTCGCACCTTCAACGACCTGTTCAACACCGCTCTCGTCGCGCTTCACGAATACGCGCTTCTTGCGGACCTCGACCTGAATGGTGCGAGCTTTACCCGTAGAGTCGGATTGCTTGATTTCCGACGTATGCCGGCGGGTCAAAGTGATCTTGCGTTTGTCAGCATCGGCGGAACCGTGCGACTTGCGCAAGTGTTCGAGCAGGCGCGACTTGTCCGTCTCGGACAAGTCGTCATCCTCGCTCGCTTTCGTCACGCCAGCCGCCTGCAACTGCTCGAGCAGGACGCCCGCAGGCATTTTGAGTTCCGCGGCAAATTGGGCTACGTTGTTACTCGCCATTCATTCCTCTTGATGCAAGGACAAATTCCCTGCTGTTTGATCGGGTCATGCGGCCTAACGGCCGCGATATGTCAGTGCGCCATGGTCATTTCTCACTGGAACCAGTGTTCACGTGCTTTCATGATCAACGCCTTAGCGGCATCCTCTTCAATACCGGTCATCTCGACCAGCTCATCCACAGCCAGCTCGGCGAGGTCGTCGCGCGTCCGGATCTGATGTTCTTCGAGCTTCGCGTACAACTCATCCGTCATACCTTCGAGGCTCTTCAGGTCGAGCGCTACGCCCTCGACCTTCTCTTCGTTCGCTATCGCCAGCGTCAGAAGCGCGTCACGAGAGCGATTACGCAATTCGTGAACGGTGTCTTCGTCGAAGGCTTCGATTTCGAGCATTTCGTTGAGCGGCACATACGCGATCTCTTCGAGGCTGGTGAAGCCTTCGTCAATGAGAATGTCGGCCACTTCTTCATCAACGTCGAGTCGCGCCATGAACAGGCTGCGCAACGTGCCACGCTCTTCGTTCTGCTTCAGCGCGGACTCGTCCGGCGTCATGATGTTGATTTGCCAGCCCGTCAATTCGCTGGCAAGACGCACGTTCTGGCCGCTGCGGCCGATGGCAACCGCGAGTTCGTTTTCGTCCACGACGACATCCATCGAGTGTTTCTCTTCATCGACGACGATCGACTGCACGGCGGCCGGCGCGAGCGCGCCGATCACGAACTGAGCGGGGTCCTCTGACCATAGCACGATGTCGACGTTCTCGCCACCGAGCTCATTTCTCACCGCCTGGACCCGCGAACCGCGAATCCCGACACATGTACCGATCGGGTCGATGCGCTTGTCGTAAGCAATCACCCCGATTTTCGCACGCACGCCAGGATCGCGCGCGGCCGCCTTGATTTCGAGCAGGCCCTGCTCGATTTCCGGCACTTCCATTTCGAACAGCTTCATCAGGAACTCGGGCGCCGTGCGCGAGAGTTCGATCTGCGGACCACGTGCCGTGCGGTCGACCTTCGCGATATAAGCGCGAACCCGGTCGCCGACCCGCAGGTTTTCCTTCGGAATCAACTGGTCGCGGCGCAACAGCGCTTCCACACGACCCGATTCGACGATGAAATTGCCCTTGTCCAGACGCTTCACCGCGCCGGTCATGATCTTTTCGCCGCGTTCCAGGAAGTCGTTCAGGATCTGCTCGCGCTCAGCGTCGCGAACCTTCTGAAGAATCACCTGCTTGGCAGCCTGCGCACCAATCCGGCCAAACTCGATGGACGGAATGGGTTGCTCAATGTAGTCGTCGACTTGTGCGTCAGGCTTCTCTTCCTTCGCTTCGAACAACAGGATTTCCTGATCCGGTTCCTGCAGGCCGGCTTCGTCCGGCACCACTTTCCAGCGACGGAAGGTTTCGTGCTCACCGCTTTCACGGTCGATCGCCACGCGGATATCCACGTCTTCCTCGAACAGCTTCTTCGTTGCCGAAGCAAGCGCTGCTTCGAGCGCTGCGTACACCACGTCCTTGTTGACGTTCTTCTCGCGCGCCAGCGCATCCGCCAGCATCAAAACTTCGCGACTCATTGTTTGCGGCTCCTAAAGTCAACTTTGGGGACGAGACGTGCTTTATCGAGGTCTGCGAGCGTGAAATCGAGCATCGCAGCGCCGCCGTCCTTCCCTTCGAATTCCAAACCGATCGACTCGCCGTCCGGGGCATGCAGGATGCCACGGTACGACTTGCGCCCGTCCAGCGGCTTCTTCAATGTGATAGTGACTTCGCTGCCTGCGAAGCGTTCGAAATCCGCCAATTTCTTGAGCGGACGATCGAGACCCGGCGACCCGACTTCGAGCCGTGAGTAGTCGATATTCTCCACTTCGAAAAGATATTGAAGCTGACGTGTGACTTTCTCACAGTCTTCAATCGCGATGCCGGCGGGCTGGTCGATGGAGATACGCAGCAAACCGCCTCCCGCGCGCTCGATATCGACAAGTTCGTAGCCCAGGCCCGAGACCGTGGTTTCGATGATTTCCGTCAGTTGCACAGTGAAAGACTCCAAGATGTTCGCGCGCTCCACGCCGAACACCTGCGGACCGCGCCTTGAGCCGGCGCGCATTCGTTGCCCCAAGATGCTGAACCGAACGGCCAAAAAAAAATGGGCGCAACGCCCATCCTTCTGTACCGAGATCACATCCGGGCGGCGAAACAAACACCATGCCCAGCGACTTCGTGATTTTAGCCATTTTTCGGGATAAACGCAACCGATACGCCCTGTGTATAGCCGTTTGGCGGCCATTTACAAGGCAAATCGAAGGCATTTAGCGCGCTTTGTCGGACTTTCCCGAGGCTAAAGTCATCGCGCAGAATTTCACGAACGGGTGAGTTGGCGATCCGTCTGCCCACTAGTCCGTCTCCGCGATATGCCGCGCGCCGTCGAGCATCCAACTATTCGAGATCGGCGCGACGTTTGATCTTTAGCGTCCGCGCGTGCGGTTGCGCGGCGCCGGGCGCGCGCCGCCACGGCCTGCGCCGCCGGTGCCGCCATTACCTTGTGCACCCGCGCCAGCCGGGCCTTGACGGCCGCCCTGACCAGGGCGCTTGCCGCCGCTGTTTGCCGAGCGTCCGCCCGCCCCGTTGCCATTGCCCATGGCAGGCGAGCCCGGCGGACGACTGCCGCGCGGACCGCCAGCGGAGCCGCCCGGACGCGGCATTGCGCGGTTGCCGTTCGCTTCGCCGCCTGCACGATTACCGTTTGCTTCCCGGCCGCCGTTACCGCTGCGTGCGCCGTAACCGCCTGCGCTGCCGCCATTGCCTGCATAACCGCCACCGGAGCCACCACCGAAACCGCCGGGCGCACCGCGCCGGCCACCGGCGCCACCGGGACCGCTGCGCGTTGGCGTCTGGGCGAATCGGCCATGCGAACTGAGCACTGGCTCACGCGAGATGATGCCCATTGATGTTTGCAGCGGATCAATCTGCACGCGCGGCGCGGCGCTGCGTGANCCCCGCTCTTCGGCTGGCGCCTTGAGTCCGACCGATGCCAGCAGGCCACGCACTTCATTGTCTTCGAGTTCTTCCCAGCGGCCGCGCTTGAGCCCCTTGGGCAATGCGATCGGGCCGTGCCGGGTACGGATCAGCCGGCTCACCATCAGGCCGGCCGCTTCGAACATGCGGCGCACTTCGCGGTTCCGGCCTTCAGCCAGCGCCACGTGATACCAGTGATTCGTGCCTTCGCCGCCGCCATCGCGGATACGAAGGAAATTGGCCGGGCCGTCTTCCAGTTCCACGCCGTGCAGCAGCTTCTGACGCATCCCTTCCGACAATTCGCCCACCACCCGCACCGCGTATTCACGCTCGACGCTGTAACGCGGATGCATAAACCGGTTGGCCAGATCGCCCGACGTTGTCAGCAGCAACAAACCTTCCGTATTGAAGTCGAGCCGTCCGACCGCGAGCCATTTGGCGGTTTTCATCGGCGGGAGGTTGTCGAAGACCGAAGGACGGCCTTCGGGATCGGCGTGACTCACGATCTCGCCCGTCGGCTTGTGGTACAGCAGGATGCGCGGCGGTTTGCTCGCGAGCTTGCGCTTCACCGGCTTGCCGTTGATGCGCACCTGGTCGGTCGGCATGATGCGCTGGCCGATATGCGCCGGTTCCCCATTCACCGATACCCGGCCGGCCACGATCAGTTCTTCCATATCGCGGCGCGAGCCCATGCCGGCCTCGGCGAGCACCTTGTGGAGCTTCGGGGTGTCGTCGTCCGCTTCCAGCACGCGTTTCTGAGGTGCGGTGCGGCCACGACGCAGCATGGGAGCGCGCACGCCGCCCGTGGTGTTGTCGGCGTCGAATGCCGGCGAAGTCACATAGGCAAACACGTCGTCTTCTGCACCCGCTGCCGCTGCGGCCGGCATTGCCGGCGTTGCCGAGTCATCGCGGCGACCGCGCTTTTGAGCCTGCCCCGGTTGAGCCTGCCGCGCCGGGCGACGGCCGCCTTCACGCGGCGCCTGACCTTCACGAGCACCCTCAACCGAACCTTCACGCGGACCGCGGGGCTTACCGCCCGGCCCGGAGCGCGCATTGTCTCCACTACCCGTACCGTTTCGCGGCCCGCGCGAACCGGCATCCTTGCGCGGCATCCGCACTTGCGCCGCGACTACGCCGTCCGGCGGCGCTTCAGCGATCACGCCAGTCGACGCAACCGGTGGCGCGCCATCGGCACCCTTCGTCTTGGCGACGGCGCGACGGCGGGCGATCAGGCTGCGAGGCCCCCGCCGCAAGCCGCGACGCGGACGTTCTTCACCGTCGGCGGGTTCGTCGTTGCGTGTGCGTTCGCCTGCATCGGCCTGGCCATGTGCTTCATCGGCACGAACGGGGCGCTCGGATTCGGGCGAATCGCTGTCGTGGGAATGTGTCAAAACAACCTCAATTGTGTCGGGTCGCGCGCCCGTCGCAGGCGCGTCAAAAAATCCGGCCGATGGTGATTAGTAGCCGAATGAAGGTTCGTGCAAACAGGCCTCAGGCGCGGCGCGCAGTCTGATCGTCCGGTGCGTTGAATTCGTCGATTTCGTTTGATTCATCCGGCGCATCCGACGCGTCGAATTGGTTCGATGCATCCGTTGCGCCCGCGTTGTCGTCGGAGCCATCGGATTCATCTGCGGCGCGCGGTAATGCCTGTTGCGCTGCGTCGCCGGTCAGTGCGCCGGCGTCCGGCGCCGCCTCGCGACGGTTGTCCGCGCCGTCTGGCTCTGCGTGCGTCTGGTCCCGGCTGATATCCGTAACCGCTTCGTGCGGCTCCGAACCGCTCGCGGACACCGCATGTTGCGGGTGGAATTGCACCGGTGCGTTCGTTTGCGCATCGGCGTTCGTATCGTTCGCCGGCTCGTCAGAACCAGCCTGTGGGTGCAAAAACGGCTCGCCTTCCACGTGGACTGGCTGGGCCGCAGCGGGTTCCTCCACATGCGTCGGCTGAGCCCCATCATGCGTGGCCACACTTACCGAAGCATCCGGCGTTCCTGAATCGGCTACGCCGATAGCAGCCGCCACATCGTCGCCGGGGAAATCGATCGCATGCTGCGCGAGCAACGACGCTTCCAGTTGCGCCGACGGGTTATCGAGTGCCGGCAGTTCGTCCAGCGCGCTCAGGCCTAGATCATCCAGAAACTGCTTGGTGGTGGCATAGAGCGCGGGACGGCCGGGCACGTCGCGATGACCGATCACCTCGATCCAGCCGCGGTCTTCCAGTTGCTTCACGACCTGCGTGTTCACGGTGACACCGCGAATTTCTTCGATGTCTCCACGCGTCACCGGCTGCCGGTAACCAATGATCGCGAGCGTTTCAAGCACGGCTCGCGAATATTTTGGCGGCTTTTCCGGGTGTAGCCGGTCGAGATAGGCCCGCATTGCAGGTTTGCTCTGAAACCGCCATCCGGACGCTAGCGCCACCAGTTCCACGCCGCGTCCCGACCAATCCTGCTTCAGGGCGTCGAGCAAGGTGCGAACCGTGTCTGCCGAGATATCGTCGGCGAAAAGCTTTCGCAACTCGGCGAGTTTCAGCGGCTCCTGCGCGCAGATCAAGGCAGTCTCGAGGACGATCTTCGCCTCTTGGGTATTCATGCAGCTAGATAGGACCCTGTATGGTCTATGAACCGGTCAAGTCAGGCCGAAAACGAAGGACGCCGATTGCTCGAACCATTCGCAACGCTCAGACTGGGAAACTGTGGACGAGAATACTGACGACGCGCTCGCCCGATTTCTGATCGGTCATATTGATTGGGAGCACGCACCGGGGGGAAGCAAAACACGGGATCAGATCCTGATCGCCGAGTTTTTCCCAGCCGGACGAAGTAGCACTTTCCAAGGCGGAAGCGCGTGACTGGACGCATATTACGCAAAAACAAACGGTGCGTAAAGGTGAAACATTGGGTCGCCGCAAGACTCACGTCAGGCGGGGCTCACAGGTGACCGCTTCTCGTCTGCCCGCAAGCCCTGCGGCCCCAAACCCCTCACCCTGATGCCCCGTCACGCGTTACGAAGCCGGGTGCGCCTCCATGAACGCCCGCAGACGTGCGACTCCAGCGTCCAATCGAGCGGTGTCGCAGGCGTAGCACCAGCGCACAAAACCCTCTCCTTCCGGACCGAATGCACTCCCGGGCGCAAGTCCGAGCGCGCTTTCGCGCACCAGCGCCTTGCACAACTCGAGGCTGTGGTCCGCACCCGGAAGCCTGAAGAACAGGTACATGGAGCCGGCAGGCGCCCGCACGTCGATACCCGGGATGCGCTGCAATGCCGTCACCAGGTAATCGCGGCTGGCGCGCAAGTCGGCAACCAGCGATTGCGTAAATTGCTCGCCGTCCTTCACCGCGACGATCCCCGCCATCTGGACGAACGAAGGCGCGCAAGACGTGTTGTACTCGACCAGTTTGGCGAGATCCTCCATCAGACGCTCGGGCGCGACGATCCAGCCCAGCCGCCAGCCCGTCATCAGCCATGCCTTTGAGAAAGAATTCACCGCGATCACGCGTTCGTCGCGGCTCGCCAGATCGAGGAACGAAGGTGCGACTGTGGCGTCATTGCCGTAGTAGAGGCGTTCGTAGACTTCGTCGGCGACCAGCCAGATGCCAAGCTGCCGGCACCGGTCGAGCACCGCTTGCTGCTGCTCACGCGGCATGACCCAGCCTGTGGGGTTGTTCGGCGAGTTGACCATCAGCATCCGCGTACCGGGCGTAAGCGCAGCAAGCAGGCGGTCGAGATCGAGCGCCCAGCCGTCGGCGCCATAAGTCAATGCGACCGTTTCCACGGTAGCACCGAGAATCTTCGGGATTTCGACGAGGTTTGGCCACAACGGCGTGACGGCCACCACCCGGTCGCCCGCACCCGCGACCAACTGGGTCGCCAGCATCAGCGCGTTGACACCGGCGCTCGTCACAGCAATTTCAGCAGGCCGGGTGGCGCCATGCAGCTTGCCGACATAAGCGGCGAGCGCTTCGCGCAGCGGCGCTATGCCCAGATTGTGCGTGTAGAAGGTTGCACCGTCGGCGAGCGCGCGGCTTGCGGCGTCGCGGATGAATTGCGGCGTGACCTGATTCGATTCGCCAAACCAGAAAGGAAGCACGTCCGAGACACCGAAACCCGCGTTCGCGACCTCGCGAATCTGCGACGGGCGCAGCGCACGGACCGCGTCACGTGCATTCGGCGCGCTTTGCGCACTCGCCAGCGCACCAAGTTCCGAGATAACCGCTCCTTCTGACTCGCTCATTGCCGCCTCCGCCGATGGAAAGCGAAAGTCTAACGCGACACCCTCGGAAAAGCGCTGTACGGCTCGTGCGTTAGCCATCAGGCCAGTTTTCGGAGGGTGTGCGCGGCATGGCGAGACCTGGAGATAGCTAGAGGACCGCCCTCGCACTTGGCCGCCGCCCTTCGGCAGATCGGCTAATCCAGTTCTTCAATCCGCTTCGGCAATCCGGCGACCAATCCCCACACCGACTCCGCCGCCGGCGATAACGACCGGTCGCGCCGCCGCACCAGTTCCACAGTTCGCTCGACCCGCGGCACGAGCGGCAACGCTACCAGCGACGAATTCGCCGGCAACGGCAGGGCCAGCCACGGCAGCACGCTGATGCCGACGCCCGCCTCCACCAACCCGAACACCGTGGCGGAATGGCCGAGCTCCTGCACCACATCGGCGACAACGCGATGCTCGCGCAGCACGGCATCGATAATCGGACGGCTTCCGGAAGCGTGGTCCAACATGACAAGACGCTCTCCTGATAGTGCCGCCCACGGCACCTCCTGCGCGGCCGCCAGGGGATGGTCCCGCCTCGCGACCGCGCAGAACGAGTCGGTCATCACGACTTCGCCATACAGGTCGTCATTGGCATACGGGCCGATGGCCACGCCGAAATCGACTTCTCCGGATTTGACCTTGCGGATCACGTCGCTCTGGAGATCGTCACGCAAACCCAGTGAAATCAACGGAAATTCGCGCACACATGCGGCAATGATCCGCGGCATCAAGCGGCACGCCACGGTCGGACTGGCCGCCACGATCACCCGCCCACGCCGTTGCTGGCCGAGATCGCGGATTTCGCGGAGCGCTTCATCGAGGTCAGACAGCAACCGCGACACACTGCCCACGAGATTCGTGCCGACATCGGTAAGTTGCACTTCACGCGTGGTCCGGTCGACCAGTTTCAACCCGATTTCCCCTTCGAGCTCGCGCACGCAGCGGCTCACCGCCGACTGCGTCAGGCCGATTTCATCGCCGGCCCGGCTAAAACTTTGCAGCTTCGCGACTTCGATAAACACGCGTAGCTGCCGCAACGTCACATTGAGCGCTCGGCTCATACCTCATCCTCATCAATCCCGCTCATCGATGCAGATTGTAGATCAACGGTTGCCCAGAAAACGGTTTCATGACCGTCGCGCTGCGGTGCAGCAGAAATGCATCCGCGCACGCCGGATGGGCTTGCTGCACTTGATTGGTGATTGTCCCGATTTCATTAACTGCACTTATAGCGTCTCATACGGCCCATGCTGGCACCGCGCCAGCCTACTGCCGCGAGGCTTTCCGACCGATCGATACACGCATGGCACGGTTCTCGCATTAACTTGCGCAGAGGTCGGCGTCATTGCAGTTTTAAACGCGAATCGTCCGTCGCAATGTCTGCTCCGACCTTACCTGGATTCGATCTTCGAATTCCGACCAGAGTGCGCGGCGCGGGGCAGCGCACCGGGGTTAGCTTCGCTGAGGTGAAACATGATGTTCGACGATTTAAGAGATAACGAGTGGGCGCTGGTTGAGGCCTTGTTTTGCGCAGAACCGGCACGCAGTGAACGGCGCGGCCGTCCGCGCGTCGAAGCACGCGCTGTCGTCAATGCCGTGTTGTGGGTCCTGTCCACGGGCGAAGGCTGGTCGAAGTTGCCGGGCCGTTACCCGTCGCCGCCGACCTGCCGCCGCCGTTTCGACGAATGGCAAGCGGATGGCACGCTTGCCGAAATCGTGAAGCGTCTTGGCAACAACGGTCGTGAGGTGTCGCTGCGCGGCCGGATTGGCTCGACCGCTGCGAAACCGCCTGCACCGCCGAGCCGCGACCGTCTGCGCGGCGCATTCTGGACGAATCCGGAATCGTGGCGCGCTCCGGTCAAGATGGCCTAAGACTGTCTGCGCGGCAAGTTGCACGTTCCGGGCTATATGGTCGATCGCTGTACGACCCACGCTGTACGATCAGGCTTACGCGAAGCACCCGCGCGCAGGTTTCCTGCGCTTTACCCAGACTCGCACCCGGTGCATTCCCTCGAGTAACGAGTCACCGGTCTGCGCTCGCAGGCCGTTTTAGTCAGTCAAAAATCTGCCGGCAAGCGCTCGCTTTTCGTTTATCGAAGGCGAGCGCATGGCGTGCATTCTCGCTTTGCGCACGTTGATATTGCAACCACGCGAACACGCGTGTCGCATTGGCTCGTCGCGTCCGGTCACGATCGCTCACGAAACAACTCTTTACCAATATTTACAACACCCTTTCGTGCACTGGCATAGCTTATGAAGCTGGCTAGCGGGCCGATATCCGGTCCGAAGGGGAGTTTTCATCATGAAACCAATGTCACTGCTGGCGTGCGGCATTGTGGTTTCATCGCTTGGTGCGGCGATTCAGGTGCACGCCGAATCGCCAGCGGGTAACTTCGCGCTGCACGCCGATACGCAGGCCAGCCTGCAGGCTTGGAAGAAGGACCAGGTGCGTGGCCGCGAAATGACCGAGCCGGCGCCGCGCGGGGATCTGCGCGGCGATATAGCGAGCAATGCACGCGCGCGGCCGGCACCGGTTCGCGGGGATCGTCAGCGTCGCCAGTGAGCAGCCGGCGTGCACAAGGCCGCCGGAATGTTGCCGCGTTTAGGCCGTATTTAGCCGATGGGGAACCCTTCCCCGTCGCGCAAGTCGGACGTTATGCCATGAGCACAGCGTGGCAGTAGCAAATCCGGTATGCCCGTATCCTTGCGATACGGGCTTTTTTTCGCCGGAATTTTAGCCGCCGTCATCAGCGTGCCACTCTCGCCACTTCGTTTCTATGACATAACCGCGGCACAATCGCGGCGCAACCGTTTGCCCGACATTCGAGCACTGCGAAGCACAAACCGCGAAACGCGGTGGATGGGAAGGTTTTACGCGCGCGCTTCGGCCATCGGTTCCTGAATCACCGCCGGAGAATAGGGCGCGGCGCGGTGCAGGTCCCAGTCCATCGAACGTTCGTCGCGTGCAAGCCGGGAGAATTCGAGTTTGCCCCGCTCGGTAACCACTGCAATATCCACAGGAGCGTGAAAACCGGGCGCGGGTGCTACGGTGCGTTGCCGGACCAGTTCCAGCAGGCCCAGGTCACGTAGATGGCTGAAAACGTTTGGGCGTTTTGCCCACGGAACTTGACGATACTGCGCTCGCCGGAGCGCTTCCAGTACGGCTTCGTTTGAATACGTGGTCATCTCGTTATGTCTTCCAGTGCAGCCGTGACGGCACCACATGGCAGTAACAGACTGCCAGCGGCACCGACTAAACGCGGCACGCCCCGAAACCAGTCAAAATGCCGACTCTGCGGCCCCTGACCGGAACTCGCAGCCGCCGCTTGCGCTAGGTGCTGCTTGTTTCTGCTTACCGCTACTTATAATTCCGAGCGCCCGTTAAACGCGAATTACGCAAAATTTCGCAACGCGTTCCGCAGTTCCGGCGATGCATTCTCAAGAATGCGATGACCACGAAGCGGATTATCTCGAAAACCTATACGTTACCTCAAACCAAATTGGTTCTTATAACTTTATTGCTGCTTTTCTTTGCACTGTTCGCCGTTTGGCGACAGCGCAGGCGCGCCGTCGCGACCGTGTGCATCGTGCTGTTCTGGGCGCTGGGGGCGGGTTGGCTTTCAGCACCGCTGCTCCACCTTGCGCAGCGCGGTTTCGAAGAGAAGTCGACGCCGCAAGACGTGCATTTCGCATCGCGAACGACTTTTGTGCTGCTCGGCGGAGGCACGCGCTACGACGGCGATAAACGCCTGGTTCCCAAACGTGATGCATTCGTACGTATTGTTGTCACAGCCGAACTGTATCGTGAGTGCAGGCGTGCAGGGGGTGCCTGCCGCGTGATCGTAAGCGGCGGCAACCCTCAGCATCACGAACAAGCAGAAGCCGACAATTACGCGCCCTTCCTGCTTGCTCGCGGCGTGAGCGCTACCGATCTCGTGCTGGAAAATGAAAGCCTCGACACGTACCAGAACGCTCGCAATGTCGCGAGCATCGTGCAGCCCGAACGTGACGAAACGCTGGTATTGATTACGTCGGCTTATCACATGCACCGGGCGCTGCTTGCCTTCAATACTTTCGGCCTCGACACGCAAGCTTTCATCAGTAACGTGCGGCAAGCGAAGGCAACGTTCTTTCCGCGGCCGTGCGGTTTCATCGACGCGGAAACCGCGCTTCATGAGTTGGTCGGCGTCGCACGCTTTTACGTGTATCGGGGCTTGCGGCTGTATTGAGTCAACCTGCTATTACAAGTCGTGCAATGGAACCGTCAGTCATCTCGAAATTCAGTACTAGAAACCAATGAGCTTCGCCGGTATTATCGCCGGCTCAGTCAATCGACTGGCCGGGCTGATGCTCTGTTAGAGTCAAAACGCAGTGCCATTGCTGAAATGCGACAACACTGTAACTACATGTAACGATTCGCGGGCAGGATCGGTATTTGCTACGCAACGTGTAATGTCTCGCTAATCGGGACAGGCCAACCCGGGTTCAACGAGTCTATGGAGGTAACAATGAAGAAAATGTCCCTGGCAGTCTTGTTTTCCCTGAGCGCAATGACCAGCGCAGCATTCGCGCAATCCGATCAGGGCGTCACGATGAGCACCGATCCGGCCAAGATCTCCGATATCGAGCAGCGCGCGCAGGACCTGCAGGCGCGCCAGTCGAACATGCAGACCGAAATGCCGATGCACAAAGGCACCATGCAGCACAAGAAGTCGGGCATGAAGCATTCGAAAAGCATGGCTCAATAAGCGATCGGACGTAAGCGTCGCCGCGGCGCGCAAACGTTAGCCGTTCAGCGAAAAAAAGCCGGATATGACGCACGAAGCGTCGTATCCGGCTTTTGGTCGTGGCGGCGACTTCAGGCAACGATGCGTTCGTCGACGCGGCGTATGCTACATTCCGCGTCGATAAATTGAATCGCACTCGTGTGCGGAGGATCGTATGAGCAACATCCAGCTGGATATCGAATGGACGGAAGCGGCATCGCGCAAGATTGAAAAGCTGATGCCGCGTAACGCGAAAGACAAGGACGCGTACCTCGCGCTGCCGCCCGTGGAGTGCCTGCCAATGGAAGGCGACGTGCTGTTCCTCGGCCCGGACGGCAAACAGCAGCCGTTCATTGTGGCCGAGCGTCAGTATCATCACGACGGCGACGCCGACTGGACCATCATCCTGATTCTTGACGTGCCGCACGAGACACATTGATGCGTTGATGCATTGAGGTTCGCACCCGGCTCGACGCAGCCGTTCAGAGCTTCGCCACCGCGTTGATTTCACCGTGTTCGATCAGGTCCGGCAGCGTCTTGCCGAGCGCCTGGATATGTGGCGCCTGGTTGTGTTGCGCCAGCGCCGCCTCGCTCTGCCACCGCTCGAAGAACACGAACCGGCGTGGCTCCTTGATGTCGCGATGCAGGTCGTACTGAAGCGCCCCAGGTTCCTTCAGCGTCGGCGCCACGATACCCTGCAGCGCTTCCTTCAGCTTCTCCTCGTTGCCCGGCTTGGCGACGAATGTTGCGACCACGGCGATTTCCGTCATGACTTGACTCCAGATTAAAGGATCAAGCATAACGTCGACGCCGAGCGGTCGCTGAAACGGCCTTTGGACGTACCAGAAAAAAGCCCGCGTTCCCTTGGGGAGCGCGGGCAAAAGCCGTCGCCCTACGAGGATAGGCGACGGGGCCATCGAGATCCGCTTGGCCAGCGGACCACAATTCGCGAACGAAAATTAGTGACGCATGGCAGTGTGAACAGCGCTCCGCTTCACCGCGGGCACCACGCAGATTACATGCCATAGATGCAATATAATCCCTATGCGATTGATTCCTATAAGCTTTCCCGCACATAAAAAAGCAAAAACAGCGCCTGATCCAAACAATGTAACTACTTCCTGTAACGTGGCATCGACATCATGAAAGCTCGACTCCCTTCGCTCAAAGCGTAACGTGGCGACCCCGGTTGCTCGCGCGTGTTACCGCGCATTCGAACGCAAAATGCTTACTCCATTGCTTTTAAATACGCTCCCGGCGCATAAAAAACCCGCCTTGACGTCAGGCGGGTTGGTCGTGTCTTTTGGTGACATTCAACTGACTGGTTCAATTTCCTGAACCAGCTTCCTGAAAGCCGCCGGCATGCGCTTCAACGCAACTGGTCGTCGAGCAAGCCCATGATCTGTCGCGCTTGCGGCGAGGAGTCGACGTTGCCCTTGCTATCAATGATCGACACGCGCGTCTGCGTCTCCGTGAGCGCCCGCACGTTCACCTCGTAATTCTTCGCAAGCTTCTCTTTCTTGCCGTGGAATACCTGGTTCCAGAAGCCCTGCTCCGCCGACGTCATGTCCTTTGGATCGACATACCGGACGAAGTAAATGCCGCGGCCACGATCACGATCGTCGACGGTGAAGTTCGTGCGGTCCAGCGCCAGGCCCACACGCAGCCACGCGCGATCGTAGGGTTCCTGCAGGTTGATCTCAACCGAGTTGGCCTCGGGCACCACATCTTCCTTGATCGGCGTCTGCGCCGCGAGGGTGGCGTTCTGCGCGGCACGCTGCGCCGACGTAGCCGCCGATGGCGAGCTCGCTGCCGCAGCGGCAGCCATGGCAGCGTCGGTCGCGCCAGTCTGCCCGCTTGCCTGACGCGCCTCGGCCAGCGCGAGGTTCGCCATCAAGCGCTTCAGGTATTCGCCTTCCAGCGCGGGATCGTTCGGCTTGGCCTGCCACTGGCTTTGCTCGTTGTTGGTACCCGTCAGCGCTTCGCGCATGCCCTTCTGGCTCACGAACACATACGTGCCGCCGTTCGGCGCTGCCTCGAGCCGGGTGCGGTACTTGTTGCGTTCGGCGGCAACGTACGAGTTGCCTGTTGCCATTGTCAGTGTGTTGCGAATCAGCCCGTCCGAGATCTGCGGATGTGTTTCGTTCCAGTCGGTTTCCATGACGCCCTTGTCGCGCGCGTCTACGACCAGCAGAAAGCCCTGCTCCTGCCAGAAACGGCGGATCTGCGGCCAGACCTGCTCGGGCGCTTTGCTGTCGATGACCAGCCAGCGCTCCGTGCCGTCACGCTGGATATGCATGCCGGACACAGGCGGGATAACCGTGGGAGCGTTCGGGGCGACCTTCTGCACCTGCTGGAGATCCGATAGCGAAGCCTGCCCACCCTGCGGCGGCAATGAGCGCTGATCCCCCGTTTCGTCGAGCAGATTGGGCGGGACGGCGAGGGATGCCTGTTTTGATCGGGAATCGCTCTTGTAATTGATTGCATTCGGAGACGACGTACCGCATCCGGCAACAAGGCCACCCACCATCAAGAGGGCCGCCACCTTCAAAGCCGGCTTGTTCACACGAAAATCTGTCATGTTTGGGAAATCCTTCCGCTACGCCACGGCGTTTTCCGTGGATCAACCAAGCATTTTACCGGTCCGGCGCTCCGCCGTGCAAAAACAGTGCCCCTGACGCCGTACGCCCCGAATGACAGAACATTAACGACGTGCGCCCGAGCGCGAATTCCGGCCTTGAAATTCGCATGGACGTCATGCGTCCGGGTTCTGCCGACCGGGATCTTTCTGCGCACTTTCGCGCGTCCGTTTCTGCACCCTGTCCTGCTTTCTTGTCTTCCTCCCCGAAATCTCTTTTCAATCTCATAAATTGTTTTGCTGACCACGCTGGAGACAATTTATGACATTCATTCTTGCTTTGTCCTAGTCTCATTTTCATAACCAACGCGTTGTTTAATAAGCACTTTTAACTATTTATTCGGAGATTTTTAAAGACCCTACAAGACAATTCCTAACTCGATTTTTGAACGTATCGCCATCCTAAAATTGGTTCTCGACAACAAGAACGGCTACGAGAACGGAGTAACGCCATGTCTCACGTCAAGTCCCTCACCCCTCTTCGGGCAACCGCTACCGCGCTGGTGATTGCAGCAAGCGGATCGGCATATGCACAACTTGGAGCCACTGTCGCGATTGCTGCAATGGGTACATCGAGTTCATCGGACACAGCGGATGGATCGGCTGCCGTGCTGCACCAGGCCGCGAAAAGCGCGGTGCGCTGGCAGGAATCAACCGATGCCAACCAGATTCGCGTGCGCCAGTACGTGGCGTCATCGGGACAGGTTTATGCCGTCAGCTGGGACGGCCCCGCCATGCCCGATGTCTCAGCACTGCTCGGTACCTGGTTCGATCGATATCGACAAGGCGCGAGCGCCGCGTTACCCAATGCAAATGGCCTGCACTCGTCGCGGGTGAGCAGCAGCGATCTCATGGTGGAAACCGCCGTACGTTTGCGCAATTTCAGCGGCCGTGCGTGGCTCCCCGACGCTTTGCCTGCCGGCGTCTCTGCAGCTGATATCGAATAGGAGCGATCATGCGAAATCTCACTTGCGGACTTTTCATGGCGATCATCGTCGTTTGCGCCTCGATGTCCGGCTGCGGTGGTGGCGGCGGTGGAAGCAGCGATGCAACCAGCGCCGCCGCGCCCGCCCCGGCGAGTGCGGCTCCTGCCGCCAGCGCACCCGCTGCCGCTAGCGGAGCACCCGCCGCCAGCGCGCCCGTTGCTGTCGATCCCTCCCAGCCCGCTGCGCCTTCCAGCCCGCCGGCCAATACGGTCGCTCAGTCGACCACACCCAACGTCCAACCCATCAGCGTCACAAAAATCGCGACCGGCACGCGCAACATGCTTCAGACCAGCGTCACGATCTGCGTTCCGGGAACGAACACGTGCCAGACGATCGACAATATCCAGGTGGACACGGGATCCCAGGGATTGCGCCTCCTCGCGTCCGTCCTTCTGCCGACCATGGTGCTGCCGACCGTGACGGGCGGCAACGGTTCGACTGCGGCAACCTGCACCGTATTCGGCTCGGGTTACACATGGGGTTCGGTTCGCAGTGCCGACGTGCGACTGGCCGGCGAAGTAGCAGCGGCGACATCGATTCAGGTTATCGCCGACCCGGCTATTCCCGCCGTGCCCACCGACTGCCGCAATTCCGGCCTGCCGATGCTGACTGCCACAACCCTGCGAAGCAACGGCATTCTCGGCGTAGGCCCGTTCAGCGCCGATTGCGGCAGCGGCTGCGCAACCACCGCGTTGCCGCGCTGGTATTACGGCTGCACGTCGGGCGCATGCGTAGCGGCTACGCTGCCGGTTGCGCAGCAGGTGACCAACCCGGTCAGCCGCTTCGCCACCGACAACAATGGCCTCGTCATCGAACTTCCCGCGGTCGCCGGCACCGGTGCATCGAGCGTCACCGGCACGATAACGTTCGGGATCGGCTCGCAGTCGAACAATCTGCTTGGCAGCGCCCAGGTGCTCTCCGGTAATTCGATGACAGGATTCGTCTCGACGATCTTTCAAGGACAGACCTTCCGCACGAGCTTCATCGACAGCGGGTCGAACGGCCTGTTCTTCGCACTGAGCACCGTGCCGACGTGCGGCTCCTGGTTCTGCCCGACCGCTGCGCAGAGCCTCGCCGCGACCGTTGCTGGCATCAACGGCGCGACGAGCAACGTGACATTCGCGATAGGTAACGCAACGTCCCTGTTCGGGAGCGGCAACAACGCGTTCAGCAATCTCGCGGGACCAGCGGGCAACTATTTCGACTGGGGCCTGCCGTTTTTCTTCGGAAGACGCGTTTTTACTGCGATCGAAGCGAGCGCCACGCCTGCAGGCAATGGTCCTTACTATGCGTTCTAGGTCCTAAGCGCGCGACCCGGCGGCTCCTGAGCGTAGAGCCGTAGGGTGCTCGCGTCTTGGCGCCAGGCGCTTTCCTGCAATCCCGGGTTCGTGCTAGTGCAAACGTCGTTGTGTAGCCGGATAGCGCTGCCCGTCAACGTGGTCACGTACTCCGAAAATCCGTACTGAAGTCAACCGCTTCCGAATCGGCCGTGTGCGTCTTCGCTATCCCTGATCCTCCTTGTGTAGAAAGCGCAACTCGACACGCCGGTCGTTTGCAAGACAAGCCACCAGTGCGCGCCGGCCTCGCATCTGGCAATCCGTTGCCGGCGATGCCCGGCCATACCCGCGTGCCTGCACTGCCGCCGTCACCCCGCCGGCAAGCAGATAACGCTGAACGGTGTCGGCACGTCGCTGCGACAGCCGACGGTTGTAGGCATCGCTGCCCAAACGGTCGGTGAAACCCGACACGGTGATCGCCGACACAGCGCCGTCGCCCTTCACGTCCGCGATCAACCCATCGAGCATCTGACGGCCTTCCGGCGTGATCGATTCAACCCTGCTGCGGTTGAACGCGAACAATGTGTCAACGGGCAACGCAACGAGCTTAGGCCCCGGGGTAGGCGAACTCACGTCCACCTGCGGGACCACGCAGCTTTCAAGACTCTTCTGTGCCTCACCAAGCGTTGACTCGACTGCGTCGACCTTGGTTTTTGCCCTGCTGAACTGGCGGATCCACGCGTCATGACCTGCATGCATCAACTGGACTTCGGCACATGCAGTCTGCTGTTGCGCCTGCGGGCAATAAACGAACCGCGGATCGGCAGTCACGGCCTGCAGGCTCGCCGTCAGATCCGGACGCAACGCTGCTACCGTCCGCAGCGTCGGGTTATCGGGCGACAACGGCTGCGTACCTTCGAGTCCAGCAGTAAGGCGTGCCGCCTCGCCGATCGACTCTTCTACAAAGCCCCAGCGGTCCCCCGCGTCGAGTTCGCTTTTTGCCGCATCGATCCAGCATTGGTCCTTGTAGCCAAAATAGTTGGCCTTCCCTTGATCCAGTTGGTCGAGTCGCGCTTGCAGCGAGACCAGCACCTCGCGGGGTTTTTCAATCTGTCCATAGACATGGGCCCACGGCTCCACAGCCGCGCCCGCTTCCGCACTTTGCTGGGCACCGAAACCAGTTTGCAGAACGGTCGGGTCCTGGATGCCGAGGCTGTCGCGCAGTTCGGTGTTGGCGCAACCCGCCAGCGCATAGACGCAGGCTGCGGCAAGGATAATGTTTTTCATGGTTCGACCGGGTGACATCCACGGCGTATGGCGTGCCGTGGACTTGCTGTGCGCGCCGCCTGTGACGGCGGCGATGAGTGATTCGCTACGTGATCAACTGCCGAACACGTAACCCACGCCCGCACGCACGATAGTGCTGTTGCCACCCGACGACGCCACGCCGCCGTTGAAGTTGATATTGCCCTTGTCGTTCCAGCGCGACACGCCGATACCCATTGCCGCCTGACCGCGATACGCCGCGACCCCGGCATTCAGCGTCGTTCGGCCCGGCAGATAGGGCGTCACGACGTTGAGCGCCGACGCCGACGCAATTCCCTTGCGCGTATTGCGGTCAAGGTCGCGAATTTGCTGGTCGGTATTGTTGAAACGCTGGTCCGTGTAGCTGTTGGCCTGACTGAGCGTGGAACTGGCTGCGTTGTTCAATTGGCTCAGATTGACGGCGTCTGTTGCCGACGTGCCCGCCGCGACGTTGGCGATCTGCCGCTCGCTGCCCGCCGCTCCCACCGATACGGTCGACGCGCG